>Ga0079037_100000472_pt1 | contig 18287 bp, 18 predicted proteins | sample Mud3Dept4metaG_FD_71479 | JGI IMG/M metagenome (GOLD analysis project Ga0079037, IMG submission 71479) | Freshwater wetland microbial communities from Ohio, USA, analyzing the effect of biotic and abiotic controls - Mud 3 Core 4 Depth 4 metaG | ecosystem: Environmental > Aquatic > Freshwater >... | reverse complement strand
GCAGTCGCGGCGCGGCGGCGGCGCAGCTCGCCTGGCGTCCAACGACGACACGGGTATCGTCGCGCTCAGCCGCGAAGGCGTGCTTCAGGCTATGGGAACCGGCCAGTCCATCACACAGGTCCAGGCCGCGATTACGAGCCGTGTTCGCGTCCCGATGAAGGTTGTGGTTCCCCGAGGCACCTACATTCCGGCCTGCGGGGCCACGCCAGAACATGGTCGCCCGATGACCGTTCAGGCCGGCGTGTGGGCCATCGCGAGCCGACGGCCACGGGCCGGGTGGCGTGTCCTGCTCGGCGATCCGACGAACGTGGATGCGGTCCCTGACCTTCTGGTCCATAATACTCGCGAGTCTGCCCTGACGGGGCCACCCCATCGAGGAAAACGCGCCACGCCGACCAGGATGTGGCCGGCGCACGGCCCGCGTCGCCGCGCGCCGAGCGCGTTGCCATGGAGCCGGTGATCGTCTGGCATGGACGGGCTGATCACGATGCGTGGAATGCGCGTGTGGCGGCGCATGCGGCGCAGTTGACGGAAAGACACCCCGCCCGGTAGACACAAGCACCTGCACCGGTGGCCGCCAGGCTTGTGGCAGCGAAGAGAACACATGCTCGGGGGTGAAATGAGGTCGCTCCTGGCCGAGTTCAAGTCGGCGATGACCTCCTTCACCAGCATCCACGCCTGCCTCTTCGACCGGGAATGGTTGAGCACGCGTGTCCGCCCGGTGGACTACCACGGCTACGCGTGCGCGCTCACCGATATCTCAGCGACGCTGGAGAGGTTGTGCGGCGAGGCGGCTCGCATGGCGGCGGAACCCGAAAGTCTGACGACGGTGCGAGATTACTTCGGCAGTCTGCTGCCGTTTCTCGACGCCTCGCGCGAGTGTGTGAGGGGCTTGGAGGCGTACTGCGTGGCAATGAGCGGCCTCGGGGAGGGCACCGAGAACAGTGTCGCCGAAGCCCGGAGGGTGAAGGATCGCTACGTCCGGCTGGGGGTCCGTATGCACTCCGCAGAGAAGGCCTACAGAGCCGCGAGTGCACGATGGGGCTTCGGGTGGAGTCGCCCATGACGGAGAACTCGGGAGACGCATCGTCCGTGGAGCCGACCCCAGCGCCAGCGGCGTTCAGGTGGGTGCTGGCGCGAGGGACGGGCTGCCCCGGGGGCGCTTGCACGGCACAGTAACGCGTCAACCCATTCGTCGAGTGGCGCGCTCGTGGCACGGCCTCATGAATCTGCCGCTGGTGGCGCTGGTAGCGCGGAGGACAACGATGGGCCTGGACGTGTACGCGCAACGAGGCCCCGAAGAGGACCTCACGGAGGACGACGAGCGAGCGTTCGAGGCTGCCGAGATCAGCCTCTGCGGCGGGATACTCAGCGGGGCCGCCGGCAGCTTCCGCGGAAAGGTCTACGCGAGGCTTGTCGACGCGATCACCGGGGAGAACCTGTATCAGGAGTGGATACCGCCGGAACGCGTGACGCGCATGTGCGAGGCGCTCCATCGCTGCGCTCCTGACGAGTTCGACGACGCGCACGACCATCGCTTCGGCGACGTGGAGACTGCCGTCGCCAACCTACGGAAGTTCATGAAGGTGTGCGCGGATCGGGGGCTCGGCCTGGTCGGGTCTTGGTAGGGAGGGTTCAGGCCGCCGAGACTGCGGACCGGGGCCGCCTGGTCGCGGCCATTCTGGCGGCCGTTGATGAGGTCGAGCGTGGAGTCGTCCGTCTGCGGTGCAGCGGCCTGTCGGTCGCCTGCGATCGCCGCCCGAGACGCCGCAGAGGGGGAGCGTCACGCCGTGGATGTCGATGCCGGGTACCCGCGGGACGGTCTCGGACGTCGGCGTCAGGCGCTCGACCAGGTACCGTGCACGCCTGCGCAACGCCTCGTCGAGATGAGAGTCGCGTCTTTCCACGCCGGCCCCTCGGACACACTGCTATTCTCGCCCACCGGCAGCCGCGGACGATCCAGGTCCAGCCGTCGCCCCGCGCGCGACGAGGCCTCTTCGGTCACTTCGGCATACGCGCTCGGTTCGGGTGCTGTTCTCGGCGCTGCGAACGAGACGACCCTCGTCGTGTCCTTCGTCGCGGCCGATGCGCCCACGACGCGCGGAGGACATGCGGGCCGCGATCGTGTCGTGCATCCAGGACCGCGTCGTCGACGCGAACGGCGTCGTGCCGATGGACGATCTTTCCGCTGCGGCCCGGCACGTCGTCGAGCGCGCGCACCGCCTGTCGCAGCAGTGCCAGGCCCCGTGCGTGACGCATCGCCTGTTTCTGGCGGCGCTCGCCGAGGACGAGGCCGGCCATGCCGCCCGGGTGTGCCGGTCGGCCGGCGTCGACACCGGCCTCCTCCAGGACCTGCTGGTGACGATCCGCGCCGCCGGCCCGCACGACGAGGTGGAGAACATCGTCCTTTCCCCGGAGGTCTGTAAACGCGTCTTCAGCCCCGTGCTTCGCGATGCGCGGCAGCGGACGCGGAATCCCCGCGCCGTCACGGACGCGGAGCTCTTTCACGCGTTCAGCATTCCACTCATCGTGATCAGCACGTCCAGGCCATCATGATCGCCTGTTCCACGGCATCGTGATCGGAGCGCAGCGACGCGGGCTCTCGATGGGGCCGTCTTGGTCGTGCGGGTGCGTTCTCCTCGTTGCGATGGCCCGGTCAGCGCAAACTCATGAGCATCATGAACCAGGCGATAGAGGATCGCGTCGGCCAGCGCCGCGCGCCCAAGGCGACGTCCTATTACGAGGTGCCCGCGAGCCCAGGAGTGCCCCGACGAAGTTCCGCTTCCGTTCGCCATCCAACCGGGCCACGTGGACCGCACTCTTCCCCTTGATGAAGCCGACCACGTGTGCCATGGCGTGCTTCGGCGGAATCGAGAACAGCACGTGCACACGGTCCATCAGCGAGTGCCCCTCCTCCACGCGGCTGGCCTTCTACAACGCCAAGTTCCGGACTGGCTCGCCGAGGTGCGTCCGACGTTCCCATAGGTCGCCTTCCGGTGGCACTTCGGGATGATGACCACGTGATACGATGTGCCCGCCGCAGAGGTAGAGGCGTCGGCCGCGGAGGCGTTCGATGGTTGCGAAAGGCCTGGCTCAGAGGCTGTTCGGTCGTAAGGAGACGCGGACGAGCCGGCCGACCGGGCAACCTGGAACGGCAAGGCAGCGCCCGAAGCGCGGCCCCTCGAATGGGCGCCTCTACGTGCACGTGCAGACCGAGTCGAACCCGGCGGTCCCGGCCGCCGTGCCCGCCCACGTCATGGACATCCTGCGCCGGCACTCGCCAGACTCGTACGGCATGTTGCGCGACGCCCAACAGCGCCGCCTCGCGGAGGTCCTGCGGACGTTCAACCATTTTCTGGAGGAGGCCGGGCGCCCGAACCTGAGGCCCGAGTTGTGGCTGCCCTCGCGTCTCAACGTGGCCGTGCACGAATCGTTTCACGCCTACGCGCACACGTTCTCCCCGGGTGACCTCGCGCTTTACCTTCAGCCGGGCTCCACGCATTGCCTTCGAGTCACACCGTGTTTTCCGGTACGTGTCATCGCCCCTTTGATTCCCGAGGACGTCCGCTGCGGCGATGGGGGTCGATATCGGACGTACGTCGATAGCCCGCACGAGTCGTTGAGCACGCAACAACAGGGTTTTTACGGTCTTCTGAACGAGTTCGGCGCCTACTATCACTCGGCTCGCGTCGCCTTGGACCTGTTCGAGTACTATGCCACGCGCACGAATTCGGATCAGGAGGCGTGGACGACGTTCATCGGCGAGTACGTGTCCGTTGCCCTGGCACGGCTCGAGTTCAAGCTGTTCATGGGCGCTTACTTGCGCTATGCCAGGCAGCACGGTCCAGACGTGTACCGCCGTATCACTCGGGACCCAGCGATTCGCACGGCGCTCAAGGAGTTCGAGTGGCGGTTCCGCGAGTTGACTGGGCGGTTCCGCTTCTCGCTCACCCAGATTCCCGCCCGATGCAAAGAGCAGCGCCTGGCCGTGCGAGACGAGGGTGAGTGGATCATGGTCGACGCGGGCCGCTCGGCCGTGGGATGCTGCACGTTCTCCGCCTACACACGCGCGCTCGAGCGTGAACTGAAGAAGCCCGACAACGCGCGCGCCTTCATGCGGTTGTATTGAGCCTTGCGGCGGCCGACGTGCGCGCCCTCCCCACCTGCGATTCCCGAAACGGCCGCCGACGAGGCGCCGTCCAGAATGGGAGGTAGGGCCGCCCGTGGACACCGCCGGCACAGCAATGGCCGGTCTTGCGGTCCGTTCGCTCAGCCGCCCCGGGCCACGCACGGCCAGGCCCGCGGCGCGCAAGTGCGCCCTCGCCGTGTCCCGGCGGACCCCGGTCTGCCGCTCAATGCGCCGAAGCGACCAGCCCAGCCGCGCCAACGCCACGATTTGCTGTTGCTTGTCGTGCTGAAAGACGTTGCCCATCCCTACGACGGACCACAGTCCCGTCGTCGACGTCAACGTCTCGACCGCTATTCGAAATAGCCGGGTTTGAGGTGTCCACTAATGGCCGGTTCTGGGTGTCCACGAGGGAGCCGCCGGGCCACTTCTCTGCGATGGCTCTTCGGTCAACGGGGTCGCCAACGTACTGCTCCAGGTATCGGCACGAGACGCACACGTGTCGTTCTGGCGTGGCCTTTCGCCAGAAGGAAGCGCTGAAGAAGGTTGTGATGTCTCGCGTCGTCCCAGTGGGCCCAACCCGGATGTCAGTCGATTGACGCCTCGGGCAACGCCCCGATTTCATCGCGGACCTCCCGGGGGGTGGTTCTGTTTCCCAGACTCGCCATTCTTGTCTGCCGAACGCTGCGGCGCAGCGGCGGCGAAACGCCGTCCGCTGTGGCCGACTGTTCGCAGGTCATATGAACCCAAGGAGAGTCGCCACCCCCTGACCACGAAAGTACTCAACCATGGTCTTTGTGCCCTCGCTCTGTCCGTCCCAGAACAGCACCACGAGATCGGCCTTCATGCAGAAAAGGGTGTCTCGTGCGTTCGGTCCTGCCATCCCCTTGGGGATCGGTTCCACCGACGCGTCGAGAAAACGGATGCTACCCTGATTGACGAGTTCTCGAAGCTCCGGTGAGCAGTCGAAACGATGGTAGCCCACTGCCGTCACTCTCTGCCTTCGTTCGACCAGGAACCGTGCAGCAACGATGTCGATGGTTCCGACAGATCCCACAAGCCACGACGTGCTGGCTGAGAGGTATGGTGTTAGCGTCTGCTGCACGCGTCGCAATGCGACGGCTTCGTTTGCGGCCACAGTACCAGTTACGACCACGGACTTCTGGTCCAGCGCATTGGCCTCCGGCAACGCCGCCGCTCCAGAACTCTTCAGCTCATAGCGGGCAAGCGTCTGACGGATCGCCTCAGCCAGCTTGTGAGAGAACTGGCCTTCGCTTCCGCTGGTGTAACCAAGAACACGGTGGGACTTCAGGTCAAACGGCAGGGCATCAATATCCTGGCCGATAAGGATGGTGGGTTTCCCGAGGGCCATCGCGTACCCCGTCTCCCACATTACATTCGGGTTATGGCCAGAAACATCCGCAATGCAGAAGGCGGCCTCGTTTAGGCCTCTGAGAATGTCGTCCGTGATGCGCCCGGCCGATTGGATGTCCTTCAGCCAATAGCACTCGACCGAGGTGCCTGGCACTGCCGTCGTGGCAACGTCTCTAACTGCCTCGAAGACGTTGTCGAAGGCCTCTGCAAAAGGCATGATGACGAAGCACTTCATCTCACATCCTGCTAACACCCGGCGTCTGCCGCTCGCTGCCCGCCACGGGCACCGAGTCGGCAGCACGCCGGGCGTTCGGCTCATTTCCAGAATTGCCACCACTTACGCACGCTTTCCCCGCCCGACGCCAGTGTCACCTCCGAGGTGCTTGGCCTTGGTATTGAAGCAGTGGACACAAGGTCATATATCACGAGGCACTTCGTTTCTCCTCCAGCCATTTTGTGCCGGATGGTCCGGTAGGTGTACCTGCTTTCATTCGCGACCTCGCTTCCGAATGTCTGAACTGCCAATCCTGGGACGTCTATGGAATCCATGGATCTTGTTTCCCAAAGAAGCCCGACCTTCGCCGCCCCGTTCGGTTGAGCCTTGAACTCAGGTAGCATCTTGAGCAGAAAAGCCGACATCTGCGGCGCCGTCGGTTGTTCTGGATGCGATACCACAAGCAGCACGAAGCGGATAAGTCCCCGTCGTGTGGCTTGACTGTTCTCTTGTATCATGAAGGTTCTCTACCAGTCTTGATCTTCACGACGGGTTCATTTCCGGCACCGCCCCCAAGACTTCTTATGGGGAGGCGAGCATCCTTGGGCACGCCGGTGGCGAGTGTGGGCAGCTCAATTGAGGAGCCGCCGCAGCCGAGGCCTACGGCGTCGCCATCACCTTGTCGCGGACCGCGCGGACAGTCGAGTCAAGGCAGGATGGCCAATTGCCCATCGTCCGCTGCCAAACGACACCAGCCACGACCAGAACTTGCTCTCGCGGTGTAACACCGCCTGTCACCAGGCGTTCCAGTCCTATCTCCTTCAACTGCGTGTTCCGTCTGTCGATCATCGCTGCGCACTGCGGGCAGACGGTGAACCCGTTTTGGTCGTGTAGCCGTTGCTGAATGAACATTCCATAAGCATTCTCGGCGGCACCGCCGCCGAGCAAGTCCGCGAATCTCTTTTGCTTCTTCGCTGCAACCTCCCAATAGCCAGGCGAAGTACAGACCTCCGCGTCACCGAAGGTCCTCCCGCTCGACTTCGATCCAATATCAATACTGCAAACATCACACGCGTAACTCATGACTCACACCTTTCCTCGCGTTTTTGCCGAACGGCAAAGCTCAATGGCGAGGATGAAGCGCAGCGGAATCCCAGTCCAGTGCGGGGCCTTGTTCTGCGTTTTTCGCGTCACATGGCACTGATCAGGGCTCCCTGGAACTCCGTCAAGGCTCCCGATACGCGAGGTCCGTAGCGGCCCCACCAGCTTTCATATCGGGTGGTGAGTTTCTGGAATCTGTCGCGCACTTGGTCCTTGGCCGAGCGGGTGCCCGTCAAGTGACTCAGCAGACCGCCCACCACGTCGTCCTGCGTTACCACCGCCTCTTCAGGAAATGGAATCTCCCGCACTGCTTCAAGAACGACCTGTGTAAGGCGGTCGGCCTCCATCTGCACGCCGAGTTTGTTCGCGTCCTCTTCGTATTCGGCAACCAGAATGCCTAGGCGCGCCGCGCAGTCACCCCGAATTCTCTCGAACTCGGCACGGTCGGTCAGTGAGCGTATGGACTCCGACTGCAAGGTGACAACGAAGCTCTGAATCTGGTTTGTGAGAGCCAAGAGGCGTTTGACTAGCAAGCGTTTCATGGCAGTCGAGAGTTCCTTCTCCGCTGCCAGCATTGCTTCCTTGATCTTCTGGCAGGGGTCTTTCAGTGAGTCGGCCGCTACACCGGCTGACGGAGGGGACTTGTAGCTGACTGTGGTGAGCCCAAGTAGGTCGGACGGGATGTGAATTGGGGTATCCCTCGGCGAGACCAAGTATGTCCGAGTGCGACCGAGTCTGGCCATAAAGAGGCCCAGTTCAAGCAAGACGTTGTCTCGCATGCTGAAGCTCTCTACGTCACGCTGCCTAAGCATGTCATCTGGGGACGCGACGAGAATGGCATAGTCCACGCGGTCAAGCATCGACTCGAGGGTCTCGATAAACAAACGGCCGGGGAGAAACACACCCTCGGTCCAGATCTGGCAATCTGTCACGTCAAGAAGATTCTCTCTTATCGCGTTCGCCACAATCAGCCCCTCGCTGGAAGAGCCAATGAACGTCTGGGTCTTCATGATCTTGTCGCCATCCGTCATGATTCTACCTCGCCACCGGTTCCAGAGACTCAAAGACCGGGCTTCGACAAGTCCGAGGACCCCATCGATACGCTCTCTGCTCGCGTGTCCTGGCCAACTGCCAGGAAGGTGCCTCACTAACACTACCTTGTCAAATTCAATCTTTCGCACACCGCGATCCAATATGTCGTACTGGTACAAGTGATCCGAATTAACTACGATTGCATGTGTGACCGAATCCGACGCCCGCGCGGTGCTGCAACGCTTCGGCGCGTTTGCGGATCAGTTCGCGCCCTGCTTCGAGCGCGACGTGCAGCGCGACGCCGCGAGTCGCTACCTGGCTGGCTTGGTCAACGACAGCGCGCGCGAGTCCATGCAGGCGATGCATGGGCGCTTGAGCGATGCGGGCTCCTACCAGGCCCTGCAACACTTCATCACCCACTCGCCCTGGGCGGTGGCGCCGGTCTGGGCGCGCCTGCACGCCCTGATTCCCGACCGCGGCGGCATCCTGGCGCTCGACGACACCGGGTTTCCCAAGCAGGGCACGCAGTCGGTCGGCGTCAAGCGGCAGTACTGCGGGGCGCTGGGCAAGGCGGGCAACTGTCAGGTCGGCGTGTCGACGGCGTTGATTGGGCCGACACTCGTCTGGCCGACCAGTTGCGAACTGTATCTGCCGGCCGAGTGGGCCGGCGACCCCGACCGGCGCGACAAGGCGCGCGTGCCGACCACGGTCCGCTTCCGCGAGAAATGGCGCATCGGGCTGGCGCACATCCGTACGATCCTGAAGGCGGGCTTGGCGATCGAGGCCCCCCGGTCCGGTGTCCCGCCCCGACCGTCATCCGATGACGTAGGTGGGATTGATCTCGACCTCAGCCGCCTGGGCCGGATGAAGACGGTCACGGTCGGGCGGGGAGAGGGCATGCAGTTCACATCCGCGGCGTGCACCGCACTCCTCCTTCGGCGTGGACGCGCCGTAGTTCCGGTGGTAAGGGACGTCAGGCCGGTGCGGGGACTTCGATAGGCGCGTGGAGGGAAGAACCACCAGGAGCGAAACACGTTCCGCCGCCGGACCGCTGGCGGTGGCGGACAATGGCGTTCGCTCCGAGTTCGGATCACCTCCGCGCCAGCATGTTGGCCGACATCACGCCGAGGATCACCGCACCGACGATGTAGATGAACGCGCCGTCACCCGCGAGAGACTGGCGGTTCGAGTAGAGGAAGAACGCGGCCGCCGCAACGGCCACGAATCCCCACGGCAGGCCACCTCCGCCGCCGGTCTGCGCGGGCGGCTGGTTCTGCACGCCACCGCCGCATTCGGGACGCGCCGACCCGGGATCATTCTGATGAGTCATGTCCGCCCCCATGGCTTCCCCCCATTCCCCGGTCTCGGTGACCGTCCGTCTATCCGGTTCGGAGCTGCGGCCCACTGCGTTGCCACGAGGGTGGACGCTCACTGCGACATCCACTCGAAGGCCTTTACGCTCAACCAGAGATAGGACGGAATGGCAGCGGCAAGCCCGATGCCCGGCAGGACCGCGCCAAGCAGATACGGGCGCACACCCTCGGGTTCGGCATCCGGCGCAACAGGCAGCCGGTCCTTTCGGAAGTGTCCCACGAGCGTGCCGACCAGCATCCCGGCCGGTGCGCCGAGCGCGCATCCGACGGCAACCACGCCCAGGGCCGTTACGAAGAAGTTGGCAGCCACGCCGAACTTGAAACAGACGAACGCCGCCACGAGCGGCGCCATCGGCCAGCGTGAGCTTGCGATCAGAGAGCCCACGACCAGCAGCCAGGCGATTCCGACGCCGCCATCGATCGAGAAGAGCAGGATGGTCGTGTCGAGGCCCTTGAGAATGCAGCCCGCGAGCATCCCGTACGACACGAATCTCATCGTGTGGTCCCAGATTGGCCGATAGGCTGCGCGCAGTTCCGTCCGCCGGTTCGCCATCGCCGCGATAGTCGTCCACGCCCCCTCGGTAGCGACCCCGTTCTCGGCCACCGTCACAGTGCGGACCCGCGACGAACCCGGAACACCTCCCGCCAGAATGGCATCCCGGAGGCCGACGACCGAGTCGAACTCGACCGCGGTGCCGGATGGGGCCTCGACTTCGAACCTTGATCGAGAGCCAGAGGACGGTGTCGAAGGTGCGGCCGCCGCATCCACCGCCGGCGCGGTCGCACGAGAGGAGTCGGACAGCAGGCGAGTCTCTGTGACGAGCATAACGTCCCTCCCTTGCCGTGGCCATGAGCGGCGGGGCCCACGAGGCCGACCCGAAGGGTCTGCCGCGGCGCCGCCGGGCGCGATGCCCGTTGCTCCTCGGTGTGGGGGTATGCAGGGCCTGTGCCGCGCTATCGGAGACGCCGCGCCACGGCAAAGACTGGTGTTTGCGTTGCGGTGTGAATCGCGGCGCGCGGCGCATCCGTGGAGTCGCCCGGTGACTTCCCGGGGTCCCCGTCGGGACTGCGGGCGGCCAGGCTAACGGCCGATCATCACCGGTCGAGACGGCTCACCACGGCGGAGATTCCGGGAGTCGGCTTCGGGCGACCGCCCGCCCCGCGGCCGAAAGCCATACGGTACGACTCTGCCGCTACAGGTCCGTGCGAACCCACGGCAAGGACTCGAGGCCCAGTCGATCGCAGAACACGGCACGCACCAGTGCCAGGTCCGGGTTCTTGTTGCGGCGTATGGCGCGGACATTGGCCAGGAATGACCGCAACTCCCTGACATTGCCAGGCCACGGATAACGCTTCAGTTCACTGATGACGTCCGCCGGAAGAGGCGCAGCTCCTCCGCTGACCTTCGCCCACACTTGGGCAGCGATCGCCGGAATGTCCTCGGGATGGTCCTTGAGCGCCGGCGTGCGGATTCGGAAGTTGTTGAGCCGGTAGTAGAGGTCCTCGCGGAATCGGCCTTCTGAGACGGCCGCGTCCAGGTCGGTGTTGGCCGCGACGATGATTCTCGCTCGAAGAGTGACCTCCTTCTTCTCCCCAAGCGGGAAGAACTTGAAACGCGGGAGATCCAGCAGCAGACGGCCGACGCCCTCATCGGCTGCGGGCTGCCGCCCCGACACCTCCTCGTCCGGCTTCTCGTCGCGTGGCTCGAGGGCCCGAAGCAACTTGGCCTGATGGCCGAGGGACAATTCGCCGATTTCGTCGAGGAACAGCGTACCTCTGTCGGCCTTCTTCAACAGGCCCTCCATATCCGCGTGCGCTCCCGTGAAAGCACCCTTCGCGTGCCCGAACATCTGCGATTCGAGCAACTCGGACGGGATGGCTGCGCAATTGACCGGCACGAACTGGCCCGGCAGACAGCTGAGTTCGTGGATCTTTCGCGCGACAATCTCCTTGCCGGTGCCTGTCTCCCCGATGATGAGAACGGGCGCAGGCTGATGCGCCGCGAGCACAGTGAGCCGGCGAACCCACTCCGCGTGCTCGGAGGCCCCGTGGTACCTCTTCTCAACCGCTTCGAGATCGCCGGCGGGGATGTCTTCCATGACAGCGTCCCGGATCTTGGCGAGGGCGCGGCTGACGGTTCCGACGTCCACGGGACGCCGACGTTCGCCACTCTCGGAAGGCGCGGCTGTCATCAAGGTGTCGAAGACCCGGCTCTCGAGCTCGAGCACGAGCTTGCACACTCGGGCTTTGGTGCCGCGGGACTCGCAGAGCGTCTGGACGGCACGCTTGACCTGACCGGCGTCCCTGTAGGGGGCGAACACCCAGGCGACGCCGCGGGACTTTGGCAGGTACTCCGACAGCGGCTTCTTCGCGTGCTTGATCCGCCGCGTCACCGGCTCGCCCGACGTGCGGAGACGCATGATGTCTTCCGCATCGTCCGGTCGAGTGACAACGACCGACAACCCTTGGCTTGTTTTGGACCAAACGGTCTGCAGGTCCACGATGGAAAGATCCTGCCGTCGCAGTTCGCCGCATTCGCCTTCCGCCCGCAGTACGGTCCAGTAACGCGAGGTGTTGTGCATGGTCTCCCTCCGGCGAGGCGACGATTCTATCCATCGGATGGGCCGGCCGCAAGCTGGCGGACAAGCAGGCGGGCAGGCACCTGCACGCGCTCAAGCGTGCAGCGGTGGGTTACACCGGCGGCGACCGGGGGTGAAGATGAACCGAGGTGAATCTGGACCTGCGGAGGGCACCTCAGCGGAGTCGACCGGCCTTCGCGGAGCGCCTACATGCGAACACGTGTGTGTTGTCGCCGTGATGTCCGCTAGGATTGTCGCATGTCGCGTGAGTTCGTGGATCGCCTGACCCCGCGAGACCGGGCGCTGTTCGAGGGGCTCTCTCCTGCAGAAGCGCTCGCCGTCTTCGGCTACTTGTTCCCCCAGGGGACCGGCGCTCGGCTCCCGCTGCGGATGAGGTCCCGGGCCATCGCGTTGTACGACCCGCTTTGCGACAGGAGAAGATACGGGCTTGGCCTGCTCTGGCAGGCCTCTCCCTACACCTGTTGTGACCACGGCTGTGCGTACTGCTACGGTCGCAGCTATCTTCTGAGGTTCGGCGGCGGCGGAAGGCCCAAGCCCGGGTTCCTGAGAGCCTTCTCGAGAGATCTCGAGGACATGCATCGTCTCGGCGTCCCGCGCCGGCATCTGTCGATGGCGAACTCGAGCGATGTGCTCCAGGCGCGCCTGGAGCGTGAGCATCGGCTTGCTCTGGCGCTGTTCGAGGAGCTCGTTTCGAACAGGGCGCTTTTCGGCTCATTCGGGATCCTGACCAAGAACCCCGGCGTCCTGTTCGACGACGAACGCTACGTGGCGGCGCTGCTGGCACTCGACGCGGAGGTGCAGGTGAGCATCTGTTTCTTCGGCGATGAGACGGCGGCGCGGCTCGAGCGCGGGGCGCCGCCACCCTCGGAGCGTCGGGCTGCCAGCGAGCGTCTTGCGGCCGCGGGCGTGCGCGTGGTGCTGCGCCTGGACCCCCTGTTCCCGCGCGGAGTCGACGGATGTCCGGACGTGCAAACCATCGACGGAGACCTGCGGCCTCTGCTTCAGTGGGCCGCCACGCTACCGGTCGAGTACGTCATCACATCCCCGATGAAGCTGCCGATCCGTCGCAATCGCGTGGAGGACTTCCACCGCTCGCTCGTGGGTGCGTTCCCGATCGTCCGGGGCTTCTACAGGCGGATGGAGCCCGACGCCCGGGACAGGCTCGTGGCGGACGTGCGCGCGATCGGTTCGGCTCTCGGCCTGCGAGTCGAGCACTGCCTTGCCAGCATCCTGAAGAGGCATCCGGGCGGTTCGGTGAGTTCACGGCACTGACGTGGCGGAGCGAGCCTGCCGCTGCCGACGCGCTGCCGCCAATCATGGTGGGGCTCGACTCGGTGCTCAACCCGCGCGCCGATGGCCTTCCCGGCCGACTGCGTCCCGCAGATCCTTCATCGCCGTGAAGAACAGCAGTGCCCCCCACAGTCCGGCCGCGCCGGTGCCGGCAAGGGCCGGCAACGCCAAGCGCGCCCATGGCTCGACCCACCAGGTACCGCGACCCATCCTCGGAGCCAAGCCGAGACCGGCCAGCGCGGCAATGTTCAGGAATCCAAGCGCGAGGTGCAGGCCAACGGCGACCCCAGGCCCGGCGGCGAACGCGTTCCACAATCCCCTGTTCCGTCGTCCCGCAAACGCTTCGCCCCGCAACACGCCGTCGTGGGTTCCCCCGGCGTCTGATCGCTCGGTCGCTTCAAACGACACCGGAACCCGCTTCCTGCCGATCGAGCGCCGGCACATCCAGCAGAGCGTCGCAAGCACCAATGGCCACGCGACGGTCAAGGCGAGATAGGAAGGGATCTGCTCGTCCGGGCGGTACCGGACGCCGCCTGGCCAGGGCCGGCTGACGACCGATGCCAGCTCAATGGAGGGCTGCTGAAGAAAGTAGACCGAGACCGCCAGGACCGCGAGAATCAGCGCCCGTGTGGCCGTCGTCTCCTGGCCGCGGCCGCGCAGCGCGTGGGTGGTCAGGCGACGGGCGGGCTGGGTCATGACGGCGTCACCCGATCAGAGTCCCAGGAGGAGGTCGTACGCGACCGACCGCGAGGCGAAGTAGGCGGCGGCGAGCACGAAAGCATGAAGCGCGGCCGCGGGATACGGCAGCTGCCACGCGCACCTGAGGCATTCGACCAGCAGCCCATACGAGACGACCAAGCCGGCAAAGAACGCGGTATCGCGGGCCTCGACTCCCAGCACCCGGCAGTCCAGCAGCACGGCCATGCCGCCTCGCACGAGGCCGAACGCGGCGCACCACAGGAATACGACTCCAGCGGATTCGAACAAGGAGCAGCGTCCCTGCGGTCCATGGACGAGTCTGCGCGACGCCGAAACGGCGAGCAGGGCGCCGAAATACGAGAAGACCGTCAGCACCAGCAGGTCGCGTTCCATTCGGAAGACCCCAGCGCCCCGCCGCCGGCGTGCCCGGCGGAGCGGCCGGCATTGTAACGCCCCTCCGCTTGTTCACTTCGTCACCGCCCGGCGACACGCGCGCCGCAGCCGGTTCGCGCCGCGAGAACGGGTTGCGGAACCGCGGCTCCGGTCGATTTCGCCAGGTGAAGATCCCGGGGCCGCCAGGCGGGTGGATAATCCTCGTCGATCGGGTCGCGGATCTCTTTCGATCACCACACGGCGCGGGGGGGGGAATGCCGGTCGTCGCCTCGTGGCGCGTGCTGCTGTTTGTGCCGTTGCTCGGCATGGTGCTGGCTGCCTGCGGATCGTGCGGCAGGCACCCAGCGCCCGCCGCCCCGACTCCGCCAACGCTCTCACCCGACACGCGCGCGACGCCCGTGCAGGCGCCGGCCGGCTGGCGGCTCGCCTGGCAGGACGAATTCGACGGCAACGCGCTCGGGCCGGCCTGGGCCGCCGAGACGGGCGGGGGCGGTTGGGGCAACAACGAGCTGCAGTTCTATCGTGTGGACAACGCCCGCGTCGAGGGCGGCTTCCTGGTCATCGACGCGCGGCGGGAACGCTACCAGTCACGCGACTACACGTCGGCCCGGCTCAAGACGCAGGGCCGCGCCTTCTGGCAGTACGTTCGCATTGAGGCACGCGCGCGCGTCCCGCGCGGCCAGGGCATCTGGCCCGCGTTCTGGGCGATGGGCGAGAACCTGCCGCAGGCAGGATGGCCCGAAGCGGGCGAGATCGACATCTTCGAGGTGATCGGCCGCGAGCCGCGGCGCGTGCACGTGACGGTGCACGGCCCGGGGTACTCGGGCGCGGCCGGGATCAGCGGATGGTACGACGTGCCCGGCGCCGATGTCGCCGACGCCTTCCGCGTGTTCGCGATCGAGTGGGAGGCTGCGGCCATCCGCTGGTATGTGGATGATGTCCTCTTCAAGACCATCACGCCAGCGGATGTGCCCGGCCGTTGGGTGTTCGACCACCCGTTCTTCATCATCCTCAACGTTGCCGTGGGGGGGAACTGGCCCGGCAGCCCGGACGCGACCACGGTGTTTCCCCAGTCGATGCACGTCGATTACGTGCGCGTGTACGAGAAGACGCCGTCGGCGCGCTGATGCATTGCGCGCGGCGTCGTCGGGCCGGAAGTGGCGGTGATGCCAGATGAAATTCCTTTTCTTCGGCCCGCTCGAAATCCGCACAACCGACCTCGCTTCTCGACATCCCGGCGCGAGCGATCATCCACATCCCAGGGATGACTCCCGGCGGCCGTTGTCCCATCTCATAGACCGGAGGTGCCGCGCCGGAGGCGCGGTGCGGAGATGACACCACTGTTCGGACTCGAGACCGAATACGGGCTTGCCGCCTGCGAGGGGGGTGCGCGGGGGCGCGCCCCCCGTGGCGGAGATGGCGGCGTGCAGGCGGCGTGCGACCTGGTGGACGCGGCCCGCGGCCTCCTGCCCGCGCTCCCCGACCTCAGCCCGTGCGGCGCCTTCCTGTCGAACGGATCCCGGGTGTATGCGGACGGCAGCCATCCGGAACTGGCGACGCCGGAGGTGTCGACGCCTTGGGAGCTTGTCCGCTACACGCTGGCGGGCCACCGGATCCTCGAACGGGCGCTGGCTCGTCTCTGCGCCGCCGGCCACCGCGCGCGCCCGCTCCTGTTCACGTCGAACGTGGACTACCTGTCCCGCCGGTCGTGGGGATGCCACGAGTCGATCCTGTTCGGGGCAGAGACGCCCGACGTCTCAGCCTTACTCATCCCGCACCTGGTGTCGCGCGTCGTGTTCACCGGCGCCGGCGGCTTCGATCCCGGCTGTCCGGGCATCTCGTTCGTCCTCTCGCCGCGCGCGCTCTTCCTGAAGGCCTCCGTGTCCGGGTCGTCCACCGACGATCGCGGGATCGTTCACACCAAGGACGAGCGGCTCGGGGTGGGCGCCCACAGGCGCCTGCACCTCGTGTGCGGCGAGAGCCTCTGTTCCGAACGGGCGATGTGGCTGAAGGCGGCCACGACGGTTCTCGTGGTGGCGATGATCGACGAGGGACTCGACTGTGGCGAAACCGTCGCGCTGGCCGATCCGGTTGCGGCCCTCCACGCGGTTGTCCGCGACCCTTCGTGCCGCGCCGAAGTGCCGCTGGCAGACGGCCGCCGGACGACCGCGCTCGAGCTGCAACGCCACTACCTCCGGGCCGCCGAGTCCCGCCTCGGCGCCGCGTGGATGCCCGAATGGGCGCGCGCGGCGTGCGACGAATGGCGCGCGATGCTGGGCCGACTCGAGAACGGAGCGCCACGTTCGGTTGCGACCACGCTGGACTGGAGCATCAAACGGGCGCTGTTCGGCCGCGTGCTGGCGCGGCACGGTTTTAACTGGGCGCTCGCCGCGCGCTGGACGGCCGCGCTGACGGAGGCCATGAGCGAGTTGGCGCAGGTTCATCCGAGTGCGGCGCTGAGAGACCCGGACAGGCTCCTCGACTCGGTGATCCAGGCGTTCCCGCCAAGCGAGCAGGTGTGGGGGATCCTGAGCGCCCACGGCCTCGACGCCGGCGATCTCGAGACGTTCCTGCGCGCGCGCCGCGCGTTGTTCGAGTGCGACATCCGGTTCGGGCAACTCGGCGGAGGCGGCATCTTCGAGGCGCTCGACCGCGACGGCGTGCTGACGCATCGCCTGCCCGGTGTCGGCGACATCGAGCGCGCCGTCGAGGACCCGCCGGCGCGGGGACGGGCCCGCGTGCGCGGCGACGCGATCCGGCGCCTCGCCGGCGGTAACGGGCACTTCATGTGCAACTGGACGTCCATCTACAACCGCGCAGCGGACACGTTCCTCGACCTGACCAATCCATTTGAGCAGGAAGAACGATGGTGTCCCGCCAGCGAGTTCGACGAGGTCGCCTGTGACCCGGGCCAGGTCCCGGCGGTCGGGGCCGTGGATTGGACGTGGGACAACCTCCGGGCTGAGGCGTTGGAGAGTTACCTGGCCGGCCGGTACGAGGCTGCGGAACAGGCTCTCAACACGCTGCTCGCACGAGGCTTCGAGGTTCAGAGCACACACTGCCATCTGGCCCGGCTGTTCCTGACGCAGGGCCAGGAGGACCGGGCGCGGGCTCACGTGGCCCAGGCATGGGACGCCCGCGCCGGGGCGCCGCCGTACGTGGTCGCGCGGACGCTGTGGCTGCAGACGCTGCTGGCCGTCGTCGACGGTGGCGACTGGCGGCCGTGGATCCGCGCGCTGAAAGGGCTGACCCTCGAGCGGGGCGAGATGCAGGCGTGGTCGATGGAGCCGGTGCTCGACCGGCTGCGACGGCGCCTCCCGTTTCAGGACTTCGAGATGATGGCGGCGCTGTTCCGGGTGGTGAGCGCCGCTGACGACAGCTCCGATCTCGACCGCCACGCGTGGTGGACGAACGGCTGAAACGGATGGCGCGACGGCACTCGTTGGGAGATCAGTCCGCGGGAACCTCTTCGACGTAAGCTGCTACCGATGCCGATCGACCTGCCGTTCGAGCGCGGAGCCACGACGCCGGGCCATGTCTTGCCGCCGCTGTCTCTGCTCGACCCCCGCGAGGAGTCGTTCCCGCTCACCCAACCCGGTCTGGAGCGGATGGCGCGACGCCTCGAGGAGAAGTTCCGCGAGCTTGGAATCGACGGCGGCGTGGTTCGCATCGTCCCGGGGCCGGTGGTGACGACCTTCGAGTTCTGCCCTGCCGTCGACGTGAAGGCCTTCAAGTTCCCCGGGCTGGCCGACGAGCTGTTGTTGATGCTGCAGGCCGAGTCCGTGCGGATCGAGCGAGGGCGTCGCGATTCGCTGATGGCCGTCGCGCTTCCGAACCCCACGCGCCGGTCGATCTCGCTTCGCGAGCTCCTCGAAGCGTCCGCCGCGTACCCAGCCGATGCGGTGCTGACAATTCCGCTCGGAACGACGGCCACGGGCGAGCCGTTCGCGATCGATCTGGCGCGTGTGCCGCACCTCCTGCTCGCGGGCTCGAACGGCGCGAGCGCGTCGGCGGCGCTCACCGCGATGCTCGCGAGCCTCGTCTGCCGGGTGACGCCGGAGAAGGTGCGGTTCATCCTGGTTGAC
>Ga0079037_100000471_pt1 | contig 18313 bp, 14 predicted proteins | sample Mud3Dept4metaG_FD_71479 | JGI IMG/M metagenome (GOLD analysis project Ga0079037, IMG submission 71479) | Freshwater wetland microbial communities from Ohio, USA, analyzing the effect of biotic and abiotic controls - Mud 3 Core 4 Depth 4 metaG | ecosystem: Environmental > Aquatic > Freshwater >... | reverse complement strand
CAGGACAGGTTGCTGAGCATTCAACGAGATGGTCTCGACTCCGTTGTCGTTTAGGACCTTGACGAAGTTGTCCCATTCCTGCTGCATCTTTTCGAGATTGGGTAACCCCGTGGGCAGAGAATACCACTGAGGGTCCGCGAGGGCTTCTTTGGGCGCAGCTTCTGGCCCTGGGCGTTGGACCACGACAGCACGAAGTCTTGCGTAGCTTGACTGTCCACCCCATTCACGTCCCCATGTTTCCTTGAGATGTTCACGAAAATGGATATCAAAGGATGTGTAGGGCGGCAATCCTTCACGATACAGCGGATCTCTCTTCATCTTGCTGATGGTCTGACGTTTCTCCTCATCGCTCAACTTTGTCATTTTCTTCTGCCTTCCTTTCTCTGACATGTTAACCTTAGATGAAGGTGAAGCGCCCCGCCCCTGCCTACTGCAGGCAGGTACATAGCGAGCGGCTCATTCTCCAACTTTAACCACAGGCAAAATTCAATTCTGCTAATATATGAAATGCGTGGAGGTTGTTTTGTCGAAAGGCTACCTTATCTTCAAAATACATCCTTCGCCCGCACCAGAAACGATGTGTGGATAAATGGTTCCCAAGAAGCCTTTTGTAATCCTCGGCTCCGGCGGCTTTGAGTTATCAAGCCGTCTTTGAATTTCACGGTCATCCAGTTCCAAATAGAGGATTTTATGGGGGATATCGTATGCGATTATGTCACCATCTTTTATGGCTGCGATGGGGCCGGATTCAGCCGCCTCAGGAGATACGTGACCGATGGCCGGCCCTCTTGTAAAACCGGAAAACCGGCCATCTGTAATTAGAGCAACTGATTTATCCAAACCCATCCCACAGAGTTGTGCCTGGAAAGTGAACATTTCGCGCATGCCCGGCCCCCCCTGTGCACCCTCGTATCGTATGACAACAATATCTCCCGGACTTATCTGATGTTCAGCCAGTGCATGCCGAGCAGCTTCTTCGCGGTCAAACACCCTGGCAGTGCCTCGATGTTTCAACATTTCTGCGGCAACAGCGGTCTGTTTGACCACCGCGCCTGCTGGTGCCAGATTTCCGAACAAGACTGCGATGGCGCCTTCTGGATAGACCGGATTGGCAAGCGGCCTAATGACATCTGAGTTCCAGTTAGTCGCTGCTCGAAGATGTTCCGCGAGGGGTTTCCCTGTACAGGTGAGCACGTCCGTATTGAGAATTGAAGTGAGCTCATGCATGAGGGCCTGGACGCCACCGGCAGCCCCAAAATCCTCCATGGTGTATTTGGATCCAGCTGTGATGTCAGCCAGATGTGGCACTTTCTTGCTGACGTCATTCCAGTGTGACAAAGGCAGTGACACGCCAAGCTCATGGCAGATTGCTGCCATATGCAGTAGGGCGTTCGTGGACCCTCCAATCGCTGCATGCACGAAGAGGGCATTTTCGATCGCGTCAAATGTCATGATTTTTCTCGGACGAATATCCTCTTCGATCAAGGATACGATCTGTCGCCCCGACTGCTTCCCCAGGCGATACAGGGAAGCATCGACAGCACCTCTGCTGGCATTTCCCGGCAGGGACATTCCCAGTGCTTCTGTCATGCAGCAAAACGTGTTTGCCGTGCCCATCATACCGCAGGCACCGGGGGTGGGTCCACAGCAGTCCACCAGCCGATGGAATTTCTCATCTGCGATAAGTTTTTCTTTCCACTTCGGGTACCTCTCGACCACATGATGAATACCCACCGATTCCTTATTGAGCCGACCAGGCATCATATAACCACCGGTCACCATGATTGCAGGCAAGTTGATTCGAGCCAAGGCCATTAATTGAGCCGGAATAATCTTATCGCAGGTTCCCAGTGCAACAATGCCATCCAGACGGCTTGCTTCCACCATGATTTCGATCGATGCGGCGATGATATCCCTGCTAGGGAGGATCCAGTGATTTCCGATCCCTCCATCTGCCATTCCATCGCAGGGGGCAATATGGCCAAATTCGAGCGGCATCCCCCCTGCCTGCCAAATACCCGATTTTACGTGACTAGCCAGCTGCCTGAGGTGATAGTGCCCTGGTAACAACTCGTTCCAGGGATTAATCACTGCGACAAACGGCCGCCTGAGGTCTTCATCGTCAAAATTCATCGATTTTAGCAATGCGATCCGTTGAAAATGAACATCCTCCGGAACATCTCGGCTGTTCAATTTAATCGGATTCTCCTTTTTGTTCATACCTCGATACCTCTAATCGATTCCCACAAATTGCTCCAAGCTCATAAACCGCTCTAATAATAATACGAGTGCGGTGATCCCGATAATGAGAAGGGTGCAGACGGCAGCCAGCGTGGGATCTGCCTCATAGCGCAAGTGCATGAAAATGATGATAGGAAGCGTTTCAGCCCTAGGGCCTGTTAAAAAAATAGACACGGCAAAATTGTCGAATGACATGATGAAGGCAAATAGGGCGCCAGCAATGACGCCGGTCTTAATCAGCGGAAGAGTGATTTTGAAAAAGGTTCTTAGTGGATTGGCTCCCAGATTCATGGCAGCTTCTTCAAGGGACCGGTTGAAGCGATACAGGACGGCTGCCACCGTCCGGATGACATAAGGGATCGTGATAATCGTGTGCCCGATGATCAAGTTCAATATATTGTTGAACATACCTAAGCTACTGAAAAACGTCAACAGACAAACACCCGTCACGACTTCGGGCAAAATGATGGGTGAGAGCAGATAGCTGTTGAGAAATCCCTTGCCCTTGAAATTATATCGAACCAATGCCAGGGCTCCCAGAATGCCCGAAGTGGTCGAGAAGACGGTCACAATCGAAGCGACGAGCAAACTGATCTTGAAACCGTTGATAAATTTCTGCTTTTGCAGGATATTCAAAAACCATTTCAGTGACAGCGACTCTGGTGGAAACTGAATATAGGCTGTCTTGTTAAGGGAAGTGACGATGACGACTATGATCGGGAACACAAGGAACATGAGCCCTAGGACGACGATCAGCTTTATGATCATCCCGTTCCATTCGTGAGCGTATCTTTTTCTATGAGGCATCCAATTTGCCTCCCAGCTTTTTCGATTGAAGAACTTTGAACTGGCCGAGGATGATGAACAAGGAGATGAAAAGGAGAATGAACGCCATTGCCGATCCGAACGGAAAGTTGCCGACATATAAGAATTCGTCGTAAATGTAATTGGAAATCATCCGGTCTGAAGGGCCACCCAGCAAAAGCGGTACGGCAAATGCACTGATCCCCAACGTATAGACGAGTAGACATCCGGACGCGATCGCTGGCATGCTCAGCGGAAGGGTGACCTTCAGAAATGTCTGGACCTTATTTGCACCGAGGCTTTGGGCAGCTTCTTCCACTGAGCGATCGATTCTTCTCAATACACCCGCCATGGTGAAGATCATGAAAGGAAGAAGGATATGACTGAGTCCGATAACCACCCCGTAGGATTTTCCGAGGAACTGGATGCGACGAGCGTTCGAAATGATGCCCAAAAGTACAAGGGAATTGTTCAGAAGACCTTCCTCACCCAGAATGATCATCCAACTGTAAATCCGCGCCAGAACAGCCACCAGAGAAGAGATCAGCACCACCATCAGGATGAGTCGCTTAAAAGACCTGGATTCGCTTCGAACCATCGTGTAGGATATCGTGTATCCCATCAGAAGCGTTATTCCAGTAATGATCAGGCTGAATTTTGTAGTTGTCCAGAGGATGTTCAGGTAATAGGGATCAGAAAGAAAGCGGATGTAATGGTCAAGAATGAAAGCCCTTTCCATGATGGTTTCACCGGAAGGCATGTATCGATAAAAACTGAATACAAACAACGATATCAAGGCACCGGTATAAATGAGGATGATGAAAAAGAAAGTTGGGCCGAGTAATCCCAGAGGTGTGAGTTTCTTCAACCGTCTTCTTAAGCTTCGTTGTATCGGTACAGCTTTACTCTCTTGCAGATCCATCAGAAACCCACTTAGGCAAATCATGGCAGACGGGGTAAGTCAAATACCGTGCAGCTTTTTGGAGTCCAACAAAGAGATACCGTTGTTCCCTCCGTGATCGGACGCTGACCGGGTTCCCCTTGTACAGAAACCAACACATCCTTCTCTATTCCATCCAAGGAGCAAACATAATTACAGACAGACCCAATGTAACTGGCAAACCGGATAGTGCCTTTAAAAACGTTCTTGACCGGCGATTCGCATTGTGGCGCAAAGTGGATATATTCCGGTCGGACGACGAATTTCACCCGAGCACCCACGCTGAGGCTCCCGGTTTGAGCGACCGTAATTCTCATCCGTCCCTTCTCCACCTCTACCTCCGTTTCGGCTTCATTGCTCCCCTTGACTATTCCATCGAAGAAATTGCCCTCTCCGATGAAATGGGCGACAAATTCTGTCTCAGGATTCTCATAAATCGTCGTGGGCGTCCCAATTTGTTCGATCGCGCCCTTATTCATCACGACAATTCGGTCGGATAGCACCAAGGCCTCTTCCTGATCGTGGGTGACGAAAATGCTCGTAATGCCTACCGTTTCTTGGATCCTCTTCAACTCAATACGCATTTCCGCTCTCAGTTTGGCATCCAGGTTGCTTAAGGGTTCATCCAGGAGCAACACATCTGGTTCGATGATCAACGCTCGTGCCAATGACACCCTTTGTTGCTCTCCACCCGACAATTCAGAGGGATATCGAAGATTTTTCCCCTTCAGTTTTACAAGTTCCAGACTCCTCTCCACCTTCTCTTTGATCTGTTCTTTGCTAACCTTTCTTAGCTTCAGGCCAAAAGCCACGTTATCTTCAACGGTAAGGTGAGGGAAAAGTGCGTAGCTTTGAAAACACATGCCTACATTTCTTTTGTAGGAGGGGGTGTCACTGACATCCTTTCCCTTGATGAGGACTTGGCCGTCCGTAGGATCCACGAACCCGGCAATCATACGCAGCGTCGTGGTTTTTCCGCAACCGCTGGGTCCTAGCAGAGAAAGGAACTCTCCCTTTCTTACTCTCAAATTGATATGACTTGCCGCGACGAAGCTTCCGAAATGTTTTGAAAGATCTCGCAACTCCAGGTCGGAAGCCTCACCAGATTTCTCGTTCACAATTTCCTCCGAATCTTGATGGGTGATAAGTGCTTCCCGTTCTTGTGCCTTCATTCATATCGAGCCAAAGGTGCAGCCTCGCCTTGCGGTCAATCCAAGGCTCGGCTGCCCTTGGCACATCGGCGCAAAGAACTTAGAAGTTCAAAACTTCCTTGTTGTAGCGCTCGATCCACTGGTCTTTCATTTTGTTTACCTGTTGGTCATCGAAATTGAGAAGAAGCTCAAGTTCCTCGACCGTAGGGAGCTTTTTGGCGACCGAAGGGATCAATTGAACACCCTTCCTCATCGGAATGATAAAGCATGTTTCGCAGTGACCTTTTTGCGAAGCCTCGTTAAGGGCCCAATCGACGAATTTAAACGCCAGATCCGGATTGGGACAATTCTTGACTACGTTCAGGGTATCATAGAGCGCCGGCACGCCGTCCTTGGGACGAATGAAGTTCAGAGGAACACCCTTTTCGATGAGCTGCATGGCATCAGGAGACATAATCGGTGTGATCCAAATTTCCCCAGAGGACAACAATTGATGATGTTCAGCATCCCCTTTGAACATTCTTCCATACTGTGGTTTAAGTTCCTTTAACTTCGTAAACCCTGGCTCGATATTATACTCCGAACCGCCAAAGACTTTGGCCGCCGTGAGCAGAAACCGCATGCCTGACCAGGTGGGATACGGCACGCCAAAACGCTTCTGGAAGTCATTTTTCCATAGATCCTGCCATTTTTCCATTTTCAAATTCAATTTGTCCGTCCGCCATGCGAGACCAATATCGTATGCATACATGGCCACGTAGGAATCATCTTTCCCAATGGCGACCGGATACAGGTTCTTCATGTTCGGTACCTTGTCCGGAGTAATTGGAACCGTGAGCTTCTGTTCGGCCAGCATGGCTGCCGAGTCGCAGGTCACCATGACCACATCGATCTGAGGATTCATTCTTTGAGCACGAACCTTCGCTACCTGATCGCCTGAGACACCCTCGCTGAACTCAACCTTGCAGTTGTATTTTTGCTCAAACGGTGCGGCAGCATGCTTGCGCAAACTCTCACCCCATGAGCCTCCCCACGTGGCAACGACAAGGCGAGTTTGGGCGAATGTGGTACTGGCAAACCCGATGATGATAAAGAGAACTCCAATTGCAAACACGACCCGAAATGCTTCCTTCAATGATCTTCTCGTCATTTTTGATCTCCTTTCAGTAAAGGCGTAATGAGGCTTCGTGAAAATGACACCTTCCGCAATAAGCTTTTCGTCACCTCCTTCCTCTTTGATTTTATGTAGTTATATTGAGTCTGACATAGATTATTAGTATATGGAATTTTATTTCAATATAAAAGAATTATTTATTATTCCATGAATTTGTGCTCTTATAGCAAATTTGGGATACGCTGTCAAGGAATTTCTTGTGCCTTAAATTTTATCATGTTTGTTACCAGATTTAGCAGATTTTTTTCTTGACAGCAGAAATACAATTTGCTATAAGAGGGCTAGTTCATTATTTAGAAATAATCTTTATTATTTTAAGACTTAGTTCCATATTTCGAGAATCACATGGAGGATGCCATCGAAAATCTATCATCTCTAGAGAAGGCACTGAGGATTCTCACTCTCTTTTCGGTTTACCGTCCGTCGATGGACATTAACGAGATCTCTCGTGAGCTTGGCTTTCCTAAAAGCACGGTCTATCGTCTAATCAAGGCCTTGATGAAATATGATCTTATGGAGCAGGACAGGGGATCTCGAGGGTACCGCCTTGGAATTCGCCTCTTTCAAATGGGAAATATCGTCAAGTACCAGCGACGCGTTGGAGATATAGCTCGGCCCTTCATGGAAGAATTAAGGAATGTCACCAAAGAAACGGTGATGCTCGGTGTCATCGAGGGCCATAAGGCACTGGTCCTTCGTGAGGTCGAAGGAATGTATCCTATTCGTATGACCTTTGATGAAGGACGCACCATGCCTCTCCACGCGGGGGCTTCTTCCAAGGTTCTTTTGGCTTATTTGCCTGTTGAGGAACAAGATCGAATCATCGAGGAAGGACTCCCCCGTTACACAGAAAACACAATTACCGACCCTATCCAATTGAAGAAGGAGTTAGCCGAGATCCGTGAGAAGGGCTACGCATGCAGTGACCAGGAGCTTGACAACGCAGCCAAGGCCATAGCTGCCCCCGTCAGAGATCACACAGGAAAAGCGATTGCCGGCCTTAGCCTCGCGGGATCTGTGGATCGATTCCAGGAAGAGAATCTCAAGAAATATATCCCTCTGGTTAGGGAATGCGCTGATAAAATTTCTAAGGTGCTGGGCTTCGGATTGATGCCATCTTCGAATCACGTCAATTCTTTTTAGAAAAGGGGAGGTTCCAATGTCCAACAGGATCACGGCTGCCAGGGGTCTCAATCTGAGGTGCAAAGGGTGGAGGCAGGAATCCATTTTAAGGATGTTGGAAAACAACCTTGAAAATGGTGAGAGACCCGATGATCTGATTGTCTATGCGGCCAGAGGCAAGGCCGCACGGAACTGGGATTGTTACCATACGATAGTCAATGTCCTTAAAGAGATAAAGGAGGATGAAACGCTGGTTATTCAATCGGGTAAACCGGTCGCCGTATTTAAGACCCATGATCGTGCCCCCATCGTCATCATGGCCAACGGCAACCTTGTCGGGCGATGGGCCACCCCAGAGAACTTTTACGCCCTGGAAAACAAAGGATTGACCATGTGGGGAGGATATACGGCGGGCGACTGGATGTATATAGGATCTCAGGGCATTGTTCAGGGAACCTATGAAGTCTTCGCCAGTGCCGCGCGGGAGAGGTTGACGGATAGCTTAAAAGGATGCCTTATTCTCACGGGCGGTCTTGGAGGCATGGGGGGCGCTCAGCCTCTTGCAGGAACCATGAATGGCGGGGTTGTGCTTGCCGTGGAAGTCGATCCTGAGAGGATCAAGCGCCGGATTGAAACAGGCTACTGCCAGGTCCTCTCAACGGATTTGGATGATGCACTGAAAAGATGTCTGAAAGCAAAAGAGAAAGGGGAAGCGTTGTCCGTGGGGTTGGTGGGGAATGCTGCAGTCGTGTTCCCGGAAATATTGAGACGGGGGATCGTTCCGGAAATTGTCACGGATCAAACGTCTGCCCACGATGCCCTTTATGGATACATCCCTGAAGGGATGTCCCTCGGGGAAGCCGATGAGCTTCGGAAAAGAAGCCCGGAGGAGATGATCAGACGATCGCGTCAGTCAATGGCTGTTCAGGTAAAGGCCATGTTGGAGTTCCTCGACAAAGGGTCCATCGTCTTCGAATATGGAAACAATATCAGGGCCCAAGCCAAGATGGCAGGCGTTGACGATGCATTCAGGATACCGATCTTTGTCGAACGATTTATGCGGACCATGTTCTGCAAGGGACTGGGGCCTTTCCGCTGGGTTGCCATTTCAGGCGACGAATCGGATATCTTCAAGATTGATTCGATCATTTTGGAGGAGTTTTCTGCAAATACAATCGTGGCGAATTGGATTAAATTGGCGAGAGAACATGTTCATTTCCAGGGGCTCCCCGCAAGGATCGGATGGCTTTCGCATGGAGAGCGGACAGAGTTGGGATTGATCGTTAACGACAGGATTCGAAAGGGCGTGATCAAAGGTCCGATTGCCTTCACACGGGACCATCTCGATTGTGGCGGGGTCAGCCAGCCCTATCGAGAGACGGAAAATATGCGGGACGGATCAGATGCCATCTCCGACTGGCCTCTGTTGAATGCGCTATTGAACTGTTCAGCCATGGCCGATCTTGTAGCCATTCATGGGGGTGGAGCTGGGTATGCGGGGTATTACCAGAGCGCGGGATTGATTGTCATTGCGGACGGAACAAGCGCTGCCGACAAGAGATTGGAACTGGCGCTGACTGCAGATACCGGGATAGGCGTTGTCCGGTATGCAGACGCCGGTTACGAGACAGCGATAGAGACCGTGAGGCAAAAGAAAATTAGAGCCCCGATGATTTGAGAAAAGGTGAAGACTTTCTCAGCCATTCGCCCAAACAAGAAGGAGGATCCAAGATGGAACAAGCCTCGTCAGAGATGTCAGCATGGAAAGAGATTAATTGGAGAAAACTTACCGACCTGAACATTGAGCGTCTGAAGTCCCTGATGAAGGCGGACGACGTGGACGCACTGTTCGTCCATCGCGTCGATAATTTTCAGTATGTGACGGGTTATATGAACCCCACCCACTACAATCTTATGTTTTATATGCTGCGGCAGGGAGCGATCGTGCTCGCCAAAGAAGAGCAGCCCGTCATGCTGGCCGGTGCAGCAGATATCTTCGACATCAAGAGCTTCTGGTGGATCAAGGATGCGAGGCCAATGCCCTGGGGACTCGAACCATGGCCCGAAATCATCCGACAGGTCTTACACGACTATGGACTCAAGTCTGGAAAGATCGCCGTCGATCCTGATACGACGTTTGTGCTGATGGACGGACTTAGGAAAGAGATGGGGAAGAATTACACGATCGTGAGTGCCGAATCGATCCTCGACCAGGCGAAAGGAGTCAAGAACGTCGAGGAGATCAAGGTGATCCGGAGAGCGGCGTCACTCGCTTCGGGAATGGTGGTGGCAGCGAAAAATGCCATCAGGGAGGGGGCAAGGGAGATTGACGTCTCGCTTGAGGCAGACCGCACGCTAACAAAGATGGAACCCCTTGCTTATCCCAGTTTTAAGACCACCATTGCCTCAGGAGAAAGGGCTGCTTATCTGGATCGAATCCCATCTACAAAGGTCATTGGACGGGGAGAAATCGTGATGATCGATGCCGGCTGCCGTTACATGGGATACTACTCGGAATTCTCGAGACATGTCATGGTGGGTAAGCCGACGGAGGAACAAAAGAAGCTTTACCGGGCCGCTTTCGAATCGGAGCAGCAAGCGGTGAAGGCGATTCGACCGGGAGTGAAGGCCTCGGTGGTCGACCGTATCGCAAGACAGGTGATCGAAGACGCAGGGTTTGGACCTTATCAGCATGCTCACTACACAGGCCACGGCCACGGACTGGGAATCCACGACGCTCCCATTGTTGGCGATCCAAAGCAGAAGAAAGAGTATGTCTTCGAGCCCGGTATGGTTGTTGCTATTGAACCTGGCATTTTCAAGCCGGGCGTCGGTGGTGTCAGGGAAGAGGACGTCGTCCTAGTGACAGAGACGGGGCATGAGGTATTAAGCAAAGTCGGATACGAAGATAAACTTCTTGAATAAAAAGGAAAAGGAGAGACACGATGGACAGGGAAGAGGTTTTCAAAGTCATTAAAGACAGGAACATCAAATCCGTGTCTATGCAGTTTGTAGATTTTTTGGGGAAGCTCTACACACTTTGGGTTCCCCCAGCAGAACTGCGAGCGGCATTGGAGGACGGAATCGGGATGTCGGGTTGGCCCTATTTTGCCGAGGTGGAGAAGAGCGATCTCCTGATTAAACCTGATCTGAATAGCTTCCGGGTGCTTCCCTGGACGAGGGAGGGAAGAGGCTATGCCGGGGTGATGTGCGATATCTATCACCCGGAGAACCACCAAGAAGTCGAAGAGTCTCCTCGAACTCTCCTGAAACGGGCGGTGAAGAGGGTGAAAGAAAAGGTGGGCAAGGATGTAAATATCTATGCCGTCCCAGAGTGTGAGTTCTTCCTCTTGACGAAGGATGACCACGGCCAATGGAAACTTCACGACAACGCCTCCTATTTCTCGCCTCCACCGGCAGATAGAGGTTACGAAATTCGAGATGATATCTGTGAGGCCTTGGAACAGATGGGTATCCACGTGACGAAACATCATCATGAAGACCCCCAGGGGAAGCACGAATTGACCATAGACCATGATTCTGCCCTGAACACGGCTGACAGGATTCAATTCGTCAAGTGGATCATTCGAAAAGTGGCGAGCGAACATGGAGTCACCGCAACGTTTATGCCTAAGCCCTTCCACTGGGAATATGGGGCAGGGTGGCACACCCATATCAGCCTAATGAATGAGAAGACTGGAGACAATCTTTTTTATTCGGGGTCGTCGGAAACGGGCCTTTCTGATCTCTGCCTGTTCTTTATTTCGGGCATTCTCAAACATGCCCGGGCGTTGGCCACGATTACGAACCCGACCGTCAACTCCTACAAACGAATGGTACCAGGGTCCCAGGCTCCCATCTATGTTTCCTGGTCTAAATTCAATCGCTCGACTCTCTTGAGAGTTCCCGCTTCTTCGCCCAAGGGGACACGGTTTGAATATCGTCCCAGTGACGGGGCGTGCAATGTTTACCTTTCCTTTGCCGCCTTGGCACATGCAGGGATGGACGGGTTGGAAAAGAAAGAATTGCCCCCTCCGCCGGTGGAAGAGAACATCTATCTCATTGCGCCGGATGAAAGGAAGAAGAGGAACATCGACACCCTCCCTGGTAATTTGGGAGAGGCCCTTGAGGCGTTGAAGGGGGATCCGGTGATCATGAAGGCATTGGACCCTCTGACCCCGAAATATATCCAATGGCGGAGCGATGAATGGAAGGAGTATTCCATTAAGGTTTACGATTGGGAGAGAGAAAGGTACCTTGAAGAGGTCTTTCCTCTGGAATACCTAAAACATAAATAGGACGTGAATGATTGGATTGGCCTCCTCGGCCAACCGTTTTTTTGCTGTTTTCAAGAAAAGGCAAGATAGAGAAAGGTGATGATGAACGCGGATTTACCCTTTTGGAAAGATTTTCTTCAATTCTGCCAGAAGCTGATCAATACACCCAGTCTTCCGGGTGAAGAAGGTCCGGTGGCTCACCTTATCCAGGATAAGATGAAACAATTGGATTATGACGACGTCCACATTGATCGTGTCGGTAACGTAATTGGTCTAATCAAGGGGAACCCGAAACGCCCTACCCTGTGCTTTACGGCCCACATGGATCACGTCGACCCTGGGGATCCCAAGGGATGGGAATTCCCGCCTTACTCGGGTGCGATTTCAGATGGATATCTTCATGGCCGGGGGACGAGTGACCTCAAGGGAGTCGTGGCGACCCACGTCTATATCGCTGAGTCTCTGAAACAGACAAACGTTGATCACGGAGATATTTACATTATTGAGGTGGTTCATGAGGAATATGGCGGCCTCGGATCCGATTATCTGGACGACGGCATCAAACATGCAATCGACTATGCGATTAACGGTGAGCCGACCTCCAACACGATAAAGATTGGCCACCGGGGGCGCATCGAACTACTCGTCCATTTCGGCGGGAAAGCCGCTCATGCGGGGACTCCCGAGCTCGGAGTGAATCCCTTCTACAAGATGGCCACCTTCATCTCGAAGTTGGAAAAACTGAAGATGGCGTGTGACGATTATGAAGTATCTACTGCCGAGCCGACGACCTGCCGTACAGACCCGCAATCTTCAAACGTGATCCCAGGCCAATGCGAGCTTACGATCGATTGGCGCAATATCCCTGGAGAGTTCGAAGGCAAGGTTGTGGAGAAGGTGAAGTCCCTCCTTCCCGAGGGATGCAACGTTTCCGTCGTTGAACGTCAGCTTAGGACATACACGAACCTCCTGTTCAACATCAAGCGGTGTAAGCCCCCTTTTTCGATTGACAAGGCCCACCCTCTCGTCAAAGAAACAGCCCAGGCGGTAAGATCGGTCTTAAAGAGAGAAGTGGAGGTCAGCCGTTGGCCTTTTTCAACAGATTGCCAGTTTTTTATGGAAGCAGGAATCCCAATCGTTGGGTTTTCGCCAGGTGAGGAAAAATACATTCACACCAACAAGGAACGCATCAGCCTGGACCTGATGAGAGAGGCGATGTTGTGCTACCCTGCCATCATCTCTTCCTTGTCAAAGCTCGAGAAGCGAAAGAGGTCTGGCTGAAAGGGCTTAAGAATGGTTAAAAGAGCGGCCGAGTTTGTCAGAGATCTGAGATTTAGTCACTTGGACGAGGCAACGGTTCAGAGCGCAAAAGATTGCCTTTTGGATTTCGTAGGGGCTGCATTGGGCGGAGCAGGAACGAGAGCGGGAGAAATTTCTCTAAAGATAGGTAAGACCCTGGGAGAAGGGGGCCGGGCGACGCTCTGGAACACAGGCGAAAAGATATCCTGTCAGGGTGCTGCTTTCATCCACGGGACGATGGGTTCTGCCCTCGACATCGATGATGGCCACCGGATGGCGGTGGGCCACCCCGGTGGCGTCGTTATCCCGGCGGCAGTAGCCATTGCGGAAGAGGCCCAGAGTTCTGGTAGAGAGTTGATCGAAGCCATCGTTTGCGGTTACGAGGTGGCGATTCGTTCGGGAAACATGCATCGGTTAGAGTCTTCCCGATTTGCGGAAGTGGCCGGTTCGGGAAGATGGGGGAGCATAGGGGCTGCTGCCTCCGTGGCAAAGCTCTTGAGGCTCGAACCGGAACAGACGGAACAGGCCCTCGCGATCAGCGCAACATTTACTCCCGTAGCCCCTGTCATTGATGACCTCAAGAGAGGCTTCATGCCCATGAGTAAGTTCTGTAGCGGATGGGCGGGCATGGTTGGAATCTGCGGAACCCTTCTGGCGAAAGAGGGGTTTACAGGCATCTCCTCAACGATCGATTTTTCCTGGAGTGAGTTGCCCAATTTTGGGGAATCCTACGAGATCAAAAATACCTATTTCAAACCTTATCCTTCCTGCCGATGGACTCACCCCGCCCTTGAAGGAATGATGGACCTGATGAAGACGCACCCGGATTTGGGAAAGGATACGATTCGCAGGATCTCCGTAAAGATCTTTTCTCATGGATCCCATCTGGGGTGGAAACAACCTCAGACGATGGAATCAGCCCAGTATAGTATTCCGTTTCTGATCGGGGCAGTGGTCACTGACGGGGTCTTAACTCCGGGACAACTCACAGAGGACAGACTGAAGGATCCAGACATCCTGCGCGTTTCGGATCGTGTTCAAGTCCTCCATAGCCCGGAGCTGGATCAGTATTTTCCAAAGGCAATTCCTTCCGAGATAGAGATTGAGACGATTTCAGGAAAATGTTATAGGACGAAAGTGATCACTCCGAAAGGAGATCCCAAGAATCCAATGGGAGCAGAGGAATTCACCGATAAGTTCCGAAAACTTGCCATCCGGAGCATCCGTTCAAGAACAGCGGAAAAATTAATCGAAGACATCCGACGTCTAGATCAACTCGAAACCATCACGGAATTGTTTAAGCATTCTTAGGAGGCTGATATGTATTTGACAAAGCAAGAAAAAGAGATGCTTGAAGGAAAGTTCGGCGAAGGAGTTGCAGAGGCAATGAGAATTCAGGTCGCTCTGGGTGAAGCCTTCAACGCGGAGCGTATGGTGGAGGTCAGTCGAACCCATGTTGCTTTTGGCGTTATGGAGTCTGATGTCTGGTTCGTGGACATGCTTCTAAAAGGAGGCGCCTCTTGCCGTGTGCCTCCAACCAGCAATCCTATCTACGATGAGAAATACTTGAGCAAGATAGGGCAGCGCGCGGTCAAAGCGGACTCACTACTTCTTCAAAGTGCACATAATGCTTACAAGAAAATTGGCATCAATTTAACTTATAATTGCACTCCCTACCTGGAGGCGAACGTCCCACGGTTTGGTGAAATCACCGCCTACTCCGAGTCGAGTGCAACCGTCTATGTGAATTCCGTGTGTGGCGCCAAGACCAATCGTGAATCCGCCAACAGCGCTTTGGCCGCAGCGATTACAGGAAGGGTTCCGCTCTACGGGCTGCTCCTGGACAAGAACCGAAAAGGTGAGACCTTGGTGAGCGTGGAGGCAACCCTGCGAGACGATTTCGATTATCATCTCCTGGGTTATTCTGCATCAAAGAAGATCGGATTTCGGATGCCCGTTTTTACCGGAATACCTTCTCGTCCTTCTCCAGAAGAACTGACCAGTCTGGGGGCGCAGCTCAACACAGGAGGGGCGGTTTCCATGTTTCACATGGTGGGAGTGACTCCCGAGGCTCCTGACCTGGAGACTGCCTTCGGCGGGAGGTCCCCTGCTGAAACGCTGACGGTCACCGATGCTGACCTGCAGAAACTCCATCAATCCATCTCCCGTAAAGATGGGAAAATAGACTTCGCCATGTTCGGGTGCCCTCATTACAGCTTGAATCAGGTCCGAAACGTGGCCCGGTTATTGGAAGGGAAACGGATCCGGAAAAATGTCGAACTCTGGGTTTTGACATCCGTCCACACCCGGGAGCTTGCCCGACGAATGGGCTATCTAGGAATCATCGAGCGGGCAGGAGGACACATCATGGCCGATACCTGCCCGGATATGCCCTGCTGGTACCGCCGTTATGATGGAAAAGTGGGAATCACGGATAGCCCCAAGGCCGCCTACTATACGGTTCGAAGGGGAATCGACTACATCGTGAAAAGGATGCCTGAATGCATTGAGGCTGCTTTGAAGGGGGGATGCTGATATGAACCGGGAGCAGACTTTTAAGTGTCACAAGATTTGCAGCGGAAACGCAGAGGGGAAAACGCTTATCTCTGAAGATGACATCTGCTTTTATCTTGCTGACCCCAAGAACGGCAAGATCATCGAAAAGAATCATGCCTTGAAAGGAAAAAGTGTTGCCGGAAGAATTCTGATATTTCCAAGCGGGAAAGGGAGTTCCGTCGTCCAGGGGGATGGTCTCTACATGCTGAAGAAGTGCGAGACTGCCCCCAGAGCTATGATCATTCAACATCCTGACACGGTTTTGGTCACAGGAGCGATCATCATGAAAATCCCCCTTGTTGACGGGGTGGAGAAGCGTTTCTACAGCGAGGTCGAAAATGGAGATTTCGTAAGAGTGGATGCCGATCAAGGCCTGATTACGCTGATCAAGAAAGAGGACTAACGCGTCCTCCTGGTCGCAATGAAGCTTTTACAGGTGTGGTTTGACACTCCCTTCTTAAACATTCATGTAAGACAATAGATTCATCTTGCGTTGACATACTGCAGGCCAGCTGATCGAACGTTTCTCCGCCGTTATGCGTAGTGGTTTCCTGCTACAGGGATGAGAAGACATTTGATGAAGAATAACATCCCTTATGAAGAGGAGGAAAGCGAATGGATCTTCGATCCTTTATAAAGCAGTTGCAAGATCAGAAGGAATTGATTCGAGTCAAACGTGAAATCGATCCGCGATTTGAAGCTGCCGCAGTGATCAGTCGGATAGGCAGAGATTTGGACAAAGGAACCCTCCTCGAATCGATCAAGGGACATCGCATGCCGATTGCTGGACAGTTATTGGGGTCTTATAGCCGCCTGGCGTCCTACTTTGGGCTCGATAAGGCGAAGATCATCTCTCAGCTGAGCGAACGGTGGGGACAAAAGAAGGTAAAGGTGGAAGAGGGTCATCGTGTCCCGAGGAAAATTGAGACCTCTATGGACTTGACGAAGGATCTACCCATCGTCACGCACAGCGAAAAAGATGGAGGTCCCTACATCACCGCTGGAGTGGTCCTGGCAAAAGACCCCCATTCCGAGGTTTGCAATCTTTCTTATCATCGCATGCAGCTGATTGGCCCTCGAGAGCTCAGGGTGCGTATCGGTCAAGGTCACCATCTTGAAACCTATTTCAACAGGGCTGAAAAAGAAGGAAAGAATCTCGAAATCGCCATCTTGATTGGTGCCTCCCCTGCTATTATGGTTGCAGCAGCAGCTCCTATCGCACTCGATTCCGATGAACTGGAACTGGCAGGAGCTTTGATCAATGAAGCTATACCTGTAACCAAGGCAGCCTCAGTGGACCTCTTAGTTCCAAGCGACACGGAGATCATCATCGAAGGTGAACTCATGGCAAACCAAAGGCGGCCGGAAGGTCCCTTTGGAGACTGGATGGAGAATTACATCCCTGTTGCTGAAAACCATGTCTTCCAAGCCAGGACGATTACCTACAGGGAAAATCCCATCTACTACACCATGCTCGCCAGCAGTCCCGAGGATATCGTCCTCATCGGGTTTTCAGTGGCCCTTTCGATACTGAAGGACGTTGAAAAGGTTGTTCCCTCAGTCATCGACGTGGCCTGTTGGCCCTACCCTTTTCATGTAATGATAAAGATCGACAAGCAATTTGAGGGACAGGGGAAACAGGCAGCTCTGGCTGCCATTGGGTCAAGCATGCACTGGGTCAAGTTTGTAACGGTGGTCGACGCCGATGTCGACATTTATTCACCCAGAGATATCGCCTGGGCGATGGGTTCCCGTTGTTGTCCGGACAAGGACGTTTTCATCATTCCGAATGTTCCCTCCTTCTATCGGGATCCCCACAGGATGCATTGGGGTCGCCTGGCCATCGATGCAACGGCGCCGCTTAAACGGAAAGGCGAGTACGAGAGGAAGCGTATTCCAGGAGAATGGGAAATGGATTTGAAAAAGTATTTGACCTAAGCCTTCAAGAAAGGCACATGTTATGAGGAGGGAAAGGAGGTAGAGGGGAACCAAAGAAAAAGGTTTGATTGGGCTGATGAAAAAGAAGTGGGTGATGCAAAAACACCTAAAAGGAGGAAGAAATGAGAAGAGCAACTTTGGTGACACTGGTGATTCTTTTGAGTTTCTGTTTTGTGGGTATCATGAGTCCGGGGATAGGCTATAGCGCAGACAAGTTAGTGATCAAATTCAGTCACAATGAGGCGATCGGGTCCATCATCGACAAGGCCACACAGGAATTCAAGGCCCGTCTGGAAGCTGAGACGAAGGGAGAGATTGAAGTCCAGCTCTTCCCTGCGGGACAGATGGGAAAGACCGAGCAGGTGGCGGAGATGATGAAAATGGGAACACTCCAGATGGCCATCGGAAGTCCGGCGAACGTGAGTGGTATTTATCCACCGCTTCAGATCTTTGATATCCCTTATCTGCTTCCTACATCATTGGATGACGTGGTGAAAGTCATCAATGGTCGGCCAGCAGAGATGATAGTGGCAGGACTGAAGAAGAACAACGTCCTCCCTCTGGCCTTTTACACCATAGGAAGTAAACAGTACACCTGCAACACTCCGATTCGCAAGCCTGAGGACTTCAAAGGCGTTAAAATCAGAACGATGTCTTCGCCCACGGTCATGGAAAGTTTCAGGGTTTTGGGAGCCCAACCGGTCGCGATCCCCTATTTCGAAACCTACACGGCTCTGCAACTGGGAACCGTCGCTGGGGAGGAAAACCCTCTGCATGCCATCGAACAGATGAAATTCCACGAGGTGCAGAA
>Ga0079037_100000469_pt1 | contig 18330 bp, 15 predicted proteins | sample Mud3Dept4metaG_FD_71479 | JGI IMG/M metagenome (GOLD analysis project Ga0079037, IMG submission 71479) | Freshwater wetland microbial communities from Ohio, USA, analyzing the effect of biotic and abiotic controls - Mud 3 Core 4 Depth 4 metaG | ecosystem: Environmental > Aquatic > Freshwater >... | reverse complement strand
CCGGAGCTCGCCGGCGAGCAGCGTGCCGGTCGCCACCACGCCCTGGCCGCGCACCACGAAAACGCGATCCACCGGCAGGCGGGCCGGGTCGGGCGCGGCCGGGCCGCCCGCGCTGCCGGCGCGCGCGACCAGCGCGGCCGCGAGCGCGGCGACGCCGTCGCCGGTGCGGCTCGAGACGCGGAAGACCGGCGCGCCCGCGAAGCGGGTCGGCGCCAGCAGCTCGGCGACCTCGAGCTCGACCAGGTCGAGCAGGTCGGCGGGCGCCAGGTCGGTCTTGGTCACCGCCACCACCGCCTCGGGCACGCCGAGCAGGTCGGCCACCGCGAGATGCTCTCGCGTCTGCGCGCGCACGCCCTCGTCGGCCGCCACTACCAGCAGCAGCACCCGGATGCCGCCCAGGCCGGCGAGCGCGTTGTGCAGGAAGCGCTCGTGGCCGGGCACGTCGACGAAGCCGATCTCGGCGCCGTCGCGCTCGAGGTGCGCGAATCCGAGGTCGAGGGTGATGCCGCGCCGCTTCTCCTCGGGCAGCCGGTCGCAGTCGATGCCGGTCAGCGCGGCGAGCAGCGCGGTCTTGCCGTGGTCGACGTGTCCGGCGGTGCCGACCAGCAGCGAGCTCAACCCCCGGTCTCCGGGAGCGGGGCGCCGCGCGCCGGCAGGTGGATGCGGAAGACGGTGCCGCGCGGCGCGTTGTCCTCGACCCGGATCGCGCCGTCGTGATCGCTGACCACGCGGTGCACGATGGCGAGCCCGAGCCCCGAGCCGCGCCCCTTGCGCGAGTAGAAGGGCAGGAAGATCTTGTCGCGGTCCTCGGGCGGCACGCCGCGCCCGGTGTCGGCGACCGCGATCTCGACGCTCGCGCCCGCCCGGCGCACCGAGACCGAGACCAGGCCCGGCGCCTCGGTGGCCTCGACCGCGTTGTCGAGCAGGTTGATCAGCACCCGGCGCACCTGCTCGGGGTCGACCCAGAGCTCGCCCAGGCCGGGCTCGACCTCGGCGGCGATCTCGACGCCGGGCTTGAGGTCGCGGTAGAGGCCCGCGACGTCGGCGACCAGCGGCGCGAAGTCGGTGGCGGCGAGCTGCGGACCCGGCATGCGCGCGAAGCGCGAGAACTCGTCGACCAGGTGCTGCATGTTGCCGACCTCGCGCACGATGACGTCGACCGACCGCTCGACCAGCTCGCCGGCGTCGGCGCCGGGCTGGCGCGAGCGCTCGCGCAGACGCTCGGCCGCGAGCCGGATCGGGGTGAGCGGGTTCTTGATCTCGTGCGCGACGCGGCGCGCCGCCTCGGTCCAGGTGGCGAGCTTCTGGGCGCGGATCAGCTCGGTCAGGTCCTCGACCACCAGCACGCGGCCCGCCGGACCGTCGTCGGGCCCGGGCAGGGGCTGGATGCGGACGTCGAAGGTGCGCCAGGTGCCGCCCACCGGGAAGGAGACCTGGGAGGCGGTGCGCTCGGGCGCGTCGCCGTGGAGGAGTCCCTCGAGCTCGGCGCGGGCGCCGCTCTCCAGCAGCTCGACCAGCGGCAGGCCGGCGACCTCCGAGCCGCGCAGGCGGAGCATCTGCAGGGCGGCGCCGTTGACCGCGAGCACGCGGCCCTGGCCGTCGAGCGCGACCACGCCCGCGGCGAGGCTCTCGAGGATCGCCGCCACCAGCGCGCGCTCCTCGGCGAGGCCGCGGTTGGCCTCGGTCAGCTCCACGTTGCTGCGCTCGATCAGCTGGCGGCTGCGCGACAGCTCCTCGGTCATGCGGTTGAACGATTCGACCACCGACGACATCTCGGCGTCGGCGGCGACCTCGATGCGCTGGTCGAGGTCGCCGGACGAGACCCGCCGCATGGCCTCGGAGAACGCCTGGATGGGCGTCATCAGGCGCCGCGCCAGGAAGAGTCCGGTCCACGACGAGGCGAGCAGGATGAGCAGCGTGACGAGCACGAACATCAGCAGGTAGCTGACCTTGAACTCGCCCTTCTGGATCTCGAGCTGGCGGTAGGTCTGGTAGGCCTGGATGAGCTCCTCGCTGCGCGTGGCGGTGGCCGGGTCGAGCAGCGTGCCGACCACCACGACCAGGCGTCCGCCGGGCCGGCCGCCGGGCGCGGCGGCGGCGAGGATGAGGCGTCCGCGCGCGCCCGGGGGCTCGAGCACGCGCCCGGCGCGGCCGCTGCGCGCGGCCTCGCGCGGCAGCGCACGGCCGATCTCGGGCAGGTCGGCGAGGCCGGAGCGCGGATCGAGCACCGCCTGCACGAAGTCGTCGCCGTCGAAGAGCGCGACGAGGTCGGCCCCGGTCTCCTCGCGCCCGCGCGTGAGCCGGCGTCCCGCCGCCGTGCGCCCGGCCGGATCGGCCAGGTCCTGCCCCTGGATCTCCTGGGCGAGGCGGGCGGCGTCGCGCCAGTTGCGGCTCTCGATGGTGTCCTGGAGCGCGTGCGCGACCGCGTCGCCCTGGGCGAGGACCTGGGAGAGCGAGGCCGAGAACCAGCGGTCGATGGCGCCCTGGAGGAGCTGGCTGGCGAAGAAGAAGAGCGCCAGCACGGGCACCAGCGAGAGCCCGATGTAGGTGGCCACCAGCTTGGTCTTGAAGCGCGCCCCCAGGGCGCCGGTGCGGCGCTCGAGCCAGAGCTTGATCAGGTTGCGCGCGAGGACGAAGAGGATGACCAGGATGAGGACGACGTTGGCGTACCAGAGCGCGAACAGCAGCACGCGGTTGGTGACCAGCGCCGAGGGCAGCTCGCTGCCGCGCTGGACGAGCGCGTAGACCAGGGTGGCGAGGATCAGGCCGAGGGCGAGCGCGGCGGCCACCCAACGGGCGTCGCGGCTGCGGCGGGCGAGCTGCGCGCGAAGGTCCACCCTGGCCTCAGGGCTTCCGGAAGCGCACCTTGTTCGACTCCAGCCAGTCGGTCGAGCGCATGACCGGCACGAGGCCGAGCAGGTTGCCGGTGCCGAGCTCGGCGCGCACGCGGATCAGATAGCGCTCGCGGTGCGAGGGCGAGCGCAGCACGAACACCGGCACCGCCTGGAAGCGGGTCATCACGTGCTCGAGCTCCTCGGGATCGCGCAGCGTGCGGCTGTCGATCAGCTTGCCGTCGAGCTTGGTGTTGACGAGGTACTCGCGGGTGACCGCGTTGAACATCGCCACCACCTCGATGCGAGTCGAGTCGAGGCTCTCGTCCCACCAGCGCTTGCGGTCGCGCAGCAGGTCGAGCTCGAACAGGAAGCCGGTCGGCAGGCCGCTCTCGATCCTCTCGCGCAGCTCCGCGGTCATGCCGTCGCCGAGCCGGAAGCTGGCCAGCACCTGCACGCCGTCGAGCGCGATCGAGAGCTCCCGGACGGCCGGCTCGTCGGCGGCCGCGGGCGCCGCCAGGAGCCCGGCCAGGAGCAGGGCCGGGAACGCCTTCATGGAGTCGGAAACTGTAGCATCCGGGCGCCGTCCGGAGGGAGACCTTGTCCGAGAAGAAAGCCGCCGCCCGCGTCCTCGCCGCCAACCGGAAGGCGCGCCACGACTACCACGTCCTGGAGCGCCTCGAGGCGGGCGTGGCCCTGACCGGCACCGAGGTCAAGTCGTGCCGGGCGGGCCGCGTCCAGCTGCGCGAGGGGTGGGTGGACTTCCGCAACGGCGAGGCCTGGCTGGTCGGTGTCCACGTCAGCGCCTACGAGCACGGGCCGCGCGACAGCCCCGCCCCGGAGCGCCAGCGCAAGCTGCTGCTCTCCCGGCGCGAGATCGACCGGCTGGAGCCCCGGACCCGCGCCAAGGGGTTCACGGTCGTGCCCCTGTCGATCTACCTCAAGGGCGACCGCGTCAAGGTCGAGATCGCGCTCGTCCAGGGCAAGCAGCTCCACGACAAGCGCGAGACCGAGAAGCGGCGCGAGCTCGACCGGGAGGCGCGGCGGGCCCTCTCGGGAGAGGGGGAGTGACCTACCCGCCGGGCCGTTGACAGCGCCGCCGGGCCGGCCTACGTTCCGCCCGGACGAACCAGCCAGGGGCCGCGAGCGGCCCGAGCGAGGGAGGGTAGCGATGATGACGCGTGTCCTGAGGACCGCCGTTCTCGCCGTGCTCGGCGTCGCGGCGGCGGTGGCGCCGGTTTCCGCGGCCGGCTTCGGCATCTTCGAGCAAGGCACCAGGGCGATGGGCATGGCGGGCGCCTTCACCGCCCAGGCCGACGACCCGTCGGCCCTGTGGCACAACGCCGGCGGCCTCGCCTTCTTCGACGAGACCGACTTCGCGGCCGGCTTCACCTACATCATGTCCAGCGAGGCGGACTTCCAGGGCGCCGACCCGTTCCCGGGCACGAGCGCGAGCGCCGAGCAGGAGCCGCTCTCCGAGTTCATCCCGCACGCCTACTGGATGCAGCCGATCAACGACCAGTGGAAGTTCGGGCTGGGCGTCTATGCCCCCTTCGGGCTGACCACCGAGTGGAAGGACCCGGAGACGTTCCCCGGGCGCTACATCTCGACCCTGGCGTCGCTGCGCGCCATCGACCTCAACCCGACCATCGGCTGGAAGGTCACGGACCGCTTCGGGCTCGGCTTCGGCGTGGTGGCGCGCTTCTCGGACGTGGAGCTGAACCGCTTCGTGCCGTTCCAGAACCCGTTCACGGGCGGGATCCTGGACGCCGGCACGGTCGAGCTCACGAGCGACTTCGAGCCCGGCTACGGCTTCAACCTCGGCCTGCTGCACCGCTACAACGAGAGCTTCTCCTGGGGTCTCTCCTACCGGAGCAAGATCAAGGTCGAGTACGGCGGCACCGCCCGCTTCACCCAGATCTCGACCGGCATCCCGCCGCTGGACGCGGCGATCGCGCGCGTCATCCCGTTCAACCAGGACCTCGGAGTCGACACCGAGATCGAGTTCCCGGACATGGCGAGCCTCGGCTTCATGGTCGCGCTCTCGGCCAACACCCGTCTCGAGGCCGACATCAACTGGACCGGCTGGTCGTCGTTCGACGAGCTGCCGATCATCTTCACCGACGTGCCGCCGCTCTCCTCCACGATCCCGGAGAATTGGGACGACGCCATGAACTACCGGCTGGGCCTGCGCTGGATGAGCGCGGGCGGCAGCGAGTGGCGCTTCGGCTACGTCTTCGACGAGACGCCGCAGCCCGACGAGGCGGTCAGCCCCCTGCTGCCGGACGCCGACCGCAACGGCTTCACGATCGGCTGGGGCACCCAGTTCACCAAGACCAGCCTCGACGTGGCGGCGATGTACCTGCCGTTCGACGAGCGCTCGACCTCGACCAACACGAACGGCTTCAACGGCACCTACAACACCACCGCCTGGCTGTTCGGAATCACGCTCGGCTTCTGATCGGGAGCGCATCCGACGGCGGACCCGAGGGGCCGCGGCGCGCGCCGCGGCCCTTCGTCGTCTCGGGCCCGGAGGCGCCCGGATCCGCGCGCGCTCGATTGACAGCCCCGGAGGCGCGCCTTATCTTGGCGGCGTTTCGAGCGAGCCAAGAGACCCGACGGGGGCAACGATGAAACATCGCATCCTGGGCGGCGCGGCCGCGGTGGTCCTGACGCTGGCCTGCGCACCGGCGCCCGCGAACGCCGCCGGTTTCGGCATCTTCGAGCAGGGCGCGCGCGCAATGGGCCTGGCCGGCGCCTTCACGGCACAGGCCGACGACGGGTCGGCCATGTTCCACAACGTCGGCGGCCTCGCCTTCCTCGAGGAGCGCGAGCTCCGCGCCGGCGTCACCTACATCACGTTCACGACCGCGGACTTCCAGTCCGACGACCTGTTGCCGGGCGTCTCCTACGAGGCCGAGCAGGAGCGGCTCTCGGAGTTCGTGCCGCACCTCTACTGGGCGCAGCCGGTCAATCGCGACTGGAAGTTCGGCGTCGCGGTCGAGTCGCCGTTCGGGCTCACCACCGAGTGGAAGGACCCGGACGAGTTCGCCGGCCGCTTCCTGTCGACGCGCGCCGCGCTGCGCGCGATCGATCTGAATCCGAGCCTGGGCTGGCGGATCTCGCCCGAGCTGGGGCTGGGCTTCGGCGTCGTCTACCGCTTCTCGGACGTCGAGCTCGAGCGCCACGTGCCGTTCCCGAGCCCGTTCGGCCACGACCTGCTGGACGTGGGGACCGTCGGACTCGAGAGCGGGTTCGAGCCGGGCATGGGCTGGAACGTCGGGCTCCTCCATCGAGCCAGCAGCCGGATCTCCTGGGGTCTCTCCTACCGTAGCCGGATCAAGGTCGATTACGACGGCACGGCGCGCTTCACCCAGATCCCGACCGGCATCCCTCCGCTCGACGCCGCGGTCGCGGCAGCGATTCCGTTCGGCCGCGACCTGAGCGTCACGACGGCGATCGAGTTCCCGGACATGGCGAGCCTCGGGGTCGCCTTCGCGCTCTCGCCCGACACCAAGCTCGAGCTCGACGCGAACTGGACCGGCTGGTCGACCTTCGACGAGGTCCACCTCTCCTTCACCGGCCTGCCGCAGCTCTCCTCGACGATCGAGGAGGAGTGGGAGGACGTCATGAACTACCGCGCCGGCTTCAGCTGGCGCCGCCCGACCGGTTGCGAGTGGCGCTTCGGCTACGTCTTCGACGAGACGCCGCAGCCCGACGAACACGTCAGCCCGCTGCTGCCCGACGCCGACCGCAACGGCCTGACCGTGGGCTGGGGCCGGCAGTTCGACCGGACGAGCCTCGACCTCGCGCTCATGTACCTGCAGTTCGACGAGCGCACCGTCACCGTCAACCAGAATCACTTCCCGGGCACCTACAACACGACCGCCTGGCTGTTCGGCGCGACGTTCGGCTTCTGAGGCGCCTGGCCCGGCAAGGGGGAGCCGGTCAGTCCTTCCTGGGCGCCGTAGCGAGATCGCGGAGCTTGGCCTCCGCGGCGGCGCGGATCGCCTTCTGGGACTCGGCGCTCTGGTTGGGGTCGCCGGCGAGCGCGGCGATCGCTTTTTCGGCGTGCTCGCGGGCGCGCTCGCGGTCGCCGGCGGCGAGGTAGCCGTCGGAGAGGCTGTCGTGGGCGTTGGCCGACTCCGGGTGGGCCTCGACGTTGAGCAGGAAGAGCTCGATCGCGCCGGCCGCGTCCTTCTCCTGGAGCTTCTCGTAGCCGAGCAGGTTGACGACGTTCTCGGGCGGCAGCGGGACGGTCTTGCCGCCGCCGCGCGCGGAGCGCAGCTCGGCGCGCAGCTTCGCCGCGGCGCCCGGCGCGCGCAGGCCGGCCTCGAGCTGGGCCGAGCGGCCGGGACGAGCCGGCGGCGAGGCGCCCGCAGGCCTGGTCGCCGGATGGCGGACGAGGTGCTCCTCGAACCAGTCGACGATCGCCGGCTCGAGATCGGCGTGGACCGCGAACATCTGGGTGCCGTGGCCGCCCTTCTCGTACTCGACCATGCGGTTGGCGGGGTTCGACGAGTAGCCGATCAGCCACTGCATGCCCTCGACCGCGCCGCCGTCGTCGCGCGCCGCGGAGGCGAAGACCGGCAACCAGGGATTGGCGGCGAGGAAGTCACGCCCCGCGCGGTCGGTGTTGCCGGCGAGCGCCACGACCGTGCGCACCTCGGGATGCCGGCGCGCGAGCTGGACCGCCTGGTTGACGCCGCAGCTGCCGCCCGCCGCGCCGAGCCGCTCGCGGTCGACGCCGGGCTGGGCGAGCAGCACCGCGAGCGCGGCGTCGGCGTCGCCCGGCCATTTCTCCGTGATGATGCGCTGCTGGGCCTCGGGGTTCTCCTTGTCGCGCACGCCGCCGCTCTCGCCGTAGCCGCGGTAGTCGAGCGCGAGCACGTGGAAGCCGCGCGCGGCGAGCTGGTCGCCGAGCCCCGCCCAGGCCGAGCGATCGCTGTTGCACATGTGGAAGAGGACGATGCCGGGCCCGGGACGCTCCGGCGACCAGACCGTGGCCGCGAGCGCGACCCCGTCCGGCGCCCGCACCTCGACCTTGCGGCCGGCGGCCTCGGCGGCGGGCGCGGCTCCGAGCGAAACGAGCGCGAGCGCGAGAACGAGACGGCAGCGGGTGGCGAACATGGTCCCTCCCGGCGGTCGGAGGCACCCGCGGGCCGCGGCCCGGGCGCCTGGGTCTCCTCCCACATACGTCCGAGCGGCTCCCCGGTTGCCGGGCCCGGCGCGTCGCCAAGCTGCGAGCCGGTCTGGCCGCGGTGCCGGTGCTAAAGTGCCCGGCTCGATGGAATCGATCGTCGTCCGGGGGGCGCGGGAGCACAATCTCAAGGGCCTGACGCTCGAGATCCCGCGCAACCGGCTGGTGGTGATCACCGGGGTCTCGGGGTCGGGCAAGTCCTCGCTCGCCTTCGACACCCTGTTCGCGGAGGGCCAGCGGCGCTACGTCGAGTCGCTCTCCGCCTACGCCCGCCAGTTCCTGCCCCAGGTCGAGAAACCGGACGTCGACGCCATCGACGGCCTCTCCCCGGCGATCTCGATCGAGCAGAAATCGGTGTCGAAGAACCCGCGCTCGACCGTGGGCACGGTGACCGAGATCCACGACTACCTGCGCCTGCTCTACGCCTCGATCGGCGTGCCGCACTGCCCGAACTGCGGCCAGGAGATCCGGCCACAGACCGTGCAGCAGATGGTGGACCGCCTGCTCGCGCTCCCCGAGGGCACGCGCCTCTGGCTCTACGCGCCGTACGTGCGCGGCAAGAAGGGCGAGTACAGGAAGCAGCTGGGCGAGATGGCGCGCCAGGGCTTCGTGCGCGCGCGCATCGACGGCGAGATCGTCGACCTGTCCAAGGAGGTCCCGCTCCTCGACAAGCAGAAGAAGCACTCGATCGACGTCCTGGTCGACCGGCTGGTGATCAAGCCCGGCCTCGACAAGCGACTCGCCGATTCGCTCGAGACCGCTCTGCGCGTGGGCACCGGCCTGGTCGTGGTGGCGCCCGAGGGCGCCGCCGAAGAGACCCTGTCGCAGAACTTCGCGTGCGCAGCGTGCGGCACCAGCCTGTCCGAGATCACGCCGCGCCTGTTCTCCTTCAACAGCCCCTACGGCGCGTGCGCGACCTGCTCCGGCCTCGGTACCCTGATGGGCGTCGATCCGGACAAGATCGTGCTCGACCCCGAGCGCTCGATCGAGGCGGGCGCGCTGGGGCTCTTCCAGCCGGGCTCGAAGTCGTGGCGTCTCCAGATGCTGCGCACGTTGGCGGGCGCGATGAGGTTCTCCCTCGGCACGCCCTGGCGGCGATTGCCGGCGCGGGCGCGCGAGGCGATCCTCGGCGGCCACGGCGACCAGGAGCTCACCTTCGAGCTCAAGGGCCGGAAGTCGAGCTACTCCTGGGAGGGCACCTGGGAGGGCATCGTGCCGATGCTCGAGCGCCGCTACAAGGAGACCGACTCCGCGCTCGTGCGCGGCGAGATCGAGAAGTACATGTCGATCCAGGTCTGCCCGGACTGCCACGGCCGGCGCCTGAAGCCCGAGGCGCTGGCGGTCAGCGTCGCCGGCCGACCGATCGACGCGCTCTCGGCGCTCGCGGTCGCCGACCTGAGGCGGATCGTCGCCGGCCTCGACCTGTCGGAGCGCGAGCGCACGATCGCGGGCAAGGTCCTCCAGGAGATCGCCGACCGGCTGCGCTTCCTGGACGACGTCGGGGTGGGCTACCTCACGCTCGACCGCTCGTCGGCGACGCTCTCGGGCGGCGAGAGCCAGCGCATCCGGCTCGCGACCCAGATCGGCTCCAAGCTGATGGGCGTCCTCTACGTGCTCGACGAGCCCTCGATCGGCCTCCACCAGCGCGACAACGAGCGCCTGCTCGCGACGCTGCGCGGCATGCGCGACCTGGGCAACTCGGTGCTGGTGGTCGAGCACGACGAGGAGACCATCCGCGCCGCGGACTGGGTGATCGACCTCGGCCCCGGCGCCGGGATCCACGGCGGCGAGGTGGTGGCGCAGGGGCCCCCGGCGGCGATCGAGCGCCACCCGACCTCGCTCACCGGGCGCTACCTGCGGCGCGAGCTCGCGGTGCCGGTGCCGGCGCGCCGGCTGAAAGGGAGCGGCAAGGAGCTCGTCGTCCACGGCGCGCGCCACCACAACCTCAAGGACCTGACGGTGGCCTTCCCGCTCGGCACCTTCACCGTGGTGACCGGCGTGTCGGGCTCGGGCAAGTCCTCGCTGGTCAACGACATCCTGCACCGGGCCCTGGCCCGGCACTTCTTCCGCGCCGGCGAGCGGCCGGGCGAGCACGACCGCATCAGCGGGCTCGACCACCTCGACAAGGTGATCGCCATCGACCAGAGCCCGATCGGGCGCACGCCGCGCTCCAACCCGGCCACCTATACCAACGTCTTCAACCCGATCCGCAACCTGCTGGCGATGACCCAGGAGGCGCGCGCGCGCGGCTACAAGGCGGGACGCTTCAGCTTCAACGTCAAGGGCGGGCGCTGCGAGGCCTGCGGCGGCGACGGCCAGATCAAGATCGAGATGCACTTCCTGCCCGACATCTACGTCACCTGCGAGGTGTGCGCGGGCAAGCGCTACGACCGGGAGACGCTGGCGGTGCGCTACAAGGGGCTCAACGTGGCCGAGATCCTGGACCTGACCGTGGAGCAGGCGCGCGACTTCTTCCGCGCCGTGCCCGCCATCGAGCGCATCCTCGGCACCCTCGACGAAGTGGGGCTCGGCTACCTCCACCTCGGCCAGCCGGCGACCACGCTGTCGGGCGGCGAGGCGCAGCGCGTCAAGCTGGCGGCCGAGCTCGCCCGGCGCTCGACCGGCAAGACCCTCTACCTGCTCGACGAGCCGACCACGGGCCTGCACTTCGACGACGTGCGCAAGCTGCTCGACCTCCTGCACGAGCTCGTCGCGCGCGGCAACACCGTGGTGGTCGTCGAGCACAACCTGGACGTGATCAAGACCGCCGACTGGGTGATCGACCTCGGGCCGGACGGCGGCGACGCCGGCGGGCGCCTGGTCGCGTGCGGCGTGCCGGAGCGCATCGCGCGCTCGGCGGCCAGCCACACCGGCCGGTTCCTGGCCCGCGTGCTGGCCCCGGGCGGCGCGCGCGCACGCGCCTGAGCCGCGCCCGGCGCCGGCGTACAATCGGCCCGTGAGCGGGGGACCCACCTTCGCCGACCGCCGCCGGCTGCTCCAGCTCGAGACGCTCTACGACCTGGCGCTCGCCCTCTACGGCGGTCGCTCCGAGCAGGACCTGCTCGAGGAGCTGGTCGGGCGCGTCTGCCTGGTCCTCGACCCTTCGGTGGCGGTGGCGGTGACGCGCGACGCCTCGGCAGGCTCCCGCGCCTCGGCGGTGGTGGGCTGGCCGGGGCCGGAGCCGACCGGCACCGAGCTGCTCTCCGACCCGCTCTGGCGCGACCTGCTGGCCCAGGGCGGTCCGCTCGCGCGCCGCGACGGCGCGCTCGCCGGCCTGCGCTTCGGCGAGGCGATCGCGGTGCCGCTCGCCTATCGCGGCGTCTTCCTCGGCTATCTGGCGCTGCTCGACAAGGAGGACCGCGCGCACGCCGGCTCGGAGTTCAGCGCCGAGGACCGCCGCTTCCTCGAGTCGGTCGCGGCGCTGGCCGGCGTCGCCCTGGACGGCGCGCGCCAGATCGAGAGCCTCGAGGTACAGCGCGAGCGGCTGGCGGAGGAGAACAAGGTCCTGCGCGGCCAGCTCGCGGCCGAGGTCGGCGGGCGCCGCATCGTCGCGCACGCGCCTTCCATGCGGCGCGTGCTCGACCTGGTCGAGCGCGTGGCGCCGCGCGGCGTGTCGGTGCTGCTGCGCGGCGAGAGCGGCACCGGCAAGGAGCTCATCGCCAAGCTGCTGCACCACCTGTCGGGGCGCGGCGGACCGCTGGTCGCGATCAACTGCGCGGCGCTGCCCGAGTCGCTGCTCGAGAGCGAGCTGTTCGGCATCGAGGGCGGGGTGGCGACCGGCGTGTCGGCGCGGCGCGGCAAGTTCGAGCTCGCCAGCGGCGGCACCCTGTTCCTCGACGAGATCGGCGACATGCCGCCGGTCCTGCAGGCCAAGCTCCTGCGCGCGCTCCAGGAGCGCGAGGTCGTGCGCGTGGGCGGCGAGGAGCCGCTGAGCGTCGACGTGCGGGTGATCGCAGCCACCCACCACGACCTGGAACGGCTGGTCGCCGACGGCCGCTTCCGGGAGGACCTCTACTACCGCGTGCGCGGCGTCGAGCTCGAGCTGCCGCCGCTGCGCGAGCGGCGCGAGGACGTGCCGCACCTCGTGCGCCATTTCGTCGAGGAGTTCTGCCGGCGCGAGAGCATCCGCCCGCCCCAGGTGGCCAAGGACGCGCTCGCCCTGTTGCTCGAGTACGACTATCCGGGCAACGTGCGCGAGCTCCAGAACCTGATCGAGGGGGCGGTCAGCCTGAGCGAGGGCGCCGTGGACGCGGCGCTGCTCCGGCCGCTCATGGGCCCCGGGGCGGCGGCGTCCGGCGCCGCGGGGCCGGAGGCGCTCGACCTGGCGGCGGTGGAGCGCCGCCACATCCAGCGCGTGCTGCAGCTGGTGCAGGGCAACAAGAGCGCGGCCGCGCGGCTGCTCGGGCTCGACCGGCGCACCCTCCTGCGCCGGGGCTTCTGAGGCTCGACAATTTGTCGCAATGGGACAATCTGTCCCGATTCGGGCGTGGGGCCCGCGGAATCGCCGTCCTGCGGCGCCGGAGGCGCCCGTCGGCCCGGCCCACTCGAGACGAAATGTCTCAGGGCGGGCGAGAGGGGGCTCCGCTGCGGGGCTGGAGAATCTCTGCAAGTGGCCTAGTATCAAGACCTTGAGAGCGAGCGCCCGGAGCGTCCCGAGATTGGCAGCGGGGTTGCGGTGGGAGGCGGCCAGGAGGAACGTCCATGCTGCACTCCGCCGTCCGACAGGCCACGACGCTCCGCCTCCCGCTCGACCGCGTGCTCGCCGTGGGAAGCCTGGCGAGCTTCGCCTGGCTGCTGCTCTCCGATCGCGTCCCGCCGCTCGTCCTGCTGCTGCTGGAGCTCTACCTTACGTTTTGAGCGTCGCGCCGCGAACCCGATGACCGAGCGATCCCCGCTCCGGGAGGTCACCCTCGTCCTCCCCATGGCGCCCGACATGGAGCTCGTCGCGAGCCAGGCCGCGAGCGCGCTCGCCAGCTTCGTCGGCATGTCGGCCGACCGGGTCGACGAGGTGCGCATGGCGGTCGTCGAGGCCTGCATCAACGCCTTCGAGCACAGCCACTCCGAGGACCGCCACGTCGACATCACGTTCCGGGTGTGGGGCGAGAAAGGGCCAGACCGGCTCGAGATCGAGGTCCACGACGGCGGCGTCGGGTTCTCGCTCGCGGACGTCGAGGACCCGCACATCGAGAAAAAGATCCGGAGTGGGAGAAAGCGCGGCTGGGGGCTTAAGATCATCCAGGGATTGATGGACGAGGTCCGGATCCTGTCCGGATCCAGGGGTACGACCGTGATCATGAGCAAGGCGCGCGGAGGAGGGAGCCAGGAGTCATGACCGAAGGGCTCAAGCTCACGATCGAACGGCGCGACGGGCTCGCCGTCATCTACACCGAGGGTTACATCAACAACCAGGGCGGCGAGGAGATCGCGCGCGCCGCCTACTCCCTCCTCGACGAGGGCTACCGTCGCCTCCTGCTCAATCTCACCGGCACCCGGATCATCAACTCGATCGGCATCTCGATCCTGATCGAGATCATCGAGAAGATGCTCGAGGTCGAAGGCAGGCTCGCCTTCTGCCAGCTGACCCCCACCATCGAGAAGACCTTCCACATCATGGGCCTCGCGCAGTACGCCTCGATCTACCCCGACGAGCGCGCGGCCATGGCCCAGCTCACCGGCTGACCGTGTCGCAACTCGAGGCGAAGGCGAGCGCTGCGCTGCGCGCCGAGCTCGACCGGCTCGCCCACGAGGTGCTGCCCGGCGGGCGGCCGGCGCTGCAGCGCCTGCTGCCGCTCTTCGCCGGCTTCGCGGGCGACGCCGCCGCGGTCTACCTCCAGGGCGAGGAGGGGCTGCGCCGCGAGGCGTCGGCGGGCGACGGCCCCTTCCCGGAGACGCTCGACGAGCTCCCCGCCGCCTCGCTCGCCTTCGCGGGCGGACTCCTGGCCTGGTCGCCGCCGCGTCCGGCCGCGGAGCTGCCGGCGGAGGCGGCCGCGCTCGGGCTCGCGGTGGCGGCGGCGGCCCGCGAGGTCCAGCTCGCACACCAGCTGCGCGTGCAGGATTTCGAGGCGCGCGCGCGCGGCGTCCAGATCGAGGCGCTCTACGACGTCGGCCTCGCGATCGCCGGCACGCTCGACTTCGAGCGCCTGTGCGAGGAGATCCTGATGCGCGCGGTCTCGCTGCTCGACGCGCGCCGTGGCGCGCTCTACTTGCGCGACGGCTCCGTGATGCGCCTGCACCGCGTCTTCGGCGGCGAGGCCGCGGAGAGCCTCGATCCCGACGCCGAGGAGGGGCGCGAGCTGCTCTCGGGCCGGCCGCGTCCCTCCTGCTGCGCGCTGCCCGGCACCGCCCACCTGCTGGGAGTGCCGGTCGAAGCGGACGGCGTGGTCAAGGGCATCCTGGTGGTCGGGGACAAGGAGAGCCGGCGCGGCGTCGGACCGTTCCCGGACGGCGACCGCAGGACGCTCGAGCTGCTCGCCAACCAGGCGGCGATCGCGCTCGAGAACGCCGAGCTGCACCGCGAGTCGCTCGAGAAGGAGCGCCTCGAGCGCGAGATCGAGCTCGCCTCGGAGATCCAGCGCCGCATCCTGCCCAAGGGCGTGCCGGAGGTCGCCGGGTTCGAGCTGGTGGGCTGGAACCGTCCGGCCCGGCACATCGGCGGTGACTACTTCGACTTCTTCCCGCTCGAGGGCGGGGCGCGTCTGGGGGTGGTGGTGGGCGACGTCTCCGGCAAGGGCGTGCCGGCGGCGCTGCTGGTGTCGACCCTGCACTCGTCGCTGCGCCTGCTCTCCGAGCGCATGTCGATCTGCCCCGAGCTGTTCGTGCGGCTCAACCGTCACATCCTGGACTCGAGCGCCTCGAACAAGTTCATCACCCTGTTCGTGGGCGATATCGACCCGACCAGCGGCGAGCTCGTCTATCTCAACGCCGGCCACAACCCGGCGCTGCTGCTGCGCGCGGGCGGCGAGCCGGCACGCCTGGGCCCGGGCGGGCTGCCGCTGGGCCTGATGCCGGGCGTGAGCTACCGCGCCGAGCGCCTGGTGCTCGAGCCCGGCGACCTGCTCTGCCTCTACAGCGACGGCATCACGGAGGCGACCTCCGGGGCGGACGAGGAGTTCGGCGTCGAGCGCCTGGCGAGCCTGCTCGTCGCGCAGCGCGACCGGCCGCTCGGTGAGCTGCTGGCCGGCATCGAGGCGGCGGTCAGCGACTTCGCGACCGGCCAGCCGCAGGCCGACGACCAGACCCTGGTGCTGCTGCGCAGAGACGCGCGCTAGGAGCGCGCGCCGCCGAGCGGCTCGAAGCCGGCGGCGGCGGCCAGGCGCAGCGCCGCGCCGGTGGTGGCGCCCGGCAGGCCGGGACGCGGCGACCAGGTGACCGTCTCGCGGCCGACCTCCTCGACCGCCGCGAGCACCGCCGCGAGCGAGCCGTTCCAGGCGAGCGGAGCCAGGCCGGTGCCGAGCGCTCCGTCCGCTCCGATGCGGCGGACGTTGCGCGCCACCGCGTGGAAGACGAGCGCCGCGTCGCCTTCGCGCACCGAGAGATGCTCGACAGCCCCCACGCGCAGGCCGCCTGCGGCGTGCCGGAGCAACTCCTCCTCGCCGACGGCCCCGGGAGCGAGCGCGAGATGGACCGGCCAGGCGTCGTCGGAGGCGAGCCCGTGGCCGGTCGGCACGGTGCCCGCGCGCGCCGCGAGCTCGAGATCGAAGGCGGCGCCGAGCACGCGGCCGCCTTCGACGAAGCGGCGCCGCGCGCGCGGCGAGCCGTCGAGGTCGAAGGGCAGGGGGAGCCCGCGCGCCGCGAGCGGCTCGTCGTCGAGCGTGACGGCGCGCGCCAGCGCTGCGGGCGCCGCCGTCTCGCGCGCGCCGCGGGCCGACAGGGCGAGACGCGCCCAGGCCTCGATCAGGGCCGCCGAGACCTCCGGGGAGAGCACCAGCGGGAGCGGCCGCCCGGGCGCCTCGGCGACCGATTCCGGGGCTTCGAGCGCACGCGCGCGAGCGACCAGCTGCTCGAGGTCCAGCTCGGCCAGCGTGCGCGCCGAGCGCGCCGCGAAGCCCGACCCCGGCCGGCGCCCGGTGCGGACCGCGGCGCTGGCAGCGGTCAGACGCACCGTCCGCAGGGGGTGGAAGCTGGCGGCCACCACGATCCGCTCCTCGCGCCAGTCCAGATCGATCGTGGCCCGCCGCTCGGCGCGCAGCTCGAGCTCGCGCTGGGCGCCGGCCGGCTCGAGCTCGGCCAGCGCCGGATCGAACAGGCCGGGGAGGTCGGTGACCGCTCCCGCGGAGGCGGCGGCGTCCCAATCCGGGGACGGCGTTTCGGCGCGCGCCGCCGCCAGCGCGGCGCGCAGCGCCCGCTCCAGGTCGGCGGGCGCCGCCGATTCGGTCCGCGCGCCGCCCGTGCGGCCTGCGACGCGGACGCGCACGATCACCTCGCGCTCGTCGACGAGGTCCGCGCGCCGCGCCCGGGCGCTCTCGCGCGCCGTGCCGCGGCGGCGCTCGATCCAGGTCACCAGGGTCGCGTCGGCGGGCGAGCGGGCGAGCAGGCGCTCGGCTTCGCTCGCGATCCGGTCGAGCGCCGGCACGTCGGCAACTTGCATGGCCCGATCCTAGCAATCGGGATCCCCTTCGCCGTGGCTTGAACTTTGCACTCGCGCACGGGCAGAATGGGCATCGCGAAGCGAGTCATGCCCTCCCTCTCCGAGGCCCTGCCGGCCCTTCTCGGCCTGATCTCACTGCTGGCGGCGCTCGGCCCGGCCAGCGCGCGCGCCGACGAGTTCTCGGAGCCGCGGCGCCGCATGGTCGAGGCACAGATCCGCGCCCGCGACGTGCGCTCGCCGCTCGTGCTCTCCGCCATGGAGAAGGTGCCCCGCCACCTCTTCGTGCCCGAGACGTTCCGCCCGCAGGCCTACGACGACTACCCGCTGCCGATCGGCGAGAACCAGACCATCTCGCAGCCCTACATCGTGGCGCTGATGACCTCCCTGCTCGAGCTCAAGGGCGGCGAGAAGGTGCTCGAGATCGGCACCGGGTCGGGCTACCAGGCGGCGGTGCTCGCCCAGATCGCGGGCGAGGTCTATTCGATGGAGATCCTCGGCACGCTCGCCGAGCGCGCCCGCACCACGCTCGGCGAGCTCGGCTACACCAACGTGCGCGTGCGCCAGGGCGACGGCTATTCCGGCTGGCCGGAGGAGGCGCCGTTCGACGCCATCATGGTCACCGCGGCGCCCACCAAGGTGCCGCAACCGCTGCTCGACCAGCTCAAGGTCGGCGGACGACTGGTCATCCCGGTCGGGCGCTACTTCCAGGACCTGCTCGTCTTCACGCGCACCGCGGACGGGTTCGAGAAGCGCAACGTGATTCCGGTCCGGTTCGTGCCCATGACCGGCGAAGTGCAGAAGTCGGGTCCCGGCTTCTGAGCCGGAACTCCCACCCCAGTCCAGAAGGAGATCGAGATGCGCATCAGGAGCCTCGTCGTCGCCGCCACGGTCGCCCTCCTCGCCTTCGCCGCCGCCCCGGCCTCGGCCGGCCGCGGCGACGACGCAAAGCGCAAGAGCAAGAACGGCCGCGTCGAGGGCAGCGTGGGCGGCGCCGGAGTGGTGATCGAGTACGGCCGGCCCAACGTGAGCGGGCGCGAGATCTGGGGTGCCCTGGTGCCCTGGGGCCAGGTCTGGCGCACCGGCGCCGACGAGGCGACGACCATCGCCTTCGACCGCGACGTCACGGTGGAAGGCAAGCCGCTGGCGAAGGGTACCTACTCGCTGTTCACGATCCCGGCCGAGAAGGGCTGGACGGTCGTCTTCAATCGCGTCGCCGAGCAGTGGGGCGCCTACGACTACGACGCGAAGCAGGACGTCCTGCGCGTCGAGGTCGCCGCGCGCGCGCACGAGATGACCGAGACGCTCACCTTCGCGCTCGAAGGCGACGCGGTCGTCGTGCGCTGGGAGAAGCTCGAGGTCCCCTTCCGGGTGTCGGCCGGCGGCTGAGCGGGCGCTGCGAAATGCGCGCCGACGGCTCGATCGGAGCGTCGCGCGTCCTGCACGCCGACGTCTCCGGCATGCCGTGCGCGGGCGGGGGTGGGTAGTCCGGTCGGAGGATCCCGGTACAGTTCGTGCACGCCGCTCCGCCGGCGTGCCGCCACGACACCCCGGGAGAGCCTCGATATGACCTGCCTCGTCCGCATCGCGACCCTGGTCGCCCTGTTGCTCCTGCCCGCGGCCTCGGCCGCGACGGAGCGCGCTGTCGTCCTCGATCCGTCGGCGAGCGAGGTGACTTTCACGCTCGAGACCACCTTCCACGAGGTGCACGGCAG
>Ga0079037_100000468_pt1 | contig 18352 bp, 16 predicted proteins | sample Mud3Dept4metaG_FD_71479 | JGI IMG/M metagenome (GOLD analysis project Ga0079037, IMG submission 71479) | Freshwater wetland microbial communities from Ohio, USA, analyzing the effect of biotic and abiotic controls - Mud 3 Core 4 Depth 4 metaG | ecosystem: Environmental > Aquatic > Freshwater >... | reverse complement strand
AGAGGCGTGAAGGCCATCTCCGACCCGCCCGCCACCATCACGTCGGCGTCGCCGTACTGGATGGTGCGCGCCGCGATGCCGATCGAGTGCGTGGAGGTCGTGCACGCGGTGACCAGCGCCAGGTTGGGGCCGCGCATGCCGAAGTGAATGGAGAGCTGCCCGGCCGCGGCATTGATGATGCTGCCCGGGATGAAGAACGGCGAGATCTTCCGCGGCGACTTCGCCTCGAGCCATTTTGCGGCGTTCTCCTCGATCGTGCTCAGGCCGCCGATGCCGGCGCCCATGGCGACGCCGACGCGCGCGCAGTTGGCCTCATCCACTTGCAGCCCCGAATCCTGGACCGCCTGCACGCCCGCGGCGAACCCGAACGGTACGAAGGGGTCGAACTTGCGCACGTCCTTCGATGACATGTAGTCCTCGGCATTGAAGCCGAGGACTTCACCGCCGATGCGCACCGGGAAGGCGCTGGTATCGAGCTTGGTGAGGGTGACGATGCCGCTGCGGCCGCTGCAGACGCCGTCCCACGCGGACGCGATCGTGCTGCCGAGCGGGGAAACGATGCCAAGTCCGGTGACGACGACTCTACGCTTCGTCAAGCTGCGTCCCCCTGGCTGGCAGGATGATATCCGCTGCCACCGCCCTCCGTGGCGGCGCAGGTGTCGCGCGGTCAGGCCTGGCTGCGACGCTCGTTGATGTAGTCGATGGCCTGCTGCACGGTCGTGATCTTCTCGGCATCCTCGTCCGGGATCTCCGTCTCGAACTCTTCCTCGAGCGCCATCACGAGCTCGACCGTGTCGAGTGAATCGGCGCCAAGGTCGTCGACGAAGGACGAATCGTTGGTGACTTCCTCTTCCTTGACCCCCAGCTGCTCGGCAACGATCGCCTTCACCCGCTGTTCGATACTGCTCATTTTCGTCGGAGTCCTCTGTGGGAAACGATGCCAGCTGGCACTCCCGTGTGGGCACCAGGCATGGGGCGCGTATTCTAAGTTAAGGGGCGAGTGGGGTCCAATGAACCCGAAACTCGTTCTAAATCATGTACATGCCACCATTGACGTGGAGCGTCTCGCCAGTGATGTAGTTGGCCTGGGGCGACGCCAGGAACGCCACGGCATGCGCGATGTCGTCGGGAGATCCGAGCCGGCCGAGCGGCACCTGCCCGAGCAGGGCCTCGCGCGCAGTGTCCCCGAGCGCGTCGGTCATGTCGGTGACGATGAATCCCGGCGCCACGACGTTCACGGTAATGCCGCGCGAGCCAACCTCCCGGGCCAGGCTCTTGCTGAAGCCGATCATGCCGGCCTTGGCCGCCGCGTAGTTCGCCTGGCCCGCATTGCCCATTACGCCGACCACCGACGCGATGTTGATGATCCGGCCACGGCGGGCCTTCATCATCCCGCGCATCACCGCCTTGCAGGTGCGATACACGGCCGACAGGTCCGTCTCGATGACGACCTGCCAGTCGTCCGCGCTCATGCGCAGCAGCAGGCCGTCGCGCGTGACCCCGGCGTTGTTGACCAGGATCGACGGGGTTCCCTCGTTGGCTTCGACGTCCTTGAAGCAGGAATCGACCGACGCGGCACTCGCCACGTCGAGCACGATGCCGCGACCCTGCACGCCTGCGGCGGCGAGCGCAGCGGTGATCGCTTGCGCGCCTGCCTCGCTGGTAGCCGTGCCCACGACCCGCGCTCCGCGGCGCCCGAGTTCGAGGGCAATGGCGCGGCCGATGCCGCGCGAGGCACCGGTGACGAGCGCGAGTTCGTTGGTGAGCTCAGCCATGATGCCTCTCCCGGCATGCAGCCAATGCAGCGGTCAATCCGTCCGGGTCCTCGACCGCGAGGATCGCGAGCTCGGGGCGCCGCTCGATGCGCTTGTTCAACGACGTCAGAACCTTGCCGGGGCCGCACTCGACCAGCGTGGTGATGCCGCTCGCGAGCATGGCACGCACGGTCTCGGCCCAGCGGACCGGGTGGTGCAGCTGGGCCTTGAGTGCGCGCCGGATGCCGTCGGGGCTCGCGTGAGTCTGCACGTCCACCGTGTACACCGCCGGCACGTCCGGCATGCGCACGTCCACACCCGCGAGGCGCTCGGCCAGCAACTCTGCCGCACCCATCATCAGGCGACTGTGCGAGGGGACGCTCACCGGCAGCGTAACGGCGCGCTTCGCGCCGCGCGCCTTGGCAGCCTCGATCGCGCGCGCCACGGCGCTCGCATTGCCGGCGATGACCACCTGCCCGGGCGCATTGAAGTTCACGGCCTCGACCACCTCGCCCTGTTCGGCCTCGCGGCAGGCCGCGACCACCTGGTCGTCCTCCAGCCCGAGCACCGCAGCCATCGCGCCCTGCCCCAGCGGCACCGCCTGCTGCATGACCTGGCCGCGGTAGCGCACCAGGTCCACCGCCGCCGCGAAATCGAGCGCTCCCGAGCACACCAGCGCCGTGTATTCACCGAGGCTGTGCCCGGCCATGGCGACCGGTCGGGGTCCACCGTGGTGCCGCCATGCGCGCCAGGTCGCCACGCCCGCGGCCAGCATCGCCGGCTGGGTCCTTTCGGTGCTGGCGAGATCCGCCTCCGGGCCGTGCTGGCACAGCGCCCACAAGTCGTAACCCAGCACGGCCGACGCCTCGGCGAAGGTCTGCCGGACGACGGGTTCGGCCGCCGCCAGCGATGCCAGCATGCCCACCGACTGCGAGCCCTGGCCGGGGAACACGAATGCCAGCGACATGAACGGTCTCTCTTGCAGCGCCGGTCCGCGCCGGCCCGGGGATTATAGCGATGCCGCCCGACCTGGCCGGCGCTGGAGCCACAGGGCGGCCAGCAGGCCGCCCACCGAGCCGTACGTGTGCGCCTCGTGCACGACCGGAAGTGACAATGATTCCGCGGTAAACGGCAGCGCGCCGGCGAAGTGCTCCCACGCCAGCTTGGCCGCGAACAGCGCCGCGACGAACCAGGTGATCGGATCGCGCGTCGCACGCAACCACGCGACCAGCCCGGCCGCCATCAGCCCGTGCAGCACGCCGGAAAACCCCACGTACCAGTCGAGTTGCGGCTCGAACAGCAGGAACCCGAGATTGGTTGCGGCCAGAGATGCCAGCAGGATGCCGAGCCACTGGCTCGGGCTGTAATCCCGCGCAAACAGGAAACCCACGATCAGTACGCCGAGCACGTTCCAGCCGAGGTGCGCGGCATCGGCGTGCACGAGGTGTCCGGTGACCAGCCGCCAGGCCTCGCCCGCGAGCACCGCCGCCCGCTCGTAACGCAGTGTTTCCATGGCACCAGGCGTTGCCAGGTGCACCGCGACCAGCACCGCGACCAGCGCCATGGGAACGACCACGTCCACGGCGCGAAACTGAAGCAGCCTCTGCAGCCCCATCCGGCTCCGGGGCATAGGCCCCGATTTGCTATGATTCGCGCACTGTACAGCCTGGGTCCGAGACACGCGATGAACTTCTCCCCTCCTTCCTCATGCCACGAGCGGCGCGGCCGCCCCGCACAGCTCGGGTTCACGCTGATCGAGATCATGGTCGTGGTCGTGATCCTCGGCATCCTCGCCGCGCTGGTGGCGCCCAACGTGATCCGCCGCGTCGATGACGCGCGCGTCACCAAGGCGAGGCAGGACATCCGCGCCTACGAGACCGCGCTGAACCTGTATCGCATGGACAATTTCCGCTACCCCACCACCGAACAGGGGTTGCAATCGCTGGTCACGAAGCCGGCTGATCCGAACATCCGCAACTGGAAGGAAGGCGGTTACATCGACGGCCTGAAGAAGGATCCGTGGGGCAACGCTTACCTGTACATTTACCCCGGCACGCGGGGCGAGTACGACCTCTATACGCTCGGCGCGGATGGCCAGCCCGACGGCGAGGGCCCCGATGCCGACATCGGCAACTGGAACATCGAGTAGGCCGCCGCGGCGCCGCCGCGCCGCACCCCGGTCCTCGGGCTTCACGCTGCTCGAGCTGCTCGTCGTCGTCGTCATCATCGGCATCATCACCAGCATGGCCATGGTCTCGACCCGCGTGCTCGGCGGCGACCACGAGATGGACCAGGAAGCCCGCCGGCTCGTCGCGGTGCTCGGCCAGGCGCGCGAGGACGCGATGCTCGAGGGACGCGACGTCGGCCTGCGCATCGACGCCCGCGGCTACGATTTCATGCGCTACGACGCGCGTCGCGAGCAATGGGAGCTGGTGAGCGAGGATCCGCTGCTGCGCCAGCGCGAATTGCCGGACGGACTGGCGGCGGGCCTCTGGCTCGAGTCGCGGCCCGTGAAGCTGCCACCCCGCGCGGCACCGACCGAGCGCGACCGGCCCCTGCCCCAGGTGATGCTGATGGCTTCCGGCGACCTCGTCCCGTTCGAACTGCGGCTCGAGCGCGCCGGCACGACGGAGGTGCGCGCCGTGATCGGCCGCATCGACGGCAAGCTCGAAATCCTCGCCAACGATGACGTCACCAGACGCTGACCGCCGCCGGCCGAACAGCGCAAGCACGCGGGGCTTCACGCTCATCGAGGTGCTGGCGGCGCTCGTCATCGTGGCGCTCGGCATGCTTGGCGTGATCCAGGCGGTGACCCAGACGGCACGCAACGGCGCCTACCTGCGCGAGAAGACCCTGGCGCACTGGATCGCGATGAACGTGATCACCGAGCAGCGCCTCCAGGCCACGCCGCCGGAGGTCGCCGAGACGTCGGACGAGGTGGAGTTCGCGGGACAGCGCTGGCGCTGGACGATCACGGTGACGCAGACCCAGGTCGACAGCCTGCGGCGCATGGACGTCTCCGTGCGCCCGGCCGACCGGCCAGAGGGCCAGGCGCTGACCACCGTGACCGGCTTTTATGGCACCGCGATCGGCGCGGCCGGCGGCGGCATCCTGCCGTGGGCCGGCGCACCGGGCTCGGGCACTCCGGGCGACGACGAAGACGGCGCAGAAGAGTCCAGTGGCGACGGCGACGCCACGCCCCCGCAGGACGCGGGACAGCGTGCGCAGCCCCGCCCGGAGCGCAACGACCAGAACGACGCGGAGGACGAGTGATGCTGCGCCGTGCCGCAGCGGCCGGCGGTTTCACGCTGCTCGAACTGCTGGTCGCGATGGCGATCTTCGCGATCCTCGGCACGCTGGCGCTGTCGGGTTACACCGAACTGCAGCGCCAGAGCGAATATGCGGAGCAGCGGCTCGAGCGCCTGCGCGAGGTGCAGCGCGCCGTGCAGACCATTGCGCAGGACCTTGCGCAGATCGAGCCGCGCCCGGTGCGCGAGCCGCTCGGCGAGACGCGGCTGCCGGCAGTGCTGGCAACCGAGTCGGTCGAGTATGGACTGCAGTTCACGCGTGCGGGCTGGAGCAACACGGCGGGACTGCCACGACCGACGCTGCAGCGGGTCGGCTATCGCGTTGATCACGAGGGACTCTGGCGCGACCACTGGCCGGTGCTCGACGCGACCCTCGCCCTCGAACCCACGCGCCAGAGACTGCTGGGCAACGTGCGCGACGTTCGCTTCCGCTACCTGGACGCAAGCCGGGAGTGGGTATCGCGCTGGCCGGCGAGCGGTGGTGCGGACGGCGGTGGCGACCGGCTGCTGCCCGCTGCCATCGAGGTGGTACTCGAACTCGAGGACTGGGGTGAGATCCGTCGCGTCATCGAGGTGGCGGGATGAACGGCAACGGTCGGTCCCGGCGCGACCCGGGCCGCCAGCGCGGCGTGGCGCTGATTACCGCCGTGCTGATGGTAGCGCTTGGCACCATGCTCGCCGTGGACGTGGGCTTTCGCGGCTTCCTCGACCAGCGTCGCAGCGGCACGCTGTTCGCGCTCGACCAGGGCTACCTGATCGCGCTCGGGGCCGAAGCCTGGGCCGCCGATTTCCTCAAGCGCGACCTGCAGGACTCTCAGACCGATCACTTCGGGGAAACCTGGGCTCGCCCACTGCCGCCGCTGCCGATCGATGGCGGCTCGGTCGAGGGACGGCTCGAGGACATGCAGGGCCGGTTCAACCTCAACAATCTGGTCCACACGGACGGCACCACCAGCCCGGAGGCGGTGAAGCAGCTCGAACGCATCCTCGCGATGCTGGAGATCGAGCCCTCCTGGGCGGCGACGATGGCCGACTGGATCGACCAGGACACGCAGCCCGGCTTCCCGGACGGCGCCGAGGACAGCGTGTACACGGGCCAGGACCCGCCGCACCTCGCGGCAAACATGCCGATCACCAGGGTGAGCGAGCTGATGGTGCTGCCAGGATTCGGGGCCGAGCGCTATGCCCGCATCAAGCCATTCCTGAGTGCTTTGCCGGTCGGCACGCCGATCAACGTCTGCACCGCGCCCGGCGTCGTGCTCGACGCATTGAGCGACGACAGCCGCGAGTTCAGCCTCAACCCGGAAGATCTCGCCACGCGTCGCAAGGATGCGTGCTTCCCGACGCTCGAGGACCTGCGCGGCGCGCTCGGCGACGAAACCTACAACCAGGTCAAGGACTCGCTCGCGGAATCGAGCAGCTACTTCCGCGCCACGGTGTGGGTCACTATTGGCACCACCCAGTTCACCCTGTACAGTCTGCTCGCCCGCGGTGGCGGGGGTTCCGTCCGCCCCGCGCTGCGCAGTTTCGGCAGCGATTAGTCTTTCGAGGTCCGATGTCTGAGACGCTGGTGATACGGCTCCGCGCCGCAGATGAGGCGCCGGCGTCGTGGCTCATCGTGGATGCAAACGGCGCCCGCTCCGGCCCGGTGCAGAGCGGCCCCGTCGCCGATGCGCTGGGCGCGGCGCAGGATCGCCGTGTCGTGTTGCTGCTTCCCGGCAGCGAGATCACGCTGGCCGAGCCCGAGCTGCCGGTGCGCGGCGCCGCGCGGCTCGCGCAGGCGGTCCCTTTTGCGCTGGAGGAGCAGCTCGCGTCCGACGTCGAGGCGCTGCATTTCGCGGTGGGCCCGCGTCCCGCGGGCACGGTCGGCACGCCGGTCGCCGTGGTGTCCCGCAGCTCCCTCGAGCGCTGGCTGGGCCGTTGCGAGGCGGCCGGCATCGACGTCAGCGCCGCTTACTGCGACTCGGCTGCGGTACCGTCGGCGGGCGCCGGTTGCACGCTGTTGCTCGACGATTCGCTGCTGTACGTGCGGCGGCCCGACAGCCTGCCCTACGTGCTCGACGCGGAGCCCCTGCTGGGTGCGCTCGAACTCGCGCTCGGCACGCCGGCGACCGAGCGCGAAGCCGGCGAGCACGTCACGTTCTACACCAGCACGGCAGAGTACGAGCGTCATCGTGAACTGATCGAGGGCCTGCGCGCGCGCACCGCGACGTTGCACGTCAAGTTGCTGCCGGACGGCCCATTGCCCCTGCTGGCCGCACAGGCCGCGAGCGGTGCGGGCGTCAACCTGCTGCAGGGCTCGTTCGCGCCGCGCACCTCGCTCGGCAACCAGCTGCGCGCGTGGCGGTTGCCCGCGGCCCTGGCCGCTGCCCTGGCACTGCTGTTCATCGGCAGCCAGGCCGCGACCTGGTGGCAGCAGAGCCGTGCCGAAAAAGCGCTCGACGCACAGATTGCCGAGGTCTTCGCGCAGGCCCTGCCTGGGCAACCGGTGGTGGACGTGCGTGCGCAGATGCAGGGTGCACTCGGCGGGGCGGGCGCTGCCGGCTCCGGCTTGCTACCGGTGATGTCGGTGCTCGCGCAGGCCATGGCCCAGGCGCCGGCGACGCGCATCGAGTCCGTGAGCTTCCGCAACAGCTCGCTCGAGCTGATCGTCACCGCGCCGACGGTCGAATCGCTCGACGGCATCAAGCAGGCCATGACCCGCGACGGCATGTCGGCTGAGATCCAGTCGGCGACGCCGCGTGGCGCAGTGGTGGTGGGTCGCCTGCAGGTGAGGCTCGGCCAGGCATGAACGAGATCCGTGAATGGCTCGGTGGACTCGCGCCGCGCGAGCGCAACCTGGTCTATCTCGCGGCGGCGCTGCTCTGCGTCGCAGTCGTTTATTTCGCGATCGTGCTGCCGGTCACCTCGGCGGCAAAACAGCGCGCAGCGCGCGTCGAGCAGAAGTCGGCGGATCTCGCCTGGATGCGCCAGGTGGCGCCCCAGGTGATGGCCGCGGCCGCCGCGGGTGGCGGGACGGCAGGCAGCGAATCGCTGGTGGTGCTCGTGGATCGCACGGGACGCGAGGCCGGACTTGGCAACGCCATCCGGGACCAGAGCCCGGACGGCGAGCACGGCCTGCGCCTGCAGCTGCAGGGTGCATCGTTCGACGTGCTCGTGGCGTGGCTCGCGAGTCTGCAGCAGCAGCACGGCGTGAGGGTCGAGACGGCGATGATCGGGGCGGCCAACGCACCCGGACTCGTCAACGCAAGCCTCACGCTGACCCATGGCGCAGCGCCGGGTCCGTGATCGTCCGGCGCGCAACGCGCCGGAAGTCGCCAAGCGTCCCTGGTGGTTGATCGTGGTCGGCCTGGCGGCCGCGCTGGTCATGGTCCTCGTCACGTTGCCCGCCCAGCTCTTCGCCAGCCAACTCGCACGCGCCGGGCTCGACGCGGCGGCTCTCACCGGATCGGTCTGGAGCGGTCACGCACGCGCGCTTGCTTGGCGATCCGCCCCGCTGGGCGACTTGCACTGGTCGATTGCACCGCTCGAGCTGCTGCGCGGTCGCGTCGGAGGCGAGCTGCACCTCGCCCGCCCCGACGGCAGCCTGACCACGCAGTTCAGCGTTTCACTCGGTGGCGACCTGCGGCTCACGGGCACGCAGGCGAGCCTGCCCGTCGAGATGCTCGCGGCCTTGCCGATCGGCATGCCGCGCAACTGGCGCGGGCGCTTCACCGGCCAGTTCGAGGAAATCGTCGTGCGCCGCGGCTGGCCCACGACGCTGCGTGGAACACTCGAGATGGATGGGCTCATTGCGCCGCCGCCGCGCAACGTCTCGATCGGCAGCTACCACGTCGAGATGCCCGACCCCAGGGCGACCGATGCCCCGTCGGGCGAACTCAATGCCCGGGTCACCGACAAGGAAGGCCCGTTCTCGTTCGAGGGTCGCTTTACGCTGATGCCGGATCGCAGCTTCCTGCTCGACGGCACGCTGGCGCCGCGCGGCAACACGCCCCCGCCTCTCGTCCGCTCGCTCGAACTGCTCGGTCCGGCAGATGCCACCGGGCGCCGACCCGTCAGCGTCAGCGGCACGCTCTGAGCCTCAGCCGGACGACCACTCCCGCCACGCGGCCAGCAGCGGGAAGTACAATCCGAGCCGTACCGGCTCCGGTCCCAGCTTGCGCATCAACGTCGCATAGCGCTCGAGCTGCGGTCGATAGCGCTGCTGCTCCCGGTCGAGGAACTCCTCCAGACCGGCCCCCTCGTGGCGGCTGGTCTTGTAGTCCACGATCCAGCGCACGCCGAGGTCGTCGACGAAGCTGCGATCGATCACCACGCGGAGGATGTCGCCACCGACGCGACCGGTGAGCGCCATCTCGGTGGCGGAACCGCGGTGCGACGCATCCAGCAGCCACCGGCCGCGCTCGTGCGCGAGGGTGCGCGCCACGGCGTTCGCGACAAGCTCCACCGCCGCAGCGCGCAGCTCGGCGGGTACGCCGAGCTCGGCCAGTTCGTGGCGCCAGCGCCGGCGCAGGGACTCGCCCGAGGGGTCGGACCGTACGGCATCGCGTGCAATGCGTTGCAGTTCGCGATGCACGACGGTGCCGACATGCCGTGCGGTTTCGCTGGCCCAGTCAAACTGCACCACCGGCGTTGCTGCCGCGCGCGGCACCCGCTGCGAGGCAATGCGCGGCGCGCGCGGCGTGCTCGCAACCTCCCAGCGCGCCGGTAACCGTCGCAACGGCGGGTCGCGCGGCGCCTCGGTCGCCTCCTCGCCGGCCACATCACCGAGCGCGGCGAGCCGCTCGACGAACTTGTGGCCGACCGCCGGCCACAGCAGGCCGAGCGCAGACTGCGAGGCGGGCCGCCGCACCGTGGGCGGATCCTCGTGCTCCTGCACCTGCGCGCTGCCGAAAAGGTGCAGCCAGCGCTCGGCACGGGTTGCGGCCACGTACAGCAGCCGGCGCCGTTCCTGCAGCAATTTCTCGTGCTCGAGCGACTCGAGCCACCCATACAGCGGATTCGCGTTGCCGCCCGCACGCTCGACCGGCGCCACGATGAGGTCATCGCGCCCTGCCCGCGGCAACTTCAGCCAATGCAACAGGCGCTTGCGGTCGCGCCCGGGCAGCCGCTCGAGCCCGGGCACGACCACGGTGTCGTACTGCAGGCCTTTGGCCTTGTGCACGGTCAACAGCTCGACGCGCACGTCGGGTCGCTCGCGTGACGGGGCGTACAGCGACTCGAGGGCGCGCCCGAGCCGTTCGAGGTCCGCCGGCCCGGCCTGCCGCGCCTCGAGTTCAGCCAGCGTGTCGAAATAAGCCTCGGCCTCGTCGAGTTCGCGCTCCGCAACCAGCGTGGCCGCTCCGCCGAGCGCATTCCACGCGCGCTCGACCGTGTCGCGGAGCCCGTGGCGGCGCAGCTCGGCACACGCCGTGTCGAGGACGCCCCAGGCGCGCTCGAGACGCGCCTGATCGTCGTCATCGAGCCGCGCGCGGCGAGCGGGATCACGCAACAGCTCCGGAACCGTCGCCTCGCGATCGTCGCCCAGCAGCGCATACAGCGCGGCGAGCGTCAGGCCACACCACGGTGCCCGCAGCACTGCGAGCCACGCAGGACGATCGGCGTGATGCGCCAGGGCGCGCGTCAGCGCAAGCAGGTCGAGCACCACCGGCCGCTTCCCGAGCGGATCGATGTCGGTGGCGCGGAAGCCAATGCCTTGCCTGGCGAGTTCCGCCACCACGCCGACCAGGTGATTGCGGCCCTGCACGAGGATGCCGATGCGCGCCGCGGGCTCCGTCGCGAGCCGCTCGCGCACGATGGCCGCCACCTGCTCGGCCTCGTACCGACGACTGCGGCGCAGCAGCGCGTGCACCGTCACGCCCCCGTCCGTCGTCGCCTCGGGTCGGGGCACGCTCGGCGCGTAGCTCACCGCGCCACGCAGCACATCGTCCGCCTGCGGCAGGACCTGCCCGAAACAGTCGTTCACCCACTCGATCAGGGGTACCGTCGAGCGGAAATTGACGGCCAGCGTCAGGGGTTCGAGCGGCAGGTCGCCGAGTCCATGGTCGCGAATGTCGAGGAACAGTCCCACCTCCGCGTTGCGGAAGCGGTAGATGGACTGCATCGGGTCGCCGACGAGGAACAGCGTGCGTCCGTCGCCAGGCTGCCAGCCCGCGGTCAGGGCCTCGAGCAACTTCACCTGTGCCTCGGACGTATCCTGGAACTCGTCCACCAGCACGTGCCTGAGCGCTGCGTCGAGGGCCAACGCCGTGTCGGTCGGAGCGTCTGCGGTCCCGAGCGACTGCCGTGCCGCCGCGGCGAACCGCGGGTAGTCCGCGACGCGCTGCTCGGCAAACACCACCTCGAGTTCGGCGACGGCGAGGCGCAGCACGCGAAACTGCGCGAGCAGTACGCGCCACTCCTCGCCGTCGTATTGCGGCGGCGGCAGGTCACGTACCGCGGCGAGCAGTTGCACCGCGTCGTCGTGTTCACCGAGCGCCGCGGCCACGAGGCCTGCGCGGCGCTTGAGTTCCTGCCCGGCCGCCTTGGGCGGACAGCCGAGGCGGGCATCGAAGCGGACGCGTGGCTTGCCGTCATCGGTGAGCAGCAGCTGGGCAAGCCCCTGCCAGAGGCCCGTGCTGGCCAGCGACCCGTCCGGCAGCCCGGTCGTGCCCGTCCAGGCGCAGATCGCGGACTCCTGCCCCGCCGCCGCCAGGTTGCGCGCCGCCTCGACCGCGACCTCCGCCGCATCGCGCAGCAGGGTCGGCGGCAGGGCACGCTGCAGCGATTCCAGGTGGCCGCGCACGAGTTGCTGCCGTGCCGCCTCGAGGCTGCTGCGCAGCGGTGTTTCGTCTTCCTCGCTGCGCACGCCGTCCGGCAGCACCGGTAGCCACGCTTCGCGCCGCGTGAGCATCTCGATCACGAGATCGACGAAGTGATCCACGCGGTTGTCCACGTGCGCGAGCAACGTCGCCACGGCCGCCGAGGCTCCTGGCGATCCTTGCGGCAACTGCTGGAGCAGCCGCTCGGCTGCACGGCGATAGAGGTCGCGCGCATCCTCCTCGATGCCGAGCCCGGCACCCAGTCCCGACAACAGCGGCAGGCGCCGTGCCAGCCCGAGGTTCAGCGCGTCGATCGTCTGGATGCGCAGACGGCCCGGTTGCGCGAGCAGGTTCCAGCCGCGCGCCTCGTCGACCGCGAGCGCCGCTCGCGCCAGTTCGAGTGTGCGTGGGTGCAGCGGGCGAGCCGGGTCAGGCGCATGCACGGCGCGCAGCGCGCCGAGGATTCGGTCGCGCATCTCCGCCGCAGCCTTGCGCGTGAAGGTGATGGCAAGGATCGACTCGGGGTCCGCCACCGTCGTGAGCAGCGCGAGGAAGCGCCTCGTCAGCAGCTCCGTCTTGCCCGCTCCGGCCGGTGCCTGCACGATGAAACTACGGCCAGCATCGAGTGCTCGCTCGCGCGCCCATTCGTCGGCGGCCCGCAGCTCACTCATCGACGGCGTCCTCGCCCTGCCGGTCGGCACTGGTCTCGGCAATCCGGCACAGCGCCCCAAGGTGGCAGTACTGGCAGGCGTGCGTCGGATCCGGTGCGAGACGCGCGTCGCCGGCGGCGTATTCATCCGCCAGGGCTTCGAGACGCCGTTGCCACCCGGCCAGCAGTTGCTCCCAACTCTCGTAGCCCCGCGGCCCGCCCTTCGTGCCGGGCACCTTGAGCCCGGGAAACGGGTCCGCGCTTCGTCCGACGCCGGCGTAGCCGGTGTCGCCGCTGCGGACGCGGGCAAACGCCACGGCTGCCACGCGCTCCGGCCCGAGCGCCTGTACGTAGGCGGGCAACTGCGGCAGCCGTGGCCGCTCGTCCAGCCAGGATCGCACGTCGGCATTGGCGCCCGTCTTGTAATCGATCACCGCCAGCGAACCATCCTGCAGCCGGTCCACGCGATCCGGTCGCAATTCCAGCGTCAGCCTGCCGATGCGCGCAGTGCACGCTTGCTCGAGGGACTCGATCGCAAACGGCGGCCGCGCGCGGTCCGCATCCGTAATCTCGAGCAGGCGGGACTCGAGCCATTCGGCCTCGAGGTCGAGCAAGTGCTGCAGGACCTCGCCGGCGGAGTGGCGCACTTCAGCCAGCGCCGCCGCGACGGCTTGACGTACGGCCGCTTGTACCCCGGCAGCGTCGAGACGCTTGAGGGAATCCTGGTCACCCAGCCGGCGCCACAGCGCTGCCAGCGCCAGGTGGACCAGGTCACCGCGCTCGGCGGCATCCACGCCGACACCGGGCACTTCCAGCGCACGCGCGCCGAGACGCAGTTCCGCCTGCGCGCGGAACGGGCACGCAGACTGCAACTCGAGCAGCCGGGCACCGCCACGGGTCGCTTCGTCGCCGGAAACGGGTGGCAACTGGCCGTCGGTCAATGAGTCGAGCGACGGTCGCTGCGTGTACTGCGCCAGCGCGACGCGCGGTTCCTGCCAGGACGGCGGCGACTCGAGCTCGGCGATGCCCGCGAGGAACGGACTCGGCAACAGCGGCGCGTCCTCCTCCAGGTCCGGGACGCTGAGAATGACCTCCGGCGCGCTCGAGAGCAGCCGATTGAAGACGATTCGCGCTTCGTCCGTGGCGATCGCTGCCGACGCCCGCGGCACACCCTGCCGCAACTGCTCGCTGCGCGGCAGGAACGGGTCGGGTGCCGCAGTCGGTGGCCACCGGGTCGCGTCCAGGCCGCAGGCCCAGAGGGCATCGAAGCGCATGCCGGCGCAGGTGTCGGGATCGATCACGAGCAACGGCGCACGCAGTTCCTGGGGCTCGAACAGCACTCGCCCGGCGAGGTCGCGCAGTAAACCCACAGCCTCGGCGCGGGAGACGCGCCCCGTGAACTCGTCGCACGCCCCCAGCTCAGACACCAGCGCGCGCCAGCGCTGCTCGGCCTGGTGCTCGGCGCTGTCCAGGTTCGGGCCCGGCCAGCCCACGGCTGACAGGAGGTCAAAAATTAAATTAGAACAGTCACTTGGCAAACTTTTCTGCGGCCATTTCGACGTGATGGCGCGCCCGGCCTGCAGCACGCCGGTCAGCAACGGGCAGCCCCGCTCGGTCGCCATCCGCGCCAGCGCCACGAGGCCCAGGCCCGGACTCTCGAACCGACGGATCCGGGCATCGAGGCGCGCCCGCGCTGCCTCCTCCTCCACCGCACCAGCCAGGAAGGGGCTGCGCAGCATGCGGCTCAGCGCCGGCAGGTCGGGCGCACCCACGAACGCATCGAGCAGTTCGAGAGCCGCCGCCACCACCGCTTGCTCGCCCAGTGGGCGGGCCGCGGCCAGCTCGAACGCCTGCGCCTCCGGCGCGGGACCACTCGTCATTCCGGTGCCGGGCGCCAGTACCCGCTCGATCGCACGGCGCACGTGTTCGCGACGGCGCGCAAGGTCCGGCACGACGATCGCAATGCGTCGTTCGCCGTGGCCATCGAGGACGGCGGCTGCCCAGCGCGCGGCGGCCTCGAACTCCGCCGTGACGTCCAGGCAGCGCACCCGACCTGTCACGCCCGGTGCGCCACCTGCAGCGATACGCCGCACCTCGATGCCGGCGGCTGCCCAGCGCTCGAGCAAGGCCTGCTGCAGTGGCGTGAACCGGTCGAACCCGATCATCTCGAGTCCCGGCGCTGCCGCCTCGGCATGCACGCTCGACTGCGCGAGCGCGCCGTCCATCCAGCCGCGCTCATCGAGCAGGCGCCGGTATTGCAGGGACCAGCGCGCAAAGGCTGCGGTCTCCGGCGATTCGGCGCCATCGAGCGATGCCAGGGGGATGCGATAATCGTGCAGGCGTCGCCACGACTGATGCGCTGCACGTGCAACGCCCGCGACCGAGACCAGTGCGTCGAGATCGGCATCGTCCCGCACGATGCGTTCCCAGACCAGTTGCGCAGCGCTTGCCGGCAGCCAGCGGCCGTCGAGCCGCCCCGCCTGCCGGTCGAGCGCGAACATGCGCTCGATCAGCTCGTCCCAGGTGACGATATCGGGAGTCGTCCAGACCTCGAGGCCGCGCGCGAGGCAGTCGTCGTCGTGGCGCGCTCGCAGGTAATGCGCGAGGCGTCGCGTCGGCGTGACGCGCGTCAGGTCGCGCGGGCTCGCGGCAGTGTCAGGTGCGGACGGCAGCGTCTACCACCCGCAAGGCGGGGTTCGGGCGCGTCGCCGGCTGGTCGCCGGCCGCGTAATTGCTCAGCAGTTCCTCGATGCGGGCGAAGACCTCACCGATCACCTGCGGCTCGGGGAGATTGGTGATGCGGAAATGGCTGCGGTACGGCACGTTGAAGCTCGAGCCTGGTGCGACCAGCACGTGCTTGTGCTCGAGCAGGTCGAGGGCGAACTGCTGGTCATCGAACTCGGGCAGCACGTCCGTCTGCACGCCGACGAACGCGTACATCGCGCCCATCGGCGGAGTCAGGTGCAGGAACCGGCTGCGCTGCACGGCCTCGAGGACGGCCTTGCGCGACTCGTACAGGCGCCCGCCCGGCGTCATCAGCTCGCGGATGCTCTGGTAACCGCCGATGGCCGTCTGCACCGCCCACTGGCCCGGCACGTTGCTGCACAGGCGCAGCGACGAGAGCAGTTCGAGCGCCGAGAGATATTCGCGCGAATGCTCGACATCGCCGGAGAACACTGCCCAGCCCACGCGGTAACCGCAGGCGCGATACACCTTCGACAGCCCGCTCAGCGTGCCGCACAGCGTCTGGTTCACCAGCGTCGCCATCGGCGTGAACTCGGCGCCGTCGTAGGTCATCTGGTCGTAGATCTCGTCGGCCAGCACCAGCAGGTGGTATTTTTCGGCGATGCGCGCGATGGCCTCGAGCACCGGGCGCGGGTAGACCGCGCCGGTCGGATTGTTCGGGTTGATCACCACGATGGCGCGGGTGCGCTTGGTGATCAGCGACTCGATCTCGTCCGGGTCGGGGATGAAGCCCCGTTCCGGCCGGCAGGGATAGTGCACGGCCCGGCCGCGGTTCAAGTTCACCGCGGCGGTCCACAACGGGTAGTCAGGACTCGGGACCAGCACTTCCTCATCGGCGGCGAGCAGCGCCCGCAGCGTCAGGTCGATCAGCTCACTCACGCCGTTGCCGATGAACACGTCGTCCGCGGTGACGCCGCGCACGCCCCGCTCCTGCTGTTGCATCACGACGGCCTCGCGGGCCGGGAAGATGCCCTTCTGGTGGCAGTAGCCCTCCGCCGAACGCAGGTTCTCGATCATCGCCAGGCGCATGGTCTCGGGCGTGCGGAAACCGAACGCACCCGGGTTGCCGATGTTGAGCATGACGATGTCGTAGCCCATGCGCTCCATTTCCTGGGCGCGCCGAGCGAGCTTGCCGCGGATCTCGTAACGGACGTTGGCGAGGCTCGGGCTCGAACGGATGGTGCGGGTCGGCATGACGGAACTCGGTGGTCCTAACCTCATGAATTATGGACCGTTCGCCCTGCCGTGCACAGGACGCGATTCACGCGATGACGCCGCGGGCGACCAGGTCGGCAAGCGCGTCGTCATCGAGCCCGAGCCGTGCCTTGAGTTCGCGGGCGGTGTCAGCGCCGAGCGCCGGTGGAGCACGCTGGTACTCGATTCCGGTCCGCGAGAAGCGCACCGGGTTGCGCACGCCCGGGGCCCGGCCTGCGATCGGATGCGGCAGTTCGAACTGCAGGCGTCGGTGGCGCACCTGGGGCTCGCTGAAGACCTGAGCGATGTCATTGATCGGTCCGCACGGCACCTGCGCCGCCTCCAGCGACGCAAGCCACTCACGGGTCGTACGCTCGCGCAGCAGGCCGGCCACCGCGGGCACCAGTTCGGTGCGATGTGCGACGCGGCCCCCGTTGGTCCGGTAGCGCGAGTCGCTGGCGAGTTCGGGACTGCCGGCCGCCGCGCAGAACCGCGCGAACTGCGCATCGTTGCCGACCGCCAGCATGAGGTGACCGTCCGCCGTCGCGAACGACTGGTAGGGCACGATGTTCGGATGGGCCGTGCCCTGCCGCCGCGGCGGCTCGCCCGACACCAGGTAGTTCAGGGCCTGGTTCGCGAGCCACGCCACCTGCGTGTCGAGCAGCGACAGGTCGATGTACTGCCCCCGGCCGGAGCGGTCACGCTCATACAACGCCGCGAGGATCGCCGAGACGGCATACATGCCGCACATCAGGTCGGCGACGGCCACGCCCACCTTCTGCGGTCCAGCGCCCGGCTCGCCGTCGGGCAGTCCGGTGACGCTCATCAGGCCGCCCATGCCCTGGATCATCGCGTCGTAACCGGGCTTGGCCGCGTCGGGGCCATCCTGGCCGAACGCGGAAATCGAGAGGTACACCAGGCGCGGATTCAACGCGGCGAGGTCGTCGTACCCGAGCCCGTAGCGCGCGAGGCCTCCGACCTTGAAGTTCTCGACCAGCACGTCCGCGCCGGCAGCCATGCGCCGCACGAGATCCTGCCCCTCGGGTCGGCTGAAATCGATCGCCAGCGACCGCTTGCCGCGGTTCGTCGACAGATAATAGGCAGATTCACCGGTGTCCCGGCCGTCGGCGTCCTTGAGGTACGGCGGTCCCCATTTTCGGGTGTCGTCCCCGCCCTGCGGATGCTCGACCTTCAGTACGTCGGCACCGTAATCCGCCAGCACCTGCGTAGCCCAGGGCCCCGCGAGGATGCGGCTCAGGTCGAGCACCACGATGCCCTGCAGAGGTCCGGCCATGCACCTGCCCTGCCCGCGACGACGAGCAACGTCAATCAGGCAATTTTACGCCTCAGCGGGCTCGCGGCGGGCCAGGTCTGCCACCACGGGGGCGGGACGGCAGACGCAGCACGTTCAGCGCTTACTTCTTTCGCGCGCGCGGCTTGCGCCCGGCGCCCGGCGGACGGCTGTGGCCGTGGTTGTGGCCCATGTCACCACCCTCGTGGTGGTGCCAGATCTTCTCGCCCTTCTCATTGTAGTGGGCGTGCGGGAACTCGAAGTCGGCCGGGTGATTGTGCTCGCCCGTCGCCACCCAGCGGTACAGGTCCGGCTTCCACGCCAGCATGCGCGCCGCGGCGCGCTCCTTGTTCTCCTCGAGCGTGGACCACGGGTTGAAATGAAAGTGGTTGTAGAGCTGGCTGTCGGTGCGGCCGAGTGCGAGCGTGCCGAGCTTGCACTGGAACGCGCCGTGACTGATGTACGGCGGACGCCAGAAGTAACCGCCCGTGGGCAGCTCGCCGAACTGCATCATCCAGGACGTGCCCCAGATGTGGTACGCCTCCTCGGCGCAGTCGTGGTAGGAGATGTTGTCCTGCCAGAAATTCGGCGTCATGCAGTAGAGGAACGTG
>Ga0079037_100000467_pt1 | contig 18358 bp, 14 predicted proteins | sample Mud3Dept4metaG_FD_71479 | JGI IMG/M metagenome (GOLD analysis project Ga0079037, IMG submission 71479) | Freshwater wetland microbial communities from Ohio, USA, analyzing the effect of biotic and abiotic controls - Mud 3 Core 4 Depth 4 metaG | ecosystem: Environmental > Aquatic > Freshwater >... | reverse complement strand
AGCAGGGGGACGAGCACCAGGAAGCCGGCGATGGGCCCGGCCACGGCGATGTCGAACAGGGCCTGCTTGGTCCGGATCGGGCTGCGGATGCGGATGAACGCGCCGAGGGTGCCCGTGAGGCCGAATGGCAGCGGCAGGAAGTAGGGGAGCGTCGCATCGACCCGGTAGTACCGGCAGGCGAGATAGTGACCGGCCTCGTGGGCGCCGAGGATCGCCATCACCGGGAGGGCGTAGAACAGCAGGCCCGCCAGGACGATCTGTTGCCAGGACGTGAACACGAGCGGCCGCACCACGAAATCCAGCAGGTAACTCTCGTGGTGCAGTGCGCCCGTGAAGGTCGTGGTGACGAGGGTCGCGAGCAGCAGCAGGAGATGGCGCCAGGGGAACGGTCGTGGTCGCACCCGCGGCTCGACGACGAACGGCGCGGAGACGGCGTCGTCGGCGCCGGGGAGCGCCGGATGCGTGGGGGGGGCCGGCCAGCGCGACCCGGGCGGGAGGTCGGTCACGCAGCGTCCTCAGCCGCCAATGTTCTGCAAGTCCTTGCCGGGCTTGAACCGGATCGTCCGGCCGGGCGGGATCCTTACTTCCTTGCCGGTGCGGGGGTTGCGGCCGATCCCGCGCTTCCGCGGCTTCACCTGGAAGACGCCGAACCCGCGGAGCTCGATCCGCTCGCCACGCTGCATCGAGATCCGCATCGCCTCGAACACGGCGTCGACGGCCAGCTCGGCCTTGACCTTGGTAATGTCTGCGATCTTGGCCACCTCGTTGACGATGTCGACCTTGATCATGGGCTGGCGCGTCTCCCCGAAGTCAGTAAGTAGCGTAGGGAAAGGCACTTACGCTGTCAAGAGACTTCCGGACCCGCTTCGGCCATAATCAACCCGTCATGGCCGCGACGCGCCAGGCCACCGGGCCCACCGTGGTGCTCGTGGGCCGCCCCAACGTGGGGAAATCCACCCTCTTCAACCGCATCACCGAGACGCGTCGCTCGATTGTTGCCCCGGTGCCGGGGACCACCAGAGACGTCATTGCGCAGCCGGCCGAGTGGCGGGGCACGCCGTTCCAGCTCGTGGACACCGGGGGCATGTTCGGGGCGAGCGAGGACCCCTTGCACGCGCTGGTGCTCGAGCAGGGACGACGAGCGCTTTCCGGCGCGGACCTCATCGTGTTCATCGTGGACGGGCGCGAGGGCATCGTCCCGGGGGACCGCGAGATCGCCGAGGCGCTGCGCGCCAGCGGCAAGCCGGTCGTGCTGGTGGTCAACAAGGTGGACGACCGGCGGGCCGAGGGGCGCGCCCTGGAGTTCTACCGATTCGGCTTCGACCCGGTGATGGAGGTGGCTGCCGAGCACGGCCTCGGTGTCGGAGACCTGCTGGACGAGGTGATCGAGCGCATCCGGGCGGTTCGCCCGCGCGAGGAGGGCGACACGCGCGGCGGCCTCCCAGGCGAAACGCGCGTCGCGATTGTGGGGCGGCCCAACGTGGGCAAGTCGTCGCTCGTCAATCGACTGCTCCGCGAGGAGCGCGTGCTCGTCAGCGAGATGCCCGGCACGACGCGCGACGCGGTGGACACGCTGCTCCGGTGGCATCGGCGCAGCTTCCGTATCGTGGACACTGCCGGTATCCGGCGGCCGGGGCGCGTGGCGCGGTCGGGGCAGATCGAGAGCGTCAGCGTGCTCGTCGCGCGACGCGCGATCGAGCAGGCCGATGTGGCCGTGCTGGTGCTCGACGCCGTGGAGGGTGCCACCGACCAGGACGGTGCGATTGCGGGCGAGGCCGACCGGACCGGCAGCGGCATCGTAATCGTCGCCAACAAGTGGGACCTCGTGAAGTCGCGGGGTTCCGAGTTCTCGAAGACCTTCGACGAGGAGGTCCGCCGCCAGCTCAAGTTCCTCGATTACGCGCCGCTGCTGCACCTCTCCGCGCTCACTGGCGAGCGAACGCCCAAGTTGCTCGAGACGATCGACAAGGTGGCGGAGGCGCGGCGGCGGCGTGTCCCAACCGCGGAGCTCAACCGCTTCATCGAGGCGGTGACGGCGGCCCACCCACCCGCCAGCCCGGGCAAACGTGAGGTGCGGATCCTCTATGCCGCGCAGACCGGCGTGGAGCCCCCCACCTTCGTGCTCTTCACGAACGTGGCGGCGAGCTTCCACTTCTCCTACGAGCGGTTCCTCGTGAACCGGCTGCGGGAGGCGTTCGGCTTCTCGGGGACGCCGATCCGCCTGCTCGTGCGGCGGCGGCAGAGCCGGAGCGCGGAGGCCGCGAAGCACTGACGCGGGGCTGGTATACTCGCTCGTCTCTTGCCCATGTCGGACGCCATCGGCGACATCGCCATTCCCGACCGGCCATCGTTCAAGGCGCAGGAGGTGTGCGACCTCTTGAAGCTGCAGCCCTACGTCCTGAGGTCGTGGGAGAACGAGTTCGGCGAGCTCGGGGTGGCGCGAACGCCGGGTGCCCCGCGCGTCTACCGGCGTGCCGACGTCGAGCTGGCGATTCGCATCCGGCAGCTCGTGTTCGGCGAAGGGCTCACGCTGGCTGGCGTGCGGCGGCGGCTGGAGGCCGAGCGTCCGGCGACGCAGGAGGAGCTCGAGCCGCCGGCTGCGGCGCCTGCTGCGACGCCGTCCGGCCCGCCTCCCGCGACGCGCGCGGCCATCGAAGAGGCGAAGCGCGCACTCCGAGGCGTGCTGGACCTGCTCGGGGAGCGGCCGGCTGTGGTGGGGCCGGCCACGCCGAAGCCGAAGGCGGTGGCGCGGGAGCGCGTGGGGCGTGAGGCGGGCGATCTGTTCGCGCTGGACGCGGCGGCACCGAGAGCCGAGGCGGCCGAGTCCGGCGTTCTCACGGGGGGTGACGCGGTTGGCGCGGGCCCGGCGGGCGAGGGTGCCTCGCGCACTCGCGCGGGCCGCCGCAGGACGCGGATCTGACCGTCCAGGCTGGACAGTGGCCCCACCCGACCCTCCGAATCTCGCCATTGACGGCGCGGTGCGCCCGACGCGCGGCTCGGCGGGCTCCGCTCCCGCGGCGCCTCGACACGTCTTGGGGTAGAATCGGTGGTCGGGTCGGGATGTAGCGCAGCCTGGTAGCGCACCTGAATGGGGTTCAGGGGGTCGCGAGTTCGAATCTCGCCATCCCGACCAGCTTTCCAGCAACTAGGTGGCGAATAGGTGGCAAACGCCCTGCTAGGGTTCCTGGCAGGGCGTTTTGCTGTTCGCCTTGCCGTGGTCAGGTTGGCTTGCCCGGTCCCCGGTGCACGCCCTGCGCCTCGAGCCCGCGCGCTGAGCGGCACGAATAGGGCGAATGGAGCCGATCAGGCGGCAACAAGCCTCCGGACGTGGAGCTTCTTCCGGTTTCGCTCCGCTTGCCAGAGGTCGTACTGAACCTGCTGGCTGAGCCAACTTTCAATGGCGCGCGGAGGCAGCGGCGAGGGTCTGGGGCCAGCGGAGGCGTGTGTGATCCGCCGTCGGCGCCGAGCGTAGATGCGAGTCCGGCGTGGAATGGCAGGTGGTGCGACGGCGCAACGAGTCGACGAGGAGCCGGTGCATGTCGACGTTCGCGTGGGGACGGACACGAAGAGGCGGTCGTCGTCCGTGATCGGGCGGCAACGTGGACCGATGAGGGTCGCGGCGGCGGGTCATTGCGGCCTCGCGCGGGGGAGGATCGCGACGACGAGGGGGCGGCCGATCTGACAGGCGGGACAGCGGTCGCCGTCGGGGCTGTCGTTTGCGTCAGGCTCGCTGTTGGATGACCTCGGCGGCCCGCTCGAGATCGGCGAGGTCCGGCGCTCGTACGATGAAGCCGTAGTTGCCGATGGCCGCGCTGAAGATGTCGTCGATCGGCTGATGGTGGCGCACGAGGCCATCGAAACGGGTCAGGATCTCGTCGATGTCGTGAGCGTAGCGGTAGCGGGCCTTGCGTCCGATGTAGGCGCAGAACGTCGGGCGGAGGGACGGGACCGCGACCCGGCCGTGCACGATCAGGTTGGCCCACTCGCGGTACATGTCGATGTCGCTCTGGTAGTTCCACATGTCGACGGTCAGCCCCCCGGGCGGTCGGATGTTCACCTCGAGGGCGACGAGGCTCCCGTCGGGCAGGCGGAAGAACTCGAAGTGAAAGAAACGCTCCCGCACCTCGAAGGCATCGACAAGCGTCCGCCCGGCCGCTTGGAGGTCGTGAGGGATCTCGCGCACGGCGTAGTACCAGACCTCGACGTCCTCGTTGACGACCTCCATGACGCCGCGGCTGTAGCGCAGCGAGGCCTCGAAGACGACCCGGCCCTCCCGATCGGCAAGACCGTCGTAGGTCACGATGGCGCCGTCGATGAACTCCTCGACGATGTACTCCGGGAACGACACCGACTCCAGGTAGGACTCCAGCTCGCGCGCGTCGCGGATCTTGAAGGTGCGCGCGGCGCCCACACCGACATCGGGCTTCGCGACGACGGGGTAGCCGACCTCGTCCACCAGGGCACGGGTCGCCGCCGCGTCGGGGCACACCCGGCCGCGCGCCGCACGGATCCCCGCCCGCGCGAACACCCGCTTCATCTCGCTCTTGCGCTTGAACCGGGGCATGTCCGCCGGCCTGAGTCCTGGGATGTCGAACGCCTCGCGAAGCCGGGCCTCGGTTTCGAGCCAGTACTCGTTCATCGAGTCGAGCCGATCGATCGTGCCGTGTTTGACGATGAAATGGCCGAGGCCGCGCAGCAGATCGTCGTAGCGCCTCATGTCGGACACCTGGTAGTACTCGGACAGGGCCGCGCGAAGCTCCGGCCGGAGCTTGTCGTAGAACTCGTCCGCGATCCCGAGGGCGGTGGCTCCCGCCTCGCGGAGGCCCACGCAGAAGCGCTGGAAGTTGGGTGGAAAGTGCGGCGACAGGAAGACGACGTTCACGTGGCTGCTTCTCCGAATCCTACTTGATAGCCGATGCCGCGCGGGAATGCCAGTGCCCTCACTCGGCCCGTCCCGAGCCCGCGTCGTGCCACGTTGCGCACTTCCCGCGCGGGGCCGAGGCGTGCGTGGCCAACGTGTGCCGTCCGCGAGCCGGGCTCGGGACGCTGTAGAGTAGTCCGCGGTGTGACGGCGTGCCTCCGATGAACCTCACCAACCCGGACCCCGGCCTTCCCCCGACGGACGGTGTCATCGACTGCGCGGCCTACGAGGCCGGACGTCGGGTCTCGAGTCTGCGCCTCGATGAACTCGCCGTCTATCTGGCGTCCCATCCCGACGGGTTCGTCTGGGCAGGGCTGTACGAGCCCAGCGACGACGTCCTCCGAGCCGTGCAGCGGCAGTTCCACCTGCACGACCTCGCGATCGAGGACGCCTACCGCGCCCATCAGCGCCCGAAACTGGAGCAGTACGAGCACACGCTGTTCGCGGTCCTTCGCACCGTCCAGTTCGCCGGCCAGGACGAGCACCTGGACTTCGGCGAGACCCACGTGTTCATCGGCGACCGGTTCGTCGTCTCGGTGCGTCACGGGTCGCTGCGGTCGCACGTCGGGCTGCGTGCCCGCAGCGAATCCACGCCGCACCTGCTCGCCAAGGGCCCCGGCTACGTCCTCTACGCGCTGATGGACTTCATCGTCGACCAGTACTTCCCCGTCATCGACTCGATGTCGGAGCGGCTCGGCGACCTGGAGGAGGCGATCTTCGAGCAGCAGGTGACGCGCAACACCACCGGGGCGATCTACCACCTGAAGCGGGACCTGCTGGCCGTGCGGCGGGCCGTGTCCCCGCTGATCGACGTCTGCAACCGTCTCGTCCGGTTCGACAGCCCGCTGCTCCCGGAGGACACGCGGGTGTACTTCCGCGACGTGTACGACCATGTCGTCCGCCTCAACGAGATGGTCGACACCCAGCGCGAGCTGCTGACGACGGCGCTCGAGGCCAACCTCTCGCTCATCTCGATCGCGCAGAACGAGCACATGAAGCGGCTCGCGGCCTGGGCCGCTATAATTGCCATACCGACGATGGTGGCGGGCATCTACGGGATGAACTTCTCGCACATGCCGGAGCTGCGCTGGGCGTACGGCTACCCGCTGTCGCTCGGGCTCATGGTCATCGCCTGCCTCGGCCTGTTCTTCGGCTTTCGGCGGGCGGGCTGGCTGTAGCGGCACAGACGCTCGGGGGTGGACCTCGCGGTGCGCCCGGGCACGAGGCCTTACTTCTGTCCAGGCGCCGCAGGAGCGGCGCGCTCCGAGGGCGGGTGAGCGGTTGTGCCGTGGTCGACCGCGTTCAGCGAGGCACGGCCAGCAGGGCGAGCGCAACGACCCCGCGCGCGGACCACGCCGCGGTGCGCACCCAGTTGGTCGACACCAGCCGGCCATGGACGCGGGGGTCGAAGCCGTGCTCGAGCCGTCGGTGGGCGGGCACCTGCCAGAGCGCCGTGCTCGCCCAGATCACGGCGAGCAAGGCCAGGCCGCACCAGGCCAGCGCTCCCGGCGTGGACCAGGCGAGCGCGGCAGCCGTCGTGAGCTCGGCGATCATCGGCGGCGCCACGACCCAGGTCGTCCGCCTCGCGTGATGGCGCTCGTAGTGCGCGAAGCCGGCCCCGCCGACCAGGGCGAACAGGGGATAGTGGACGATCTGCACGAACCAGATGAGCCCCACCATGAACAGCGTCACCGCTGCGTGAGCGAGCAGGAGGCCGTCGTGCGCGCCGGCCAGGGTCACGCAACTCCCTCCAGGACGGCCTCGGCGGCTGCCCAGCCCGAGAGTGCGGCGCCCTCGACCCGTGGACCGGCGAACGCATCACCGGCCAGCACCAGCAGCGGATCCCGGCTCACCACGACGCACGCGGCCTCGTGGACCCGCGCTGGCTTGCTGTAGCGCCAGCCGTGAACCTGAAACTCCAGGATGCCCGCACCCAGCCACTCCTGGGCCGCGTCGAGGAGTCGCCGGCCCGCCTCCTGCCGGTCGTTGTCCCAATGTCCACGACTGAACGCATCGGTCTTCGCGGCGAAGCGTGGCGTCCGGGCGGTGACGAACTGCGCGCCGTGATCGAAGGTCGCCCCGCCGATCCGCCGGCTGGGGAGCCGCCCGCCGAGGCCGCGGCCCTTGTCGAGCACGAGCACACGACGGCCGCGGCGTTGCAGCTCGGCCGCTGCACTCAGTCCGGCCACTCCTGCACCGACGACCAGCACGTCCACGTCTGGGTTCGGTTGCCGCGTCACGTCAGTCATGTTCGAGGCGGGTCGCGAGGCGCGCGCCTGGAGGGTGCATGGCGTCGTTCGTCAGGAACGTGCGCGCACCCGGGACAGCCCGCCGTCCACGGCGATGACCTGGCCGGTCACCCAACTCTGTTCTGCGTCGAGCAGCCAGTCGATCGCCGACGCGATCTCGTCGGGCGTCCCGAGGCGGCCGAGGGCGTGCATGCCGGCGGATGCCTTGGCCATCATTTCGTTCTGCCACAGCCTGGCCGTGAGCGGGGTCCGCGTGAGGCCCGGTGCGACGCAGTTCACGCGAATGCCCTTGGCTGCGTACGAGGCCGCGGCGGAGAGCGCCAACCCCTCGATGCCCGCCTTGGCCGCACCGATGGCCTCGTGATTGGCCAGGCCGATCCGCGCGGCGGCCGACGATACGAGGACGATGGAGCCGCCGTGCGCAGCCATGACGAGCCCGGCCGCGCGCACCACGGCGAAGGCCGATCCCAGGTTGGTCGTGAGGACGCTGTCCCATTCCTGCGCGGAGATGGCGTGGGCGGGCTTGAGGAGCAGGGAGCCGACGCAGTTGGCGATCCCGTCGACGCGGCCGAACACGTCCACCGCGTGGCGGAGACACGCCTCCACCGCGCCCGCGTTCGTGGCGTCGAGCACGAAGGTCTCGGCCGTCACGTCGGCCGCCGCCTGTGCCAGACGTTCGGCATCGCGGCCCGCCATGAGGACGCGGGCCCCGCGTCGGACGAGCCGACGACTGAGCGCCGCCCCCACACCACCATACGCGCCGACAACGACGAACGACTGGGTCATACGTGTTTCACCCGCTGATTGCGTGCGGCCGCAGCTGGCCGGGCCACACGCCGACCGGCACTCACCCACGGGTTTGACGCAGGCACCACCGGCAATGATTCGGCCAGCAGCGGCGGTCAGCGCGACCGCGAGACCGTCTCAGGGTGAGGGGCCTCCTGTCTGGACGGTATCTGCGGACGGGCGGATGGCCGACCCGGCGATCTCGCTGCTCGAGCCGACACTGGCCGACGCGGGGACGTGGCTCAGGGACGACTGACCGCTCACACCCGGAGCGTCACGAGGTCGATCCGCGCCCGGTCGCCGACGCCCAGCCCCTTCGAGGCAGCCGTCTCGATGTGGTGGCATTCGCGCGTTCGGTCGCTGCGATCCATTGCCCGCCGCTTGTTCATGATCAGCTCGCGGCAGACCACGTCGAGCGCCACCGGGTCGGTGGCGAGGTAAAGGGCCTGCTCACGCCAGAGCGAGTCCGGATTGTGGGGCGCTGGACCGCCTTCGAAGCAGGCCAGCGTCGCGTCGAGAACGATCAGCGGCACCCGTGTCGTCTGCACGAAGTGCGCGTAGGCCTCGCCGATGAACGGGTCGCAGTTCCCGCCATGGGCCGAGTCGTGATGGTCGTAGCAGCCGAAGGCGATGTTCTTGAGCGAGAGGGTGACGCCGGCGCCGCTGTGGTCCTTCAGCACCGGCAGGTTGACCGTCACGTCGGTTTCCTCGGTGGCGATCGTGTCGATCGGAGCCAGGCCGCCGGAGGCGCGCAGGGCGTTCCGGGTGTCGTAGCGTCCGCCCACCTCGATGCGCTCGCCGAAGGTGCCGCGCCCGGGCTTGTACGCCGTGGGCCCGAAGTGCCCGCCGTGCCGGTCCCAGACGACGATGTCGGCAGGCTTCACGCCGGCGGAGATGACGCCGGCGGCCACGGCGTCGGTGAGCTCGCGTGCCGTGTAGATGAGCGGCCGGCCGAGCAGGTTGATCTTGAGCCCCACGCGCATGCCCGGCGCGAAGTAGCGGCGCCAGGCGTCTGCGGGCTTCGTGTCGCCGGAGAGGGCGAGCAGGCCGCGATTCAGCATGTTCGCCACGACTGCCGGGTTTCGCCGATCGCCTTGCCACACCTCGGCCGATTCGACGCGGATCACGCGGGCCCTGGTGGGCGCCGCCTCGCCGCGCTGTGCGCCCAGGGCGGCCGCCGCTGCCGTGCCGATGAGTCCCGTGATGACGTCGCGCCGCGTGAGCCCGTCGTGTTCGGATGTCATGCGTGTCCCCCCCGCCAGGCCTGGCGGCCGCCCGACCTCGGCCCTACCTCACGCCCAGCGCGACCCGTTGAGCAGCACCATGGCCCGGTCGTTGTTGGCCGACGCGAACACCACCATGCTCTCGGCCTGCGCCGTGGGCGCCGTCGCGTACAGATGGTGGATGTCGATGCCGCCCTCGGCGAGGCTGCTGGTGATGCGCCGGAGCATGCCCGGCTTGTGGGGCACGTCCACGACGAGCACGTCGGCCTCGCGCGCCGCGTAGTTGTGCGCCTTGAGGGCATCCATCACGCGCGAGGTGTCGTCGGTGACGAGACGGATGACGGCGTCGCCCCCCTCGACCCATGCGCTGACCGCGAGCAGGTTGGCCCCCTTGTCCGAGATCGTCTTCGTCATTCGGTCGAACGCGCCGATCTCGTTGGGCATCTTGACGACGATCTCTTTCGCGTGTCTCGTGTTCAGCATGGCGCGGCCTCCGCGAACTGGTGTCGGCCAATCATCGCGCCTGCCGTGCCGGCTGGCAAGGGAGCGGCGTCGCTGTGCGGGCAGCCGGCCGGCGCGCGACGAGGACGCGACCCGGGTCCGTGCGGGCGGTCTGCGCCTCGGTGAGCAGGCCGATCACGCGCCACCAGACGGGTGAAGCACGATCCGAACCGTGACGCGGCGGGGCGGTGTTGACAGTCTCGAACCTCCCGTTCGATAGTGCAGTCGGTCGCGCGAGCGTCGGGACGCGACGCGAACCCGGCCCCCGAAGGAGTGGCAGCATGGCGGTCACGTTCAACGTCCCCGCAGCCGTCGTCATCGGCGAAGGGGCCCTGGCGGAGCTGCCAGTCCAGGTGCGGCGCCTCGGCTGCCGTCGCGCGCTGCTCGTCACCGACGCCTTCTTCGCCGGCAACGGCCTGGCCGACCGCGTCGCGCGCACGCTCACCGAGGCGGACGTCGCCGTCCGCGTGTTCGCCGACGTCCAGCCCGATCCCACGGATGTCAATGTCGGGGACGGCCTCGCGCAGTACCGCGCGTTCGGCGCCGACATCCTCGTGGCGCTCGGCGGCGGGAGTCCCATCGACGCCGCCAAGGCGATCGCGATCCTGACGACGAACCCCGGGCCCCTGCGCGAGTACATGGGCTACCACAAGGTGCCGCGTGCCGGCGCGCCGCTCGTCGCCGTCCCCACGACCGCGGGGACCGGCAGCGAGGTGACGAAGGTGTCGGTGATCACCGACACCGAGCGCGGCGTCAAGATGATGATGCTCGACGTCCACTTGCTGCCCACGGTGGCGATCGTGGACTACGAGTTGAGCCTGTCGATGCCGCGGGATCTCACGGCCCACGTCGGCGTCGACACGCTGACGCACGGCATCGAGGCGTACGTGTCCCGCAAGGCCAGCGCGATGACCGACCCGCTGGCGCTGTCGTGCATTCGTCTCGTGGCCCAGCACCTCGCCACGGCCTGCAGCGAGCCCGGCAACCGGGAGGCGCGTGCCGGGATGTCCCTCGCCGCCGCCCAGGGCGGGATGGCGTTTGCCAACAGCAGCGTCTGCCTCGTCCACGGGATGAGCCGGCCAATCGGGGCGATCTTCCACGTCGCGCACGGCCTCTCGAACGCGATGTTGCTGCCGGCGGTGACGCGGTTCTCCCTGCCCGGTGCGCCCGCGCGTTACGCGACCATCGCGCGGGTCATGGGCCATGCCACCGAGGCGGATTCCGACGAGGCGGCCGGCCGACACCTCGTGGCCGGGCTCGAGCGGCTGAACACCACCCTGGGCGTGCCCCGCCTCCGCGACTGCCGGGGCGTCGATCGGGCGCAGTTCGACGCCGAACTCGAGCGAATGGCGCAGGACGCGCTGGCCTCGGGCAGCCCGGGGAACAACCCGGTGGTTCCGACAGCGGCCGAGATCGTCGGGCTCTACCGGGACGCGTGGTAGCGGTCGCGGGAAGGAGAGCCATGTTCCGCGGCATCCTGCTCACCAAGACGGCCGACGCGTTCGGCGCAGCGGTGGCCGACCTCGACGAACGAGACCTCCCCGACGCCGACGTACTGCTGCGCGTCGAGTACTCCACGCTGAACTTCAAGGACGCCCTCGCCATCACGAACCGTTCACCGGTCGTGCGACGGTGGCCGATGGTGGCCGGCATCGACGGGGCTGGCGTGGTCGAGGCCAGCGCGCACCCCGCCTGGAAGCCGGGCGACCACGCCATCCTCACGGGTTGGGGCGTCGGTGAGACGCACTGGGGCTGCCTCGCACAGAAGGCCAGGCTCAACGGTGACTGGCTCGTCCCGCTTCCCGCCGGCATGACCACCCGCGAGGCCATGGCCATCGGCACGGCTGGCTACACCGCGATGCTGTGCGTGCTGGCCCTCGAGGATCAGGGCGTCGGCCCCTCGTCGGGGGATGTGCTGGTGACCGGCGCGGCCGGCGGGGTCGGGAGTGTGGCGGTGGCGTTGCTCGGACACCTTGGCTACCGGGTGGTGGCCTCGACCGGCCGTCCCAGCGAGGCGGGTGAGCATCTCAGAGCGCTCGGCGCGCAGGACGTCGTGGATCGCGCGGAGCTCGGCCAGCCGGGCAAGCCGCTGCAGAAGGAGCGGTGGGCGGGCGTCGTGGACGCCGTCGGCAGCGTCACGCTGGCCAACGCTTGCGCGCAGACCCGCCACCGGGGCGTGGTGACGGCCTGCGGCCTCGCGCAGGGCATGGACTTCCCGGCAACGGTGGCACCGTTCATCCTGCGCGGTGTCAGGCTGATCGGGATCGACAGCGTGCTGTCGCCACCCGCGGAGCGGCACCGCGCGTGGGGGCGCTTGGCGACCGATCTGGACCGGTCGGCGCTCGCCCGGATGACGACGGAGGTGCCGCTGACGGCGGCGATCGCCCAGGCCGCGGACCTGCTGGCCGGTCGCGTGCGCGGACGCTGCGTCGTTGACGTCAACGGCTGAAACACGGCTCGCGGAACCCGTCGTCGCACCGGGGCGCGACCCGCCGCACCACGCGGTTGACGCCAGCCGGCACAGGGAATACTGTGACGGTGCGTGCGATCGCGTGCCGGCCTGTCGCCCGCCAGGTGACGGTCGGCATTTCCTGCCCCCACATAAGCATGTAGCCACACGTCAGCCGGGACATCTTCTGCCCTTCGAGGGTGTGAAGCGTGTTCTTCGGACGACAAGGAACAATGGCCGTGCTGCCGTTCTCGAGGGATCCCAGTCTCGTCTCCGCGGTGGCTCGCCGGGTCCACGCCGGATGCACCGGCCCGGCCGAGGCCCACTGCGCGCGGGTTGGGGGTTCGGGAGGTCGTCATGTCCGATGCCACGCCTGCCAGTCCTGCCGCCAACGACCGCCGTCGTGAGGCGCTCGCCGATCCCGGCGCGTTCCACGGCGAGATCGCGTCCGGTGTCCTCCACTGGTTTGCACCGCAACATCAGGCCTGGCTCACCCTCGGGGGGGACGGCCGGTGGACCGGGTGGTCTCTGTCCGACGGGGCCCCGCTCGTCACCGATCTGCCGGCAGCCTGGCGCCCGTGGCGGACGGCCTTCAGCGACGCCGACGCGCCGTTCTACCGCTGGTTCGAGGGCGGCCTGACCAACGCCTGCTTCAACGAAGTGGATCGCCACGTGCTCGGCGGGCGCGGCGACCATGTCGCGCTCGTGTTCGAGGGCGATCGGTGGGACCCCGCCAAGCACGGCGGGCGCGGCGGCCCCGTGCAGGAGCGGCACTTCACGTATCGGCACCTGCTCGTCGAAACCGTCCGCGCCGCGGAGGTGCTCAAGGCACTGGGCCTCGTCGCCGGCGACCGCATCGCGCTCAACCTGCCGAGCATCCCCCAGCAGGTGTTCTTCACGGAGGGGGCCAAGCGGCTGGGCATCCTCTACACGCCGGTCTTCGGCGGCTTCTCGGCGAAGACCCTGGCCGACCGCATCGCCGATGCCGGTGCGCGCGTCGTGATCACCGCCGACGGGGGGTACCGCAACGCGGAGATCGTGCCCTTCAAGGAGCAGTTCACCGACCGGGCGCTCGACACGCACCTGCCGCTCGCCGTGGCCCTGGCCGCCGCCCGACACGGGCTCGGCGACGCCGGGGATCGCGCTGACGCCCTCATGGACGTCGTGACGACCGCGCTCGCCGGCGAGATCACGGTGGAGCGCGGGGACGTCATGCGCGAACTCGGACGCGCCCTTGCCGCCGACCGCACCCTCCCGCCCACGGCGAAGGCGTCGCTGCGCACCGCGGCGGCGCGCGCGCTCGCCGCGGCCGAGCCGGTGGTCGAGAAGGTCGTGGTGGTGCGCCACACCGGGCAGGACATCGCGGTGCGCCCGCGCGACGTGTGGGCCCACGACCTGCTGGCCGAGGCCACCGGCCGGATGCTCGAGAACGCGCGGGCCGCCGGGTTCCGCATCGCGTCGGAGGAGGATCTGCTCGCGCTCGGTGACCGGGACCTGTGGCGCGCCCTGGCCGCGAGCAGCGTCCCCGTGCCGGTGGACGCCGACTGGCCGATGTTCATGATCTACACGTCCGGGTCGACCGGGAAGCCCAAGGGCGTGGTGCACGTGCACGGGGGCTGGCTCGCCGGCCTCGTCGAGACGATGCACGAGGTCTTCGGCGTGACGCCGGAGGACCGCATCTACACCGTTGCCGACCCCGGGTGGATCACCGGCCAGTCGTACCTCATCGCGGCACCCTTCGCCTGCGGCATCACGACCATCCAGGTGGAAGGATCGCCGCTCTTCCCGAATGCCGGTCGGTTCACGTCGATCATGGAACGCCATCGGGTCACGATCTTCAAGGCGGGATCGACGTTCCTCAAGACGGTGATGACCGATCCCCAGAGCGTGGCCGACATGGCGGCCCACGACCTGACGCGGCTGAAGGTCGGCACCTTCTGCGCCGAGCCCGTGTCGCCCGCGGTGCAGCGGTTCGCGATGGACAACTTGTGCGCCCGCTACATCAACTCCTACTGGGCGACCGAACACGGGGGCATCGTGCTGAGCCGCCCGTGGGCCGCCACGGGGGAAGTGGCTGCCGACGCGCGCACGTGGCCGCTGCCGTGGATCGCCGCGGAGGTGCGGGTCCCAGAGGAGGGCGCCGAGGGCGGTGCCCGCGGCGTCGGGTGGCGCCGGGCCGAACCGGGTGAGCGCGGCGAGTTGGTGCTCACGCAGCCCTACCCCTACCTCGCCCGGACGATCTGGGGCGACCCCGAGCGGCTGGGGACGCCGGCGTGGAAGGGCGACATCACCCGCTTCCGCGAGATCTACTTCGACCGGTGGGACGGCGGGTTCGCCTACACGCAGGGCGACTACGCGCGCGTCCACCTCGATGGGGCGCTCACGCTGCACGGCCGCTCCGACGACGTGATCAACACGTCGGGGCACCGGATTGGCACCGAGGAGATCGAGGGCGCGATCCTGCGCGACAAGATCCTGCGACCCGAGTCACCCGTCGGCAACGTGGTGGTGGTGGGCGCCCCGCACGAGGAGCGCGGCCAGGTGCCGGTGGCGTTCCTGGTGGCGGCACCGGGCCGCGTGGTCACAGGCGACGACCGCCGGCGCCTCGACCAGCTCGTGCGCAGCGAGAAGGGCGCGCCCGCCGTGCCCGACGACTACCTGATCGTGTCGCAGTTCCCGGAGACGCGAAGCGGCAAGTACATGCGCCGCATGCTGCGGGCCCTGCTGCTCGAGGAGCCGGTCGGCGACACCTCGACCCTGCGCAATCCGGAGTCGATCGACGAGATTCGGCGCGCCGTCGCCGGCTGGCGCGAGTACAGCCGCCTCTCCGAGGAGCGTCGCGTGCTCGAGCAGCACCGCTATCTCGAGGTGGAGACGCACGGCGTGGCGCCGGGGCGCGAGGTGGCCATCGTGCGGCTCACGCACCCGCCGGTGAACGCGCTCAACGAGCGGTCGCTCGACGAGCTGCTCACCGTCTTCCACCACCTCGGGCGGCGCGAGGCGGTCGCCGCGGTGGTCGTCACGGGTTCGGGCACCACCTTCGTGGCTGGTGCGGACGTGAAGGAACTGCTCGAGGTGGGGGAGACCGGCGAGCGGGACGGGGCCCTCACGCTGCCGCACGCCGCGCACGCCGCCTTCGACACGCTGGAGCAGCTCGGCAAGCCCGTGATCGCCGCCGTGAACGGCCCGGCGCTCGGGGGCGGCAACGAGCTGGCCATGGCGTGCACGTGGATCGTCGCCGAGGCGCTTGCGACGTTCGGGCAGCCGGAGGTGAACCTGCGCCTGCTGCCGGGATACGGCGGGACGCAGCGCCTGCCGCGACGGTGCGCGGCCCGGCGCGGCCCAGAGGGGCTGATCCAGGCGATCCGGCTGATTGTCACGGGGCGGACGATCGATGCCGGCGAGGCCCTCTCGCTCGGGCTGGTGGACGAGGTCGTCGGCGGGGCCGGCGACCCGCGGTCGGCCGTCGAGCGCGCAGTGGACCTCGCGCGGAGCTTCGCCCGGGGCGAGGGGCCGATCCTGGAGGCCTACGCCGTGCAGCAGCGCGAGCTGGCCCGCCGCAACGAGCCGCTCGCGGCCGGCGAGGGCGTGCTCGCCGACGCCCGCGTCGCGGCCCTGGTGGACCAGGCCCGCCTGGGAGGCCGCAGCCGCGCCGTTGATCGCATCCTCGACGCGCTTCGCACCGGGTTCCGTGAGGGCGCCGCGCACGGGGCGCACCGCGAGGCGGAGTTGTTCGCCGACGCGGTGTGTGATCCGGAGTCGGGCCCGGCGGGCATCGAGGCCTTCCTCGAGAAGCGCAGCACGCCGCTGCCGGTCCGCCCGACGCCGGTGCCGGTCGTGGCGGACGAGGCCACCCGGCAACAGCTGGAGCGCGAGGGGCGGCTGCTCCCGCTCGGCGCCAGCTTCTTCCCGGGGGTGACGCCGATCCCGCCGCTGCAGTACGCCGAGGCCGTCATCAAGGATCCGGCCACGGGCGTGCCGGTGCACGGCGATCCGCTCGTGGCCGAGCACCTCGTGGTCGTACCGGTTCCCCAGCCCGGCCCGAACGACGCGCTGGTCTACATGCTCACCTCGGAGGTGAACTACAACGACGTGTGGGCCATCACCGGCATTCCGGTCTCGCCGTTCGACGCGCGCGACGTGGACTACCACGTCACCGGGTCCGGCGGCGCCGGCCTCGTCGCTTCGCTCGGCAGCGAGCTGAAGCGCGAGGGGCGCATCAGCGTCGGCGACCTCGTGGCGGTCTATTCCGGCCAGAGCGAACTGCTGTCGCCCGACATGGGCCTCGACCCCATGGCGGCCGATTTCCGCATCCAGGGCTACGAGCGCTCCGACGGCAGCCACGCCCAGTTCCTGCTCGTCCAGGGGCCGCAGCTGCACCTCAAGCTGCCGGATCTGACCTTCGAGGAGGCCGGCTCCTACGGCCTCAACACCGGCACGATCGCTCGCTGTCTCTTCACGACGTTGCAGATCGAGCCGGGGCAGCGGCTCTTCGTCGAGGGCGCGGCCACCGGCACGGGCCTCGAGTGCCTGAAGATCGCCCGGAAGGGCGGCCTCGAGGTGTCGGGCATGGTGTCGTCGGCCGAGCGCGGCGCCCGCGTGCGCGAGTGCGGCGGCCACCCGGTGGACCGCAAGGATCCCCGCTGGGCGAGCGCCTTCACGCTCGTGCCCGACGATCCGGCGGCCGTCCCGCAGTGGGTGGAGGAGGGCCGGGCCTTCATCGAGGACGTGTGGCGCGCGGTGGGCGGGCCGATCGACGTCGCGGTGTCGCACGCCGGGTCGCTCGCGTTCCCGCGCACCTTCCAGACGCTCGGGCCCAACGGCGTGCTGGCGTTCTTCGGCGCGTCGTCGGGATACCGCTTCACGTTCGTCGGGAAGGACGGTTCGACGACGCCGGAGCTGATGCTGCGGCGGGCCGGCCTGCGGTCGGGCAGCTCGATCCTGATCGTCTACGGCCCGGGCGCGGGCGATGGCGTCATCGACGAGGTCGCGATCGAGGCCATCGAGGCGGCGCGCGCCTTCGGCGCCCGGACGGTGGCGATGACCGATACCGACGCCCAGCGCGAGCTGCTGCTGTCGCTGGGCTTTGGCGAGGCGCTTGCCGGCGCGGTCTCGCTCCAGGAGCTGACGCGCCGACTCGGCGAGGAGTTCGTCCCGCCGGGCCCCTTCCCGCACCTGCCTGATCCGCGCGCCGACTCGACGGCCTTCAAGGAAGTGATCCGGGTCTTCAACGACCGGACGCTGAAGCCGATTGGCGCCGCCATCGGCCCGTACCTGCGGACACAGGTCGACCGACGGGGCCTGCCGGACGTCGTATTCGAGCGGGCCGGCCGTGACGGCCTGTCGCTGGCGACGGCGCTCGTCAAGCCGATGGTCGGCCGGGTGGTGCTCTCCGAGAACCTCGTCGGGCGCCGCTTCACGTTCTATGCCCCGCAGGTGTGGATGCGCCAGCGACGGATCCTGATGCCGACGGCGGAGATTCGCGGGACGCACCTCAACACGGCGCGCGAGTTCGTCGAGATGAACGAGCGCATCGCGGCAGGCCTGGTCGACGTCACGCCGACGGTGGACGTGGAGATGACCGATCTGCCGAGCGCGCACCAGGCGATGTGGGAGAACCGCCACGCCGGCGCCACCTATCTTGCGATCCACGCCCTCCCGCGTGCGGGCCTCAAGACCCGGGAGGAGCTGTTCCGCGCGTGGGCGCTGCGTGACGCCGCCGCGCGCGGCGAGCGCGTCGAGCGCATCGACACCGGCTCTGCGGAGGCGCTGCGATGAGTCCCTCACGGCACGAGACCGCCCCTGGTCGCCTGCGCGACCGCACGATCGTGCTCACCGGTGCCGGCGGCAGCGTTGGGCAGGCCATCTCGCGCGTCGTGCTGCGCGAGGGGGCCCGCCTCGTCGTGACGAGCCGGTCGCGCGACAACCTCGACACGCTCGCCGCCGCGCTCGCCGCAGATGGGTTCTCGACCAACCGCATCGTGGCCATCGCGGCCGACCCGGCCGATCCCGCAGACTGCGAACGCGTGGTGGCCGGCGCCACGAGTCCGGGTGGCGTGATCGACGCCCTCGTGAACAACGCCGACACCTCCGGGCCCGTGCAGCCGCTCGAGCGGATCCCGTTCACCGCCGCCGACCTGAGCAGCCTCGACCGCGGCGGGGCGCCCATCGCGAGTGGCGGGTCCGGCGGCGCGGCGCTCGCCGTTGCGGCGCTGCCGCAGACCGACAC
>Ga0079037_100000466_pt1 | contig 18360 bp, 20 predicted proteins | sample Mud3Dept4metaG_FD_71479 | JGI IMG/M metagenome (GOLD analysis project Ga0079037, IMG submission 71479) | Freshwater wetland microbial communities from Ohio, USA, analyzing the effect of biotic and abiotic controls - Mud 3 Core 4 Depth 4 metaG | ecosystem: Environmental > Aquatic > Freshwater >... | reverse complement strand
ACCCGCAGCGAGCGCCTGCGGCAGTTCCTGGCGGGCGGGCATTAGGCGGGAAAACGCGCCGCGAACGCCGCCCGGCAGTCGCGGTGCTCGTCGCGTTACGTCGGTGCAGCTGGCTAGGAGAGCGCTACCGCGGCCGAAGGTCCACCAGCCGCCAAAGACCATCCGTCACCACGGCCAGGTTCATGGTCGATGGCCCGACGATCGCCCTGATGCCTAAGAAGCGGTAGAGGGCCCGAAAACGCCCCATGGCGGCTCCGGCCCGAGCCGGTCCGCCAGGAAGTCCATCAACATCCGGATGCGGTGCGGGACGAGGCGGTTGGTCGGCAGTACCGCGTGGATGCCGAGGTCCGCAATCGGGTAATCCGCGAGAACCTGGCGCACCTGCCCCGAGCGCAGCGCCTCGGCGGCGATGAACGCGGGCGCGCAGGTGAGACCGAATCCGGCAACGGCCGCCTGCAGCAGGACGTCACCGTTGTTCGCCTGCAGCCGGCAGCGGACGGGAAAGGTCTGCGGGCGGCCGTCGACGAGCAGCTCCCACTGACGCGCGTTGGGAGCGGTGGTATAGCCGAGGCACTCGTGATGAACCAGGTCCGCGGGGTGCCGGGGCTCGCCGTGCCGGGAAAGGTAGTCGGGGGCCCCGACCACCAGCATGTGGCTCGACCCGATTCGGCGCGCCACGTCGCCGGGCTCCAGCCGGTGGGCAATTCGAACCGCGAGGTCGACCCCTTCCTCGAACAGGTTGCTGCGCCGGTCGCTGTAGTCCACGTCGAGCATCACCTCGGGGTAGCACCGCGCGAACTCGAGCAGCAGCGGGCTCAGATACCGGACGCCGAAGCTCAGTGGCACGCTCAGCCGGATCGGCCCGCGCGGCACGACCCGTTCCGCGGTCAGGCTCGTCTCCGCGGCCTCGACGAGGTTGAGGATCACGCGGCACATCTCGAGATAGGCCGCTCCCGCCGACGTCAGTGACAGGCGCCGCGTGCTGCGCGCCAGCAGCTGGACCCGCAAACGGCCCTCCAGTGCGGCCACCTGCCTTGTGACCACCGACCGTGCGACACCCAGCTGCCGGGCGACCGCGGAAAAGCTTCCGAGGTCCGCTACCCGAACGAAGAGACGCATCGCGTCGAGTCGATCCACTGTTGCGACTTCTGCAACAAATAATTGCGGATTGTCGTCTATTTCAGGACGTGCGGCCCAGCTAGAGTGGCGGCATGTCCTCGAGGCGCCTTGTCATGCCGACCCCCCCGCCCGCCCAGCCGACCCTGTTCGTGCCCCACGGCGCGCCGGCTGCGGACCGCGCCCATCCCGACGCAGACCATCTGCTGCCGCTGTACGTGGCGATCGGTGCGGCCGGACAGGGCGCGAAGGTGGAGCGCCTGTACGCGGGCATCGACGACCACGTCATCGCCATGGACGTCTTTGCCTTCCACCCCGGCGCACGCCGATGAACGAACGCTACACGGGTACCGCGATCACCCTGCACTGGCTCGTGGCGCTGCTGCTTGTGGTCATCTTCGGCGTCGGGCTCTACATGCACGACCTGCCTCTCTCGCCCTGGAAGCTGCAGATCTATTCCTGGCACAAGTGGGCCGGTGTCACGGCATTCCTGCTCGTCCTGGCGCGCCTCGCCTGGCGGCTCACGCATCGCCCGCCGGACCTTCCCGCGACCATGTCCCCGGTGCTGCGCCTGGCCGCGCATGCCGGGCACGGCCTGCTCTACGTGCTGATGGTCGCGATCCCGCTGACGGGCTGGCTGATGAGTTCGGCGAAGGGCTTCCAGACGGTATATTTCGGCGTCCTGCCGATCCCGGATCTGCTCGGCAAGGACAAAGCGCTCGGCGACCTTCTGCGCGATGTCCACGCCGCCCTGAATTTCCTGCTGGCCGCCATCGTCGCCGGCCACGTCGGCGCCGCCCTCAAGCACCACCTGATCGACGGGGACGACGTGCTGCGGCGCATCTTGCCCCGCCGCCGGCAGCGGCTATCCCGGAATTCCCGATGAGGCCCCGCATGAAGCGAACGATTCCCGCCCTGATGTTCATCGCGGTCAGCGTGGCGGCCGTGGCGGACGCAGCCGAGCTCACGGTCGTTCAGGGCGACCGGAGCACCCTGACCTTCGTCTACCGGCAGATGGGCGTGCCCGTCGAGGGGCGGTTCACGCGAGTCGCCGCCCGGATCCGCTTCGATCCGGCGGCGCCCACTGCCGCCACGGCCGCGCTCGAGCTGGATCTGACCAGCGCCGACGCCGGCTCGACGGAGGCCAATGATGAGCTCGCCGGCAAGGCGTGGTTCGATACGAAGGCGTTTCCGAAGGCGACGTTCGTCTCGGAGGGCGTGAAGGTCCTGGGCGACAACCGTTACGAAGTGCGCGGCAGGATGACCCTGAAGGGTCGCGCCCGCGAGGTCGCCGCGCCGTTCACGTTCACCCCGCAGGGTGACGCCGGCGTGTTCGAGGGCGCCTTCGTCCTCAAACGCGCCGACTTTGCCATCGGCGAAGGTGTCTGGGCCGATTTCGGCACCGTCGCCAACGAAGTCCAGGTCAGGTTCCGTTTCCTGGCCACCGCCGGAAAGTAATCCCTCCCCCTCCGTTCGTCACTCAACAGGAGCCGCCCAATGAATCGCATTGCCCTCTTCGCCGCTGCTGCAGCCATGTCCGTGCCGGCATTCGCCGCGCCCGAGACCTATGTCATCGACAACGGCCATACGTTCCCGAGCTTCTCCTACAGCCACTTCGGTTATTCCATCCAGACCAGCCGTTTCAACAGGACCACGGGCAAGGTGGTCCTCGACAAGGCCGCCAGGACCGGCGTCGTGGACGTCGTCATCGACATGAAGTCCGTCGACACCGGCTCCCCACTCTTCGACGAGCACATCCAGGCCGAGGATTTCCTCGACACCGCGAAGCACCCCACCGCCACCTTCAAGTCGACCGGTGTGAAGTTCGACGGCGACAGGCCAGTGGCCATTGACGGCAATCTCACCATCAAGGGCGTCACCAAGCCGGTGACCCTGAAGGTCACGTCGTTCCACCAGATGCCTCACCCGATGCTGAAGAAGGACGCGATCGGGGCCAACGCGACGACCACGGTGAAGCGGACCGAGTTCAATGCGGGCAAGTACGCACCGAACGTGGGCGACGAGGTCACCATCAACATCGCCATCGAGGCCATCGAGGAGTAGCGCGCGTGCTTCCGGCGGTCCCTGTTCCGGCCAAGGCCGGCGGTACCGCCGGAGACATCGTCCCGGGCCTCGACCCTCCCGGCCGAGGCGGCAGACGCGGATCGGTGCCAGCCGGCAAAGCAAGCCCGCACGTCACGGGCATCGCGGCGGCGACGCCCTGCCGGTCAGGGCAACTTTCAGCGGCGACGGCACGGTTCCCGCCGTGGTCGCACCTTCCCCCAATGGTCAAGGGACGGAAGACCCGATCTCGGAATCCGTGCGCCTCAGGAAATAGGGCTCGTCACGGCGATCGGTATCGACCGCGCACCACCTCTGCCAGCCATGCCATGGCGCCCGGCGTCGCCTGCCAGACATCGCGCATCGCCTCACGATAGAGCCAGGCTTCATCGTCACCGCCGAGGCGAATCCCGTGCGGATCGATGTGCGGCCTGCGGCATCGGTCCGCCAGCAGGCGACGGGCAACTCTTGGCGACTGGCGCATTGCCTCCCGCAAAGCCTGCGTGGCCTCCTCCGGACGCCCGAGCCGCAGGGACACGCGTCGTTGCGGCCGGGGCTCGGCAGCGGACGCGGCTTGAAATGATTGCTCGGCAGCGGCAACCCGTTCCAGATCGCGCGGCCGAGCTGCCAGGCCAGCGCGGCCGCGGCTCGATCGTCCTCGGTCCAGTCGACTCCGTGCGCCCCTGGCCGCGGGGCAGGCACGCCGAGGTAATCCCCCAGACGCGCGCGCACCCAGGCGAGGAAGGCATCGGGATGCTCATCCCGCAGCGCGACGCCGACGGCATCGCGCAGGAGACGCTCCTGGTCCAGCGAGTCGGTGGGCGTATCGACAGTCACAGGCATAGATCAGTCGGCCGCCGCGAGGCGCGCAATGCTGGTGGCATATGGCGATACTTCCCGCATCGGCATCTGACACCGTGGGGGAGCGGCAGGGTCGCGACCCGCCGAGTAACTGCCGCGCATCGCGCGTGCAGAGCGCCACGAGCTCGCAAGAGCCGGCGGCCTGCCGCCGCCCACCGCCGCCGTCCTGTAGTGCCGGGATGATTACTGGGAAGTGGAGCCCTGCTCCGGGGAGACGCAAAACGGGCAACGGCCGCCATCAGCCAAGCCCGCGTTCACCGTCGGACGAGTCCCGCGGCGCCGGGGCGGCGTGGCCTTGGGCGCCCGCTCGCCGTCCCTGCCGGACCTGCCGAACCTCCTCGGCCAACCTGACGAGCGTCTCGAGCACGCCGGCGCGCTCCTCGGGCTGCAGGGATCGGTAATGGTCCAGGAGGCTCAACTCGTCGTCGGTGACCTGCTCGAACAGCTCGCTGTTCATGTCGGGCAGGTCGTTCGCGGACGGGGGGATCATTGGGTGCTCCTTGGGTGACCGCTGCTGCCGTCGGTGCCAAACGCATTGAAGCAGGATCGAAATTCCTGGAGAAAGAAGGTAGCACCCCATCTGCCGCTCGCGGAACGGCCCCGAATCGGGGGCATGGCCTCTTCGCCGCCTGGCCGCCTCGTCCAGCCCAAATCTTGATGAAGATCAACGCCGGCACCTTCAGCGGGTCGGCCCGGAAATCCCCGGCGGCGGGTGGGCTACGGGCTTAGTACGCGAGTCGGAAACACCACGGCTGCCGCAAGGCGCGCGGCGGGCCGCCGGTTTTCAACCCTGAGTCAGGAAAGGCGGGGCGTGGACTGACGCAGGGGTGCGCGCAGTGGTTGCCCTTGTGGGCAGCGCGCCGCAGCGTCATTTCAGCCAGGCGCCCCCGCGGGATCCGTCAGCAGAGCCCACGTTCCTGGGCTGCGGCGTCGATCTGGTCCGACGCCGCGCCACCAGGCCGGCCGCGGCGCCGTCTCTGGGCCTGCCTGCCGGGCTCCACCATTCTGACGAGTGCCTCGAGCACCGCGGCGCGCCCGTCGGGCTTGAGTGCCCGGTAGTACTCGAGCAGTGCCAGCTCGTCGTCGGTGACCTGCTCGAACAGCTCGCTGTCGAAGTCGGGAATGCCGCTGAAGGAGGGGGTCGCCATGGAACGCTCCCTGAAGAAATGCCTGCCGCGGGTACGCATCAGCACCCGCGCGGGCGACGAGCTCACTAACAAAAATAGCACCTGGACCGTGCCTCGCGGGGCTGCGCCGCCGACCTCGGGAACGAAAGGGCATTCGGCGACCGCTGGCCGGCCGCATCAGGGAACCACCGCTGCCAGCGGACCGCCGAACTTGTGGTTGGTGAACACGAAGTACTGCGCGCCCTCGCGCCAGCCGTCGGGCGGCAGGCCGGCCTTGCGGGCCAGGTGGGTCAGGGTCTGCTCACGGTCCCAGCCCTGCTCGACCGGGACGTCCGGGAGGAAGACCGCCCGCCGCCCGCCCTTGACGAGGATGATGCCGTGCCGGCCGACCTCGAAGCCGGTCCAGTCGGCGACGGCGACAGGGTCCGTGAGGACGCTGACCTCGACGTCGAGGTCGTCGAGCTCGTCGGGCTCGACTGGCCGGAACCGGTGATCGCGCAGGGCGGCCGCCTCGGCGTTGTCGAGAACCGCCTGCCAGACCGGCTTGATCGGTGCGACGTAGCCGATGCAGCCGCGCAGCCTGCCATCCCTGCGCAGGGTCACGAAGGCGCCGGCCGGCTCGCGGACCTGTGCCGGCAGCGCTTCGACCAGGGCCTCGAGCGACCCTCGCGATGCCTCGGTCGCGGCCACCGCGTCCCGCACGCGCAGCGCGGCGAGCCGGTGCAGCCATTCGAGCGAGGCGGGCTGCCAGGCCGCCGGCTCCGCCAGCCGGTCGGGGACGGTGAGCGCGATCGCCAGATAGCTCACCGAATTCCGGTGGTCGCCCAGCAGTGCCCCGCTGGTGTCGTAGCGGACGAGGTGCGCGCGGGCGTCGGTCGGAAGCAGGTGCAGCAGCAGCGCGACCGGCCGGAAGCCGCAGATCGTCGCGCCGGTCCGCTGCTGATAGTCGAGGAAGCCGGCGGGGTCGCGAGCCGCGATGTGCGCCAGCGCGCCCTTGTCCAGGTCCTCGAGGCGCTGGGCAACTTCCTGGTCCGCGGGAAAGGGCACGTACCCGAACCGCGCCCCGTAGTGCGTGAAGTCGGTCGAGACCACCACGAGGGTCCGGTCGCCGAGCAGCGGGCGGATCGCGTCGGCCAGCGGGCCGTAGTCCTCCGCCTCGAGGCGGCCGACCAGGATCGGCACCAGCCGCCAGCCCGGCGCGAGCACCCGCTGCAGGAACGGGAGCTGAATCTCCAGGCTGTGCTCCCGGTCCGGACCCGCCGGGCCGGCACTGACGAGCGGGGTTTCCCGCAGGCGAGCGACGGCCACCGCATCGAGCGGCACCTCGCCGAGCGGCGTGGCATAGGCGTCGACGTCGGCGATGGCCGCCCCGCGAAAGCCCGCATGGTGGCTGGGGCCCAGCAGGACCACGCGGTCGAAGGCCTGGGCCCGCAGGGCCCGATAGCCGGCGGCCGCGGTCGCACCGCTGTAGGCGTAGCCGGCGTGCGGCGCGATCAGCGCGCGCAGCCGCTCGCCGCCGGGTGCCGACCAGGCGGGGGCGCTGTCGAGCGTCCGGTCCAGGTAGGCCCCCAGCTCGGCCGCATCGCCGGGATACCAGGAGCCCGCGACGGCGGCGGGACGAACCCGCTCGCCCGCCACGACGACGGCGGTGGCAGCGATGAGCGCGAGGGCGGCAGCGAGGTGTCGGTACATGGGCAGCTCAGCCGGCGAGCTCGTGTGGTGCGTAGAGGTCGGCGGCCGCGAGCGGCCGTTCGAGCGGTTCGCGTGGTGTCGCCGGCATCGCAGCCGCCAATGACCACGTCAGCGGCGGCAGCCCCCAGCCGCAGGCGGCTGCGACCGCTGCGGCGAGAAAGCGGCGACGGCCGAGAGAGGTTGGCTCGCGCATCCTCATGTCCAGACTCCGGCGATCGGTTGGTTACAGGTCGGGCAGTGTCCCTCCGGCGTCAGCCGGTTCTCGACGATCCGGTAGCCGACGCGCTGGATCAGCCGGGTGCCGTCCCTGGGACAATAGGTCGACTCGGCCTCGTGCCCCGACAGGTTGCCGATGTAGACGTGGCGCAGCCCGGCGTCGAGCGCCTCGCGCCGCGCGCGCTCCAGCGTCTCGGCCGGCGTCGCCGGCAGGTTCTGCATCCGGTACATCGGACGGAACCGGCTGAAATGCAGCGGCGTGTCGGCGCCCAGCTCGTCGCGTATCCACTTGGCCATGCGACGGATCAGGGCGAGGTCGTCGTTCAGCGTCGGAATCACCAGGTTCGTCACCTCGACCCAGACGCCCTCCTCGCGGAACGTCACCAAGGCGTCGAGCACCGGCTTGAGCCGCGTGCTGCAGACCGACTGGTAGAAGCCGTCGTCGAAGGCCTTGAGGTCCGCGTTGGTGGCGTCGAGGACCCCGCACAGGCGCCGCAGCGGCTCGCGGTTGATGAAGGCCGCGGTGATGAAGACGTTGCGCATCCCGGCCTGGCGGGCGAGGACGGCGGTGTCCTCGACGTACTCGTAGAAGACGACGGGGTCGTTATAGGTATAGGCGACCGCCTCGCAGCCCTCGTTGCGCGCCAGGGCAATGACCTCTTCCGGCATGGCGCGGTAGACGGTTTCCATCTCCTCGCCACCGCGCTGGGACAGCTGCCAGTTCTGGCAGTTGCGGCAATGCATGTTGCAGCCCGCCGTCCCGATCGAGAACACCGGCCGGCCGGGCAGGAAGTGGTACAGGGGCTTCTTCTCCATCGGGTCGACGTGCACCGCCGACGGCCGACCATAGGTCGTCGCCCGTAGCCTCCCGCCCAGGTTCACGCGCACCCGGCAGTCCCCCGCCGCCCCCTCGGGGATCACGCAGCGGTGCGGGCAGAGGTCACAGGCGACGTCGGTCATATCCACTTCGACAGCCGTATTCGCTCGAGATCACAGCAGATACCGGACTTGCGGACTGGCGCCGCAGCCAGCCGAGCCGTCCGGAAGGCCTTGCGCCGGCCTGCCGGACGAGTGGGCGGCGCGTCGCGCCCATTCCGCGATGCGAAGCGGGCGCGCTCTGGACCTGCGAGGACCGTAGGCGGCAGGGATGCCGCGTCCGAGCCTACAGGGGTGAGCCGCGGCCGAAGGTCCGGTGGACCTTCGCAGCGCGGCGAACGCCCGTGCCAAGGACGGCACGGGCAGGACCCAACCGCGAAGCAGGATTGCGTAGCGGGTGGGGATTCACGGCGTGTCCGAGCGGGTCTTGCGCGCTCGCGGCCTCCAGGCAGGACATCGGCCTTCCGGCTCAAATGGATCAAGGCTTCGCTGATTCGACCTCCCGAAACCACACCGCCTCCTTCCGGCTCAGCTCGCCCGACTCGATCCGGCTCTCCAGGGCGGCGCGGTCGATCCGGCGCCAGCCGCCGGCCGCAACCTCGGCCGGGCCCGACTCGGTCGCCAGGTACCCCGCCACGCCGACGAGGTTCAGCGCGACCACCGCCAGGAACCGCAGGTCGCGGTGGCGCAGGTGCCAACCCCGGCGCGCCATCATTCTCCCGTCTCCTCGAGTATAGGTTTCGCCGCCGTCCGCGCCGGCGGGCGGTGCGGCAGCCCGACGTCCACGGCGTCGATGCAGCGGTGGCAGCGGATGCAGTCGACGTCGAAATCGTCCGTCACACCGAGGTCGCAGCGCTCGATCTGCCGCTTCGGGCCGAGGTGCTGCGCCAGCGCGAGCTTGTTGCCGAGATTAAGGAACGCGCCTACCGGGCAGAAATAGCGGCACCAGAAGCGGTAGTAGACGAGCGCCGCCAGCAGCGTGACCACCGCGATGACGCCGAGCCAGCCGGCGAGGCGGCCGGCGAAGACGTGCTGCATCGGGTCGAAGGCGGCGTGCCTGCTCTCCCCCGTCCACCAGGCGGCCAGCAGCACGGCCGTCAGCAGCAGGTACTTGAGGAACCGCACCCGCGTCTCGACGGGGCGATCGGGATAGGCGCGCAGGCCCAGCCGCCGGCCGATCCGGCCGAGCAGCTCCTGGAGGGCACCGAACGGACAGACGTAGCCGCACCAGACGGGGCCGAGCAGCACAGTGGTCAGCGCGGCGAAGCCGATTAGCAGCCAGCGCAGCGGGTTCTCAGTCAGACCGGCAACTTGGCCGAGGCTGAGGTTGATCAGGTCGACCTCGGTCAGCGGGGTGTTGAGCCAGAGCCCCAGCACGCCGAGCACGGCCAGCTGGTAGAGGAGGCGCGGGGTGTCGCGGCCGGAGCGCCAGACGGGGAAGAAGGCCAGCAGCAGCACCGCCGTGGCGACGACCGCCGGCTGCTCCCAGGGTGGCGGGCGCGGTGGCGGCGTCGCACCGAAGGCCCGGCCGAAGGCCGTCTGGCCGGCGGCTCTGGCGGTGCGGCTGATGGCCTCGAGGGCGGCGCGGCTGCTCAGCGTCGCGCCGGACAGCGCATCCACCCGGTCGAGCGTGAGAGGCGCCACCGCGAGCGACTGCCCGGCCAGCCCCCCCAGCCAGCGGTCGATGTCGGCAATGTAGGACGGCGTCTCTTTCGATTCGACGTGGCGCGCGCCACGCAGCGTCCCCGCCTCGTCGACAGCAATCAGCAGGTTGACGGGCCCGCCATAGCCACGCACGTCGCCGGCGACCGCGGCCGTGGCGAGGGCAACGACGCGCCGTCCGTCCGGGTCCGTCCCGAGATAGTGGGGGAAGGGCTCGGCACGCGCCTCGTGCTCCGCCACACCGCTCACCCCCGCCAGCGCCTCGGCGTCGAACCGCAGCCGCGGGCCGGGCGCCGCCCCGCGCACGAGCAGCTCGAGCAGCCAGCCGGTGACGAGGACGAAGGACAGCAGCCAGCCGAGGTGCCGCCACGGAAACGCGCGGTGACCGCGCACGGCGAGGGCCTCGACCCGGCCGGCACCCAGCTCGGCGACGAGCAGCGGCACTAGCGCGAGGACGGTCAGGGCGGCCAGCAGCTGCGCGGTGCCGGCGACCCCGAGGGTCGGGACGAGCAGCGCCCCCGTCACGAGCCCGCCCGCCGCCCCGCCCAGGCTGTCGGCCCACTCGGCGAGGGCGCTCGAGTGCAGGGCGCTGCCGGTGTCGCGCTGCGTGCGCTCGAGGCCGAGCGGGAACCCCGTCCCCGTCAGCAGGCCGATGGCGAAGCACAATGCGAGGTAGGCGAGCTCCAGGCCCGTGCCGTCGACACCGGCAAGCGCCGGCAGCAGCGCGGGCAACGCCAGCATCCCGACGGCCGTCAGCCCGAGGACCGCCATGAGGGCAGCGCCGGCGCGGGTGCTCAGGCGCCGGCCGAGCCAGCCGGAGCCGAGCGCCAGACCGGTCATGAACACCCCGTTCAGCAGCGCGATGCGCCCGAACATGAACCCGACGGTCGCCTGGTAGCTGAACAGCAGCGCGAGCTGCGCGGCCATCGCAACGAAGCCGAGGGTCGCGAGCGCGAACGTGGCCGTCTGCCGGCGCAGGCGCGGCCGAGGCCAGGCCTCCATCCCGCCGCGCAGCAGCAGCAGGGCGACGAACACCGCCGCGGGCACGAGGTAAGGCCAGGGCCCGAGGTCGCGCAGGCGCTCCAGCCAGGCGACGAACCGCGACGCGCTGAACTTGCCCCACAGCAGCATGTTGAGCCAGTAGGTCACCGGCCGTTCGTCGGTGTTGAGCTCGCCCGGCGGGTCGGCGAGCTGCTGGCGCAGAAACGCGATGCGGTCGGCCGGCATCAGGGAGTGGAACACCAGCGCGGGGAAGCTGTGCGCGTCGAGCGGCGTGGCGAGGTAGCGCCGCTCCAGCAAGCCGGGGTCCTCGGTGACGCGGTCCGGCGCCGCCGAGGCGCAGAACACCTGCTCGTCGCCGGGCATCAGCGCCACGTGCGGGAAGGCACTGCCGAGCGTGCGGAAGACCGAGGCGCCGTAGCCCCGGACCTCGCGCCCGACATAGTTCGAGGCGCCGCCCACGGCGGTGCACAGCACGCCGCCGGGCGCCATGCCGCGACGAACGGCCCCGTAGAACTCGGCTGTGTAGTAGCGGTTGTTGTGGGCGGTCGAGGGGTTCCCGGCCAGCACGAGCACCAGGTCGAAGGCCTCGCCGCCCGTCAGGGCATTGGCGTAGCGGCGCCCGTCCTCGAACCGCAGCTCGAGGCGCGGGTCCGCCAGGGCGGCCAGCGTGTCGGCGGGCAGGTGGGGGCGGAGGCGCGCGAAGGCCTCGGCATCCGGCTGGATCACCACCAGCCGCTGCAGCGGAAAGCGCAGCAGCTCGGCCGCGAGACCGCTCGCGACGCCACCGAGCAGCAGCACCCGGCGCGCGCCATCGGACTGGGCGTATAGATAGGCCGCGTCCTGACGGATCTGGTCCGGATCGGGGAAACTCGTCTCGATCCGCCCGTCGCTCACGACCGAGTACTGCTCACCCAGCCGGGCCACGGCAGCGTGCTGGTAGCGGGTCTCCACGGCGTCGACCAGCTCGAGACCCGGCTGCAGGGCCGCGAAGCGCCAGCGCTCGAGGGCGTGGTCGAAGACCCCGCCGACCCCCGGCAGGGCGAGCACGGTCCCCGCGACGAGCCCGACGGTCGCCGCGATCCGCCAGCCGCGCGCACCGGGCGACAGCAGGGCGACGGCGAGCCCGAGGCCGGCCATGCCGGCGGCGGCCGTGCGCCAGGGACCGAGCCAGTCGACCAGCACGAAGGTGAACAGCACCCCGCCCGCGAACGCGCCGAGCGCGTCGATGGCATAGAGCACGGAGGCGGCGCGCACCGCCCCCGGTGTGTCCACGCCAGCCGGGTCCGCCTCGAGCACGCGCAGACCCTGGACGGCCAGCGGGAAGGCGAGGCCGATGCCCAGGCCCGTCGGAATGTTCAGCACCAGCGTCGCCGCGAGCAGCTCGCCGAACGGGACGAGCTCGCCCGCCGCCGCGCTCAGCACCCAGCGCACGGACCGGAACAGCAGCAGCTCGAGGATCAGCAGCAGCGGCAGGAGCAGGAGCACCCCGCGCAGCGCGCCGAGCGCCGCGGCGCCGCGGCCGCGCCAGTAGGTCGCGGCGATCGAGCCGGCCGCCACCCAGAAGAGCCAGCTGCCGAAGAAGGCGCCCAGGCTGACCTCGTTGCCGTAGAAGGCGACGAGACTCTCACGGATCAGCAGCGCCTGGGCGACCTGCGCGTAGACGCCGAGGAGGAGAAAGGCGAGGTAGAACGCGGACCGGGAGGGCAGGCGGCTCATGCACGTCACCTGCCGCAGAGTATGGGCCGATCTTCACCCCCACGCCGGGGATTGTTGCCGCTAACCGGCCTGGCGGCGGCCGCGCCACAAACCGTACAGCGTGGAGGCGGCAGCGCCGAGCTCGGCCGCGAGGGCGCGATGGGCCAGGGGGTCCTTCGGCCGATGCATGTCCTCGGGCTCGTACATCAGGAAGGCGAGGATCCTGGCGAGCGCGTCGGCGGCGGCGTCGGACTCGTCGATCACCTCCAGCGCGTCGTCGCCGTGCAGCGACAGGCCCGTCGCATAGCCTGCGCACCAGGCGTAGGGCAACGGCAGCGGCTCCTCGTCCGGCGATTCCTGGAACGGCACAAGCGGCCCGAAGGTGCCGAGCTCGAGCCCCACCCGCGTGTCGGCCGCGAAGCGCAGCAGGAGCGCCTCGAGCGGGCCGTCGGACGCCCCGTCGCCGGGAACCGCGGTCCCGAGGACGTGGCGCAGCCAGGCCCGGTCGGGCAGCGCGGCCGGCCCGGACAGGGTTGCGGCGATGAAGCCCTGCGCCGCGTCCAGCGTCAGCCCGCCGGCGTGGGGGGCACGCTCGGCCAGCAGGTCCGCGAGCGCCGCGCGGTCGCTGGCCGAGAGCGATTCCGTGCCGGGCGGTGCCATGCTCAGGCGGCGACCGCGATGCCGGAATGGCGCAGCAGTGCGTCGATCCGCGGCTCGCGCCCGCGGAAGGCGACGAACAGCGCCATGGCGTCGCGCGACCCGCCGCGCTCGAGGATGTGCTCGCGGAACGACCGGCCGGTGTCGGGATCGAACACGCCGCGCTCCTCGAAGAGGGAGAAGGCATCCGCGGACAGCACCTCGGCCCACTTGTAGCTGTAATAGCCTGCCGCGTAGCCGCCCGCGAAGATGTGCGAGAAGCCGTGGGGCATGCGGTTGAACTCGGGGTAGCGGATCACCGCGACCTCGCGACGCACCGCGTCGAGGGTGTCGTAGATGCGGCCGCCCCGCGTCGGGTCGTACGCGAGGTGCAGGCGGAAGTCGAACAGCGCGAACTCGAGCTGCCTCATCATCTGCATCGCGGACTGGAAGTTCTTCGCCGCCTTCATGCGGCCGTAGAGATCACCCGGGATCGGCGCGCCGGTCTCGTGGTGACCGGCGATCAGGTCGAGGGCCTCGCGCTCCCAGCACCAGTTCTCGAGGAACTGGCTGGGCAGCTCGACCGCGTCCCAGGCCACGCCGTTGATGCCCGCGACCGGCGGGTAGTCGACCCGCGTGAGCATGTGGTGCAGGCCATGTCCGAACTCGTGGAAGAGCGTCTCGACCTCGTCGTGCGTGAGCAGCGACGGCTTTCCCCCGACCGGGGGCGTGAAGTTGCAGGTCAGGTAGGCGACCGGCGTCTGCAGGCGATCACCGTGGCGCATGCGGCCGCGGCAGTCGTCCATCCAGGCCCCGCCCCGCTTCTTTGGCCGCGCGTACAGGTCCAGGTAGAACTGGCCGCGCAGCTCGCCGGCGGTGTCCCGGATCTCGTAGAACCGCACATCCGGGTGCCAGACGTCGACGCCGCCCGCCTCGCGGATCGTCACGCCGAACAGCCGCTCCGCCACTGCGAACAGGCCGGGCACGGCCCGGATCGCGGGCAAGTACGGGCGCACCTCCTCCTGGGAGATGGCGTAGCGCTGCTCCCGGAGCTTCTCGCTGTAGTAGGCGACGTCCCAGGCCTCGAGGGCGTCGAGACCGTCGCGCTCGCACGCGAAGGCCGTGAGCTCGGCCATCTCGCGCTCGGCCTGTGGGCGCGAACGGCGGGCGAGGTCCTCGAGGAAGGCGACGACGTCTGTGGTCGAGCGGGCCATCTTCTTGGCCAGCGACCGCTCGGCGTAGTTGGCGAAACCGAGCAGCTGGGCCAGCTCGTGGCGCAGCGCCAGGATCCTCTCCATCGCCGCCGTGTTGTCGAACTGCCCGGCGTGCGGCCCGCGCTCCGACGCGCGAGTGTGGTAGGCCTCGTAGAGCTCGCGGCGCAGCGCCCGGTCGTCGGCGTAGGTCAGCACCGGGTAGTAGGACGGGAACTCGAGCGTCAGCAGCCAGCCCTGCAGGTCGCGCTGCCCCGCCGTCTGGCGGGCGAGGTCGCGCGCGGAGAGCGGCAGCCCGGCGAGCTGGGACTCGTCGGTGATCAGCCTGCTCCAGGCGTTCGTCGCGTCCAGCAGGTTCTCCTCGAACTTGCTGGTCAGTTGCGACAGCTCCTGGCTGATCGCCTTGAACCGGACCTTCTGCTCGGGCGGCAGGTCGATGCCCGACAGGTGGAAGTCGCGCAGGGCATTCTCCAGCACCTTGCGCTGGCCCTCGTCGAGCCCCGCGGCGGATTCGGCAACCGCCTCGTAGGCGCGGAACAGGCGCTCGTTCTGGCCCATCTCGGTGGCGTAGTCGGACAGCTTCGGCAGGCAGGCGTTGTAGGCGCTGCGCAGGGCCTCGTTGTTCATCACCGCATTGAGGTGCGCGACCGGCGACCAGGCGCGGCTGAGCCGGTCCTCCCACTCCTCGATGGGCGCGACCAGGGTGTCCCAGGTCGGCGTCGCCAGGCCGTCGAGCAGCGCCTCGATCCGCCGCCGGTTGTCGGCCAGCAGGAAGTCGACGGCCGGCTCGACGTGCTCGGGACGGATCCGGGAGAACGGCGGCAGGCCGTCAATGGCGAGGAGGGGGTTGTCCGTGCTATTGCCGCTCATGAATGTCCTCGAGGATGCATCGGTCGCGCCGGCTCAGCGATACCCCCGGGCGGACCTCGAGGACACGCCGTGAATACGTCCCTGTAGGCTCGATCGCGGCATCCATGCCGCTCACGGTCCTCTCGATCCGCCCGGAGGGCATCGCCCGCCGGAGGAGGTCGGTGCCGGCGCGTATCGTTCAAACTCCTGTTGAGTTGGTCACGGAAGCCGTTCTTTTCAACCCGCGTCGCCCTCACCAGAACCGCAGGCTGGCGATCCAGGCCAGGGCGCCGCCGCCGACCAGGAACAGCAGCATGCCCCCAGCCGCCTGCCAGCGGTAGCGCCGCGCCAGCCTGAACTGCGGCAGGGTCGAGAGCAGGAACGGCCGGCCGCGCTCGGTTGGTCCGCGCAGGGTGTGCATGTGCTGGCTCGCGACCTGCTCCGCGTGCTCCCGCGCCGCCTCGCGCTCCGCCACGCGGCGCGCGTCCTCCCACTCGGCGGCGTCGATGTCGCCATCGCGGTTGTGGTCGAAGCGGTGCAGCAGGCGGCGCCAGTCGCGCTTCCACTCGCGCAGCAGCGCGGTCGTGATCTCGGAACGGCTCTGGTGGTGGTCGATGTCGTCCAGCGTCTTGAAGGCGCCCAGCGCGTACAGTGGATCGCCCGCCAGGATCAGCTCCTCGGTATAACGGTTGCGGCCGTTCAGGCTGCCGGCGGTGGAGCGCAGGACGACGGGGCCGAGCTGGATCCCCTCGGCGCCGCGCGGCGGCATGACGACCCGCATCGGCTCGTCGCCGTCGCCGTGCCAGACCTCTTTCCTGTGCGGCGTGACCTCGGCGCCCTCGGGGTCGACGATGCACTCGCCCGTGTCGTCACCCAGAAGGAACAGGCCGTTGCTCACCTCCTTCCGGACCAGCCGCCACTCTCTGCCCTTCTTCGACTCGATGGTGAATCGGTACCAGCAGCACGTCGACTTCGAGAGCGGTGCGATGATCGGCTCGCCACGCATCGGCCGGGCCTCGCCGACGAGCTCGACGTAGCCCTGGGGCGCCGAGCGCACCTTGGCGGTGGGCGCGTCCTCGATCACCCGCGCCTTCCAGAGCCGGCGGAAGCCCTGGTAGAAGCCGAAGGCGGCAACGATCGCGAGCACGGCGAGCAGCACCCACAGCTCGACGCGGTCGAGCTGCTGGACCTGCAGGGCGGCGTGGGTGCTCAGGTGAAGAGCGCCTTGAGGTCGACGTCCTTCTTCTCCTGCTCGGCGAACTCGAGCAGCTCGGCTGAACCGAAGCCGAAGAACCGGGCAACGACGAGGTCCGGGAACTGCTCGATGCGGACGTTGTTGTTGTTCACCGCCTCGTTGTAGAACTCACGCCGGTCGGCAATGCTGTTCTCCAGACCGGAGATGCGCGTCTGCAGGTGCTGGAAGGTCTCGTTGGCCTTGAGCTGGGGATAGGCCTCGGCGACGGCGAACAGGTTCCCCAGCCCGATCCGCAGCTCGGACTCCGCCGGCCCGAGGGCGCCGACGTCGGCCTTCTCGCGGGCGGAGGCGACCGCCGCGCGGGCGTTCATCACCCGCTCCAGCGTCTCCTGCTCGTACTGCATGTACTGCTTGCAGGTCTCGACCAGCTTCGGCAGCTCGTCGTGGCGCTGCTTCAGCAGCACGTCGATGTTCGACCAGGCCTTGGTGACGCCGTGCTTGAGCGTGACCAGGTTGTTGTAGATCATCACGCCGTAGACCAGCAGGATCACGATCACGGCGATTGTCACGATTGCGCCCACACCCATTACCCGAGCTCCTCCCGAAGGTCTGACTGGCGCCGCAGTATACCGGCGCACCATTGCCCGATGCCGAACATCCGACCGTTTCGCGGCCAGCTTCCCCGAATCGCCGAGGGCGTCTGGGTCGACGACACCGCGCTCGTCATCGGCGACGTCACCATCGGCCGCGACTCGAGCCTCTGGCCGTACGCCGTCGCGCGCGGCGACATCAACCGCATCACCATCGGCGCGCGCACCAACGTCCAGGACGGCAGCGTGCTGCACGTCAGCCACGTCGGCCCCTTCAACCCGGAGGGCGCCGCGCTCGCGATCGGCGACGACGTCACCGTCGGGCATCGGGTCACGCTGCACGGCTGCACCATCGGCGATCGCTGCCTTATCGGCATGGGCGCCATCGTGCTTGACCGGGCGGTGGTGGAGCCGCGGGTGATGGTCGGCGCCGGGACGCTCGTGCCCGGCGGCCAGGTGCTGGCGTCCGGGTTCCTCTACGTCGGCCAGCCCGCCAGGCGCGCCCGCCCGCTCAGCGAGCGCGAGCTCGACTACCTCGACTACGTCGCGGCCCACTACGTCGAGCTTGCAGGACATTACCTCGGGGGCGGCGCGTGAGCCTCGCAGCGTCGTTCAGCTTGGTTTAATCCCGCCCGTCTAGCCTCTATCCGGACACCAGGATTCGGAGGATCTGACGATGTCGGCAGTCGATGAAGTGAGAGTCTGGGACCCCCTCGTGCGGGTCTTCCACTGGACCCTGGTGACGGCGTTCGCCGTCGCCTTCCTGACCGAGGACGAGTGGCTCGACCTGCACGTCCTCGCCGGCTACACCGTGCTCGGCCTCGTCGGCCTGCGCCTGGCCTGGGGGCTGATCGGCACGCGGCACGCCCGCTTCGGCGACTTCGTCCGGGGCCCGCGCGTGGTGCTGGCCTATGTCCGGGACGTGACGAGGGGCCGCGCCCGCCGCTACCTGGGCCACAACCCGGCCGGCGGCGCGATGATCGTGGCGCTGCTCGTCTTCCTGACGCTCGCCAGCTTCACCGGCCTGCTGGCCTACGGTGCGTCGGAGCTGGCCGGACCCTTTGCCGGCGCGTTCACCGATCCGCGCTGGGTGGAGGCGCTGGAGGAGGTGCACGAGGTGCTGGCCGACCTCACGCTGATCCTGGCCGGGGTACACGTCGCGGGCGTGGTGGCATCGAGCCTGCTGCATCGCGAGAATCTCGTCCGCGCAATGGTCACCGGAACCAAGGCGCGGGAGGTCTGATCATGCAGGCGGACACACGCAGGGTGAGGGGGCTGGTCCTGGCGGCCCTGCTGTCGACGGCGGTCGTCGCGTTCGCCGGCGAGCGCGACCATGACGAGGCACGGGCGCTGCGCGACCGGGGCGAGATCGTGCCGCTCGAGCAGATCCTGCAGGCCGCTGCTGCCCAGCGCCCGGGCCGCGTGGTCGAGGTCGAGTTCGAGCTGGAGTTCGATCTCGTGCAGGGCGGGAAGACCTACGTGTACGAGGTCGAGCTCCTGGACGCCGGCGGCGAGGTCTGGGAGCTGAAGTACGACGCCCGGACGGGCGTCCTCCTGCAAGAGGAGCGGGA
>Ga0079037_100000465_pt1 | contig 18378 bp, 20 predicted proteins | sample Mud3Dept4metaG_FD_71479 | JGI IMG/M metagenome (GOLD analysis project Ga0079037, IMG submission 71479) | Freshwater wetland microbial communities from Ohio, USA, analyzing the effect of biotic and abiotic controls - Mud 3 Core 4 Depth 4 metaG | ecosystem: Environmental > Aquatic > Freshwater >... | reverse complement strand
CTCGCGGCGGCCACGTGCCGGCCCGACGAAGGCGAGACCCCCTTCGGCATCTTCAGGATGTGAGGCAAGCCATGCTCAAGAGCGTCCTGATTGCCAACCGCGGCGAGATCGCGTGCCGCGTCATTCGCACCGCGCGACGCCTGGGTCTGCGCACTGTCGCCGTGTATTCGGAAGCCGACCGTGGGGCACTGCACGTGCGGATGGCGGACGAGGCCGTCTGCATCGGTCCTGCCGCCGCCCGCGAAAGCTATCTCGACGGCGACAAGCTGCTCGCAGTGGCGCAGCAGCATGGCTGCGAATCGATTCATCCCGGGTACGGATTCCTTTCCGAGAACGCGGACTTCGCCCGCGCCTGCGAGACGGCAGGCATCGTGTTCATCGGTCCGCCCGCATCATCGATCGATCGCATGGGCTCGAAAAGCGAGGCGCGCCGACTGATGGCCGCTGCCGGCGTACCCGTGCTGCCGGGCTACGACGATGACGATCAGTCCGACGCGAAGTTGTTGGCTGCGACCCGGACGCTGAAGTTCCCGTTGCTGATCAAGCCGACCGCGGGCGGCGGCGGCAAAGGCATGCGCATCGTGCGCGCCGCAGCCGAACTTACCGACGCGCTAGCCGGTGCGCGCCGTGAAGCCGCGAAGTCCTTCGGCGATGATCGTGTGCTGCTCGAGCGCTTCGTCGAGAAGGGCCGGCATGTCGAGATCCAGGTTTTCGCCGACGCGCACAACAACGCCGTGCACCTGCACGAGCGCGACTGCTCGCTGCAGCGCCGCCATCAGAAGGTCATCGAGGAAGCCCCGGCCCCTGGCCTGAACGACACGACGCGTGCCGCGATGGGCGCAGCGGCGGTGGCGGCGGCCAAGGCGGTCGGTTATCGCGGCGCCGGCACGGTCGAGTTCCTGTTCGATGGCGCCGAGTTCTATTTCCTCGAGATGAACACACGCCTGCAGGTCGAGCATCCGGTCACCGAGATGATCACCGGGCTCGACCTCGTCGAATGGCAGCTGCGTGTCGCCTCGGGCGAACGGCTGCCGCTGGAACAGGCGGCAATCCCGTGCCGCGGCCACGCGGTCGAGGCGCGCCTGTACGCCGAAGATCCGGAGCGCGGCTTCTTGCCGTCCACGGGCCGTCTCTCGCGCCTGCGCTTTCCTGCCGCAACACCGGACGTGCGCGTCGACGCGGGCGTGGAGGAGGGTGACGAAGTCACGGTCCACTACGACCCGATGATTGCCAAGCTGATCGTCTGGGCGCCCGATCGCGCTACGGCGATCGAAAAGCTGCAGCACGCGCTCGAAGCCACCGAAGTCGAGGGTGTGCGCACCAATGCACGCTTCCTCTGGCAAATCCTCGGCGCGCCTGCTGTGCGAGCGGGCGACGTCAGCACGCGACTGCTCGAAACCGATCCCTCGCTCGCGCCGGGCGTCGCAGCCCACGAGATCCACGCAGCCTGGCTGATTGCAGCTGCGGCGCGATTGCAGTCGATGCCCGGCGACGATCTTGGGCACGCCAATCACGCCGCGAGTCCGTGGGAGGCAGCCACGGGTTTCCGGCTGAACGGCCCGGCGAGCGTGCGAGTCGCGTTGCGGCTCGACGCGAACGGTGCGCCTGCCTCGATTGCAGAGTCCCAGCCGCTGCAGCACTGGCTGTCGTTTCGGCGCGAGCCCGAGGGCCTGGCCGTCGTCCTGGATGGCAAGCCGCATCGGGTCGCGTTGCGACGCACCGCAAACGATGTCCTCGAGGGCTACGTCGACGGTCACCCCGTGCGTGCGCGTGTCGAACTGGATCACGACCGATTGATCGTGCGCCGGCACTGCCTGCGCTTCGATTTCGTCGAGGACACCGGCGCGGAGCATCGCGTTTCGGCGGAGCACGAGGGACATTTCCGGGCGCCGATGCCTGGACACGTCCTCGACGTGCGCGTGCAGGTCGGCCAGAAGGTGGCGACGGGCGCGGTGCTGCTCGTGCTCGAAGCCATGAAGATGGAGCACTCGCTCACGGCGCCATGGACCGCAAATGTCGTCGAAGTCAAGGTGCAGAAGGGTCAAAGGGTCGAAGAAGGTACGGATCTCATCCGGCTAGTACCCGCAGAATGACTGCGGCAATCCCCGACCTTGGAATGAGTCTGTTTTGCTAGACTTCGCGCCAAATCGCGGCCCTGCGACATTTAGGAAGGGCGCGAAAGCAGGCGAATCACGCGGAGGCGGGATGGCAGTCGACGGGGCCGTGTTCGAGGCCCGCGAAATCAATGCGTGGCGAGGCGACCGGCACATCCTGCGTGACGTGTCTTTCTCACTCCGCCCCGGCGAGTTTCTCAAGGTCACGGGTCCCAACGGCGTCGGCAAGACGACGCTGCTGCGAGTGATCTGCGGCCTGCTGCCCGCGGAAACCGGCGAGCTGTGGTGGCGCGGGAAGTCGGTCCGTGGCCGCCGCGACGAATTCAATTTCGAACTGGGTCACCTCGGCCACCTCAATTCCCTGAAGGGCGACCTGACGGCCCGTGAGAACCTCAAGTTCCTCGCCGGCCTTCGCACGACGCTCACGGCCCAGGCCATCGACGCGACCCTGGACCGCGTCGGCATTCTCTCCCGGGGCGACCTGCCGGCCCGCTCGCTGTCGGCTGGCCAGAAGCGCCGCCTGGCGCTGGCACGCTTGCTGCTTGCAGATGCGGCCCTCTGGATTCTCGACGAACCCGTGACGAACCTCGACACCGCCGGCATTCGCCTGGTTGAAGAACTGATCGTCGACCACGTGGAGCACGGCGGTCTGGCCATTGCAGCTGCCCACCAGCGGCTGCTCGACGACGCACCGTGTCTGCGAAGCCTGGAACTCGAGCCATGACCGCGGTGCGCACACCGACGCTCGCTGCGGCCAAGCTCGTCTTCCAGCGCGACATGACGCTGGCCTGGCGCCGCTGGGATGAAGTGGCACAACCGCTCATCTTCTACGTGGTCGTCACGACGATGTTCCCACTCGCCACCACGCCGGACCTATCGGCGCTGCGTCAGATCGGCGGTGGCGTGGTCTGGGTCGCGGCGCTGCTGGCCTCGCTGCTCGCGCTCGAAGCCCTGTTCCGGGCCGACGTCGAGGACGGCACGACGGAGCAATGGGTACTCTCCGGCCAGCCCCTCGGGTACCTGCTGCTGGCCAAGGTCGCGGCTCACTGGGTGCTGACGGGTCTGCCGCTGGTGATCATGTCGCCGATCGTCGGCACGGGCCTGGGTCTGCCGACCAGCGTCTGGGGCGTCCTGATGCTCTCGCTGCTGCTCGGCACCGGGACACTCAGTATCCTGGGCGGCATCGGCGCGGCGCTCACCGTGGGAGTGCGCAGGGGCAGCGTGCTGCTGTCGCTGCTGGTGCTGCCGCTCGCCATGCCGCTGCTGATTTTCGGCTCGCGCGCCGTGGCGATGCAGATGGATGGCGATTCTCCGGCCGGACCGCTGCAGCTGCTGGCCGCGATCTTTTTCATGGCGCTGAGCCTCGGACCGCTCGCAATGTCTGCGGCGATCCGCATCAGCGTCGAGAATTGACAGGTATTTGACGTAACCCACTGAACGCAACGCACGCTGACCGGTCAAGAGGAACAACATGTCGTGGACCTGGTTCCATAAGCTCGCATCGCCGCCGCACGCCTATCGCATCCTGGGTAGCCTGGCTCCGTGGTTCGGCTGGGCGTCGCTGGCCCTGATCCTGCTGGCCACCTGGTGGGGCCTGGTCAAGGCGCCGGCCGACTACCAGCAGGGTGACGGCTTCCGCATCCTGTACGTCCACGCGCCAAGCGCCTGGATGTCGATGTTTGCATACGTCGTGATGGCCATCGCGGCAGGCGTCGGCCTCATCTGGCGCATCAAGCTGGCGCATGCCGCGGCGGCGGCGTGCGCGCCGATCGGCGCCTCGTTCACGTTCCTGGCGCTGGCGACCGGCTCCATCTGGGGCAAGCCGATGTGGGGGACCTGGTGGGTCTGGGATGCCCGGCTGACATCCGAGCTGCTGCTCCTTTTCCTGTACCTCGGCTACATGGCGCTGCGGGCCTCGTTCGACGATCCGCAGCGGGCCGACCGGGCCAGCGCCGTGCTGGCCCTGGTGGGCGTCATCAACGTGCCTATCATTCACTACTCGGTGGATTGGTGGACTACGCTGCACCAGCCGGCGAGCGTTACCAAGTTCGACAAGCCGTCAATCCAGCTAGCGATGCTGATTCCGTTGTTCATCATGATTGCCGGGTTCCAGCTGTACTTCGGCTGGGCGGTGTCCCGGCGTCTGCGCGGGGAGATCCTGCGCCGCGAGCGCAATGCGAACTGGCTTAGAGAAGCGAGCTAAATCATGGACTTGCAAGGTTTTATTCACATGGGTGGTTACGCGCAATACGTGTGGCCTGCCTACGGCCTGACGGCCCTGATTCTCGTATGGAACTGGTGGGCGGCCCGCCGCTCGGAAGCCGAAGCCCTAACCGCCGCCCAGCGGCGCAACGAACTTGCCCGGGAGAGATCATCATGACACCGCGACAGAAGCGCATGGTCACCGTCGTCGCCATCGTGGCCGGCGTCGGCATCGCTACCGCCTTTGCACTGAAGGCCTTCAACCAGAACCTGCTCTATTACTACAGCCCGACGCAGGTGCACGCCGGCGAAGCACCAGAGTCCCGGTCCATCCGCGTCGGCGGCCTCGTGGAGAACGGCAGCGTGCAGCGCGCACCAGGCAGCCTGGAGGTAACGTTCACGCTGACCGATTACCAGCAGACCCTACCCGTCAGCTACACCGGGGTTCTGCCGGACCTGTTCCGCGAAGGGCAGGGCATCATCGCGCGCGGCAGGTTCGACAGCGGCCGCTTCGTCGCCGAGGAAGTGCTCGCCAAGCACGACGAGAACTACATGCCGCCCGAAGTGGCGGACAGCCTGAAGCCGCACATGGACGCGGCGAACTCCGCCGCCGGCGCCGCTGCACCCGCAACAGCCTCCACCATGCCGGCCCCCGGCAGCACCTGATCGCACCTCACCGCACCCAGCCCGTCCTGGAGCAATCTACGTATGGTCGTTGAACTTGGTTTGTTTGCGCTGATCCTCGCAATGCTGCTGTCGTGCGCGCAGGCCTTCTTCGGCCTGGCCGGGCCGCACTACGGCAACCGCCGCTGGATGGCGGCGGCGCGTCCCGCGGTCGCCGGACAGTTCGTCTTCGTCGCCCTCTCATTTGGAGTGCTGGCGTACGCCTTCTACGTGCACGATTTTTCGGTCCTGTACGTCGCCAACAACTCGAACTCGGCACTGCCTGCGCTCTACCGCTTCTCGGCCGTGTGGGGCGCGCACGAAGGCTCGTTGCTGCTCTGGGCACTGTCGCTCTCCGCGTGGTCGATCGCGGTCGCCTTTTTCAGCAAGAACCTGCCGGAGTCGTTCGCCGCACGGGTGATCGGCGTGCTGGGCTTCATCAGCGTCGGCTTCCAGGCGTTCGTACTGTTCACGTCCAACCCGTTCGAGCGTTTGATTCCCGCCGCCACCGACGGCCAGGACCTGAATCCGCTGCTGCAGGATTTCGCGCTCGCCGTGCATCCGCCGATGCTGTACCTCGGCTATGTCGGCTTCTCGGTGGCGTTCGCGTTCGCGGTCGCCGCGTTGCTCGAAGGCAAGCTCGACGAGAAGTGGGCACGCTGGACCCGGCCGTGGACGACGCTCGCCTGGATCATGCTGACCTGCGGCATCGCGCTCGGCAGCTGGTGGGCCTATTACGAGCTCGGCTGGGGTGGCTGGTGGTTCTGGGACCCGGTAGAGAACGCCTCGTTCATGCCGTGGCTCGTCGGCACCGCGCTGATCCATTCGCTGGCGGTCACCGAGAAGCGGGGCCTGTTCAAGAGCTGGACGCTGCTGCTCTCGATCATCGCGTTCTCGCTGAGCCTGCTCGGCACGTTCCTGGTGCGCTCGGGCGTCCTCGTCTCGGTGCACGCGTTCGCGAGCGACCCGGGCCGTGGCCTGTTCATCCTGGCGTTCCTCGGACTGTGCGTCGGTGGTTCGCTCGCACTGTACATGTGGCGTGCACCCGAACTGCGTACGAAAGGCGGCTTCGATGGCCCGTCGCGTGAGTCGTTCCTGCTCTTCAACAACATGCTGCTGATGGTCGCCACGGCACTGATCCTCATAGGCACGTTGTACCCGCTGTTCCTCGACGCGCTCAACATGGGCAAGATCTCGGTCGGCCCGCCTTACTTCAACGTCGTGTTCCTGATCCCGACGTTGCCGCTGATGGCGCTGCTCGCGATCGGCATGCACACCACCTGGAGGCATTCGAAGCTCGAGGACAAGCGCAAGGCACTGCTCACGATGCTGGCGGTCTCGATCGTTGCGGGCGTCGCCGTGCCGATCTTTGCGTACGGCGGCTTCAACCTGATGGCGTCCGTGGGCCTCACCGCGGCGTTCTGGGTGATCCTGTCCGCCCTCTATGACCCGATCCAGCGCTTGCGCAAGGGTCAGTCACTGTCACGCGGCGTGCTGGGCATGACCGTGGCGCACCTGGGCGTGGCGATGTTCTGCATCGGCGTCACCGTCGTGCAGACCTACCGCATCGAGAAGGACGTCGCGCTCAAGCCGGGGGAGTCGTACGAACTGCACGGCTACAAGTTCGCTTTCGACAGCCTCTCACAGGTCGCCGGGCCCAACTACGACGCGGTGCAGGCGCACTTCACCGTGTTCGATGGCGACAAGGAAATCGCCAAACTGCACCCGCAGAAGCGCATCTACCGCGTGCGGACGATGCCGATGTCGGAGGCGGGCATCGAGGTCGACTGGAATCGTGACCTGTTCGTCGCCATGGGTGACGACCTGGGCGACGGCGCGTGGAGCCTGCGCATGCAGTACAAGCCCATGGTTCGCTTCATCTGGTTCGGCGCGCTGGTCATGGCCATCGGCGGGTTCATCGCGATCACGGATCGTCGGTATCGAACGAAGAAGGCCGAGGCCGACGTCAAGCTCGGCGCCGGCCAAGCGGCGAAAGCCTCCTGAGATTGCTGGGAATCCGCCATGTTCAAGTTTGGTCTACCGCTTGCATTGTTCGCGTTGCTCGTCGGGTTCCTGCTCGTGGGGCTGTTCCGCGATCCGTCGTACGTGCCGTCGCCGTTGATTGGCAAACAAGCACCCGAGTTCACGCTGCCCAGCCTGCAGGACGCGAACTATCCCGTCGCGTCGAAGGAACTGCTCGGCCGGCCGTGGGTACTGAACGTGTGGGGTACCTGGTGCGCCGGTTGCCGCCAGGAGCACGACACGCTGCTCGCCATCGCCAAGACCAATGTGGTGCCGATGGTCGGCCTCAACTGGAAGGACGACAGCGCTGCAGCCCAGCAATGGCTGCGGACTCTCGGCAACCCGTATTCGGTGGTCGCATCGGATCCAGAGGGGCGGGTGGCGATCGACTGGGGCGTCTACGGGGCGCCGGAAACGTTCCTGATCGGGCCTGACGGCACAGTGCTGTTCAAGCACATCGCACCGATGACGATGGAAGTGTGGGCGAAGGAATTCCTGCCGCGCATCCAGGCTGCCGGCACCGGCACCGCACAGGCCAAGGGTTAGAGACATGCTGCTGCAACTGCCACGCTTCGTGCGTTCCCTTTGCCTTGCGCTGCTGCTGGGGGCGGCCATGCCGGCCCTGGCAATCGACTACGAAAAGGCGTTCGACGACCCCGCAATGCAGGCGCGGTACGAGCACATCAACCGCGAGTTGCGCTGTCTCGTCTGCCAGAACCAGACGATAGCGGATTCCAACGCCACGCTGGCCCAGGACCTGCGCCGGGAGGTTCGGGAAATGCTGGTCGCCGGCAAATCGGACGACGAGATCCGCACGTTCATGATCGAACGCTACGGCGACTTCGTGCTGTACCGTCCGCGCATGACAGCGGGCAATTTTCTTCTCTGGGCGGCCCCGGTGCTGCTGCTGCTCCTTGGAACATTCGTGGGCATTCGGATCATCCGCAAGCAGGCCGCGCAGGTGAACGACGACGGCCCGGAGGCTGGTAAATCGTGATGAGTGTATTTGTCGCCGTCGTGGCCTTGATGGTGCTCGCTGCCATCGCGCTACTCATTTATCCGCTCCTGCGGCCTTTGCCCGCCGCGGCCGGCGAGCCTGCCATACCGAAGGCGCCGCCGCTCGCCTTCGCGCTGGCGGTCGCCATGGGCCTGGGGGCCATTGCCCTGTACGCGAATGTGAACAACTTCCCCTGGGACAACCCGATGGCGGCAGAGGCGTTGCCCACGGGCCACGGCGAAATGGGTGCAGCCGGAGCGATGAACGAGGTGACCGCCACGCTCGAAGCCCGGCTGGCCAGGGACCCGAACGATCGTGAAGGCTGGCGCATGCTCGGCCGCACGTACCTGGTGGGCGGTAACGCAGTGAAGGCCGCGGAGTCCTATGAGAAGGCCAACGCGCTGGCGCCACAGAAGGACATCGACCTGCAGCTCGACCTCGCGGAGGCGCTCGTCCTGACGGATAACCCTGCCGTGCAGCCGCGCGCCAAGGCGATCATCGACGATGCGCTCGCGGCAGATGCGGACAACCAGAAAGCGCTCTGGTACCAGGGTGTCATCGCCGTTCGTGCGGGAGACAACGAGACCGCGAAGAAGAACTGGATGAAACTCCTCGAGGCCAACCCGCCCCCGGAGATTCGTGACGTGATCACGGCCCAGCTGAAGGAACTCGGCGTCGAGGTTGGTGCAGGCGCGGGTGCTGCTGGCCCAGCCATGGCGGCCGCGGGCGGTGGGATGGGCGCAGGGCCCATGGGCGGCGGCGCTGCCAGGGGGCGCACGATTCGCATCAGCGTGAAGGTCGACCCGTCGCTCGCCGGCAACTTAAAGCCAGGTGCCACGCTGTTCGTCGCTGCCCGTGAGCCCGGCATACCGGGCCCGCCGATTGCCGCGACGCGCATCACGACGGACGACTTGCCGGCGGTAGTGGTACTGAGCGACGCCGACACGATGATCGCGGGACGCGACCTGTCGTCGGTGAACGACGTGGAGATCGTCGCTCGTGTCGCCTACGGCGGCACGGCAGTCACTGCCAGCGGCGACCTCATCGGCCGCGCGGTGCAGAAGAAAGGCGGCAGCGAGAACCTGGACGTGGTCATCAACCAGGTCCAGCCCTGAGGTGACAACGCGGACCGTTCACTTCAAGCTGTCAAAGCAGCCTTCCGTACTGGGCAGTTATCCGCGCGTACTGCTGACACGCCGTCCCGACATCCTTTCACTGGAGGAGCCGCCAGAGTTCGAGGTGCGGCTCGACAAGGTGCTGATCGATCCGCAGGCCGTGGCGAAGTACGCCTCAGTCTGCGCCTTCGACGCGTCTGATGTGCGCAACGGTTACGTGCCGATCACGTTCCCGCACGTGCTGGCCATGCCGCTGCACCTGCGGATCATGGGGCACCCGTCGTTTCCGTTGCGTCCAATGGGCCTGATTCACGTTTCCAACACGATCGCTCAGCCCCGGGCGCTGGAAGCAGGCATGACCCTGAACGTCGTGGTCGCGGCCCACAATTATTGCAAGACCGATGCCGGTCTCACCTTCGACATGGTGACGGACATCCTGCGGGCCGGACAGACCGTGTGGCGGGAGACCTGTGTATTCCTGTCGCGCTGGCCCGAATCCGCACAGCGCACGGGCGGGCGGCCCCCACGGCCGCCGAAAGCCCCGAAGGACGCCCAGGTACTCACGGAGCTGGCGGTGGACCAGGGTCGCGTCTGGAAATACGCGCGCGTTGCAGGCGACTACAATCCAATTCACCTGAGCGACCGGGCGGCACGTTTTTTCGGTTTGCGCGGCGCGATCTCTCACGGCATGTGGACCCTTGCCCGCAGTCTCGCCGAACGTCCTGTCGACGTTCCGCCGCCCGATGCGCGACTCGAAACGCAGTTCCTGACGCCCGTGCAGCTGCCGGCACGCGTGAACATCAAGCAATGGGTGGAGCAGGGGCAGTCGAAACGCGCCATGTGCGACGTCCGCACCGGCCGCATGCACATGTATGCCTACTGGACGGCCCTGCCGACGGCGGCCAGCGTGAACGTCAGCGAAGCCTGACGACGAGCACGTTGTCGACGCTTTTCACGCCGTCGACACCCGCCGCGATTCGACCTGCCTTGTCCTTCATCGCTGCGGACGCCACGAAGCCGGCGAGCTGCACGGCGCCATCGTGCGTCTCGACGTTGATCTGCAGGCTCTTGACGTCGGCAGCATCCATCAGTGCGGCCTTGACCTTGCCCGTGACCAGGCTGTCGTCGAGCTTGGTGCCCATCGAGGTAGCCGGCGCGACCGCGACGTTGTTGACCACTTTCTTCACGCCCGACACGCTTGCGGCCACCTTGGTCGCATAGGTCTTTTCACCTTCCGAGCGCGCGAAGCCGCTCAGCTGCACCACGCCGTCGTAGCTGTCGACGTTGATCCTCGTGCCGCTGGTGTACCTGTTGTCGAGCAGGCCCGCCTTGATGGTCGCCGCGATCACGGCATCGTCAACCGTGTCCGTGGACGATTGCTGAGCATGGGCGGGGCTTGGCAGCATGACGACCAGAGCAGTGAGCGTGAGAAGCAGACCATTTTTCATGAAGGCAGGCACTCCGTCGGACAACCAAGACTTTTCCGTATGCGACGGCCCATTCTAGTCCACCGGCGCGGTGGAAACGCCGCACGCTGCATGTGATCATCCATGGATGACTCCTGCACGCGTCCTGCCTCTCGTGGGTGGCTGTAACTTTCGCGATTGCGGTGGCTACGAGACCACCGACGGCGCGCGCGTGCTCTGGGGTCGGCTCTATCGATCAGGACTGATGGCTCGCCTGTCGGCCGCGGCGACAGCCCAGGTGCAGGCGCTGGGCGTTCGAGCGGTCTGCGACCTGCGCCGTACGACGGAGCGTGCCCTGCATCCCAATCCATGCTTCGGTCCCGAGGTCCATCGTTTCGAGTGGGAGAGCGAACAGGAGTCATCGCCAATCCGTGATCGGGCCTTCGCAAATTCCAATGACGAAGCCGGAGTGCACGCAGCGATGCTGACGATGTATGAGCGGCTGCCGTTCGGCTTGCAGCCCCGGCTTGCCGGCGTCTTTGCGGCGCTGGACCACGCGGCGCCGGGCGCCGCGATCGTCCATTGCACGGCGGGCAAGGATCGTACCGGCGTTGCCGTGGCCCTCGTGCTCGAGTCACTCGGCGTGCGCCGCGAGGCCATCGTCGAAGACTACACACTGACGAACACGGCGGTGGATCTGCGCTCCCAGTTGCTCGGTCAGGATGGCATGGGCGCAGGTCTCGCCGCGACGGCGGAGCCTATCCTGGCGTTGTCGGCTATTGCACAGGAAGCGATGCTGGCCGCTCGTCCCGAATACATCCTGGCAAGCCTGGGCGCCATCGAAGCGCGCCACGGCTCGGTGCGACGGTACCTGCTGGACGAACTCGCGCTCGAGCCCGCCATGCTCGAGCGCCTGCGCCAACGACTGCTCACCTGAACCGGAAGCGACGACGCATGCGACAGAAGAAAACTCGAATGTGCAGTGGACTCGCCGCACTGCTGCTTTGCGCCGGCCAGGCACACGCTGCAGCGGTTGGCGCAGAGATACCTGCACCACGGGATGTGCCGTATCCGGGCGTGATCCAGTTGCAGGTCGACGCGACGGACCTCGGCCATCGTCTGTTCCGCGTCAAGGAAACTCTCCCGGTCGCCGCGCCAGGCCGTACGACGCTGCTCTATCCGAAGTGGCTGCCCGGCAATCACTCCACCACCGGTCCGATCGACAAACTCGCCGGGCTGATCATTCGCAGTGACACGGGCGAGCGGCTCGAATGGCAACGCGACCCTGTCGAGATGCATGCCTTCCATATCGACGTGCCAGCGGGCGTCAAGCAGCTGAACCTGGAGTTTGAGTTCGTTACGCCCACGGACACGAGCCAGGGGCGCGTCACGGTGACACCGGACCTGCTCGGCCTGCAGTGGGAAAAGACCCTGTTGTATCCGGCGGGCTTCTACGCCCGCCAGATACCAGTGGCGGCTTCGGTCCAGTTGCCGGCCGGATGGCAGTTTGCCTCGGCGCTGCGCGGCGCTCAGCGCGCTGGCGACACCGTGCAGTTTGCGGCGGTGCCGCTCGCGACGCTGGTCGATTCACCGTTGTTCGCGGGTCCGCACTATCGTCGCGTCGCACTGGACACGAGCACCAAGGCTCCAGTGTGGCTGAATATCTTCGCCGACACGAAGCAGGAACTGCAGGCCACGGACGAACAGCTCGACAAACACCGTCGCGTCGTTGGCGAGGCGGTCGCACTGTTCGGTTCCCGGCACTTCCGCGAGTACGACTTCCTGCTCGCGATCAGCGACCACTTCACCGGCATCGGGCTCGAGCACCACGAGTCGAGCGAGAACGGCGTCGGGCTCGGCTATTTCACGGACTGGGACAACAACGGCAACGGCCGTGATCTGCTGGCGCATGAAATGACCCACTCCTGGAACGGCAAGTTCCGGCGTCCTGCAGACCTCTGGACACCGTCCTACGAGGTGCCGATGGGTCCGAGCCTGCTCTGGGTCTACGAAGGCATGACCGAGTACCTCGGCGTGGTGCTCACCAGCCGCTCGGGACTATGGTCGCCCGAACTCACACGCGACATCCTTGCCAGGTATGCCGCGAACTACGACCTCGGCCGCGCCGGCCGCAAGTGGCGCGACCTGCAGGACACCACGCTGCAACCGATCGTCAACTACCGTGGCAGGCAAAGCTACGACAGCTGGCAACGCGGCAAGGATTACTACACCGAGGGCGTTTTCGTCTGGCTGGACGTCGACACCAGAATCCGTGAACTCACCCGGGGCAAGCGCTCAATCGACGATTTCGCGCGGGCTTTCTACGGCGTCGAGGACGGACGCATCGATCCGCTGACCTATACGTTCGAAGACGTCGTTGCAGCGCTGAACGCGGTGACTCCCTACGACTGGGCCAGCATGCTGCGCGCGCAGCTCGATGGCCACGGCGCAGGAGCGCCGCTCGACGGCCTGGCACGCGGCGGCTGGCGCCTGGCTTTCAGGGACCAGCCATCACCGTCGGTCAAGGAAGCCGACTCGGTGGATGGCACCCAGAATTTCCTGTACTCACTTGGCGTGATCCTCGGCAAGGACGGCAAGGTAGGCGAGGTGTTCTGGGACAGCGTGGCATTCAAGGCCGGCGTAGCTCCCGGCATGACCATCGTCGCCGTCAATGGCAAGGCGTACACGCACGGCCGCCTGCAGGATGCGCTGAAGGCGGCCAAGACCGACCCGAAGCTGTCGACGGTATTGCTCATTCGCAGCGCCGATACGTTCAGCACCATCAGTCTCGATTACCACGACGGCCTGCGCTACCCATACCTCGAGCGGATCGAAAAGACGCCTGACCTGCTTTCGTCCATCCTGCAACCTCGGCTCCCCATGCCAGCGGTGAAGAAATGATTCAGTCCCTGCAGCGTGCGAGCCGCAAATTGCGGTCGGTGACGATCCTGGCGATATCCGCCGTCGCGCCAGTCACGATTGCGATGGGAGCGTCCACGCCGCAGCCATACCCGGGCGAGGCCGCCTTCCGGGACCTGTACCGGGAACTCGTCGAGACCAACACGACGCTCTCCGTCGGCAGCTGTACGGCCGCAGCCGAAAAGATGGCAGCGCGACTGCAACGGGCGGGCATGCCGGCCGCGTCCATGCAGATTCTGGCGCCGGCGGAGTTCCCGCAGAGTGGCTCCCTGATTGCCTCGTACCCTGGCAAGGATGCGAAGCTCGCGCCGATCATGCTTCTGGCCCACATCGACGTCGTCGAAGCCCGCCGCGAGGACTGGGTGCGCGATCCGTTCACTCTCGTCGAGGAAGACGGGTTCTTTTACGCTCGCGGCGCGAGCGATGACAAGGCCATGGCCTCGATCTTCACCGACCTGCTCGTGCGCTGGAGCGAGCAGGAATACCGGCCGCAGCGGGGCGTGACCCTGGCGCTGACCTGCGGCGAGGAAACCTCGGAGCACTTCAATGGCGTGCGCTGGCTGCTGCAGAACCATCCGACCCTGATGCAGGCCAGGTTCGTCCTCAATGAAGGGGCGGGCGGACTGCTCGATGCCAGCGGCAAGCACCTCTCGCTCGACGTGCAGGCAGGCGAAAAGGTCTACCAGGATTTCAGGCTGGAGGTGACTCATCCCGGCGGTCACAGTTCACGACCGACGCGCGAAAACCCGATCAGCCGCATGGCCGCTGCACTGACGCGTCTCGCCGCGTACCAGTTTCCCGTAAGCCTTAATGACACGACGCGCGCCTACTTCCTTGCGCAGGCCGAGATGGCCTCACCTGAGGTCGCCGCAGACATGCGTGCAATCGTCGCGGACCAGTCCAACGACGCCGCGGCGCAGCGGCTGTGGACGGCCAACCCCAGCTGGAACGGCATGCTCCGCACCACGTGTGTCGCCACGCAGTTCGAGGGTGGCCACGCGCCCAATGCCCTGCCGCAACGCGCGAAGGTCAACGTGAACTGCCGCATCCTGCCGGGCGTGCCGATGGCGCAGGTGCGTGCGGACCTCATCAGGGTGATCGCGGACGACGCGATCAGCGTTAATTTCGGCGACGAGATGGGATTACCTGCACCGGCGCCGCCGCTCACCGCCGAAATGCTGGATCCGATCCGTGCCATCGCAAAGACCCTCTGGCCCGACGCCCGCGTGGTCCCGACGATGTCCACGGGAGCGACCGACGGCCGGTTTCTGAACGCAGCGGGCACGCCCACCTACGGCATTTCCGGTGTGTTTGCGGACGCAGCCGGCAGCGGGGCCCATGGCTTGAACGAGCGCATCCGAGTGCAGTCCCTGCTCGATGCGCGCCAGTTCCTGCACGAACTGGTGAAGAGCTACACTCGGCACTGACCGCGGCATCACGAAGGAGGGTTTGCCATGACCTACGTCGATGGATTCGTCGTTCCCGTGCCCAAGGGCCGGCTCGCGGCCTACCGCACGATGGCACGCAAAGCCGGCAAGGTCTGGCGCGAGCACGGTGCGATCGACTACCACGAATGCGTCGCAGACGACGTGACCCTGGGCAAGCGCACGTCGTTCCCCCGCAGCGTCAAGCTGAAGCCGGGCGAAGTCGTGGTCTTTTCCTACATCGTCTACAAGTCGCGCCGTGACCGCGACCGCATCAACAAAGCGGTCATGACGGATCCCCGGCTCAAGTCGATGATGGATCCGAAAAAAATGCCGTTCGACGGCAAGCGCATGTTCTGGGGCGGATTCAAGTCGCTGGTTCGCGTGTAATCCGGCTCGGCGCTGGAATGGGGAGGCCCTGCCCGATGTCACTTCGATCACACCGGCTGGTCCGGCCATGGCTGCTGCTTGCCACGCTGCTTTTGTCCGCCTGCGCGTCGATGCCAGCCCACGACCCGCTGCAAGTGAACGTTGCAGGAGTCGAATCAATACCAGGCGAGGGCATGGAGCTGCGCCTGCTGGTTAGACTGCGCGTACAGAACCCCAACGACACACCGATCGAATTCGACGGCGTGTCGCTCAACCTCGACGTCATGGGCCGGGATTTTGCGAGTGGCGTCAGCGACCAGGCCGGCACCGTCCCGCGTTTTGGTGAAGCAGTCATTGCCGTGCCGGTGACGGTCTCGTTGATGCGCATGGCGCGCCAGGTGCTGGGCATGCTCGACGGCAAACCGGCCGACAAGGTCACCTATTCGATGAGCGGCAAGCTGCACGGCGCATCGATGTTCGGCACGCAGCGATTTACATCCAGAGGTGAATTCGAGTTGCCGCAAGGCACGCCGGCGGCCACGGCCGTGGATGCGCCCTGAGCACCGCACTCGGTACGCAAATGCCCAACGAACCCATTAAATTGCTGCTGCCCGAGCTCGAAGCCGAGGTGGTGGGCGAGGCCCTGGAGTTGTACCTGCGGGCACGGCCAGCCCCGCTCGATCATCGCTACGAATACCGGTACCGCGCCGCTCATGCGGTGCTGGACGTCCTGCAGCGGACGCTGCCCGACGAAGACGATCCCTTGCCTGGCCGCCGCCAGGCGATCGAGGACTGACCAGTGAAGCTCGCCGGGCCGGACCTGCTCAGCTTCCGGATCGATTGAGCACAACCTGCGAGGCCGACGATGCCAGTCCTTTCGCTATTCCCGACGCGCGTATACACCGCGAAGCTGCAGGCGTCGGGCTGGGAGACGTTCAACACCCGCCTGCTGCGTGAGTGCGAGCAATACCGGGAAGACGACGTGGCCGGGCAGGCATGGTCAAAGGGGCGCTACCCGGGCGGCTACACCTCCTACGGTTCGCTGAACCGGATGCACACGTTGTCGCCGACCTTTGCGACGCTTGGAAAGAAGCTGCAGCGGCACGTGATGGCCTACGCCCGCACGCTCGAGTACGACCTCGAAGGCCGCGAACTGTCGATGACGGATTGCTGGATCAACATGATGCCCCGCGGCGTCACGCACGGCTTGCACCTGCATCCGCTCGCGACGATCAGCGGGACGTACTACGTGCGAACGCCCAGGGGCGTGCCCGGTCTTAAGCTGGAAGACCCGCGCCTCGATCGTTACATGGCGGCGCCGCCGCGCACGGCGAATGCGCGGCCCGAAAACCAGCCGTGGGTGACCATGCCCGTTGCAGCCGGTACCGTGCTGCTGTTCGAGAGCTGGCTGCGGCACGAAGTGCCACCGAACCCCGTGCACGCGGAGCGGGTGAGCATCAGCTTCAATTTCAACTGGTTCTGAGAGCCGTCGGGCGAGCGCGTTCGCACCGATCTGCCGGGGAGGGACCGTGAACGACCGTATTCCAATACCCCGCGATCCCGCCAACGACTACACGACGGAGATGGCGCAGCAACGGCGCGAATTCGTGACCGGCCGGACAGGAACGTCGTTGCAGCACGTCGGCTCGTTCACCATCGACCCGGCGCAGGTCGCGGGCAATATCGAGAACTATCTTGGCGTGGCGCAGGTACCCATCGGCCTGGCGGGACCGTTGCGGATCAACGGCGAACACGCGACGGGAGACTTCTACATACCGCTTGCCACCACCGAAGGCACGCTTGTCGCGAGTTACAACCGCGGCATGCGTTTGCTCAGCGCATGCGGCGGGGTGACCGTCACGGTGGTCAAGCGCGCCATGCAGCGCGCTCCCGTCTTCGAATTTGCCAACGCGCGCGAGGCGCGTGATTTCGGGCAGTGGCTAGTCGAGCACTGCGACGCCATTCGCGCGGCTGCCGAGGCCACCACGCGGATCGGCAAACTGACCGATGTCGAGCAGTACGCCGTGGGTAACCTGTTGTACACGCGTTTCAACTACACGACGGGGGATGCGGCCGGCCAGAACATGACGGGCAAGGCGACGCTGGCGGCGTGCGAATGGATCAAGGCCCGGCACCCGCTGCACCCGAGCTACATCCTCTCGGGGTCGATCGACACCGACAAGAAGCATTCGGCCATGAACACGCTGCGCACGCGCGGCCGTCGCGTGATCGCGGAAGTGACGATCCGCAACGAGACATTGCAGCGAATGATGCGTGTCGACGCGAGGACGTTGTTCCGCTCGCGCCAGGTGAGCCAGGCGGGCTCCTTCATGGCGGGCTCGGCGTACAACGGTCCGCACGCGGCCAACGGCATCGCGGCGATGTTCATTGCGACCGGCCAGGACGTGGCCAACGTCGCAGAATCGCACGCCGGCATCACTTACGCGCAGCTGCTCGAAAACGGCGACTACTACTGGTCGGTCACGCTGCCGTCCCTGATCGTCGCGAGCTATGGCGGAGGCACGGGGCTCGGGACGCAGCGCGAATGCCTGGAGATGCTAGGCTGTTACGGCGACGGCAAGGCCGACCGGCTGGCGGAAATCGTGGCAGCCGTCGTGCTGGCGGGGGACGTCTCGCTGGGTTCGGCCGTGCTGGCCGGCGACTGGGTCAGCAGCCACGACAAGCTGGGCCGCAACCGGCCATGAACCTCGATAGACGTGACGACCGTACCGCACAGTGCGCCAGTACATCCTTGAACAACGCAACATCAGCCACCAGGAGCCTGCAGTGCATCCAACCATCAAATTGATCCTGGCGAGCCTCGTCGCCCTGCCAGTCATTGCCGCGGCCGACGGCCTCGCTGCCGTCGCCGACCTCAAGGGCTGCGCGAACGCCGCGATCACGGGCACGGCCAAGCTCAAGGAACAGGTGACACCCGAAGGCGTGAAGGAAGTGACGGTCGAACTCGAGGTGAAGGGCCTGCCCGATGGCAAGCACGCCGTGCACATCCACGAAGTCGGCGCCTGTTTGCCGTGCTCCGCGGCTGGTGGGCACCACGACCCGGGTCCCGCAGGTCAGTCACGGCCCGATTCGGCGATGGACACGATCCCGGCGACGGACATCAATCATCCGTTTCACATGGGTGAC
>Ga0079037_100000464_pt1 | contig 18382 bp, 18 predicted proteins | sample Mud3Dept4metaG_FD_71479 | JGI IMG/M metagenome (GOLD analysis project Ga0079037, IMG submission 71479) | Freshwater wetland microbial communities from Ohio, USA, analyzing the effect of biotic and abiotic controls - Mud 3 Core 4 Depth 4 metaG | ecosystem: Environmental > Aquatic > Freshwater >... | reverse complement strand
CCGCCGCGAGCAACTGCTCGGGCGGAACGTCGGGCAACAGCAGCAGCAGCATCGACTCGAGCACGCCGAGCCCCGCAGGGACGTGACTCAGTACGCCCGCGAGGATGCTTGCAAGATAGGCGCCCAGGAACGCGATGTACGGAATGCCCATCGACGCCGGCAGCAGCAGGTAGAGCACCGCCGAAACGAGGAAGATATCGGCAAGCCCGACGCAGAGCTGCAGTGCCGTCATCGCAGGCGTGGGCAGGTTGACCGACCAGCCGCCGAGCTTCACGGGTCGCTTGCGCAACAGGATCAGCAGCACGTAGCCCGCGTCCTTGCAGAGGCCGATGAGGCCGAGCACGCGCAGCCAGCCGCTCGAAATGCGGAACATGGGTTCGAGCGTCTCTGCCGCGACGACCAGCGAGAAGTCGAGGAGCAGCCCGAAGCCGAGCGCATACGGCATGTTCGCGAGCAGCACGGTGGCGCCGACTTCCGTCGCGGAAAAGCCGGCCGGCGTGTACATCCGATAACGCAGGGCGCCACCGCTCAGCATCGCCTGGCCGACGGCGTGCCCGAGCGGAAAGGCGATGTACGCGGTGAGGATAGGCTTGGCGCGTCCGACCGCCTGCTTCACGTAACGCACCACGGCGACTTCGTAGAGCGCGAGTACCGTGAACGCACCGGCGGCACACAGGCCGGCGAGTGCCAGTGTCGACGCGGGCACCGCCTGCATCTGCGCGAGGACGTCCGCAAACCTGATGCGCTGGAACGTGCGCCAGAGCACATAGCCCGCGAGCGCGGCGAGCACCACGCTCACGAGCACACCGGCATAAGTCTTGAATCGATTGCGGCGGGGATCGGACATCAGGCTCTACAGGCTCAACTGCGGGCATGGCCCGTAGTACGGTTATTCAATTGCGAGTAATTCTCAACAATGTTTGCAACTATCCATGAGTCCAGGATGAAACCTCCGCCTTGAAACGCAGTCGAATGCACAGGCAGGATTCAGGCTGCGTAGAATTGAGCAACTGGTCGATTGTCCCCTCTCGAGGAGAAGTATCCAAATGTCCGAACAGAAGTTTCCGCGTCGCACGCTGTTGAAGGGTGCGCTCCTGGGTGTAGCGGCCGTGCCGGTGTCTGCGCTTCTGGGCAAAGGCGCAGCTGCAGCGGGCGCCAGGGTCGACCCGAACGAGCCGCAGGCCAAGTCGCTCGGCTACGTTGAAGACGCGTCGAAAGTTGACGCCAAGGCCAACCCGAACTTCAAGCCGGGGCAGATGTGCGCCAACTGCCTGCAGGCCCCGACGGCCAAGCCGGGAATGACCGAAGTGCCCTGCAACATCTTCGCTGGCCGGCCGGTTGCCGCGAAGGGCTGGTGCAAGGTCTACGTCAAGAGGCCTTAAGCCGCACTGCAGCGGATGCTGAACGGCGCGATCGGGCAACCGGTCGCGCCGTTTCTTCTTGCGCGTCACGCTTTCACGCAGCATCGACCCTCTCGCCGACCCCTTGAAACGCCCCCCGGTGCTCACATCTAAGGCGGCACGTAGGGATTGCAGGGGCAATCCCCGGGCAGGAGGTAAGCGACCATGCGTGTCATCAAATGGGAACCGTTCCGTGACGTCGACGACGTGTTCGACCGTTTTTTTGCCGAATCGATGCGGCGCTGGCCGCGCCAGGGCGCCGCGACGCAGCCGCCTCGCGAATGGGCGCCCGCGGCCGACGTGAGCGAGACAGACGGCGAGTACGTGATCAAGGCCGAGTTGCCGGAAGTCCGCAAGGAAGACGTCAGCATCACGGTGCAGGACGGCGTGCTGACGCTCGCTGGCGAGCGCAAGCAGGAGAAGGTCGAGGAGCAGGAGAAGGTCCATCGCATCGAACGCTTCTATGGCTCCTTCGCGCGGCGCTTCGCGCTGCCTGAGAACGCCGACGAGCAGGGCATCCGCGCCGAGAGCCGCGACGGGGTGATCGTGATTCACATCCCGAAACAGCGAGTCGTCGAGCCGCAGCCGCGGCAGATCCAGATCCAGTAAGCCGTTCCGGCCCGCGGATTGCCGGGCAGGGCGTCGCAAGGCGCCCTGCCCGTCCGCATGCTCATCGCCGCACGAACGGCCGCTGTCGCGCCTTATACTTCGCCGGCGAAGATTTTCAGCCGGCGACAATTTTCAGCCGACGACGAGGACCCGCGACGATGACGACCCCCACCCTGGCCAAGGGCACAGCCGACCTCTGCGACGATCACGCCGATCGGGTGCAGGTCTGCGAGCCGACCTTCCACGTGTTCGGCGGCCGCCGCGCATTTCACGGTCCGATCAGCACCGTCCGCTGCTTCGAAGACAATTCGCGGGTCAAGGAAGCGGTGGAGAGCCCGGGCGAAGGCCGCGTGCTGGTCGTCGACGGGGGCGGGTCGCGCCGGCGGGCATTGCTGGGCGACAAACTCGGGCTCGCCGCGGTCAGCAACGGCTGGGCGGGCGTGATCATCCACGGCTGCATCCGTGATTCGGCCGAGCTTGGCCGCATGGATCTCGGTATTCGCGCGCTCGGTACGATGCCGCTGCGCAGCGACAAGCGCGGCGAAGGCGAGCGCGACGTGCCCGTGCGTTTTGCGGGCGTGACGTTCCGGCCGGGCGAGTTCGTCTACGTGGACGAAGATGGCATCATCGCCTCTGCCACCGCCCTGACGTAATACCGTCGCGCCGCCGGGTGCGCAGCACCCTCCGACTATCCCCTATCCCCTATCCCCTATCCCCTGACACATGCCACGCACCGTCTATTGCCAGTACCTGAAGCGCGAAGCCGATGGCCTCGATCGCGTTCCTTACCCGGGCGACCTGGGCAAGCGGATCTACGACAACATCTCGGCCGAGGCGTGGCGTGCGTGGGTCGGCCACCAGACGATGCTGATCAACGAGTACCGCCTGTCGACGATCGACCCGAAAGCGCGCAAGTTCCTTGCCGAGGAAATGGAAAAGTTCCTGTTCGGCGGCGGCAGCGCTAAGCCTGCCGAATACCGGCCGGAGTAGCGGAGGAAGGGGTTAGGGGTTAGGGGTTAGGGGTTAGTCGGAGGTGCAGCGAAAAAATTGAGTTCGCCGGCGACACTCAACGTCAGCAGGGATTGGCATCGTCGGAGGCCGAGGTATCGGGTTGCCATGTCCTTCCGACCAACCCCTAACCCCTAACCCCTATCCCCTATCCCCTACCCCCCTTCCCTGCGTGCAACGCGAGCGCGAGCCACGCGAGCATGAAACTGATTCCGCCCATCGGCGCGACCATGCCGAGCCAGCGAGGCGCGCCGAACGTCATCGCGTAGATTGAACCCGAGAAGAAGAAAACACCGACGCCGAACAGCACCGCGGCGCGCGGCAGCCAGCGGGTGTCCGGCGTCACCAGCGCAATGACTCCCACCAGGATCAGTGCCAGCGAGTGCAGTTGCTGATACAGCACCCCTGTCTGGTAGCTCGACAGCTGCTTGAGCGTGAGCGTTTTCTGCAGTGCATGCGCGCCAAACGCCCCGAGGACGACGCCGAGCAACATCAACAGGGCGCCGGCGACGATGCAACGCAGGGCGAACGTTCGATCAGTGGCGGAAGCGGGCGACATTGCAGCACCTGGCGGTTGGGCCTGGACGATGCAGCGTATGTTACCGGACAGCCGCGCAACGCCTGGTGATCCGACGCGCGAGAATCACGGTGGCGCCGCGACCGGTCAACGCTGCGGCCGCTGCAGCAGGGTCGCGATCGGCTTCGGCACTCCCACGGCGGCCGGAGCCGCGACGTCGTACCAGCGGTAGCGATCATCGTCGCGCAGTGCAGGCGCCTTGCCGGCGCAATGCACCGTGAGCGGCTTGAGGTCGTAGTCGAAGTGACTGAACGCGTGCTTGAGCGGTTCTTCCGGCTGCAGCGCCGACGAACCCACGAGGTGCTCCCGGCACCATTGGGCGGCGTGCTGGCGCGTAGGAAATTCCGGCAGGCCCCACAGCCCGCCCCAGATGCCACTGGGCGGCCGTCGCTCCAGCAGCACCTTGTTGCCGCGGCGCGCCAGCACGACCCACGCCTCGCGCAGCGGGCGCGCCTTGCGCGGCTTCGGTGCGGGATACAGGCGCTGCGTATCATTCCGCCGGGCCTCGCATGTCGGGCTGACCGGACACAACAGGCAGGCTGGGTTGGCCCGCGTGCAGATCGTCGCGCCGAGATCCATGATGCCTTGTGTGTATTCGTCCACGCGCGAGTACGGCGTGCATTCTTCGGCCAGAGCCCAAAGCCTGCGTTCGACTGCCGCATCGCCAGGAAAACCGTCGACCGCAAAGTGGCGCGCGAGCACGCGCCTGACGTTGCCATCGAGGATCGGATGACGTTCGCCGCGGGACAACGCCAGAATCGCTCCCGCCGTCGAGCGGCCGATGCCGGGCAACGCCATCACCTCGTCGAGTGTTGCTGGAAACTCACCGCGGTGGCGCTGCACCAGTATCTGGGCCGCGCGCTGCAGGTTGCGGGCGCGCGCGTAGTAACCGAGGCCGGACCAGAGATGCAGCACTTCGTCGAGCTGGGCTGCCCCGAGATCACGCACCGTCGGAAAACGCTCAATGAAGCGTTCGAAGTAGCCGGCGGCCGTTCCGACCTGCGTCTGCTGCAGCATGATCTCGGAGATCCACACGCGGTACGGAGTGCGGTCGCGCTGCCACGGGAGGCCCTTGCGCCCGTCGCTCTCGTGCCAGCGCAGCAGCGCCGGCGCGAACTCCGCCGCGTTCAAGACGAACAGACGAGGGCGACGTCGCCCGTGCCGGCGTGGCAATGGTCCGGGTAGCCGTACTGTTTCCAGTAGTCGACCAGCCCGATGCGCTCGGCAAGCTTCGAGAAGCGTGGATCCTTGCGGAAACCCGCGGCTTCGGGCTGCCAGGCGTTCATGACGCTCCACTCGCGCAGCCACGCCATGCTGTCGCGCGCGAGCGAGTCGTCAACGATCTGGAATGCGATGTCGTTCTGCTCCAGCTGTATGTAGGGCATCAGCAGGTCCACCTGCGTCGCAACTTTCGGCTCGACCGCGCGCAAGCCCGCCACGACGGCCGGGCGTTTTGCCGGATTCGCGATCGCGTCGACGAAATCGCCCACCTTCAATTTCAGCTCGGCCGGCAGTTTTCCCTGCGCAAGCAGCAGCCGCTTCGACTCGTCCCACTGTCCGCGACGCATCGCCACCGTGGCATCGATGCCTTCGTTCGCGCCGCTGCTTAGCCCGAGCTCACCGGCCAGCTTCGATAGACGCAATGCCTGTTCGTCCTCGCCTCGCATCAGGTAGACGTTGGCGAGGTTGTATGCCAGCACCGGCGCGCTCGGGTCGAGTTCGTACGCACGTCGCGCCTGCTCGAGCGCTGCATCAAGGCGCCCCACCTTCTGCAGCAGGATCGAGTACCAGTGATGTGGCGTGGGTTCGTTTGGCTCGAGCGAAATCGCGAAGAAAAAGCCGGACTCCGCATCGAGCAGGTTGCCGCGCTCGGAGTTGACCTGCGCCAGCACGGCGTGCGCCTCGCCGATCTTTGGATCGAGCGCCAGGGCCTGCCGTGCCGACTGCTCGGCCATCGGCAGGTACTTGTCCTCGTCGCCTTCCTCCTTGCTGTAACCGGGCAGCACCACGTAGGCGGAGGCCAATGCCGCGTGCGCGCGCGCAAATCCGGGATCGCGGGCCAGCGCTGACTGGTACAGCTCGATGGCGCGCCTCAGGTTGTCTTCCCCGCGGCGCTTCCAGATGGCCCGTGCCTGCAGGTAGAGCTCGTAGGCTTGGACGTTCTGGGTGGGCGCCGCGTCACGCTGCGCAAGCTGCTGTTCCTTGGGCGCGAGTTGGATCTTCAGCTTATAGACGATTGCAGTCGCGATCTCGTCCTGCACCGTGAAGATGTCCGCCATCCGCCGGTCGTAGGTTTCCGACCAGATGTGAAAGCCCGACTCCGCGTCGATCAACTGCGCCGTGATGCGTACCTGGTCGCCGGACTGGCGAACGCTGCCCTCGAGCACGGTTTCGACGCCGAGTTCCCTGCCGACTTCGCGGACGTCGACGTTGCGGCCTTTGTAGGCGAACGCAGAAGTGCGGGCAGCCACCTTGAGCCCGGGCACGCGGGCCAGCAGGTTCAGCAGTTCTTCGGACATGCCGTCGCTGAAGTAATCCTTGCTGGCGTCGCCGCTCAGGTTGGCGAAGGGCAGCACGGCGATCGAACTGGGGCTCCCGGCCGCCTCGGCACGGCCGAGTCCGCGCTCGTACAGGAGGTAGCCCAGCCCCGCCATTGCGACCATCACGACGACGCCGAACGCCGCACGCGTACGGAACTGCATCTGCGGCGGCGCCCCGGGCAACGGCTCAGTGCGCTCGATGCCCGTTGCACCGACGTCGAACACCCACGCGAGCACCATCGCGATCGGGAACCCGACCAGCAGGAAGATGACAAGGAAGGTCATGGCCCATTCGGGCACGTACAGGGCGGGCAGCACGACGGAGGCGGCCTCGGTGACCGCCCAGGCAACTGCGCCGTACGCAATGGCTACTTTGCCGACGCGACGACGCTTGATTTCAGCGAGGAAAGCCATCGATTGCCCGTTTCGTCATTCCCGCCCTGGGTTGAGCCCCGCCGGGTCGCGGGTCTCATTGCTGAGGCCGCCGCGGCGCGCCGACGTTCGCCCGCGCCGCATTGTCCATCAATCCGCGCTGCGCGCGTATCCCCGCGCGGCTACTTGCGGCACACGCCGACGTCGCCGCTCAGCGTCTTGATGCGTACGCGGGCGCTGGCGTTGGCTTCCTGATGGCGCCATTCCTTGCCTGGGGCGTATTCGTCGGTGCGCACGGGCCTGGGCCCGAAGCAGGGGCGGATCTCGCCGCTGAAGCTCGAAACGTCGTATTCCGCGCCGGTATCTCCAACCAGGTCGAGTCGCACGTCCCCGCTGATGCTTTCGATGTCGACGCGCGCGTCCGGCGCCAGCGAGCCCTGCAGCGTCAGGTTGCCGCTGGTGGAACGCAGGCGCGACCTGCTGGTTGCGCCGACGGCCAGGGTGAAGTCGCCGCTCACGGTACTGCCATTCACTTCGCCAGCGAGCCGGGTAGCACTGGCATTGCCGCTCACGGTCGTGATCGACACCAGTCCCTTCCTGCCGGAGCCGGCAATGGTCACATCGCCGCTGACGGTGCGGCACTCCAGGTCCTCGCCGCTCGTTTCGGTGCGCATGTCGCCGCTCACCGACTGCAGGCGTTGCGTGCCGCGCACGGCCTGGACGCCGATATCGGCGCTCACGGTGTTGATCGACACCTGGGAACCGGCGGGCACCTTCACGACCAGGTCGGTGTCGTCGACGTTGGAGGACCGGTCGGGCATGACCACCTTGATGCGGGTGATCTTGTCGGACTTGGTGAAGTCGAGCCGCTCCGTGCCCTTGCCGAGTTCACCCGTGACCTCGACCTCGTTGCGGTCCCAACCCGTCACCACGACCGATCCCGCCGTGTTCGAGATTTCGACCGTGCCGGAGGGATCCGCCTCCACCCGCTTGTTGACGGGCGTACCCGACAGCGCGGTGAGCGGCAGCGCCATCACCAGCAGCGCGGTGACTCGCGCCACGGGCCGGCGCTGGGGGGCGGTGACAATGACGGTCTTCATAACTGCATCCTCTTCCCGGTCGACGATTCAGGCACGTTCTCGAGACTGCTGGTCAGCTGGCCGACGTTCGACAGCACGGCCAGTTCGTCCTGGTACGTCTTCAGCAGCAGCTCTTCGAGCAGCGGGTCGCCCGGCTGTTCGGCAAGCGCGGCATTGATTTCATCGGCGGCCCGGCGCATTTCTTCAAGGTTGAACTCGAGCTTTGCACGCGCAGACGGCGGCAGCGTGGCGATGCGACGGTCCAGCACCAGGGTCAGCTGCTTGCGAGCTGCAACGTATTCCGGATCGAGGCGGCCCGCCGGACCGAAGGCCGCTGGCAGGGCAACCGCCGTGTCCGCCGCCGTGCTCCCGCTCGCCGGGGCCACCGGCACCGCAGCCTGCTGAACCGGACGGCTCCTGTCGAGCAGGCTCGCGGTGAGCAGTGACGAGCCTGCGACGAGCACCACCGCAGCCGCTGCCTGCCACAACCAGGTGGATCGACGCGTCGCCGGCGCAAAGGGAGTCGCGCGCTCGTCCATCCGTGCCGCGATGTCCGGCCACAAGTCGCGACCGGGCGCCACCTCGAGCGGCAGCTCGCGGAGCCGCGCATCGAGTCGCGCCGCGGCGTCCTGCGGTGTTCGTTCATCCTGCGTCATGGTTCCTCTCCGCCTCCTCGAGCCTGGCGCTCAACAGCGCGCGGGCCCGGTGTAACTGTGCCTTGCAGGTGCCGACGGCAATGCCGAGCAGTTGCGAGGCTTCCTCGTGCGAGTGGCCGTACACGCCCACCAGCACCAGCACGTGCCGCGCTCCCGGGGGCAACCCGGCGATGGCGGCTTCCAGGTCGCGGCTGCGGCCCGGATCGACCGTCGAGTGGTCGGCCAGCACCTCGGCAACCTCGCGTTCGATCGAATCCCCGGCGCCGAGCGATTCACCCCGGCGCCGCACCACCTGCAGCACCGCGTTCACGGCGATACGGTGCAGCCACGTCCCGAACGCGCTGCGCGTTTCGAAGCGCGGCAGGTTGCGCCAGGCCTGCACGAAGGCCTCCTGCGTGCAGTCCTCGGCGGTGGCGACGTTGCCGGTCATGCGCAGGCACAGCGCGTAGATGCGCGCCGAATGCCGACGGTAGAGCTGCTCGAACGCTGCCGCTGAACCATCGGCCGCGGACGTGACCAGCCGACGCTCCTCGGCCACCTCGCGTGCGCGCTGCAGTTCATCGACGACCTCCCCGGCATGTGCCAAGACCCACCTCGCTGTTACCCGTCGCACCGTGCGACCGGGTCCGGCATCCTACACAGGCCGCCTGGCGGCTCGTGTCGCGCCCCTGTGACAGATCAGATGCGGCACCGGCCCGAAAGGTTTACCCCGGAGCCCCCTATGAACGAAGCCGTCCGTGTCGAAAGGAAGGGTCAGGTCGGCACGGTGATTCTGCACCGACCCGCCGTCCGTAACGCCGTGGACCCGCCCACCGCTGCCGCACTGGCCCAGGCCTGCCTGACCCTCGATCGCGACCCCGAAATCCGGGCCGTGGTGCTATGGGGCGAGGGCGGCACGTTCTGCGCCGGCGCCGATCTGGGCGCCGTGAGCCGTGGCTGGGATCCGTCCAGGCTGCAACCACCGACCGGCGCGTCTGACGATGCGCTGGGGCCCATGGGTGTGTCGCGGCTGGAGCTTGACAAGCCGGTGATTGCGGCTATTGCCGGTCATGCGGTTGCGGGCGGCCTCGAAATCGCGCTCTGGTGCGACCTGCGGGTGGCCGAAGAGGACGCGACCCTCGGCGTGTTCTGCCGGCGCTGGGGAGTGCCGTTGATCGATGGCGGCACGTTCCGCCTGCCCCGCCTGGTCGGCGAGGGCCGTGCGCTCGACCTGATCCTGACCGGTCGCGCCGTGAGCGCAGGCGAAGCGCTGGCCATGGGACTCGTCAATCGAGTGGTGCCGCGCGGTGAATCGCGGACGGCTGCAGAAACGCTGGCGAGCGAGATCGCGTCGTTTCCGCAGGGCTGCCTGCGGGCCGACCGCGCGTCGTGCCGCGATCAGTGGGACCGCAATCGTGCCGAGGCGCTGCGCAACGAATTCGTGCGTGGACTCGACGTATTGAACAGTGGCGAGTCGGCCCAGGGCGCCGCGCGCTTCGTGGGTGGCGCGGGCCGCGGCGGCAAGCCGGCCGACTGAGGCCAGACTCCGTGCGGCCGGACCGCGTGCGGATTGATTGAGTTCGGCCTGAGTCAGTTCGGCTTCACGCCCTGCCGCAGGTAATCGACGGCTGCGCCGACGAGCGTCTTGAGCGCGACCGGCAGCGAGCCTTCGTCGACGAAGAACAGCGGCGAGTGATTGCTCGGCGCCGCGAGCGCATCCTGGCCAGCCGGCGTCACACCGACGAAGTAAAAGAACGACGGCACCGTCTTGCCGTAGTACGCGTAATCCTCGGAACCGGTGACGAACGGGATCACCTTGACGTTGTCAGGACCGGAGACGCGCTGCAACGACGCCACGGCGCGTGCCGTCAGTGCCGCATCGTTGACGACCACCGGGTTCGGGTCGCCGCCGAGTTCGAACTCCGTCGTCGCACCCTGCGATGCCGCAACGTCGCTCGAGATGCGCTTGATGCTCTCGATCACCTGCGCGCGCACCGACGGGTCGAACGTGCGGAACGTGCCGACCATTTCGACCGAGTCGGGAATGATGTTGTTACGGATGCCGCCCTTGATCGCCCCGACCGAGACCACGGCCGGATAGCGCGTGATGTCGACCTGGCGGCTCACGATCGTCTGCAGCGACATCACGATCTGCGCAGCCGTGACGATGGGATCGACGCCGCCCCACGGACGCGAGCCGTGCGTCTGCCGGCCCTTGATGACCAGCTTGAAGCGATCCGACGCCGCCATGAACGAGCCTTCGCGGTAACCGATCACGCCGGTGTTGAGCCCAGCCCAGAGGTGCAGGCCAAACATGGCATCCGGCTTCGTGGTCGCGAACAGTCCTTCGTCGAGCATCAGGCTCGCGCCGCCCCGCTCGCCGTCAGGTGCGCCTTCTTCCGCCGGCTGGAACACGAACATGACCGTGCCGGGCAGTTGCGCGCGAATTCCGGCCAGCACTTTCGCTGCGCCGAGCAGGATCGCCGTGTGCCCGTCGTGACCGCACGCATGCATCACGCCGACTTTCTCGCCGCGATACTCGGCCGCTGCCGTCGACTTGAACGGCAGATCGACCTGCTCCGTCACCGGCAATGCGTCCATGTCGGCGCGCAGCGCAACCGTCGGGCCCGGCTTGCCGCCCTTCAGGATCCCGACCACGCCGGTGTGCGCAATGCCGGTGCGGACCTCGAGGCCCATCTTCCGCAATTCTTCGGCCACGATCTTCGACGTGCGCACTTCGCGGTTGCTGAGTTCCGGGTTCTGGTGGAAATCGCGGCGCCACGCGATCACCTGTGGCATCGCCGCATCGGCAGCGGCAGCGAGGGTTGCGTCGCCGACGTCGGCCGCTGCCGCGCCTGCAGCAGCCGCGGACAGCATCAGTGCCGAGTAGAAAACAGTGCGCAGATTCATGCTTTACGCCCGGGTAGCGGGGAGAGAAGTCGCGCAGCATACTGCACCGACCGCAGCGACAGTGAGACTAAGGATGCTTCCAAGACGCAAGTCGATTGCGGCCCTTACCGCACTGAGCGTGACCTTAATGAGCACCAGCGCCATTCCTCCGGCCGACGCCCAGACCTACTCGCCCGCGATCGCCCGTTCGATCGCCAGGACCCAGAAGCCGCCATTGCACGGCCGGCACTGGATGGCGATTACCGGTAAGCCGCTCGGCGCCACGGCCGGCGCGAAGATCTTCGAGCGGGGCGGCAATGCCGTCGACGCCGCCTGCGCCATGATCGCCGCGACGTCCACCATGTGGGACGTGCTGCACTGGGGCGGCGAGACGCAGGCCCTGATCTTCGATCCGCGCACGAAGAAAGTGATCGCGATCAATGGGCTCGGCATGGCGCCCACCGGTGCGACACCCGAGTTCTTCAAGGGCAAGGGTTTCAAGTACCCGCCTGCCTATGGCCCGCTCGCGGCAGTCACGCCTGGCACCCCGGGCGGCATCATCCTGATGCTGCAGGAGTACGGCACGCTCTCGCTCGCCGAAGTGCTGGCTCCGGCCATCGAACTCGCGGACGGCTATCCGATCGATGGCGAAACCGCCGACCTGATCGAGCGCTGGAGAGAAAAGCTCAAGGAATGGCCCTACTCGAAGCAGGTGATGCTGCCGCACCTGGGCGCAGCACGCGAAGCTCCGCGTGCGGGCGAAATCTTCCGCCAGCCCGACCTCGCGGCCACGCTGCGCAAGATGGTCGAGGCGGAGAAGCAGGCGCTCACCGCCGGCAAGTCGCGCAAGGAAGCCCTGCAGGCGGCGTACGACCGCTTTTATCGTGGTGACATCGCCCAGGAGCTCGTGCGCGGCGTGCAGGAACAGGGTGGCCTGATCACCCTCGACGACCTCGCGCAGTGGCAGCCACTCATCGAGCAGCCGCTCAGCACCAACTACCGCGGCGTCGACGTCTACAAGCTCGACGTCTGGACGCAGGGCCCGGCGCTGCTGCAGTCGCTCAACATCCTCGAGAACTTCGACGTGCGCGCGATGGGTTACAACAGCGCGAACTACATCCACACCGTCTACCAGGCGATGAACCTCGCCTTCGCCGACCGCGACTTCTATTACGGCGACCCGTATTTTCCGCCCGCAGAGCCCACGCAGGGCCTGCTCTCGAAAGAGTATGCCAAGCAGCGCGCTGCGACGATCCGCATGGATCGCAACGACGTGAACGCAGGGCCCGGCGACCCGTACCCGTTCCAGGGCGGCAAGAACCCGTACGCCGCCGAGTTGCAGCAACAGCGCAAGACTGCGCTCGATGCACTGGACAAGGCCGGGCTCGCGGCCCGGCAACTGGCGGACTTCGAAGCGGGCTTCAGGAGCGGCACGACCACGGTCATGGCCGCCGACGCGGACGGCTGGCTGGTGTCGGTGACGCCGAGCGGCGGCTGGGTACCGGCGACGATTGCCGGCCGCACAGGCATCGGCCTGAGCCAGCGCATGCAATCGTTCGTGCTGGATCCGGCCGAGAATCCCTTCAACGTCGTGGCGCCGGGCAAGCGTCCGCGCGTCACGCTCACGCCGAGCCTCGCGCTCAAGGGTGGCAAACCGTGGTTGGCCTTCGCCGTGCAGGGCGGCGACTCGCAGGACCAGAACCTGCTGCAGTTCTTCCTCAACGTGCAGGAGTTCGGCATGACGCCGCAGGAAGCCGCCGAAGCCGCCAACTTCAACAGCTACCAGATGAAAGCGTCGTTCGATCAGCACGCATCGCAGCCGGGCCGCATCGTGCTGAACTCGTCGATGCCGCAGTGGGTCACCAGGGAACTCATCGGGCGCGGCTACAAGCCCGAATTCGAAGCCCGCACCTCCGGTCCGATCAACGCGATCATGATCGACCCGGAGAACGGCACGTTCTGGGGCGGCTCGAGCAATCACGGCGAGGACTACGGGATCGGCTGGTAGCAGGCGCATGACCACACGCCTGCCACCCATCGCGTTGCTGCAGGCGCTGCGCGTGCTGCTGGCGACGCCGCGACTCACCCCGCCGGAAGGCGAATCGGGCCGCTTTGGCGCAGACGGCCCGGACACGCTGCGGATCATCGGCGTTGGCGATTCAATTATCGCCGGCACCGGAGTGCGCAAGCTGCGGGACTCGCTGACCGCCGCCTATGCGCGATTGCTGCACGCGCGCGTGCAGCGTCCGGTCGAATGGCAGGTCCGGGGCCGCAACGGCGCGACCTCCGCGTCCGTTCTGCGCGAACTGGTGCCGACGGTTCCCGAGTGTGACCTCTACTTGATCTCGGTGGGCGTCAACGACGTGACACGGCGCGTGTCCCCGACCGCATTCGGCCGCAATGTCAGCGGCATCCACGACCGGCTGCGGGAAAAGTCGCCCGCGTCGGCATTCCTCTTCGCCGGCGTGCCGCCGCTCGAACGCTTCCCCGCGCTGCCTGCGCCGCTCAGCTCGCTCCTGGGTGCATGCGCTCGAGACTTGCAACAGGCCGCGGCCAGCGCCCTTGCTGGGCGACCGCGGACCTACTGCCACTTCTTTCCGGAGGCCGTATCACCGGGTGATTTCGCGCGCGACGGGTTTCATCCGGCTGAATCCGCCGTGTTGGCGTGGGCCGGCGCACTGCTGGCACTGACAGGTCAGGACGAGGTGGCTAGCTGTTCGCGGTGATAGAGCTTCGCTGCAATCCACCAGACGACACCGACTACCGCAAACGACGCGCCAAGGCTCACCGCCCAGTCGAGCGCGTCGATCCGCTCCGAACGCAGCACGCGCAGGATCATCTGGTTCTGGCTCAGGAACGGAACGGCCAGCATCCAGAGCTGCGTCCGGACCGGGGACACCATCAGCACCAGCGAAGGAATCATCGGCAGGAACATCAGCAGCGGCAGGTAGCCCTGCGCCTCGCGGTAGCTGCGCGCGAATGCGGCGAGCGCCGTCAGCACGGTCGCGCCGAGCAGCACGATCGGCAGGATGATCAGGAACAGTTGTGCCAGTCCGCCGGGTCCGAGATCGAAGGACGCGTCCATGCCGCGCGCCGGCACGATGGCGAAAGCGAGGCGATATGCGATGAGCGTGACTGCTATCGACAGCAGCGAGAACACCGCCGTGGCAAGGATCTTGGCGCTGATGATCGACTCGCGCGCCACGGGCGTCGCGAGCAGCGGTTCCAGCGACTGCCGCTCGCGCTCGCCCGCGGTGGCGTCGATTGCAAGCTGCAGGCCGCCGATGAACGCCAGCAACAGCAACAGGTACGGCAGGATCTGTTGCGACAGGTCGAATCGAGCCTCGGGCGTGGCTACGTCACGCGTGCCGATCTGCAGCGGGTTGGCGACCGCGGGATGAATGCCCCGGGCAACGAGCCGCAGCGTGCCGACGGTGCCGCTGTAACCGTCGAGCAAGCCGCCCAGTCGCGACACGGTCGCGCCGGAAGCCAGCGGACGTGAGCTGTCGAAGATCACCTCGACACTCGCGGGCCGGCCGGAACGCCAGTCCTCGCCGTACTTCTCGTCGATGCGCAGGACGACGTCGCGCTCCTGCGTGCGCACGGCCGCGTCGGCATCCGGTGGCGCGGGCAGTACCTTGACGTTGTGCGATTGCAGCCAGGCGACGAGGTTCGGTGCACGCTCCGCGCCGATGACCGGCAACTCCAGCGGTCCTTCGAGCTGCTGGGCCTGCTTGCGTGCGCCGAGCGCGTTGGTGCCCGCCAGCACCAGCGGAATCGCGAGTGGAATCACGACGAACGCGACCAGCATCATGCGGCGGTCGCGGAACGCGTCGAGCAACTCCTTGCGCAGGACGATCCACAGTGCCCTCATGCGAACAAACCCTCGTCCGAGCCGATCGCCTTGACGAAAGCGTCCTCGAGATTGGCGCAGCCGGTGGACGCGCGCAGTTCATCCGGGGTGCCGTCGGCAACGACGTGTCCGTGCGCGATCACGACGATCCTGTCGCAGAGCCGCGCCACCTCCTGCATGATGTGGCTCGACAGCAGCACACAGCGGCCCGCGGCGCGCTGCTCGAGCAGGAAGTTGCGCAGCGAGCGCGTGGTCATCACGTCGAGCCCATTGGTCGGCTCGTCGAGCAGCACGTTGCGGGGAGCGTGCACCAATGCGCGCGCAATAGCGGTCTTGGTGCGCTGTCCCTGCGAGAAACCCTCGGCGCGACGATCGATGAAGTCGCGCATCTCGAGTGCCGACACGAGCCGCTCGGTGCGCTCCGCAATGAGGCGCTCGTCGAGTCCCTGCAAGGCGCCGAAGTACGCAATGTTCTCGCGCGCGGTCAACCGCTTGTAGATCCCACGCGCGTCGGGGAGCACGCCGAGGCTCGCGCGCACGCGGGTGGGCTCGCTGGCCGCGTCGAGGCCGTCCACGAGCACGCGGCCTGAATCCGGCGACATCAGCGTGTAGAGCATGCGCAGCGTGGTGGTCTTGCCGGCTCCATTCGGGCCAAGCAGACCGGTAATCTGCCCGTCGGCCGCGGCGAAGCTCACGCCATCGACGGCCTGCACCCGGCCTGTGCGCGTCTGAAAAGACTTGCGCAACCCTTCGACGCGAATCATGCGCGCACCGTGCGGACCATCACGGGTCCCAACCGTACGAGCCACCGAACGGCGGCGAGTACTGCAGCTGGTCGAGGCAGCTGCCGTCCAGCGACTTCGCATCGGCCGCAGCGATGAACTCGGCGACGAGCCGCGGCCCGCAACCCACGCCCATCACGCTGTGGCCCTGTCCGCGGAAAACGAAATGCCGCGAATTCGGCAGCGTGCGCCGCACCTCGTCCGCGTACCGCGGCGGCGTCACCGGATCCAGCTCTCCGGACAGGAGCAGCACAGGCTTGTCGGATTTCACAGCGTCGTGGAAATCCTTCGGCACCGTGCCACGCGGCCACACCGCGCATTGCGCCAGCGTGTAGTCGACGAACTCGGTGCCGAGGATGGTCCCGGCGTCGGCCGGATCGACCCGCAACCCCGGCGCGTCCTCCGCGCACATGACGGACAGCTGCAGCGGCACGTAGATCTGTTCGCCGACCAGCTGCTCCATCATGCGTGACTGGGCCATGAGGTTTCCGAACTGGCCGTTGCCAGCCTCGGTGAGCAGCATCGGCAGCATGCCGAACAACTGCGGCGCGTAGGAATGGAAGCGCACGACCGAGACGAGCGAGGCATCGGTGAACTCGTCTTCGCGCTGCTCGTTGGTGAGCGGGTCGCGATACGTCACGCGCTGCGGGTGCTCGCGCAACCGCTGCAGCAGGTCAGCAAGACGCGCCCGCGGCGAACCAAAGCGCTTCGTGCATTCGACATCCGCGGTGCAGCGTGCGAATTGAGCGTCGACGGCCGCCTCGAGATTCTTCGCATGCTCATTGCCAAGGGCCAGGCTTGGCGGCACGACGGAGTCGAGCACGACCGACCTGATCGACGCGGGGTGGCGGCGCAGGTAATCGAGCCCGACGCGCGTGCCGTACGAGACTCCAACCAGGTTGAACTGCGCGATTCGCAGCGCACGGCGTACGTCTTCGAGGTCCGCAATGTACGCGCTGGTCGTATAGGCGCGAACGTCGACGTGCGGCCCGAGTTCCTGCAGGCAGTCGGTCGTCAGCCGGCGCACCTCATCGACACCCGCGGTCTCGAGAAGTCGCAAAACCTCATCGTTCAGCGTCCTGGGACACTCCAGTGGATTCGAGCGGCCGGCGCCGCGCTGGTCCACGAGCAGCACGTGACGCTGGCGCAGGATTTCGCGAAACGCGGGGTAGACGGTTGGAAAGGCTTCGAGGGCAGACTGGCCGGGGCCGCCGGCCAGCATGACGACAGGGTCCCTGGCTGGGGCCTTCGCCGTGCTCGGCACCCAGGCGATCGCGAGATCGAGCATGCGGCCGGTCGCGTTGGAGCGATCTTCTGGAACCCGCAGCGTTGCGCAGCGCGCGGGCACGGTCTGCGCCTGCCCCGCCTGCGCCAGCGTGCAGGGCGCGAACACCAGGCTCCCGAACGAGACGGTGACCGGCGCAGACGGCGCGTCCGCCCAGGCAGCCGCAGCCCCTGCCAGGGCCAGGAATACCCCGAGGACGCAATGGGTGGACTGCAATGACCGCATGTTGAACCTGCCTGTGCGTGGCGCTGCGCAACGTACACGGCGCCGGAGGTCTTCGCCACTCGATTGGGCTAGGATGCACCCATGCGTGCTTCGATGCCGCCCGCCACGCGGGTCCTGCTGTTCCTCAACGTCGCCATCTTCGTGGTGCAGTACCTCACCGGCGACCTGCTGTTGCGGCCGTTCGCCCTCTGGCCGCCGGCCTCGGCCCAGTTTCCGGGAGCACCGTCGTTCCAGGTCTGGCAGTTGCTGACGTACGGATTCCTGCACGGCAGCCTCACCCACCTGTTTTTCAACATGTTCGCGCTGTACATGTTCGGTGGCGAGATCGAGCGCCTGCTCGGCACCCGGCACTATGTCACCTACTACCTGGTCTGCGTGGTGGGCGCGGCGCTCGCCCAGCTGCTGGTACTGAGCAACATGGACCTGCGACCCATTCCCACGGTGGGCGCCTCTGGCGGCGTGTTCGGCCTGTTGCTGGCGTTCGGCATGGCCTATCCGCAGCGGCGCATCATGCTGCTGTTCCCGCCGATTCCGATGCCGGCGTGGTTGTTCGTCACGCTCTATGGCGTGCTCGAGTTGTATCTGGGCGTCACCGGGTCGGGCCAGGGTGTGGCGCATTTCGCGCACCTGGGCGGCATGGTGGCGGGTTTCGTGCTGCTGCTGCGCTGGCGCCGTCAGCCCCGGCCGCGCTGAGAGGGAGAGTCACCATGGCCGCGCATCCGCAATCGAAGCGTCACCGAAGCAAGCTCATCAAGGCCACCGCTGGCAAGCAAGGCGACGCGCCGTTGATGGAGCGCAACAAGGTCAGCCGCCACTCGGCCGAGGAAGCCGTGCGCACGCTGCTGCGCTGGGCCGGCGAAGACCCGCAGCGCGAAGGCCTGATCGATACGCCACAACGTGTCGTCGACGCTTATACCGACTGGTTTTCTGGCTACGCGATCGACCCGCGCGACTACCTGCGCCGAACATTCGAGGAGACGGGCGGCTACGACGAGATGGTCGTGCTGCGCGACATCGAGTTCGAATCGCACTGCGAGCACCACATGGCGCCGATCATCGGCCGGGCCCACGTGGGTTACCTGCCCACCGGCAAGGTCGTCGGCATCAGCAAGCTGGCCCGCGTGGTCG
>Ga0079037_100000463_pt1 | contig 18385 bp, 28 predicted proteins | sample Mud3Dept4metaG_FD_71479 | JGI IMG/M metagenome (GOLD analysis project Ga0079037, IMG submission 71479) | Freshwater wetland microbial communities from Ohio, USA, analyzing the effect of biotic and abiotic controls - Mud 3 Core 4 Depth 4 metaG | ecosystem: Environmental > Aquatic > Freshwater >... | reverse complement strand
CTTGTAATTCTTCATGTCGGCAGTTACGGAATTTCTAGGTGTGCCCGTCCATTCATAAACGGAATCTGTATAGTGTTTTTCGTTGATGTGATCTGCAACTTCACCAGATTTATTTTGATATCCGGTAATTCCGTAGAATTTCACTGAAGCCGCGCCGAATTTCATCGCCAACCAATAAGCAACAAGCCCAGCAGTCGGGCTGATAATATCAAGGTTATGTTCGTCCAGCGCCCATGCGGCAATTTGCTTGCGCTCGTCTTTGGTCACGATGTATTTCGATTGGTTGAACCGGATTTCAGCAGCTTCGTCGAACAGGATTAGATTTTTTACGTCCACTGTCTTGATTATTTCGTTGAAGCGTGGCAATATGCTTATCACGTTACACTTCTTGCCGTAGTCAGCTTCGTTGCGGATCGGGAAAATGTTCGTGCGATACACGATATCATGCTTATCAATTTCTGGCCCTAGTCTTTTTCGTTCAAGAATAGGGGCTTGTCCTACGAATGCTACTGATTTACCTTTGAAGATGTCGATCATGTTAATTTTCTGGTTTTATTCCGAACGGCCAGGGTTCGTGTTCTTGGTTAAAAAATGTATCAAGCCCCGAAGGTAGAATATAAACTTCATATTTTGCTTTAGTCTTCGGTTCTGGTGGTGTTGTGTCGTAATATTCAAAGAATACTAACGTCAACCCAAGAAACGCAGCAACTGATCCCAGCAGAATTAAAAAGCCGGTAAGCGTGCGTTCTTTTGGCACGTCGTGTTCGACGATTATTTCTGTTTCTTCTTGTCGCATGGTTTTCCTAATTTGATTACAAAATATTTTTGACCTGGTACAGCGCCCCATTCGGGCTTGCCGTAACCGATGTGTGTGCTGACGTGCTCAACTTTCAGTGAAGGCGAATTTGGCTGGTAGCCGTTTCGGAATTTCACGATGTCATATTTCTTGAACCCGTCGCCGATCACCTGCATTTTGGTTTCAATCAGCCGCGCGATCCAATGGTCAGAAATTTCGCGGTATTCTTCTGTTTTAATTCCCGCTTCGATCATGTCGAACCACTCCTTTTTGATTGGTAAATCAAGCGTGTTAATAGTCTTTTTCATTGCGTGGGTTTTTATGGTTACCGTACCGGCTGAAGTGCAGGTACATTTTCTTTTTGTCTGTAACGAGATCAAGATATTGTGACAAATCCCAACCCTTTGGGAATAGGTCGGCAGGTGTCTGGCCAGTTCGATTGAAACGGCGTTCAAGGTCTTCGACGGTAGGGTTGAGGCTGCGCGATTTTGGTTTATTGTAGTCTGCTTCAGTCGGTAGATCGCTAAGTTTAATCAATATTTTACGCAGGTTTCTACCAGCTTCAGCACCGTAAATTGGATTATGAGCAGAACGTGCAGTTGTTAACGTTTTTAATTCTTGATCTGTTGGTGATCGCCAATCACTGTTAAATTTAACAAGGTTTTCTTTTCTGAATATGCTTTCTTTACCTTCGACACGTATGCCTGTAACTTCAATGTCTGGCCCCATCGTCGAGCCGATTGTGTAACTTTCTCTTTTGCCATAAATTTGCGGGTAAAGTGAATGAAATGTTTTAATGAAAAAATTATCTGAAGAACATTTTTCAACAATAGCAACTTTTGACTTAATGCTTTCTATAACCAAAAATTTTGCGTTTATCATTTCATCTGTTGCTGACATTGGTGCTACTGGCAAAGGTTTTGACAAAGCGCAGCAAAGGCGGTGAAGTTCTTCTTTTTCAGGCTGACTTTGTTCAACAAATATTTTACCCATCGTACAATCTTCAGCACCAAAAATTCGCATCAAAAACCTATATCTATCTGAATCGGTTTTTTGTTTCCTGTATTCTGTTTTCAGGTCAAAAATAGCTTTATCGAAATCAAAATCACCGGTAAAAATACCTACACCTGGGCCGCTTATCATTAGCTTTCTAATAGCTTGCCTCATTCGGTCACTGGCTTCAACGCCTGTTATACCAAAGTTCGCAAGAACACTGTAATAATATTCTTTTTGGCCTGTCATACAACTTTACGCATTGATAAACGAACGATTTCGATCTTATTCTTGATGAATTTCAGACGAGCTTCGCCGGTCAATCCTTCAGGCACTTCGATCAGTACCGACGTGCGTGGCCCTACTTGAAACAATTCGCCCTTCGGCGACACGATGCCCTTCTTTTTCAGTTTGACTGCATCGTAGCCAGCCGGTGTTGTGATTCCGTCAGGATTTGTTGCGCCCTTCAGTTGGTAATGTTTTGCGTTTCCTTTTTTCATCGTGTAGGTGCTTGAAGTTTTACTAATCGTTCCTTCGCTTCGGCCAGTTCGGCTTTCAGTTTTTCAATGTCGTCTGTCATGGCTGTGTGCATTTCATTGAAGGCGTTTTTGTCGCGCTCACGCTGCATATATGCGTCTTCTTTGGCTTTCACGAAGTTATCAATGAATTCTTTTTTTATTGAATCCTTGATTGTACCAATGTATTCGCCAGCTATCACAGGTGGTATAAGGTTTATTTTTTTCAACGATTCAGATGTCCCCCACGCCTGAAACGCCTGGGAAGCGAAACGGTTTTTGTGCTCTAATGGCACGATGTTGATTTCTGGTTTTTGGTCGCTCATAATGTAGGTTTAATTGAAAATGTATTCATTATTTCTTGCAGTTGTCTGCGTGCATATTCAAACGGTACTTGCGGCATTCGGTATATGAAAATAAAATTTGTTTTTGCAATATCTTCAAGATCGTCAACAGGTACAGTTTTTAAAAATGGTTCTTGCGCAACCTCAGCGAAAATTGAATTCACCCGCAACTGGTCAAGCGCCTTTTGTTCGTGGCTGAAGATAAGGTTTATTTTCATTATCCAATCGCTTTTTTAATTGCAGCGTCAAGGTCTTTATCTACAAGTTCGGCTTGATCCATCAACGCTTTTTGTTTGATGCAGGCAGCTAATAATTCGGGCGCAGCTGCCATTAGTTTGGCGCGATCTTCCCAGCCTGACCATGTGTTCATGTGGCATACTGTACTGATCCCGTCAGCATGGGTTGTGCTAACTGTGTCTTGTATAGCTTCCCACTGTTCATTTAAGAAGTTGTTCATTGGGTTAGGTTTATATTTATTTGTTTTGCATTTCGGGCAAAATGGTGCATGACTATCAAGATCAAAAGCGTGATTACAATTGATACATTTTACTATCGACATAATTATTGATTTTGTTCAAGAAGATATTTACCCCATTGGTCGCCCATCGCTTCAGCAATACCAGAAAAAGTTTTGCTTCTAATATTTGCACGTTCTTTTTGACCTTTGGATTTGTCCGCATAAGCATACCATTTAGGCATTCGCTTACCGCTTTGAGTTGTGTGATATTCTGGTTCAATTCCTGTGTGTGTGTGTTTTAATTTAGGGAAGCCCTTCAACCATAAGCAAGTTTTTTTTGGTTCAACGTGTCCGAACATCATTGGTGTAATTATCTGGTCGGGCTTACGCCACAAAGTAGACATTACACCGATAGGATTTTCCATCGCTATTTTTGGTATTCCGCAATTCCATAGAGCCATGAAGAATTCGTAAGCATCTGCGCGTGCCTGTCTTCTTGCTTGACCAACAAGTGCGCCAGATTTGCGTTCTGGCTGATCTTTTAGCCATTTATTACCTGTTACGGTTAGGTAAGTGCAGTCAGGAAAAAATATAGCCGCGTCCCACCCGTTACCAATATAAACTTCTGAACCGTCTTGTGCTTTCAAAACATTTCCGGGCAGGATTGTTGACGAACCACCATTTATTGCTTTAAATATGTCCATCTGAAGATGCCATTCAGGGTGTCCACCTGAACACGGCTGAATGTCGCAGCTGTACGCTTCAAAACCTCTTTTTCTAAATTCAAGACAAACCGCTTGACTTTTTTCACAACCTATTAAAATTTTTTTCATTTTCTAATCGAAATTATAACTGTTAATAGCATCGTTAGCTTCTTTCAATCCTTTTCCTTTTATCAATGATCGAAATGCTTTACGATTTTTAGGAGTATCAATAATGTATTCTTTTGGGTCAATGTTTACGCCCGACAGTGTTGTTTTACCAGTGAATGAACAAAGATCACCTTTATACATCAGAAGTTTTGCACCGCACATTATTGGTTCGTTTCTCATGTTCGCTCCAAGAGCGATCAAAGGAGTTACACCGATTTCAGCCATTCCGCCGTTAACTTTTACTTTGTCCATTTTGATTTTAGTTTTTGATTACCTGACAAATATACGACGACTTTTTACATTAATCCACTAATTGACAAATAAATTACGTTTAAAATTTAACAAACACATTCAAACCGTTGATTCTATTGGCTGGCCATAAAATGCTAAAATGGTGTTTTGTCAAACGGGATCACCATGCCAGCAGACGCAACGCATACATTTTTGCCTGTTTGGTCGGTCACGGCTTGCGCAAATTCAAGTGCATGGCTATTGGTGTCGCTCAAATGGATCAGCACGATGTTGTTGACCGCTGCCAGATCATTCACTTCAAGCGTCTTCAGGCACGTTTCAAGACTCATGTGTGACTTCGCTACCCGATCCTTCAGAAAATCGTCAGCACCGTCACCATATCGTTCAGCAATGATCTTCTTTGAATAGTTGGCTTCGATCAGCACGTTGTTAAGCCCGGAGAACGAATATTTCAACAGACACGTATCGGTCACGAACAAAACCTTGCCGCATTCTTTGTGATGGATCAAGAACCCGACCGGTTCAGCAGCATCGTGCTGCACGTCGAATGCAATGACACGGAATTCGCCCAGGGCGATTGTCATCGTTTCGGTTGGGAAACATTTAGACCTGTGCGATTGCCAACCCATTGCTTTGTGTGTTCCGCGTGTGCTGTACGTGTCGATCCCTAAGTTCTGAAGATGGCCAGCCGCAACAGCATGATCGTTGTGCTCATGCGTGATAATACAACCGACCACGCTATTGAACGAAAAACCCATTGCTTCTTTAATTTCCTTCACGTGAACACCTGCTTCGATTATCAACGTTTCGCCGTTGCTGGCGGTTAACAGGTAGCAATTTCCTTTGCTACCTGTTCCTACTACCGTCAACTTCATTGCTAGAACCCTGGGCCGTCAGTGCCTTTTTTATCGTCAGCTTTTTCGCCTGCTTTTTTCTTTTCAACCTTTGGCTTCACTTCTTCAGCGGCTGGTTTTTTTTCTTCAGCAGCAGGGCCATTAGTTGCTGCTGGCTGTTCATCGTCTTTTACTTCGGTGTGTTCGTCAAATTGAACAGAACCTGTTTGATCTGCAACCATTTCATCAACACGTTCTTCAGTTACTTTTTTACCTTCAACTTCGATTTCTATCATGCGAACATAATTGTCGTCGATTTTTTGACTGTCGATTGTGATGCCATTATTTGCTGCACGCGAAAGTGTTTTGAAACACATTTCGGGCAACCAGCCTTCAACTTTAATTTTCCCGGATTTCTTGCCGTCCTTCCAGTTGTCCTTTTCACCACCCCAAAATTCAGCACTTGCGTTTTTCGGCACGCGCTTCATAATATCAGCCATCGACATGATTCGCAGCTTATTTTTTTCTGGTTGTGAAATGTAATTGTAGTAATAAAAACCACCCACAACTTCGCCACGATCAAATGGCGAAGTGATATCAAAAGAATAGCTTTCAACACGGTTCTTGTCGTTCTTTTTGTGAGGTTTGAAAATGTCATTAGCGTGAACGACTTCGACAATTATATCGTCAGGAATGTCAAGGCCGTATTTTTTGGCTTTCAATTCAAGACCACGATACCCCAGCATGAAAGTGATGTCGTATTTTTTTATCGAATCATTTTTGTATGGTATCGGGTGTATTTGATTCGGCTGCATTGGGTCAATTCCCAATGTCGCGTAAATCACTACATCAATCGACATTTTTTCACGGTTAATGTTGTCCCACGTGTACGCAAGTGTTTCACGATACTGTTCAGGCTTCGCCAATCTTTTAGCTTCAGCAGTCTTCAGTACCATATCTAACTTGATGAAATAGTTCTGAATCAATTTTTGATGGAACGGGGCCAGTTTAATTTCCCCCGGAACGGCTGCGAAGTTCTTCATAACCATACCAAGAAATCGTTCTGAAGGTGTTAGTTCTTTTTTTGTTGAAACAACGGTTGAAAGCGCTGCATTTTTTTCTTCTGTACTCATAAAATTTAGCTTTAGTTTTAGGTTTTGAAATTACGCAATTCGAAGGACTTTTTCGCCTTTGAATGCAAATAAATTAATAATCTGTGACGCGCACGCTATAAGGTTTATAACCGATTCACGGTTGTCAACAAATACTGGCGCGGTGACGTTATAATGTTCGCACAACGCATTAATAATGTCGACGCCTGCATTCACTTTCGACGCTGTGTTTGCATCAAGATACGGCACGCCGTTGATCGTGCAGATACACGTTTCGGCTTCACCGCCGTTGATCTGCTGTTCAAACATTTTGAAGTTCACAAGTTTGAATTTGTCATTAACAGTGTCTTCGATGAACTGAACCTTCAGCTTGTTGAACTTATCAATGATAAATTGCAGGCGTTCGTTTTCAAGAATTGTAGCTGAAAGTGTTTTTTCTTCAGCTTCCAGTTGCTTCACGCGCTCGTCAACTTTTACGATCTGCTGTTCTTTGAATAGTTCGCTTTTAATAGCATCAATTTCAGCAACAACAGCAGCGCGTTTTGTTTTTAATTCTGTTGTGTCTGGTGCAGTTCCTAGCGCAGTGGTCATCTGGTCAATTTCAGCGCGAATTGCTGCGATGTCGGCGACGATTTTTTTGTATTCAACATTTTCAGCAAGCATTTTTTGAACCTGTTCTTCAACTGAAGCCTTCGGAACTGCTGAAGTAATTTTTGCTTCTTCAGCAGTGATCTGGTCGGTCAATTCTTTGATGGTGGTAGTAAGTAATTCGACCATCTTCATGTTTTCAGCAGCTTTCACGCCTATTTCAATACCTTCTTTTTCTAGGGCATCACGTTCAGTTGCTAATTTTTTACCGTCAGCGCTGATCTTCGCTAAATTGTTGGCTTTATCTGTGTTGAAATTATCAATCATTGTCTTGCGACGTGCTTCAGTATCGGTTTCTTCAAAGGCACGCTTACAAGTTGGGCAACAGAAATCAGCGTCATTGAACTTTATTTCACGCGAATTTTCAACACTCCATGCGTCACGCTTTTCGGTCATGGCTGTATTAGTTTTCACAACATCTGAAATGACCGTTTCGGCAAGTTTCGCAAGCGTTTTGCCTGTATTTTCGTAAGCCGTTAATGTGTTCTTTTTTGAAAGCAAGTCGCCCTTCATTTTTGCAATGTCGGCCCCGCCTGCGCTCACTACATTCAGAACAGCATTTTTTGTGTCGCGGTCAATGGTCTGCTTTTTATCAAGCAATTCTGTACCGATTAGTTTTTTGTCCTGAATAAGTTTTGCTTTGTCGTCGAACGCTTTTGATTTGTTGGTGATCTCGTCATCAACAAGCATTAGTTCTGAATTTTTAGCAGCAAGTTCAACATTAATCTTCACAAAACCGCCTTCGGGAACTTCAGGCTTTGACCTGTTGGCTTCATTAATTCGGTGCGGGATTGCGTCAAGTTCTTCTTTCGACTTCTTAATCTGCGCAGCAATTTGTTTTTTGAATTCGTCAATGCTTTTACCATCTTGTTCGATGGCCAGAACAACCGGCGCAGAACCTTCAATGCTGCGAAGTATTGCCATCGTGTCGATACCGCCAGCAAGTTCAACCAACACAGCACGACGTTCTTGCCATTTCAATTCGTTGAACGCAGTTGGTGATGTTATTAGTTTGAAAATGCTTTCATTAAATATACCGTCGATTTTTTGTTGAAATTCTTTTTGCGACATCGGCACTTCGTTCCAAAAATATGCAGTTTCGTGGCCGGTGAATTCAGCAACTTCAGCGCCTTTTTTCTTTACCCACTTTTCCTTGTACACTTTTTTCGGCACGATCATTTGGCCATCGACGATAATTTCGGCCTGAACTTCATGGTCTAAATTTGGAATAACTTTGTTATTTGAATCAAGCGTTTTGATCTCGAAATCTTTTCGACCGGTTGAATCTTTTCCGAAAAACAACCACCAAAAGGCGTCGAAAACTGTTGTTTTTCCTGTTCCGTTTTCGCCCAGCAGGGTCGTTTCGGTTGCATCGAATTCGATGTGTTGATTGCGTACACCCTTGAAGTTTAAAAGGGTTAACGATTTTAGTCTAATGTCCATTTTCTTTTGCTTTTTTAGTTTGACGGTACAAATATAAATAAATATTTTTCAATTAATCGACAAATCAATTAAAAGTTTTTTCATACATTTGTCGAAACAATATTTCAATTATGGAAAAACAACCAGGTGTCGATGTTCGTTTCAGCATGAACATACACGTAACAGAAGAAGAATCGCTGAATTTCAACAAGGCTGTTGCTGCTTTAAAGGTGCGGCGCGAAGTTGAGGGAAAAGATAAACTATTCATCGCCCGTGTGTGGCGACAAGCGATTGTGGCGTTTGCAAAAGACCCGCAAGGATTTCTTAACTTCATTAAATTCAAAAACTAATGTATTCAATCAAAGGAACCCTAAAAAGAAAAGGCGTTGTTGAACAGGTCAGCGACACGTTTAAGAAGCGCACCTTCGTTGTTGAAGACGCAAGTGGACAATATGCACAGACAATCGAATTTCAAGCCGTACAGGATCGCGTCGAATTACTCGACAAGATTGCGACCGGCCAGCCGGTTGAAGTGACATTTTTCATTCGTGGCCGCGAGTGGACGAACCCAAAAGACGGGGCCGTTAAAGTTTTCAACACGCTTGACGCGTGGAAGGTTGAAGCACTCATTGACCAGAAGACAGCAGGCAAGGACAAACCGAACGGTGATAACAACGGCGCTGCAAACGCTGAAACTTTTGTTGCTGAAGGCGACGACGATCTACCGTTCTAATAATAGCTTCTAAGCCTACTAAAACCTACAAATGAAGCATCTAGTAACTTTGTTCAAAACGACAAAGAGCGTCAATACTGGCTACAATCGGGACGTTTCAAAAGTCTTTCAACGCATCAAAGAAGGCGCAAGTCAGCGGCCCATCGAAAAGATTCGTAAGACTAAAAACAAGGAACAACGCGATGCCCTGAAGCTCGAATTATTACCTGTGATCTGTTTCAACGGAACATTCCGATATCGCAGTGAAGCTGGTTTTATAGCGCATTCGGGCTTGTGCATTTTGGATTTCGATAAGATACCGACCGACCAAATGCAGGCGCACAAAGATTCGCTTAGTGCGTGCGAATATATTTTTGCTTGCTGGTTATCGCCTTCAGGTTTTGGATTCAAGGCACTGGTGCAAATTCCGCCTGAACCGGAAAAACATAAGGGGTACTTCAATGAGATCGCGAAATTCTTCGATTCGCCATATCTCGACACGGCAGGCAATTACGTGGCTTCACCATGTTACGAATCTTACGACCCCGACATCTACATAAATCCTGAAGCATCGCTTTGGAGCAAATGCGAGATCGAAGAAATCGAAGATATCGGCGTGACCACTGCCGACTTCCCGGTTACGAGTGAAAACCGAATTATCACCAACTTGCTTGAATGGTGGAAGAAAAAATTCGGTAAGATCAAAGGCGAACGAAACGCCAACGTGTTCAAGCTGGCCAAAGCGTTCAACGACTTCGGTATTCACAAGCAAGAAGCCGAACAGGTACTTTTGACGTTCCGGGAAAAAGATTTCAACGAGCACGAAATTCGCAATATCGTCAAATCAGCCTACAAGGATAAGGCCGCGTTCAGATCGAAGTTTTTTGAAGATCATGAAATCAAAAGACGAATTGAAAAAATGATTCGCAGCGGCAAGAAGGTGAAGGATATCATTGCCGCCATGCCTGAAGCTGATAAGGAAATGATCGAACGGGGTATCGAAACGATCAAAGAAACGATTGCTATTGACGATTTTTGGGAATACGACGAGAATGGAAAAATAAAACTGATCCCGCACAAATACAAATTTTGGCTGCAACAGCACAATTTTTTCAAGTACTACCCATCGAAGAAGTCTGAAATTTACACCTTCATCTTGAAGGATCAAAACCTACTTGAAGAAACCGACAAGAACCGAATCAAAGATTTTGTTCTGACGCATTTGATGAACCGCACCGATATTGGTTTCTATCCTTACGACTACATGGCCAGCAATCAAAAGTTCTTCACGTTCGATTATCTTTCGTTTCTTGATTCAGCTGACGTTGAAATCAAGCGTGACAATAAAGAAGAATGTTACATTTATTTCAAAAATTGTGCTGTAAAAGTCACCAACGAATCAATCAATAAAGTTGACTACATTGATGTTGATGGCTTCGTGTGGCGAAACCAGATCATTGACGATGAATTTGAAATACTTGACCATCACGACAGCGAATTCAGGCGGTTCATCTGGTTGATTTCTGCTGAAGATGTTGACCGGTACAACACCATGAAGTCAGTCATCGGCTACCTGCTGCATTCGTTTCAGAATTCAGCCAACAACAAAGCGATCATTCTGAATGACGAATTAATCAGCGAGCACCCGAACGGTGGAAGCGGTAAGGGTATTTTCTGGCGCGCGCTGCGCAAGATGAAACGAGTATCACGCATTGACGGTAAGTTGTACGACCCCAGCAAAACGTTCAGCTACCAAACCGTTACGGTCGATTCACAGATTGTTGTGTTCGATGACGTGAAGAAGAATTTCAATTTTGAAAACCTGTTCAGTGCGATCACCGAAGGGTATCAAATCGAATATAAGAACCAGGGAGCTGTGCAGCTGCCGATTTCAGAATCGCCGAAGACATTGATCGCAACCAACTACACAATCGGCGGCATCGGCGGTTCGTTTGCTCGAAGAAAATTTGAAGTTGAATTTTCAAATCACTTCAACGATCAGTACACACCTGAACAGGAATTTGGGCACATGCTAATCGACGACTGGAACGAAACAGAAATGAACCGGTTTTATTCGTTCATGATTCAATGCGTGCAGTACTATTTGAAACATGGTCTGAAGACTTACGAACACAAGAACCTGGAAAAGCGCAAGTTTATAAAATCGACTTCGCACGAATTTTTCGAGTGGGCCAACGAAGAAAATATTCCCTTCGATGTGCGTCTTGATCGCAAAGTTCTGTACAACCAATTTATTGAAGAATACAGTGATTTGAAAAAATGGCTGAAGCAGAAAACATTCACCGGCTGGCTGAAGACATACGTCAGTTACACGGGACTTGAATACCTCGACGGAAAAAGCAACGGCGTGTGGTGGATGGTTGTAAAATCTTCGCCTGACGCATCACTAAAAACAACAACATCTGGCGAAATTTCATTCGACGGCGATGACAAAGATAAATTACCTTTTTAACCTCTAAACATAAAGCAAATGGCTAAAGCGACAAAAAAAAACACTCCCAGGATAAAGAAGCCGAAGAAAGTAAAGCGTCTTACTCGGAACCAACAAATCAAACTTCTGACCGCCGAAATTTTAGGCTGGTGTCGTGTAGAAAAAACACGATCAAAACGGTGGATTTATACAAGCCACAACAACAGCGAAAAAGCAAAGAACAGCGAGGCCGTCACGAAGTTGATGGAACAGTACGATTTCGGTCTTCAATACACTTTGTAAAATGAAGCTGCGACAGTACCAAAACGATTCGGTAAATGAATTATCGAAGGGCTTCAGGGCGCATCTGCGTCAAATCCTATGCTTACCCACAGGCGCAGGCAAGACGGTGACGTTTTCAGAGATCACCAACAGGGCCGTGACTAAGAAAAAGACACAGACACTTGTGCTGACTGATCGAATCGAATTATTTGAACAAACATTCAACGCGCTTGAAGATGTTATTCTGAATTCTGACGACACTGAAAACTATTTCAATGCTATTCGCAATAATTCGATTCAGGTGCTCAACGCAGCAGCGAAAGAAAAAGATTTCAACCCTCACGCGCTACTTACGGTCGGCATGGTTGAGACGGTGAAGCGCCGGTTGATGTTTGGCTACGAACCCGAACTGATTATAATCGACGAAGCGCATAAGGGCAACTTCACGAAGATACTTGACCGCTGGCCAAACGCACGCGTAATTGGCGCAACCGCTACACCAATCGGCAAGCACCTGGTCAAATATTACCAGAACATTGTGCAGAATATCGATATACCTGAATTGATCGACCAGGGTTTTTTGTGCCCGGTTGTTGCATGGCAGATGCAAGACGATTTCAGTGATTTGGAAGTGAAGAAGTCGGGCGATGAATATACCGGGGCCAGCTTGAACGCTCACTACAACAAAACAAAACTTTACGCAGGCGTTGTTGCCGAATGGAAGGCGAAAGCGCTAGGCGAACAGACAATCGTTTTCAACGTCAGCATCGAACACACCATCAAGCAGACTGAAGAATTCATTGCTGAAGGAATTGCAGCCCGGTACGTGACGAGTGAAACACCGAAGTGGGAGCGCGACCAAATTCTTGCAGCATTCAAACGGCGTGAATTCACCGTGCTGAACAACTGCGGGATTCTTACAACTGGCTACGACGAACCCAGCATCACGTGTATAATCGTCAACCGCGCGACATTATCGCTTGCGCTTTGGCTTCAGATGTGCGGGCGAGGGTCACGGCCATATCAAGGCAAAACACATTTCAAAGTGCTTGATTTCGGAGCTAATCACGAACGGCATGGCCGATGGGACACAGCAAGAATCTGGAAACTATCGGAACCGAAAAAGCGTGCAGAAAAACCGGCCCCATTGAAGCAGTGCCCGAAATGTGAAGCAATGGTATTTGCACAAGCATCTGCGTGCCTTCACTGTGGATTTGACGGCTGGGGTGTCGAACGTGGTGAAGGTGGCAAGCCGTTGGCTGAAGGTGTTATGGTTGAGGTTCCCGCAACAGTTCCCAATCACATGGTCGGGCGAAAAATTGGTGATCTTGAAGTCACCGAACTGGTTGAGCTTCAAAAATTGGATCGGTATAAGCCTGCGTTCATTCAGCGAATCGTTCGGTCGAAGGGCGAACTGGCTGTCATGGCTTACGGTGAAATAATGGGGTACAAACCTGGCTGGTTTACACGTCAAAAGGAACAGATGGAAGATAAGAAATTCACAACTTTTTCAAACTTTACATTACGATAATTATGAATATAGAAACACCAGAAGAACTTGCCGAACACCTTGCCGATTGGATCGGTGTGTACGGTTGTTGTAATCAACACACAGAAGAAGGCGACAAAATCGAATTGTGTACCTACGATAAAGACAAGCCGACCTGTTGCCGTGTTGCATTTACAAATGATATTGTTACAAGAATTTATGAATCAGTTGAAAACAAAAAGAAGTTAGATGCAGCCGGAATCACTTAACGATAAGACACGAAAACTTTACATCGACTGCGCACCCTGGCAAACCGTTCGGGTTGACGATTTCCTTATTGCTGTTGGTAAAAAACAATCGAACAGCGTGTATCACGTTGCTGAAGTCAAGCAAGTGGTGCAGAAGCATAAACGAATTACTCGTCATTATATGCAGGTGTACAAAAGCGATCTAATTACGGCGCTAAAGCGTGACCGGAACACGCAGCAATTGATTCCGTTAAAATGGTATAAACGAGAAAAGAAAAAGTTATGAACAATCAAGAAAATAAAATCATGTCTGCGTTCCCTGGTGAAACAATGGTAACCTGGAATGAAAAAGACGGTGAAAAAATTGTACCGAATCATGGTGTTAGTAAATTGGAATATTTTGCCGCGCGTGCCCCTAAGAAAATCCCTGGCTGGTTTCAACCTTGTCTTGATGAAATAAGTGGCGGGCAAAAACCTAAAGAGGTACAGCCGTTTCATTTTGTGTTCGGAAATAGTTCTTCGCACAAACACAGTGAATTCATCAAAAGGCATTGGTTTGACGAAGATGGCTGTTTTGTTATAACGGACAAATCAATAAAAATCCCTGAAGGGCTTGAAGATGAAATAAGGCAGTGGGAAATTGATATTGACAAATATCTGAAAGATAAAAAGACATTTGAAGCGATTCTTCGCCGTGAAACAATTGCGCAGTGGCCCTGGTATTGGGCGAACATTGTGCTTGATTCAAAATACGAACTGAAGCAGCACTGAAATGGAAACGAAGAAATCTGAAGACAAAATTCAACAGGAAATAGTTGTATGGTTCCGCAATACGTTTTGCCTGGCTCACCACAACCCGAAGCTGAAAATTTTTGCAGTTCCTAACGCTGACGTGTCAAGTGACGCGCATCGTATCAAAATGTTTTCCACTGGTGTCGAAGCTGGCGTTGCCGATCTGATTGTTCTGTTGCCTGGGGCGCAAATAATTTTCGTTGAAGTGAAAACAGAAATCGGCAGGCTTTCACCAAAGCAAACGAAGTTCAGCATTGATGTTGATGAATTAGGGTTCTGTTATTACATGGTGCGGTCAATTGAGCAATTCAAGAATTTACCGGAAATTAAAAAAATGTTGTGTTGATTTGTCAATTAATCTTATATTTGCCGTATGCGCTTACTACTTCTTTGGGCTAATATCGTTTTCGTCATCAAATGGCCGTTCAGACAATTTGCACGCCTGTGGCTTCGTGATTCTGTCGTGCATAAACTCACTAAACCTGTGCCGTCTGAAAATGGTCAGCCGTTTGGTCTAATTGATACGCCAATCGGCAAAAAATGCAATCACGGATTCAGTCAGCTGAACGTTGCGAAATACCAGGGCAACGCGAAGTGCGACTATTGTGGTGTGAAGTTAAAAGACGCAGCTAATGGAGCATGACGCAAGCCGCACACGTGTCGAATCGCATTTCAGTCGTGGAAAAGAAGTACTGTCGTTGTCGCACATGGATTTTGAAGTTGATGGCGTACCGTTCCGGGTAATCGGAACACGTGAAGAAGTCGGCGATTACATCTGCACGATCAAGAACATGAAGAATAAAAAGATCAGCGAAATGGACCACCAACGATTGTGCCGCGTGGTACGTGACGAACTGGCGAAGAATGAACAGGCCGCAGCAGCAACAATTGCCGCAACAAAAGCTGCTGAAGAAGCAAAAAGGGAAGCAAGGCTTAAAATATTGCCAACTGTTGAGTTACAAAAAGGATTATTTTAAACTAAAGCAAAAATAAATGGCTAAAAAACATGAAAAACCGGAACCTTTAAAGCACGACGTAAATACGTGTTTAAAGAAAATTATCAAAAATGCTAAGAAGGCAGACGAATCAATTGAACACGTTTCTTTTGAGTTGGCCGGAATAACTAGAATAGGGGCAATTCCTCGAAGATACAAAACGGGTCAGGTTATTAGAATCACCCGGCTGAACAGCAAAGGAAAAGAAGTTGTTCAAAAAACTTTTATAAGTCACGAATATTGCCCTTTTTGTGGCACAAAATTTTAACAACATGGATAAACCGGAAAACTTTAAGATCGAAAAAGTCATCGACCACCTGCGCGGAACTGTCGGGACGATTGAAAACAGCATGATCGAACTTTATGGCGACGATTACGATCACAACTGCCTGAACGCTGACGACATCAAAGCGATAAACGAAAAGCTATTTGAATGCGACGAGTGCGGTAAATGGCTTGACCATTCTGAACACGTCGAACAGCCAATTGAACCGAAATCGAACTTTACCTGCTGCAAAAATTGCTTCGCAGAAGACAATTAGACGATTTACGAACAAAATTTTGTTAAAAACTTTATAAATTATATTTTTACACACATTATGAACAACGCAAGATACAGTTTAACTTTTTACGGCGGCGTTTGGGTCGCTGGGTTTATTATTTTCTTCTTAACGCCTGGGTGGTCATGGCAAATGATAGTGCTGGGGTCGTGTCTTTTCTTCTTGTGCCCGTCGTGGAAACACTACTTCGATTGGAGGCTGACAAAAGATTTAGCACGTCAACACATGAAGGGCCACTTAACCGAACACGCGGCCAATCTGAAGCGTGACGAACAAAACGGTATCAAACACTAATCGACATGGCAAAGAAAACTAAAGCAGCTGCGGCGACAAATTCGCGCGAAAGCAAAATAATCCTAATGCCGGGCGCACAGAAGGTAATCAACGAAGCAGCTGGGATTGCTCCGAACGATGGCGTGTTCGATCAGCACCGGCCTGAAATTGTTAACGAAGTTGATCTTGTGCCGATAAAGGCGCGAAAATATCGACTGTACGATCAGCATCATGGTCGGTTTGTAATTCGCAACAACAATGCAGTCGCACCGAATAATTTCGTCAAACAAACGCTGAACGATGACACAAAGAAAGCGGTGTATTCTGACGACGAGCTTGAAAATTCATCTTCATGGCACTATCGTCATATTCCTGAAATTATCGCAATGCTGCTGAATCAAAAAGCGAACATGGATTTAGAATTCTTCATGTTGAAGCGCAACCCGAAAACGAAAAAACTTTATATCAAGTAACATGAAAAAGCAAATCTTAATCATTGCAACTGCCGCATTAATTCTTGCCGGTTGTTCAAAAGAATGGAACTGTACCGTGACGACAGATTACGATTATTTGGGCGCACCACAGCACACCGAAACGCAAACAACATTCACCGGCACAACGAACGAAATGCACGCATTTGAAGATGCGAATACGCATAACGAAGGCGACGTTGTTACTTCAGCTAATTGTCAGTAGTGTGATTTTTCCTGACAACAAACCGTTCAAATTAGGGCGCAAGTTTACCTGTGTTTATTCGGGCGTCAGCGTCACCATGCAGCCAGCAGATGAAGTTGTTATTTCAGACGATGAAACTGATATTAGGCTGCTGCGCACAGTTTACTTCGGTGAACGAATGTTTTCAAGGAAATACGAAGTTTATTGGCTCAAATTTGAGGGCCGCGAAGCGCTGCTTCTTGATGACGAGATCAGTAAGGTCATCACAGATTGGATCAACTGCTACATTCCGCAAGAAAGTGACGAACAAGGGTTTCAGTTCGTTCCGTTCTACGAAAAACTTTCGTGTCAGTCAGACAGATTTCACGCATACGCCTACGCCGGTGAAAGTCGAATCAACATAACGACACGAAAAGAATGGAACGCGATAGGCGGTTACAAAGCAGAAACATATCGTCAGCGAATGATATCGCAACGCAGAATGATAAGTGAAATGCAAAATCTAGGCTTTTAACGTATATTTGCAATATGCCAGCGCCTAAAGGGAATAAATTCTGGGAATTCAGAACAAAGCACGGGGTCAACGTTTTATTCGCTGATCCCAATTTGCTTTGGGAAGAAGCGTGCGCCTACTTCGATTGGTGCGTTAAAAATCCTTTATTTGAATCGAAACCAATGATTATCAGCATGGGTGAAGGTGTTGGGTCTAAGATTGTTATGCAGAAGATACCAAAGAAGCGCGTCATGTCGCTGTTGGGCCTTTGCCTTTACTTGGGTGTTAGCGAAAGTTATTTCAGAACATTCCGGGAACATCACCTGAAGCATAGCGCCCAACCACTTCAATGGGTGAAAGATATGTCAACGGTCATCGAACAGATTTCTGACACAATAAAGAATCAACAGTTTGAGGGCGCTACTTCTGGCTTCTTCAATGCGAACATTATTTCACGCACGTTGGGCCTTGTTGATAAGACCGATTTGACAAGTGGCGGCAAAGAAATCAAAGCCCCACCAACGACAGTGAAGGTTCAAATCGTCAACAACAAAGAAGCTGACGACGATGACGACGACTAACGAAATCAGTTTTAAAGCCACAAAAGTCTTCAACGAAACGTGGGAAGCGGTCACGGCTACTTATCTTGACGCTAAAGGCGTACTTCGGCGCAAATACAGACTAATCGAACAGGTTGGCGGCACACGATCTTCAAAAACCTGGTCTGACTTTCAGGTGTTTTTCCTTTACGGTTTTCAGAATCAGCATAAAGAAATGGTTGTCATGCGTGACACCGCAGCCGATTGCCGTAACAAGGTCGAAAGCGAATGGATCAAATGGCTGCGTGATCCTAATGCACGCGTGAAGGAATTTGAACAGGGTCTTATCACAGCTGAAGAATTGAATAAATTCCTGGAAGAAGAAAGTCTGCATAAGTATTTCAACGAAAATAAATCGCTGCATAAGTGGACGTTCAAACACAACAAGACCGAAATCATTTTCACCGGGACTGACGACGAAGATCGCGCCATCGGTAAAACACAAGACGTCCTTTGGGTTAACGAGCCGTACAAGTTCAGCGAAGAAGTGTTTCTTCAGCTAATGCAGCGGACAACCGACTTCGGAATCGTTGACTGGAATCCTAAACAGAATCACTTCATTGAAAAGCAGCGGTTGAAGCCTGACACTGTA
>Ga0079037_100000462_pt1 | contig 18394 bp, 17 predicted proteins | sample Mud3Dept4metaG_FD_71479 | JGI IMG/M metagenome (GOLD analysis project Ga0079037, IMG submission 71479) | Freshwater wetland microbial communities from Ohio, USA, analyzing the effect of biotic and abiotic controls - Mud 3 Core 4 Depth 4 metaG | ecosystem: Environmental > Aquatic > Freshwater >... | reverse complement strand
TCGCTGCTGGCGAAGGAGCCGCGGCTGCGCGGCGCACTGGATCTCGCGGCCCGGAAGGCGGGGTGGGGCACGCCCTTGCCGACGGGCATGCATCGCGGCGTCGCGATCGCGAGCTCGTTCGGCAGTTACGTGGCCCAGGTCGCGGAGGTGTCGGTCGATTCGACTGGCCGGCCTCGCGTGCACCGCATCGTCGCAGCCGTGGACTGCGGGCGGACTGTCAACCCCGAGATCATCAGGCGGCAGATCGAGGGCGCCATCGTTTACGGCCTGAGCGCGGCGCTGTACGAAAAGATCACGTTCAAGGACGGACGGGTCGAGCAGGGCAACTTCGACGACTACCCGATGCTGCGGATCAATGAGATGCCGCGGGTCGAGGTACACATCGTGCCGAGCACCGAGGTGCCCGGCGGCATCGGCGAGCCGGGCCTGCCCGCGGCCACGCCCGCGGTGATCAATGCGTTGTTTGCGGCGACCGGGAAGCGCGTTCGTAAACTTCCGGTTTAGAGGTGCCAGTGGTCGGATCGGTCGGGTTCGGCTCGCGGAGCGGTTGAAACCCGGCCATCCGGCCGCCGATGGCTCTGTGCCAGAGCTGGGCCAGCGCGTCGGCCGGAAGGCGTCGCATCGGCAACTGGTGGCCGGTCACGGGCACGACGCGCTCACCGACGCGCCCTGCAACGACGAAGCTGAACACGAACCACGGCGTCTGGCCCATGCGCAGGTCGGTCATCACGATTGCCGCGTGGCGCCGCCCCAGTGCGGTCCCGGCGGCATCGGCTGTGTCGACGAAGCCGAGCACCTGCCGGAGCGAGCCGATTGATCCCGTCTCGAGAGGCTGCTCCGGCGCCGCCTCGCTCACCCGATAGAAGCCCTTCGAGAACCACGCCAGGCGCCGCACGTTCCAGGCGTCCCGTACAGGCTCGAGCAGGCTCCGCTGGCTCGCGTGATGCTCGAAATCCACGGACGCGACGTCGTCGAGGAGGGAGTAATAGCCCTCGTGGTATCCGTCGTCATCCATGACGACGACGCGCCACAGGATGCTGTTGAAGGGCGTGGGCGTGACCAGCACCCTGCCATCGGCGATGGGAGACGCCGCAAGCGAGCGATGCACGACGCCCTCGACGTGCGACTGCGCTGCGACGGTCCATCCGAGGTACAGCGTGCTCGCGGCGAGGCCGGCCACATTCCATCGGGCGGCGCGTGCGGGGTCCTTCAATCGCAGCCGAAGTGCGGCCGCCGCGCCGATGATCAGCGGCACGGTGTACAAGGGATCGATGATGAATACGCTGCCCACGCCCACGGGGTAGTCGGAGAAGGGCAGCAGGAGCTGGGTGCCGTAGACGGTCAGCGCGTCGAGCAATGGATGGGTCACGAGCGCGAGCCAGACGAGCGCCAGCCACTCGCGAAACGTGGCGCCCGCGCGGCGCTGGAGCCGGGCAATGAGCCATGCGAGCGCAGGCGACGCGACCGTCAGCCAGAAGAGCGAGTGGGAACTGGCCCGGTGAAAGGTGAGGTCGCGAACCGGGTCCCCGTAGGGCACGAGGACGTCGAGATCGGGCAGCGTGCCGCAGGCCGCGCCCCACAACGCGGCTCGCGGCCCGACCTTGCGGCCGAGTACTGCCGTACCGACGGCCGCGCCCAGCGCGATGTGCGTGAGTGAATCCATGTGCGTGAACGCCAGTTCGCGGCCCAGCGGCTCGCGGATGTCGGTCAATGAAGTGTCAGAGGTCGGATCCGACGGATCCGACCTCTGACACCTCCCAGAAGCAGGGCGGCCAGAGCACCGGCGGTGGCCAGCGCCATGTCCTTCTGTGCATCCCAGGCGTCGCCCTGGGTGCCGAGGTAGGCCACGCCGAGCTCGCCGCCGAACAGTTCCGCGGCGACCCACTCGATCATTTCATAAATGACCGAGTGCGACATCACGAACAGGACGGGCATCAGGTACCGCCAGAGGCCGCGCGGCGAGGTACGCGCCTCGAACAACTCCCACACGGCCGGGAAGATCAGCAGGCCATAGCAGAAGTGAACGACACGGTCGTAGTGATTGCGGCCGACGGGACCGACGGCCGGGGCCTGGCCGCCGGTGATGGCCTGCAGCCACTCACGCCATGGAACCTCGCTGTAGGTGTAGTGCGCGCCGATCTCGTGCAGCACCAGGAACACGAACAGGCACGTGTACGCGAAGTTCGAAAAGTGCAGGCTGCGGAAGGTCTTGACGAAGACCCCCACCGCGACGAAGACGACCAGGTTCTCGAGCAGCCAGTCCTGCCGGTACCAGGGCGCGTACGCGAGGGCCGTCCAGATCGCAGCGAATACGCCCAGGAGCACGAGCGGGTAGCGGTCGGCGGGTTGCACGCCGACAGACTACACGAACCGCCGCCCCGACCGTGCCGGGCCCGCTACTTCGCCGTTGCCCCCAGCCGGCGCATGGCGTAGTACGCCTTGTCGCGCTGCACCTTGCTCAGTAGATCGACGCCCTCGAAGAACGTCACGCGCACCGGCTTGATGCCGCAGAAGCCCAGCAGGTCGCGCTCAAAGCTCTTGAGGCTGTGTTCGGTGCGGTGCCGCCCGTGGAACAGACCGCGCATCCCGGTCGTGACGATTACGCGCGCCGACCGGCCCTTGAGCAATCGTTGTGGACTCAGGGTCGGTCCCCGCTCGGCGAATGCAAAGCCCGGGCGGAACGTCTGCTCCACGAAGGCCTTGAGCACGGCAGGCATGGTGCCGAGCCACAGCGGATAGAGGAAGACGAGATGATCGGCCCACGCGATCGACTTCTGCGCTGCCCGGATCGCCTCCGGCACCTGGCCCGAAACGAACTCGGTGTTGGTGCGGAGCATCGGGAACTCGAGCGACCCGACCCGGAGCATCCGCGCCGCGTGCCCTCCTTCCTTGGCGCCCGCGCGATAGAAGCGGGCGAGTTCGTGCACGAAGTGGACCCCGGAACTGTCCGGGTGACCATCGATGATCAGGATGCGGTGAGCCATGAGTTATCTCCCCAACGACACTCCGACGGCAGCCTAACGCTGAACAGGCTCGCCGTCGCTCCGGAGTTACCGGTGGGGTGCGCTCCGTCGCGATTGGTTCCGGGGGCGGCGTACGTCTAATGGCAGATGCCTACGACCCATCGACCGCGGCTGTTCCCGGTCCTGGCGGCCTTTCTGGTCGCCGGGTTGCCGGGGACTTCGATTTCGGCAGCATGCAATGCTCCCGATTCCGCGACCCCTGCCGACCTGCCTGAACCGGCCGAACTCGAGTCCCTGGGCGCGCAGGTCGGCGTCATCGACGTCGAGGTGGAGGACATCTTCGACCCGCGGAATCCGCGCGAACGTGCGGCGCCTTACCAGTGGGCCAACGATCTGCACGTCCGCACCCGGGCCGACGCGATCCGCTCCCAGCTGCTGTTCGCCGAACACGAGCCGTATTCGCACCAGAAAGTCGCCGAAACGGAGCGACTGCTGCGGGGTCGGCGTTACCTGTACGACGCGTGGATCGAGCCCACCTGCTACCACCCGGACGACCACACCGTCGACCTCCATGTCAGGGTGCGCGACGTCTGGAGTCTCAATCCCGGGTTCACGTTCAGCCGCAAGGGCGGGACCAACCGGGGCGGTTTCGAGATCCAGGACCAGGACTTCCTGGGTCGCGGCGAGCTCGTGTCAGTGTCGTGGGGAAAGAATGTCGACCGGTCGTCCGTGATGTTCGAGTACGAGGACCCGCAGCTGCTCGGCAGCTGGTGGCAGGGTCGCTTCGCGTACTCCGATAACAGCGACGGCAACCTGGCGAGCGTCGACGTTGGTCATCCGTTCTATTCACTCGATACACGCTGGAGCGCAGGTACCGGGTTGACGACGGGGGAGCGCATCAACTCGCGCTACCAGCGAGGCGAGGTCCTCGACAGGTTTACCGAGCAGGTCAACCACTTCGATCTCTATGGCGGGCGCTCGGACGGCCTGCGCGACGGCTGGGCGCGTCGCTGGCTCGGCGGCGTCCGGTATGAGAGCAGCCAGTTCACCGCCTTGCCCGGCGAGGATCTCATCGCTGCGCTGCCCGGGGACCGCACGCTCGTCTATCCCTACGTGGGCCGGGAGTGGGTGGAGGACGATTTCACCACGGAGCACAACCTGGACCAGCTGTCGCGCACCGAGGACCTGCAATTCGGCCGGGCCCTGCATGCCGAACTGGGGCTCGCGGCCCCCGCGTGGGGAGCCGATCGCGCGGCCGCGATGTTCGCGTTCCAGGGCAAGGCGGGGCATCGCATCACGGAGTCGCAGTCGCTGTTCCTGATCGGCGATCTGACGGGGCGCTGGGAAACCGACGGTCTGCGCGACGCGGTGCTGCAGAGCGAGGCGCGCTACTACCACCGTCAGGCGCCGCACGCGTTGTTCTATGCGAGCGTCCGTGGGGCCGAGGCGGTGAATCCCGACCTCGATCACCAACTCCTGCTGGGCGGCGACAACGGTCTGCGCGGATATCCGCTCAGGTACCAGTCCGGCACCGCAAGCGCGCTCCTCACGGCCGAAGAGCGTTTCTACACCGACTGGTTTCCGCTGCGGCTGTTCCACATCGGGGCCGCCGCGTTCGCCGACGCGGGTCGTACCTGGGGCAGCGACGTCGCGGGCGAGGCACCGCTCGGGTGGCTGTCGGACGTAGGCGTCGGCCTGCGAATTGGCAATGCGCGCTCGGGTCTTGGCAACGTGCTCCACGTGGACGTTGCCGTTCCGCTCGTCCGGCAGCCTGGCATCAGCTCGGTGCAGCTTCTGGTCGAGACGCGCCGCAGTTTCTGAGGTGCCGGGTTTAACGTTTTAAACGTTTGCCAGTCGGCAAACGTTTAAAACGTTAAACCCGGCACCTCTGTCGCAACATCGGTCAGGAAGTCGCTACGCTGCATCGCTTCGATCTGCGCCCGCCAGGCCGGGTAGTGCTCGGCGAAGTCAGCCACGATCCGCTCGAGTGGCACGTCGTCGAAGCTGCCGCGCTGCGCCACGTACTCCATGTGGCGATGCCCCTGCCGGTCGAACGGGTGGTAGAGCGAGTCCTCCCGGCCGTTGAACTCCAGCGGCAGCAGGCCGAAGCGATCGCACAGTTCGAGGTTGAACGCCGGTGTCGCCTTCCGCCACGCGCCGTCGATCAGGATTTCGGTGAAACCGTGCCAGAAAAAGACATCCGTCCCCATGACCTGGCGCATGCGCTCGGTTGAGAGATGATTGCGCACGTCGGCAAAGCCCATCCGCGCAGGGATGCCCGCCGCGCGACACGCCGCGGCCAGCAGCGTGGCCTTGGGCACGCACCAGCCATAGCCATTCGCGAGCACCGTGCTGGCCTTCATGCCCCGCGGCGACAGGTCGATTCGATACGGGTCGTAACGAAATCCGTCGCGCACCGCGTAGTACAGCGCCACGGCGCGCTCCGCGTCATTCGTCGCTTCCCCGGCGTGACGCGCGGCGAAGGCGGCCACCGCCGGATGGTCACTGTCGATCAAGGCGGTCGGGGCCAGCTCGCTCGGGACCATGCTCGAGCCGGCGATCTATTTCTTCGCCGCAGCGCTGCGCTTGGCCTCGATGGCCTTGCGAGCCTCAACCATCGCACCGTCCACCGCGTTCTTGATGCAGTTCGCTTCCGTCGAGCCGGCGGCGGGATAGTCCACCTTGATTTCCTTGCAGCTGGACGTCGCCGTCTCGCGGATCCGGTTCTCCAGATTGAGCGCGCCCGTCGCGCTGGTCAGGTCGAGGTCGGCGTAACTGACCTTGCTCCTGATCGTGATTTCCTTGATCGGCACACCGGTAGACGTCTGTCCGACCGTCGCTTCGCGTGCCGCCTCGACGACCACGACTTCGAGCGGTTCCGCGGCGCCGACGGCACCAGTGAACGCAAGTCCGGCCGCCAGCAGCGCCAGGCTCGCTGTGCCGGATGTGAGTGTCTTTCTGCTCATGGCAATACTCCGAGATTACCCAATACGTGAGGCTAGACCCCATGGTGCCGCGGTTCCAGTCGTACTAAGCGCAGCAGGTGCCGGTACCATAGGGCCATGAAATCCGCGCGCCTCCACGCCTTTACCGACCGTATCGACGACATTCGCATCGAGGATGTGCCGCTGCCCGAGCCGGGTCCGGGCCAGGTGCGGGTGCGGATGCTGATGAGCCCGGTCAACCCCTCGGACCTGAATTTCGTCCGGGGGACGTATCACGGCGCCCTGGAACGCATCATCTGGAACCAGGCGCCCGGTGCGGCGGACCGTCGCGTGTATTTCGATCCCGCACGCATCAACCCGTGCCCGGTTCCGCCCTACGCGCTGGGAGGCGAGGGCGTAGGCGTCGTCGAGACCTGCGGCACGGGATTTCTGGCCAGACGAGTTCGCGGCCGGCGCGTCGCGGTGGCGAGCGGCCCGCCAAACGGGACGTGGCAGGAGTACACGGTGGTCGACGCGAAGCGGGCGGTCGCGTTACCGGAGGCCGTCGTCGACGAACAGGCGGCGATGTTCTTCGTCAACCCGATCACGGCTTACGTGCTGATTCGCGAAGTCCTGCGAATCCGGCGCGACGGGTGGGTGCTCGTGACGGCGGCCGGTTCGGCGCTCGGCAAGAACGTGGTGCGCATGGGCAAGCGCGACGGATTCCGCACGGTTTGTGTCGTACGTTCCGCGGCAAACTCCGCCGCGCTGCAGGCACTCGGGGCCGACGCGGTGATCGAGACCGACAAGCAGGACCTGGTCACCGAAGTGGCCCGCATCACGCAGGGCCGTGGCGTCGGCTATGCACTCGATTGCGTCGGCGGCGAACTCGCGGGCGAGGTCGTGCGCTGCCTCGGGCTGAACGGGCGGCTGGTGATCTACGGCACGCTCGCGAACACGCCGCTGCAGTTTCCGGGACGCGACCTCATGATGCCAGGCGCCCATGTCGACGGATTCCTGCTGCCGACCTGGATGGCGCAGCAATCGCCACTCAGGCTGCTGGGCATTCTACGGGCCGTAAAGAAGCTGACCATCGCGGGGCTCTTTCACACCGAGGTCACCGAGACCTATCCACTCGACCAGGTCACGTCGGCGGTGACCGCCGCGCTGGCGCCGGGTCGCGTCGGAAAGGTGATGCTGCGCATTGGCTCGCGCTAGCGACAGTATGTAAACCATGCGTCCCACCCCGACACGAAGACGCAGTGCAGTCCCGGCATCCCGTGTCGGCCGGATCCTGCGGTTCGGGATGCTGAGCGGCGAGCTCGCGCTGTCGACCGCGCTCGCGACGGCCCGGCAACTCACGAGCGGCAAGCGAATGGACCTCGCGTCGGCGGTGCTCACGCCGGGCAATGCCGAACTGCTGGCGCGACGGCTGGCGTCGCTGCGAGGTCCGGCCATGAAGGTCGGCCAGATGCTCTCGCTGCAGAGCGACGACATCATTCCTGCCGAGTTTCGCAATGCCCTGTCGATGCTTCGCTCGCAGGGCTACGCGATGCCCGACACGCAGCTGAAGCGTGTGCTGGGCCGCGAGTACGGCAAGGGATGGGAGCGGAAATTCGCGACCTTCGATCCGGAGCCGGTCGCCGCGGCGTCGATCGGGCAGATCCATCGTGCCCGCAAACACGGTGGCCGCGAGCTGGCGCTCAAGATCCAGTATCCTGGCGTGGCGCGCAGCGTTGACAGCGACGTGGACAATCTGGCGACGCTACTGCGGCGGCTGGAATTCCTGCCCATGACGCTCGACGTCGAGGCGATTGCCGCGGAGGCGAAGCGCCAGCTGCGCCTCGAGACGGACTACGAGGCGGAGGCCCGGCATCTCGAGCGCTATGGACGGATGGTCGCCGTGATGCGTGGCGAGGTCATCGTGCCGCGCGTGGACCGGTCGCTTACGACGCGTCGCATCCTTGCGATGGACTGGATCGACGGCGATCCGCTCGAGGCGCTGGCCAGCGAGGCGGTGCCGCAGTCGCGACGCAATGCCGTGGCGCGGACGCTGGAGGAACTGATGTTCCGCGAGCTGTTCGAGTTCCGCTTCATGCAGACGGATCCGAATTTCGCGAACTATCTCTACTTGCCGTCCACTCAGCAGCTGGCGCTCCTCGACCTCGGGTCCGCCTACGAATTCCCCGCGGCCTTCGTGGACTCGTACCGCCGGGTGTGCCGGGCGGTGCTGGCGGGCGACGAGTCGGGCATCCGGGAGGCCGCTTTCGAGATCGGCTACGCGCATCCGGACGACCCGGACGAGATGATCCGCGGCGCGATCGAGATCATCCGGCTGGTCTGCGAGCCGCTCAGTCACCGCGGCGTTTACGATTTCGCCGACTCACGGCTGATCGTGCGGGCACGCGACCTCGGCCTGGCCGTGGCGTTCCGGCAAGGCCTGCGTTCGCCGCCTCCCGAGACGATGTTCCTGCACCGCAAGCTCGTCGGGACGTTCCTGATCTGCGCGAAGCTGCGGGCTCGCATCAACGTGCATTCCCTGATCGAGCGGTTCCTGTAGGTGTCAGAGGTCGGATCCGTCGGATCCGGCCACGGACGCATCCGGTTCCGATATCGTGCGCGGACATCTGCCGGGGAAGGTCAAGAGATGATCACCGTCCATCACCTGAACAATTCGCGCTCCCAGCGTGTGCTCTGGCTGCTCGAGGAACTCGGTGTCGAATACGAGGTGAAGCGCTACGAGCGCGACCCGGTCACGATGCTTGCGCCGCCCTCTCTGCGCGCCGTGCACCCGTTGGGCAAGTCGCCAGTCATTACCGACGGGCCCCTCACGCTGGCAGAGTCGGGCGCCATCGTCGAGTACCTTGCGGAGCGTTACGGCGATGGCCGCATGCTGCCGCCGCCCGGCACGCCTGAACGACTGCGATGCATCTACTGGTTGCACTACGCCGAAGGATCGGCGATGCCGCCGCTGCTCATGGCGCTCATTTTCCGCCGTGTTCGCGAATCACCGGCGCCGTTCTTCGTTCGGCCCGTCGCGCGGGGAATTGCCGACAAGGTGATGACTGCATTCATCGGGCCGCAGATCAAGCTTCACCTCGACTACATGGAGGGCGAGCTCGGGAAGTCGACGTGGTTTGCGGGCAACGAATGCACCGTGGCCGACATCCATATGAGCTTTCCACTCGAGGCCGCGGCGTCGCGTGGCGGGCTCGATACGAGCCGGCCGCGCTTGATGGACTTCCTGCGACGCATCCACGAGCGCCCAGCCTACCGGCGGGCCCTGGCGAAGGGCGGGCCCTACGAGCTGATGTAGGGGCGAGGTGTCCGTGGTCGGATCGGTCGGGTCTGGCCTGGGTGATGAGCCGGACCCGACCCATCCGACCACTGACACCTTGACGTACAGATTATAGAGGGTACATTCTAGAACGGTGGGTCGGAAAGCAATCTTCGAGCGGCGGGACATGACGGGCGCGGCACTGCGCCTGGTGGCCGATCGTGGCCCGCAGGCCGTCACCGTCGCGGCGCTGGCGAAGGAGGTGGGCGCTCCCACCGGTTCCATCTACCACCGCTATCGCAGCCGTGAGCAACTGCTCGCCGAGTTGTGGATGGACGTCGTCGAGGCCTTCCAGGACGGATTCGTGGCGAGCCTCGCAAGCGCACACGACATTGAAGGCGCAGTAGAGACGGCGCGATTCATGACCTCGTGGACCCGCGACCACCCGCTTGAGGCGCGCCTCCTTCTGTTGCACCGCCGGCAGGACTTCGTCACCGGCGAGTGGCCGGCCGACCTCGCGGATCGCGCCGCGGCCCTCGAACCGCAGATCGGCTCGGCCTTGCGCGCATTCGCCGCCCGCGCATTCGGACTTGCAGACGCAGAGACGATGGCGCGCCTCCGGTACGCGCTGCTCGACGCGCCCTTCGGCGGCATAAAGCCCTATGTTCAGGCCCGCAATCGGCTGCCACCTGTCGTCGACGATCTGGTCGCAAGGACCGCGCGCGCCGTGCTGGGATCCATCGGGGGCCGATAGCCTCCTCGAGGAGGATGCGATGAACGAAGCCGTGAGCCTGGACTACGATCGCCGACCGTCGGCAGTACCGTACATGGTGCGCGGCATGGTGCCCGGGACGAGGCGCGTGAACCTGGCACCGCAGATGAGGGCGCGTTGGGGCAAGCACCGCGCGGACCGAGGCGAGCTGGCCGCATTCAACAGGATCGCCGGCCTGCCACCCGCCGACGCGACCCTGCCGCTGCTGTATCCGCACACCTTCGGATTCCGGCTCGCGATGGCCATCCTGACGCACCCGAAGTTCCCGGTGCCGATCTGGGGTGTCCTCCAGACTCGCAATCATCTCGTGCAGCACCGATCCATTGCCGTCGATGAGTCGCTCGACTTCGAGACGCGCGTCCTGCACGCGCGTGTGGTGCCGAAGGGGGCGGAGTTCGACCTTCGAACGACGGTTCACGTGGCAGGAGCGCTGGCCTGGGAGAGCATCGTCACGTTCTTCACGCGCGGACGATTCGGCGAGCCGGAGCCTGCGTCGCCGCTGACACCGTCTCCCGCCGAATTCGGTCCGCTGGCGGCCGAGTGGATCATGCGGGATGCCGATCACTGGAGGTTCGGCAGCTTCACGGGCGACTACAACGGCATCCACATGTGGGACTGGTACGCGCGCCGACTCGGTTTTCGACGTGCGCTGTATCACCCGCCGCGCGTGCTCGGGGAGTGCCTGGCCCGCCTTCCGGGTCCCACGTCCGTGGACGAAGCCGACGGTCGCCTGCGCCTCGACGCGTGGCTCAAAGGCCCCGTGTCCCACGGCGCGAATGTGCGCATGCACGCCACGACGACCGCGACTTCGTCGACCTTCGCGCTCTTCGCCGGGGACGAGCGCCCCAGCATCGTCGGCCGGCTGGAGGTGTCAGAGGTCGGATCCGTCGGATCCGTCGGATCGGACATATCGCGCGGTGCGACACTCGCCCCAAGGCAGCTGCAAGCAGCGGCGGAACCGCAGGCACCGTCATGTCAGGAGACCATCGCATGAACCCTGAACTCCGTGATCGCCTGATTACGCGTTTCCTGGCCGCATGGACCTCGCAGGACGTCGATCGTGTGCTCGACTGCTACACGGACGACGTGCGCTACCACGATCCGAACACGCGTGGCGACGTCACGGGCCGCGACGCCCTGCGTCGTTATCTCACGAAGCTGTTCGCGGGCTGGCAAATGACGTGGGCGGCGCGCGAGGTTTTCGACCTCGCGAGTGAGGAGGGGGTCGTGTTCCTGTGGCGCGCGACATTTCGCCGGCCGGGCGACGACAAGGTGGTCGAGATCGACGGCATGGATCTCGCGGTGCTGCGCGGCGACCGCGTAGCCCGCAATGAGGTCTATTTCGATCGCACGGCGCTCATGGCGGGATCGCCCTCAGTCCCGGCCGCGCGTTGATTCGCCTGTAAGGATTCGTGCCGCGATTGACCCCGATGCGGCCAGTCGCCGCGATCTGCTACTGTCTTCCTGCCATCCCCCGCACGACCGTTGCGGGGTTGCACTTCCATTCATCGTGGGAGCATCTCAATGAATCTCATCATCAGCCTGATCATCGGCGGCATCATCGGATGGCTCGCCAGCATCGTCATGAAGACCAACGCGCAAATGGGCTGGATCGCCAACGTGCTGGTTGGCATCGTGGGATCCGCGATCGGGTTCTGGGTCGCCGGGCTGTTGGGCTTGGCAGCTGCCGGCGGAATCGCGCGCTTCCTGGTGGCGATCGCGGGCGCCGTGCTGCTGATCGTCATCCTCCAGGCGCTCGGAGTGTTTAAGAAATCTTAAGAGGTGCCAGTGGTCGGATCGGTCGGATCCGTCGGTCCTGGCCGCTCCGCCGCGAGTCGTCGCCGTCGAGTGCGCGCCAGCGCCTCGCACAAGGACGAATGACTCCGATTGAGGCGCCGCGCGACCGCGCTGAGCGATGCTACGCCGCAAGCCAACGCGCGTTCGGCGACGGCGCAACGCGCGCGGGTGAGGGGCGCGGACCTCGACGCGGACGTCACCGCTGCCACGCTGATCCCGCACTCGGTGGACACCTCGTGCACGAGCTGCTCGAGCGAGGGCCGGTCGTGGTCCGACCCGCGCCCGGGTTCCGGTCGCCGCGCCCGGGCCGGCGCCTGCCTGGCCGCAAGTTGTTGCAGAAATCGGTCGGGCCCAAGCACGCGGCAATCCCCGGGCACGCCGCGGCTGTACTGCACGGAGTCCTCCGGATCGCCGCCGAGCGCGATCACCTTCGCGTAGGCACGTCGGGCGCTCGCCACGTTTGCGCCCAGTCCCCGCAGCGTGAAATCCGTGGTGAGCCACGGCACGTCCGCGAGCCCGAGATACGCGCGGTGGCCGCTCCACGCGTAGTCCGCCGGATCCGAAGCCAGTCCCGCGCGCACCGGGTTGAGGTGGATGTAACGCGTCAAACGCAGAAGGTGGTCATCGGCGTCGACCAGGATCGCTCGATACCGGCCCTCGAACAGGTGGCCAGTGGTCGGCAGTCGCTGCTGCACGCGCCGCGCGTATTGGCCGGCGATGCGCTGCACCAGCGGCCCGAGCGGCGTGTCCGCCACCTGCACCGCCAGGTGCACGTGGTTGGTCATCCAGCAGTAGGCGTGCACGCGCGCTCCAAATCGGGCGAGGCTCTCGGCAACGAGGTCGTCGAGCATCGTGCGGTCCGACGGCGCGAGAAAGATCGGCTGCCGGTGATTGCCGCGCAAGATGACATGGTAGAGGCCGCCGGGCACGTGAAGTCGGGTGGGACGGGGCATCCTTGCTCCGGGTGCACGGAATGGATCGGATCAGGGTGACGCGCTGGAACGTCCGCCGCCACGCCGATATGCTGCCGGTTCGTCGACAAATCCGACCGATCCGACCTCTGACACATGCTATGGCCCATCAAACAATCACATACGCGGTCGACGGGCGCATCGCGACCATCACGCTCAACCGCCCCGCGCGCATGAACGCCATCAGCCTCGACATGCCGCGGGAGATCGCGGCGGCGGTCGACGCCGCCAATCGCGACGACTCGGTCCACGTCATCGTCCTGACCGGAGCAGGCGACGGGTTCTGCAGCGGATACGACCTCGTGGATTTCGCCGAGGCGGCGGGAGAGCAGCCGGGCTCACAGCTGGGCGGCGGCAGCAGCGCCAACGACACGCGCCCGTGGGACCCGATGGCCGACTTCTTCGGCATGTATGAATTCACGCAGCACTTCATGTCTCTGTGGCGCAGCTACAAGCCGACGATCGCCCGCGTGCACGGCCCGGCCGTGGCGGGCGGCAGCGACATTGCGCTCTGCTGCGATCTGGTGATCATGGCGGAGGAGGCGGTCATCGGTTATCCGCCGGTGCGGGTGTGGGGTTGCCCGACCACCGCGATGTGGGTCTATCGGCTCGGCGCCGAGCGCGCCAAGCGCATGCTGCTCACCGGTGATCTCGTCGACGGCCGCGAGGCCGCGCGCCTCGGGCTCGTGCTCGAAGCGGTCCCGCGCGCGGAACTCGACTCGCGGGTCGCGACGATCGCGGCCCGCATCGCCGCGGTGCCGAAGAACCAGCTCATGATGCAGAAGATGATGGTGAACCAGGCATACGACGCGATGGGTCTCGCAAACACCCAGCGTTTCGCAACGCTGTTCGACGGCATTACGCGGCACAGTCCCGAGGGCGTCTGGTTCAAGCAACGCGCAGAGGAGGCGGGATTCAAGCAGGCGGTGCGCGAGCGCGACGGCGGGGAGCCGATCGCACCCGGCGCAAGTCGCCCTCTATCGCCCTGGCCGCGGCGGTAGCAACGAAAACGAAAGCCGAGAGCGAGGGGAGGACGAGCCATGGACAGGAACGCGAGCAACCCCGGGCGTCGCTGCCTGGCGCTGGAAGCAGCGACCCTGTGCGAGGCCTTCCAGATCACCGCGGCGGAACGGCCCGGACAGGTGGCCCACCGGACGTTTGGTGGTGGCGTCGAGTTCACGTTCGCCGAATACGCCACGCGCGTGCAGGCCATCGCTGCCGGCCTCCACACACTCGGCGTCGGTCGGGGCGACACGGTGGCGTTGATGCTCTTGAACCGCCCCGAGTTCAACCTCGTCGACACGGCGGCCGTGCACCTGGGCGCGATTCCGTTCTCGATCTACAACACGTCGAGCCCCGGGCAGATCGCGTACGTGTTCGAGAATGCGCAGAACCGGGTCGTCGTCACCGAGCAGCGATTCCTGCCGCACGTGCTCGCGGCACGAACGCCGGAGCTCGAGCACGTCGTGCTGGTGGACGGCGCGGCGCCCGGCACGCGAACACTCGATGAACTCGCCCGGCGACGCACGCGCGGCTTCGACTTCGAGGCCACGTGGCGTGCCGTAGAGCCCGACGACGTGGTCACGCTCATCTACACGTCTGGCACGACGGGGCCGTCGAAGGCCGCGCAGCTCACCCACGCCAGCGTGATGTTCGAGAGCCGCGCGCTCAACGACGTCCTCCCCGTGACCCCTGGCGGCCGTGCGATCTCCTACCTGCCGTGCGCACACGTCGGCGATCGCACCATCATTCATTACTGCACGTCGATCTGCTGCGGCACGACGGTCACGTCCGTCGCTGATCACCGGCAGATCGGTGGCGCACTGGCAGAGGTTCGTCCGACGGTGTTCGGCGCGGTTCCGCGGGTGTGGGAAAAGCTCAAGGCGGGCCTCGAGACGGCGGGCCTCAGCGATCCGTCGCGGCTGCCCGATTCCGCCACGGCTGCCGTGCGGGCGCGCATCGGTCTCGACCAGGCCAGCTGGTGCATCTCGAGTGCGGCGCCGATAGCCACCGACGTTTTGCGCTACTTCGCCAGTCTCGGCCTGCCGCTGAACGAGGGCTGGGGCATGTCGGAACTGTCGTGCTTCGCGACCATGAGCCCGCCCGACGACATCCGCATCGGCACGGTGGGCAAGGCGCTTCCCGGCGTCGAGCTGCGCGTGCTCGAGGACGGCGAGCTGCTGGTGAGGGCGCCGCTGGTGATGAAGGGATATCGCGGGGACCCGGTGCGCACGGCGGAGGCGCTCGACGCCGACGGCTGGCTGCACAGCGGCGACCTCGCGCGAATCGACGGCGACGGCTACGTGACGATCGTCGATCGCAAGAAGGAGATCATCATCAATTCGGCCGGCAAGAACATGTCACCGGCGAACATCGAACACCAGCTGCGGGCGTCGAGCCCGCTCATCGCGCATGCCGTGTGCATCGGCGACCGTCGACCTTACAACGTGGCATTGCTCGTACTCGATCTCGAGCTGTCGGCGCGATACGGCGCGGATGAAGTACACGCGGCGTGCGAGGCGGCCGTTGAAGCCGCAAATGCCGGGCTATCGCGCGTCGAGCAGATCAAGCGCTTCGCGATCCTCAGCGCCGACTGGCAGCCCGGCGGCGACGAGCTGACCCCGACCTCGAAGCTGAAGCGCAGGATCATCCACGAGAAGTACGCTACGGTGATCGAGGGACTGTATTGACGCTCGTCTTCCTCGCGCTGCTGCTGCTCGTCCTGCTCTCGGCGGCGGCCGTCAGGTCCTTCCGGCGCTTCGCAGACGAGCGGCTGGGTGCTCCCGGCCGCGCGATCCCGCCTGCACCCGCAGCCACAGCGCTTGATCGTGCGATCGCGCCCCTGACCGACGCGCACCCCGGCACGACCGGCGTCATCCTCGTCGACGACAACAGCGAGGCCTTCGCGTTGCGCGCACTCAGCGCACGCGAAGCCGGCCGCAGCCTCGACCTGCAATACTACCTCTGGCACGCCGACGAGGCCGGCGGCCTGCTGGTGCGTGAGGTGCTGGCCGCCGCCGACCGCGGCGTCCGCGTGCGTGTCCTGCTCGACGATATCAATGCGCGCGGCAAGGACCGCGCCATCCTCGCGCTCGACAGTCATCCCATGATCGAGGTGCGGCTCTTCAATCCGAGCCGCAACCGCGAGGGCATCGTGCTGCGGGCGATGGAGATGCTGCTGCGGGCGGTCAGCCTCAACCGGCGCATGCACAACAAGGTGTGGATCGCCGACGGGCGGCTGGCGCTGGTCGGCGGCCGCAACATCGGCAACGAATATTTCGACGCGGCCGACCAAGTCAACTTTCACGACGCCGACCTGCTGCTGGCCGGTCCTGCCGTGGACGAGGCGAGCGCGGTGTTCGATCGATTCTGGAACAGCCGGGCCGTGATCCCGATCAAGGCGCTGCATTCCATTCGCGGGCGCAGGTTGCTGCCCTTGCTGCGCCGTCGCCTGGAGGCGCTGGTGGCCCACTCGAGAGCGTCGCCGTGGTTGCAGCACCTTGCGGATGCCGGCGCCGATGCCGGCGTCGACGCCGGGCGCGGCCGGCTCGCGGGAACGCTGCCGTTCACCTGGGTCTCGGACGTGCAAGTGGTGTCCGACCCGCCCGAGAAGGCGTCGCCGCTCGAGGACGAGCAGCAGGCGGACCGGTGGCTGGTGCGCCTGATTGAGCCGCGGCTCAGTGACGCGCGCACCGAGGCGCTGCTCATCTCGCCGTATTTCATACCGGGCGAAGCAGGCGCTGAGCTGCTGGCGGCGCGGGCCCGCGATGGAGTGAGCATCCGCGTGCTCACGAATTCGCTCGCGGCGACCGACGTCGCGCTGGTGCACGCCGGCTACTCCCGCTACCGGGAGGACCTGCTCGCGGCCGGGGTGCAGATCCACGAACTGAAGCCGCACCAGGTCAGGCGCATCGGCATCCTGGGCCGCAGCAAGGCGAGCCTGCACACCAAGGCGCTGGTGGTGGACGGGCAGCGCGGTTTCGTCGGGTCGTTCAACCTGGATCCGCGGTCGGTGCAGTTGAACACCGAGATGGGCGTGCTGTTCTCGGATGCGGCCCTGGCCGGGCAGCTGCGCGGCTTGTTCCTGCAGTCCGCGGCCGCCGAGATGAGTTACAGGCTGTACCTGGAGGACGGCGCGTTGCGCTGGGCCGACGACACGCCGCAGGCCAGGCGGGTCTGGATACGGGAGCCCGAGGCGAATGCCTGGCGGCGCGCGGTGGTCGCCGTCATGCGCTGGCTGCCCATCGAATCGCAGCTCTGACACCTCCTGGGTTTAGAATTCTCGCCATGCCGACCCCCGTCCCACCCGACGCACTCGCCCTGCAACGTCTCTACCACTGGGAGACGACCGCCCCCGACCGGGTCGTGTTCACGCAGCCTATGGGCGGCGGGGTCGTCAAGGACTTCACCTGGCGCGAGGTGATGGACCAGTCGCGCCGCGTGGCGGCACACCTGAAGGACCTCGGTTACGACCCGGGATCACGCATCGCCCTGTTGTCGAAGAACACTGCGCACTGGCTGATGGCCGACTTCGCCATCTGGATGGCGGGCCACGTGTCCGTGCCGCTCTACCCGACCCTCGCGGCCGGCACGGTCGGACAGATCCTCGCGCACAGCGAGGCGAGGCTGCTCTTCGTCGGCAAGCTCGACGACTGGGACCACATGCGCCCCGGCGTCCCGGCGGACCTTCCCTGCATCAGCCTGCCGCTCGCGCCCGGCGACGCGCGTGAACGCTATCCGACCTGGGATCGCATCGTTGCCAGTACGCTCCCGATGGCCGAGAGCCCTGTGCGCGACGGTGACGAACTCTCGACGATCATGTACACCTCCGGCACGACCGGCGTGCCGAAAGGCGTGATGCACAGCTTCGCGACCTTCGCGTGGTCGTTTGGCACGCTGCGCAAGCGCCTCGGCATCGAGGGCGACGCGCGACTGCTGAGCTACCTGCCGCTCTCGCACGTGGCTGAGCGCGTGCTCATCGAGCACGGAGTGCTCGCCACCGGCTTCCACGTCTACTTCGCCGAGAGCCTCGATACCTTCGCCGCCGACCTGCAGCGTGCGCGGCCCACGTTGTTCTTCTCCGTGCCGCGGCTGTGGGTGAAATTCCAGCAGGGCGTGCTGGCGCAGATGCCTGCGGAGAAGCTCGACCGGCTGCTCGGGATACCTGTCGTCCGGGGCATCGTGCGGAAGAAGATCCTCAGGGCGCTCGGCCTCGACGCCTGCACGGTTGCCGCGGGCGGCGCCGCACCGATGCCCGCGGAGCTGCTGCGCTGGTACGCCCGCCTCGGGCTCAACATCGTCGAGGTCTACGGCATGACCGAGAACTGCGGCATTTCCCACTGCACGCTGCCGGGTCAGTTGCGCCCGGGCACGGTCGGTGTGCCGTACGACGGTATCGAGGGTCGCGTGGACCCGTCGAATGGCGAGATCCAGGTGAAGAGTCCGGGGACGATGCTCGGCTACTACAGGGCCCCGGAGCTCACGCGAGAGACGATGACCGAGGACGGCTGGCTCAGGACCGGCGACAAGGGCGAGATCGACGCGGCGGGCGATCTGCGCATCGTCGGCCGCGTGAAGGACCTGTTCAAGACCAGCAAGGGCAAGTACGTCACGCCGGCGCCGATCGAGGACAGGCTGGTGGCGCACACCGCGGTCGAGGCGTGCTGCGTGACCGGCGCCAACCTCGGCCA
>Ga0079037_100000461_pt1 | contig 18404 bp, 13 predicted proteins | sample Mud3Dept4metaG_FD_71479 | JGI IMG/M metagenome (GOLD analysis project Ga0079037, IMG submission 71479) | Freshwater wetland microbial communities from Ohio, USA, analyzing the effect of biotic and abiotic controls - Mud 3 Core 4 Depth 4 metaG | ecosystem: Environmental > Aquatic > Freshwater >... | reverse complement strand
CTTCATGATCTTGATGGCTTCCTGGGTGCACAGGAAGGCGCCTGTGAGATTGATGTCCACTGCGGTTTTCCACTGCTCGAAACTCAGATCCTCGAGAGGGACCCCCGGCGAGAACACGCCTGCGTTGTTGAACAGCAGATCCAGCCGGCCGAAGACCTCCCTGGTCTTGGCGAACAGGGCGCGTACGGATTCGGGGTTGCTCACGTCGGCCGGTACCACTAGCGCCTGGGCGCCCGCAGATCCTGCGTCCTTCATTGTCTGTTCAAGGGGGTCCCTGCGCCGCCCGGCCAGGGCGACGCGGCACCCGTCGTTCAGCAACGCGAGTGTGACCGCCTTGCCGATGCCGCTGCCGGCGCCGGTGACGATGGCGACTTTGTTATGTGCGTTCATCCTTTAGCCTCCTTAGTGCTTCGATTCGCAAATACGGTGTCGTGTCCCAGGGTTTCAAATCTGAGGAAGGGCTCCCTCAGCACTAAGTCCTGAGGGAATAAATTCGGCACCGAATTTATGACTCGATGGACTTAGCTTCCCGGGCGAATAGGGTCTCCATCTCATGACGGAAGCGCACCGCCTCACTGTCTTCTGCCGCCACGTCGGCCCAGGTCACCGGCTTTCCGGCCGCCACCGGTCGCGTGAGCTTGATGCCGTGCGCAAGTCCGATGGGCAAGCCGCCGAGGGCGAGCGAATGCATGGCCGGCATCAGCTTGCCCCATACCGTGTGACCACCCTCCCCATCCAGGATCTCCCCTGGCCTCAGGTCGCGCTTTGCGGTGGCAACCGTGTCCGCCCGGAAGCCGGAGGGGCAACCGGTAGGCTCCCGGCGCAGCGCCACCGACAGCACGCTGATTCCCAGTTCCAGGCCGATCAGGTGAAAGGGCTTGTACATGGCGCTGTAATTGCCGGTGTCATCGGTCACCAGACCGTATTCCTTGAAGCAGCGCCGAACATAGTCGCTATCCGCGGCAAAGGTGACGTACACGCCCCAGCGCAGGTCACGGAACACAGGGCGGCCGTCCCGCTCCACACTGGAGATCACCTCCACCTGGCCCCGGTGATGCAGGTGGCCACCCTCGACTGCAGGCCGCAGAACCCTGGCCAGATCGTCGACCCCGCAGGCCGGGAACTCCAGCCCTCCCGGGGCCGGGGTGAGCCCTGTAGCGTTGGCCACCGCCGCCATCTCGATGCCCGACTTGGTGCCGTCGAGGAAGGAGTTGAACATCTGGGCGTTAAAGTCGCCCTTGGCCACCATCTCCGGAGTAAAGCCATAGTAGCCCCACACCGTCTCGGGCGTGGAAGCATGGTAGGCCGGGAGATACTTGGTGCCCTTTCCGGCGGCCACCACCTCAAAGCCTACGGCCCGGCACCAATCGACCATCTCGCAGATCAGCGCCGGCTGATCGCCGTAAGCCAGGGAATACACGATCCCTGCCTCCCTGGCGCGCCGCGCCAGCAGTGGGCCGGCAAGGGCGTCGGCTTCCACGTTCACCATCACGATGTGTCGGCCCTGCTTGCAGCACGCGAGCACGTGGCGAATGCCCGACGCCGGGTGGCCGGTGGCATCGATCACGACCTCGATACCCTCGCCGGCGATCGCAGCCATCGCGTCTTCCGTGACAAAGGTGCCACCGGTTTTCCTCGCCTCGGCAGGGGATTTCGCGTTGTATTGCTCCGCCGGCCACCCGGTGCGGCTGAGCGACTCCCGCGCCCGTTGTGGCGAGAGGTCCGCCACTGCGGCGACCTGCAGGCCCCTTGTGCGCCGCGCCTGGGAAAGGAACATGGACCCGAATTTTCCAGCGCCGATGAGGGCTGCAAGCACCGGCTTGCCCTCGTCGGCACGTTTCTGCAACAGACGATAGAGATTCATTCCCAGAGCCTCCTTAGGAACGTTGGCACAAACCTTCACGATACCCCGTGCGGTATGGACGCTTTTATCACGACCCGCTCCACATGTCCATAAATCAAGGTCTCTAGAACGAACGTTTACCGCCCAAATCTTCCATCCAGTGTCGTACCCCTTCGCCTGACAAATTGACACCCAAGCCTAAATTCCCTATACTCCAACGAGTTCCTTCTTTGACCACTCATGGTTCCGGTTGGTGCGGGACTCGCGTTCTTTTGGAGGACCCACGATGAAGAAGACCTTCTCTGTGCGGCTTCTCGGGTTTGCCTTCCTCTTGCTTCTGGGAGACGGAGGGATTTGGATGGCTTGTGCTCAGACCACCGAGCCCATCCTGCGGATAGAGGTGAGCACACACAATGCGGGGATTTGGGATATCGCCATCGACCCCTCTAATCGCCTCCTCGTGACCGGTTCCGAAGACAAGACGGTCCGGGTGTGGGATATCTCGAGCCGCGGGGAACTCCTGCGCATCTTCCGGCCCCCTGTGGGCGAGGCGGAGGAGGGGCATATCTTTGCCGTGGCTCTCTCCCCGGACGCACGGATCATGGCGTGCGGAGGCCGAACCGGCTCGTTTAGCCAAGGCGACGCATGCGTATATCTGTTCGATCGAGCCACCGGAGCCCTCACCCGCCGGCTTGGGGGATTGCCCGGACCCGTCCAGCACCTCGTATACACCTCGGACGGTCGTTTTCTCGTGGCCGTGACGAGCATGGGAGGGGGCATGGCACGCATGGCAGGCATGAGGATATACCGATTGCCCGATTACGTATTGGTAGCGGAGGACAGAGACTACGCAGATTTTGTTAAATGGGCAGAGAGCGACCCCACAGGTTCTCGGGTGGCCACGAGCTGCTTCGACGGGTTCGTTCGCCTCTACGATCTATCCGGCTTGACGGCACAGGATGCCTCTTCGCCCCGGACCATCTCGCCGGTGTCCAAGATCCGCCCGCCTGGCGGGCAGCGTCCATATGGTCTGGCCTTCTCGCCCGATGGCACCCATCTGGCCGTGGGTTTCCTCTATAACCCCAAGGTGAACGTACTGGAGGCCAAGGGCAATAGCCTGGAGCATGCCTACTCGCCTGATACGACGGGGCTCGTTGAGGGCCAAGAAATCGATCTCAGAACAGTGGCGTGGTCATCGGATGGCCGATTACTCTATGGGGCGGGGGGCTACCGGGTGAAGGCGGTCCGCCAAGTCCGCAAGTGGGCCGACGGGGGCCGTGGATCGTACAGCGACCTGCCCATGCAGGTGGATCTGCCCATCTTGCGCATCCTGTCACTCAGGGCGGGCGGCATAGTCTATTGTTCTCGTGAGGGGTCCTTCGGAGCGCTTAGTGACAGGGGTGAGGTTACCACCCTAGGGCCAAAGGCTATCCCTGTCTACGCCGTCAATTTTGAAAACTTCCTCCTTTCCCCGGACAGCTCCGGGATCCAGTTCGCATACGAGCGGTTCGGCAAGTCGCCTGCGATCTTTTCGGTGGCCGAGCGGCGGCTTACGGATTCTTTGTCCATTCTCTGGGTCAGTATGAAGGCAGCCCTCACCTTTCAAAGGCCCATCATGGAAGGTCTTGGCGTAACCGACTGGAAAACCTCTATGACCCCAAAACTGAACGGCAAGCCGCTCCCCTTGTTGAGGAACGAATCGAGTGAAAGCCTAGCCATCAAACCAGACCGCTCGGGCTTTCTCCTAGGAACGGAGTGGTTTCTCCGGCTCTTCGACGCCACGGGAAGGCAGCTTTGGAGCGTCAGGACGCCCGGCAGTGCATGGGGGGTGAACACCAATGGCCAGGTAGCCGTGGCAGCTCTCTCCGATGGGACCATTCGATGGTACCGCCTCTCGGGCGGCAAGGAACTTCTGGCCTTATTCCCTCATTCTGATCGGAGGCGCTGGGTTCTCTGGACTCCCTCGGGATACTACGACGCATCCCCCGGGGGGGAGGACTTCATCGGCTGGCACGTGAACAACGGCCGGGATCAGGCCGCGGATTTCTTCCCCATCTCCCGCTTCCGCTCCACCTACTATCGGCCGGACATTATTGATCAGGTGCTTAAGACACTCGACGAGACGGAGGCCGTCCGTTTGGCCAATGAAGCTCGTGGCGCGAAACCTCTTGCCACCGCTTCGGTTCGGGAGCAGCTCCCTCCTGTTGTTTCCATTGTGACACCTGTGGATCGAGCCGAGGTATCCAGCCCAACAATAACCCTGCGCTACACGGCCCGCAGCCAGGAGCCTATCACCGGGGTGAAGATTCTCGTGGACGGAAGGCCTGTCGCCGCTGACGGCGCGGGGAAATCCGTCAAGGAGAGCGGGGAGCTCTCTGTCCCTATTCCACCTCGGGACTGTGAAGTTTCGGTTATTGCCGAAAACCGCCACGCTGTCAGCGAACCGGCTACTGTGCGTCTGCTGTGGAAAGGCACAGCAACCAAGGAGGAGTTTCAGATTAAACCCAACCTCTACGTGCTTGCTGTGGGGGTGAGCAAGTACCAGGATTCAGAACTGCGCTTGGGCCTCGCCGCCAAAGACGCCTTGGATTTCGGAGAAGTCTGGAAGAAACAGAAGGGTCCGTTATACAGCGCGGTGGAGGCACGGGTACTGACCGATGCGCAGGCGACCAAGGGAAACGTGCTGGATGGCCTGGAGTGGTTACAGCGGCAGACGACTAGCAAAGATATGGCCGTGCTGTTTCTTGCGGGCCACGGGATCAACGACCCCAACGGCGTGTTTTACTTCCTCCCCGTAGACGCAAAACTGGATAGCCTGAAACGCACGGGGCTGTCCCAGGCGGATATCACCACCACGGTTGCCGCGATCGCCGGCAAGGTGATGGTTTTCATAGATGCCTGTCATTCAGGGAACCTCATGGACAAGGTGAAGCGTCGGGCCCCTTCTGACATCAGCGCGGTGATCAACGAATTGGCCAGCGCAGAGAACGGGGCCGTGGTCTTCTCCTCAGCAACGGGCCGGCAGTATGCTCTGGAGAACTCGGAGTGGGGCAACGGGGCTTTCACCAAGGGGCTGGTGGAGGGGATTTTGGGGAAGGCGGATTACAGGGGAACGGGTCGCATCACGGTAAACATGCTTGATCTTTACATCTCCGAGCGTGTGAAGGAATTAACAAAGGGCGAGCAGACCCCCTCCACAGTCAAGCCGCCCAATGTTCCTGATTTTCCATTGGTGGTGCTGGTGAAATAAAACGGCACTTTGGAATCCAACGGCTCGCGATTTCGCGGCTCACTGCTGAAGGGCTAATCCTAAACACAGCGAATACCGTCTCCGGCGGCTTCTCCGCCATAAGCGCAAACAGCGGCCCCAAGTCTAAGCTACGGAGATTCAACCGAATCCTGGTGCTTGACGGGTAAACGAAAGAGAGTTAATGTTGTGGACCAAGGGGAGGTGCCCAGGAGTCTTGATCAGTTTCTTTTCGACCAAATACTTTGAATAGATCTTCTCAACGCTTATGACGAGAATGACACGCGTACCGATATATTTGTTATTGATCGTGGCGATTTTTTGCACGGTTGCAGTGTGTGTAAAATCTGATGATGCGACATGGGCTGACGTCGCCTCGTCAGATCCAGATTTTCAAGTAATTGCTTTAGAACCAACATCCTTTTTGGACGGTGAAGACTATAAAGCGCTGCACTTTGGAGATTCGTTCAGCGGATACAAATGGATCCTTCGCCTTTATCTCGTTTCTCCTCACTTATCTTTCTCCCAACTATCCAGTTTGAAACAAGGGCAACCTATTCTTCGTTGCTAATCTGATCCATTGCTATTTTTTTCTCAAGATGTTTCCTTGCGGGGCTTGGACATAAGCACCTCATTCCGGAAATCTCTTAGCGTCTGACAATCGCCATCAGCTGACAAAAACGATTTTTCTTGGTTTTCCCCTGGGAGCCAAGGGCGCTGTTTACCGGAGGTAGATAAGCATGGATCTAGTGCAAATTGCAGCAGGCGTCATTTTCCTCGGAAGCATTTTTCTAGTCATCACGGGTTGGATCGACAGTGTTCTTGCAGCCCTTTTAGGCATTCTATTGATGATCCTGTTAGGCATCATGAGTGATACCGATGCGTTTCAAATGGTGGACTGGAACGTCATCATCATTCTCCTGAGCATATGGATTATATCGGGGTATTTCGGAAAATCGGGAGTCCCTGATTACCTGGCCGCTATCATCCTCAAGATGTCGAAAGGCAACGTTGCAGTATTCGTAACCTTGATCGGTGCGCTGGCCGGCTTTGTCTCTATGCTGATTGACAACGTGGTGGTCGTCTTGATGTTCACCCCCGTTGTGTTCCACGCCTGCAGACGGTTCAAATTCCCATCCTTTGCGCCCGTGATGTTCGTCGGCCTCTGTGCCAATTTCATGGGTACGGCTATGCTCCTGGGCGACCTGCCTCCCCAGATGCTCCACAGTGTCTCGGGAATTGAATTCAGTGGTTTCCTGTGGCATTCCGGAAGGCCGTCCTCTTTCTTCATCCTTCTCATTTCCTATGTCTTCACCTGTGGGTATTTCTTTTGGGTGTTCTCCAAGAAATACAAGGGTATTTCTATGGACGTGTCGTCCATAGAGGAAAACCCCCTGGACCACATCAAGGACAAGCCCTTTGCAATTATTTCTTGCGGGATTTTTGCCCTGACGATACTCGGCATGGCTTTCAGGCCCATCTTCGGGTACACTCTCGGTTTTATTGCCATGTGGGGCGCGCTGGCTCTGGTGCTGGTGTTTGAGGTTTTCAAAAGCCGGTTCACGCTTGACATTCCCACCTTCGAAGAGGTCCTTTCCGAACTCGACTGGAGAGCGATTCTTTTCTATATTTCACTCTTCGCACTTGTGGGGGGGCTTGATCATTCCGGAGTGATCAAATCCGTTTCTAATGTCATTACCCCGCTTATCCAGAAGAGCTTGGTGGCAGGGAGCAGCGTGCTCTATTGGGTCACCGCTCCTATCGTGGGAGTGGTTGAACATGATGCCTACATCCTGACCATGCTCTATGTTATAAAGGACCTTGGCGATACCCAGGCCATTAACCCATGGCCGCTCTACTGGATGCTCCTCTGGGCAGGGACTCTTGGAAGCAACATGACCATAGCAGGCGCTCCCGCTCTGTTTGTTGCAAAGAACCTTGGCGAGAAGGAGGATCAGAGGAAGGTGGATTTGAAGGAATTCCTGGGCATCACAGCACCCTACGTCCTCGTGTCGCTCGTGTTCTGTTACATTCCGGCGTTGCTTATTTGGGTGTTACCTTTTTCAAAATAGGAGGCTCCCATGGCGATTTTGACAATCTCAAGGAAGTACGGAAGCGGAGGGCGAGAGATCGGCCACGCGGTGGCCGATCTCCTTCGCTATGACTATGTGGACAGGAAAAGGATCCTTGACGACATTGCGAAGGCGGGCCAGACATGGGGGGAGTTTGCGAAGCAATATGACGAGAAGCAACCCAGTGTCTATGAAAGGTACAAATGGTCCTTCCGAGGATTCGTCGCACTGAATCAGGCTCAAATCCTAGAGTACGCACTCCACGACAATGTGGTGATCATGGGAAGAGGCGGGAACTTCCTGCTCAGGGGCATTCCTTTTGCGTTTCGGATCCATATCAAAGCATCGATGAATGACCGGATTGATTGGCTCGTCAAGAGGGAGGGGATCGATAGCGAGAACGCCCGCTGGCTCATAGGGAAAGTCGACAAGGAGATGGGTGGCGCTGTCTATCTCATCTATGGGAGCGCGTGGGATGACCCCAAACACTATGACAGGGTCTTTGACATGAGCACCCAGAAGGCCGATGAAATCATTGCCGCCATCAAGGACGATGTTCTCAAGCGGGCGTCCGCCAGCACGGAAAAGGCACGGCAGGTCCTTCAGCTAAGAGCCCTTGCCGCCAAGGTGAGGGCAAGGATTGCGATAGAACCGACGTTCCCGATTTCCGCGCTTGATGTGAGGCCAAAGGAGGAAGGGCTTATCCAGTACGGCATTATCGTCCGCGGAGTTGTCTACAATAAGAGCGCCATAGGGCCGATCCAGGAGGCAGCAAGGAAGCTCTGCGGGGAAGTGCCAGTTGAATTCGAATTGCAGTATCGCTGGCATCCCAGACTGGGTGAATGGCATTTTAAATAGGATCCAACTGCGATCTACTTCCAGATTTCCTATGCCAACAGAAAATGGCATTATGGGCAGTGTCTCGCGTGTGCTCTTTTGCAGCGAATGCGGTTAGCCCAGCGGTACCACCGATAAGGACAATGGTGGGTCTCGAAATATCGAGGTTCTATGAATGGGAAGAATATATAAAAAGACAAAAGTCAGGGTGATTCTGGTGTTAATCGCGATGGTCACTTTGATCTATTATGTGACTCCGCTGCGGCTGTCTTTGCTACAGGAACTATTTACGCGATTCTTTTACGTTCCCATCATTCTTGGAGGCCTCTGGTTCGGGCTCTGGGGTGGCGTTCGAGTATCCTTGCTGATTACCGTTGTCTGCATACCTCACGCCTTCCTCACCTTCAGGTATGAGCAAGCGCTTTTCTACGATGAGGTTTTGGAGCTCTTTCTGTTTAACATCGTAGGCCCGGTTGTGGGCGCCTTGAGGGACAGAGACCGGCGACAGAAGGCATTGAGCCAAAAGCTTCAGGCGCTAGCTACCCTTGGAGAGACCGTATCTTCTGTGGCTCACGAAATGAAAAACATGCTGATTCCCATTCGAGGGTTCCTGCGGCGGATCCGGGAAAACCAAAATCCTGGACCCAAGGTGACCTCGTATTTGGAAATTGTGGACCAGGAGTCGGCCAAGCTGGAGAAGATGGTGAAAGACATGCTCGCTTTTGGACGCTTTGCCCCGCTGCAGAAGGAGGAAGTGGAGGTCCAAGCTCTTGTTGAAGATATGCAACAGATCATGACTGAGGAGTTTCATGATAACGGGGTTAGGCTTGTGTGCGGATGCCAGGAAGGGATAAGAAAAGTGAGCTTAGATCGAGAGAAGGTTCGTCAGGCCCTCGCAAACTTGCTCCAAAATGCGCTCCAAGCCTCCCCGAAAGGGAAGGGAGTGCGACTCCTCGTCCGGTTCGATCAAGGGATCCTGTACATGGTGGTTGAAGACGAAGGCGCAGGAATCCCCAAAGAGCATCTTGATCGCATCTTCCAACCCTTCTTCACGACAAAACCGCAGGGGACAGGGTTGGGACTGGCCATCACGCATCAGATCGTCAAAGATCATGGCGGAAACATAAAGGTTGAGAGCACCCAAGGAAACGGGACCCGTTTCATAATGTCCTTCCCGATCTTCGAGTAAATGCCTGTCCTCCAGCCTGAGCCTCTCTTCACATCGACAGACCCGCTGGTATTCCCCACCGTCTCAGAAACGCCCACACGGCAATCGCGAAAACATACCAGAAATAGTGCCACTCAGCATGCTTGAAAAAGGGTCGCATGGCAGGAGAATCCACGCTGTCTCTGAATGCAGTCGCGCAGAGCAGTACCGCCGCAACCATAGCGAACAGAGCCGCCATCCGGCCATCCTGAACGGCAAGAAGGGCAAAGAGTATCGTGTTCCATCGGTGGGGTGCGACGAGCTTTCTCCAGTACAGGGCAAGACACAAAAGGGTGGGAATCCCTATGGCTGCCAGCACTTCCAGTTCGGTACGGTCGAGAGACACGTGCCCCTCTGGGTAGAACTGTAACGCTGAAAGGATGGACCGATCGACTATGGCGCGGGCTGAAAAGGCCAGCAAGAGACCTGCGATGAGCGTATAAGACAGGAGACGCCGGAACTGCGGTTTTTCAGCTCGGGGAAATGTAAGATACAAGGCGGCGAACACCAGTCCCAACCACCAGGAGGAATCCGCCAAAGACCAACCCAAGAACAGCGGCGGCAGGGCATAGATGCGCGTGGGCCGCCTCTCGCGGTATCCTTCCATGATGAAGACCGTCAACCCGAAGAGCAGGTAAGGAATAACCCATTCGGAAAGGCCAATCGGGCCCAGCGCGACACTGACCGCAGCAAAAAGAACAAGAGAACCAACAAGATGATCCTCCGTTTTTTTCTTCAGTCCCAAGAAAAGGAAGAATGCTCCCAGAGTGGCCAGGATCGTTTTGTACCAGGAAGGAAAATCACCGAAAAACAAAAGCGCAATGATCGAATAAACAGAGGCCATTCCAAGGTATTCGACTTTGAGCTTTCTTCCAAAGCGCTCAACAGGTCCTGGAACGTAGGCTAAACTAGGCTGTGACCCTGCAATAGAGGAAAGGGTTTTCATATGATTCACTCCGGAAACGGTCAGCTGATGGTCAGCGTCATCAGTGTTACATCAATCTCGGTCCCCAGATTGCTGCCCCAGGTAACTTAAGAAGGCCAGGGCTGGCAAACCTGTCAAATAGCTGGGCGCCATCAAGGCGAGGCCGCCGTAGACTCGGGTTTTAGGTTTCTGCTTCAGGATACTCAGCCCGTCCGATTGAGTCAGAGCTTTTTGGCCGAACTTGGTCCGGGCCAATCTACGGGCCATGGAGCTGAGAAGGGCCTCTGTCAATTTTAGCCAACTTTCAGAATAAGGGCGGCTGCCGTATCACCCGCGGCGCAGCCGGTGAAAAGGCCGTACCCGCCACCGAGGAGCACTAATTCCTCCGTCATCTCCATAACGGCCCTGCCTGCGGTTGGGCCCTGGGGATGGCCATAGATCAACGAAGATCCGTAGTTATTCATCTTCATGGGGTCGTAGCCCGTCTTTTTGGCGAAGGCGACGTCGTTGACCGCAAAGGGGTTGTGAGTCTTGACAGCCTTGATCTCGCTGATTTTCAGGCCTGCATTGGCAAGGGCCATTTCCGCAGCGGGCATAGGAGCTGCAGGCATGAACATGGGCTTTACCCTTGCAAAGCCGTAAGAGAGGATCTGTATTTCTATCTTGGGATCTGTGCTCAGTTGCTTGGCTCTCTCCCTTGTGGTGACGAGGATTCCGCAATTGCCGTCGGCTGGGAACGTCTGGGCCCCAAAGCTGAGACAGCCGCCCGGCCTTACCGGCTTCAGCTTTGCCAGACCCTCTGCCGTGGTCGGTGTCCAGCCCTCGTCCTCTTCCACGAGCTTGGTTTTCTTCTTGTTCACCGTGACCTCTGGTGGAAACATATAGCGCTTTTGGAAGGCTCTGTCATTGGCGCGTGCTTCCATAAACTGAGCGTACCGCCTCAGGACCAGCGCATCGCATTCCTCCTTCGTGATGCCCATTTCTTTGGCCACGTTCTCGGCAGTCTCCACCATGGCGGCACGATGACGCGGACTTCCGCCGAAGTTATCCATGTTCCAGTCTTCCCTGTCCGGCTGGCCCCCCGGACCCAGCGGATCGGGCCAGATCGTGTGGGGCCCGTTGGAGCACCGGTCGGTCATGAGGCCATAGGCCACTTGGTAAACACCGAGTTCGATATCCTTAGCGGCGAGATTGAGGATTGTCGTGGATGTCGAGCAGGCCTGGTTCACAAACAACCCAGGGACGAATTTCTTGTCATCGGTCAGTATGGCGCCCGCCCAATTGTGAGCGCAAAACCAGTGGTTCTGAGCGACGGTAGCCCCGAAGTACAGGTAGTCGATCATCGTGGGGTCCATGTTTCTCTTCTCCAGGAACCACCTTCTTGCCGTAGTGGCCGCCAAGCTCACTGCGTTGTCGTTCTGCATGCTCCCCTGCCAGCGGCAGAATGGAGTCGAGTAGTATCCCCCGTAAGGGATATACGCCTTAGTATAAGCAACCATAGGAGTACCTCCTTGCATAATTCCGTTGTGTAAATATTCTTCTCTGCTTTTTACGGAGCGCTTTCGCTATCTTTCGCCCCGTCGAACCAAGCCATGTTCTTGACGAACAACGGCCCATACGAGAGCACATTGCTGCCCAACACCATCAGCTACTCGCCTCTCAAGGCCTTGACCTCCTCAATGATGGCCGGAAGCACCTTGCGCAAGTCGCCGACAATGCCATAGTCTGCATAGTTGAAGATCTCTGCCCTGGAGTCCTTGTTGATAGCCACGACCAGCTTTGATCCGGTCATGCCGGCGGTATGCTGCACCGCGCCGGATATTCCGCAAGCCACATAGAGCTCAGGCCGGATGGTTTTGCCCGTCTGCCCAACCTGCGAATCGTGGGTGAGCCATCCTGCCTCCACGGCCAGTCGGGTCGCCGCTACCTCGGCCTCCAGAAGACCGGCCAGTTCTTTGATCATGGCAAACGTTTCCGCGTCCGTACCCCCCATCCCAACGCACACCACGCGCTCCGCCTCCTCAATCGCCACCCCTTCGCTCGCCGCTTCAACCGTCTCAAGGATCTTCACTTGAATCTCCTCCTCCTTGATCTGAACGTCCAGCGGCACCAGCTCCCCGCTCCTGGCCGCGTCCTTCTCCGGTAAAGGCATGACCCCGGGTCTCACTGTCGCCATCTGCGGTCTGTGGTTCGGACAGATGATCGTGGCCACCACATTGCCTCCAAACGCAGGCCGCGTTGAAACAAAAAGACGGTTCTCTTGATCAATATCCAGACCCGTGCAGTCGGCCGTGCACCCTGCATTCAGCCTGAAAGACAATCTCGGAGCCAGGTCTCTGCCGATGGGTGTAGCCCCCACAATGAGCACCTCCGGTTTCCTATCGCGCACTGCGCCCGCAATGATGTCCGCAAAGAGTTCCGTCCGGTAGTCCTTCAACACCGGATCCTCAGCCACCAGAACCCTTTCAGCCCCGTAGGCAATGAGCTCCTGGGGCAATGAACCCAGCGCATCACCCAGCACAATAGCCGTCAGGTCCACGCCCAGCTTCTCGGCCAAGTCCTTCCCCTTACCCAACAGTTCCAGCGACACCCTGGCAGGTTTCCCATGGCTCTGTTCAACAAACACCCAGCACCCTCGATACTCGTTGATGTCAATGCTTGGCGCCATATCCCCTATCCTCACAGAATAGTAACATTTTAGCTTTTTGAAATGGATGGCTGAGGTCATGGGGTCTCTCTCAAAACAGAACAACGAAGAAACCACGAGACCCCCATGACCTTTTTCTGTGACTATTTCGAAAAGCTAAAATGTTTACAGAATGTACTTTTCTTTGAGCACACGGATCAGTTCCGCCGCAGCCTCCTTGGGTCCCCCTTGAAGCATCTCCACGTTCCCCTTGAGTACCTTTGGCGAAAAGACCTTTCTCAAGCGCGTGGGAGATCCCTCCAGCCCGAATCGCTCAGCCTCTCCATCCAGGTCCTCCGGCGTCCAGACCGGAATCTCCTTTTCGTAGGCCTCCATAATGCTGTCCATCGGCGCTATCCTGGGTTCATTGATCTCTCTTTCCACGGTCACCAGCGCTGGAAGAGAGGCTTCCAAAACTCTTTGAACCTTTCCCAGTTTCTGCCTGATCCTGACTTTGCGGTCTGCAACTTCCAGGGAGATGGCATAGGTCAGTTGGGGAATTTTCAGGAATTCGGCAATCTGGGGGCCCACCTGCGCGGTCATGCCGTCCATCGCCTCTTTGCCGCAGAGGATCAAATCCCAGGCCCTGATCTTTTGTATAGCCAACCCGAGCGTGTAACTGGTTGCCCAGGTGTCTGAGCCTGCAAAGTCTTTGCCTGTCAACTGAACGGCCTTGTCCGCACCCATGGCCAGGGCTTCTCTTAGGGCCTCTTCCACCTGGGAGGGTCCCATGGAAAGGATAGTCACCTCCCCACCGTGCTTTTCTCTCAAGCGAAGAGACGCTTCGATCGCGTTCCGGTCATTGGGGTTGATAATGCTGGGGATGCCTTTTCGAATCAGCGATCCCGTGACGGGATCCCACTTCACTTCTTTCACATTGGGAACTTGCTTGATGCAGACAATGGTATTCATGGTGATCTCTCTGATTAGAACCTCAGACTCTAATCTCTCCACAATTCGCGAAGAACTTGAAAATCCGAAATCCGAAGCACGAAGCACGAAATGGTTCGACAAGCTCACCACCCTGAGCCACGTCGAAGGGCAATATCCAATGATCCAAATTCGAATGACCAAAACCGCGGGCCGCTACACTTCCGTTTTCGACATTGGAGCATTCGAATTTTGAGCTTGTTTCGAATTTCGAATTTCGAGCTTCGAATTTGGTTGCGGCCGATGCCTTGCATCAGCTCCGCAACAGGGCCATGCCCGCGATGGTTTTGTTGATCTCAAGGCTCGAGGCGACCACTCCCTGGTGCATAGCCAGCCGATGCAGCCTTTCCACTTTGTACTCTTTGCTGTAACCGTAGGATCCGTGGATTTGCACGGCCATTCTGGTGATCTCCTGTATGGTCGGTGTTGTGAACACCTTCAGTTCAGATGAATCCGTCTCAAAAGGCTGCCCTTCGTCCCATTTCCACACCGCTTTCAAGACCATCAATCGGCACGCCTCCAGCTTCGATTTCATTTCCGCCAGCATCCACGTGAAACCCTGCATGTAGCCGATGGGCGTCTTTCCAACGACTCTTTCCTTGCAGTACTTGATGGATTCGTCCAGAGCGGCCTGGCCCGCGCCTACCATGCTGGCTCCCTGCTGAATCCTTTCCCCCGCGATCCAGCGGAGCAAAATCCGGAACCCGTCGCCCGGTTGACCCAGGATGTTTTCCTTGGGCACACGGACATTCTTCAGAAACACATCGCAGGTGTCCGAACCTTCCAGGCCCATCATCTTATAATGTCCGGAACACGAATACCCTTCAGATTTCTTGTCCACCACAAAGGCGGTCACATCCTTTTTCTCTCCCTGGAGGGAAGTGTCTCTGCAGTAGTAGATCCCGTACCCCGGTTTGTTGCCCATACTGATAAAGCGCTTTGTGCCGTTCAGGACAAACCCATCGCCGTCGCGCTCCGCGGTCGACGTGAGTGCCCTGGGATCCGATCCTGTCCCAGGCTCCGTGAAGGCCGTTGTGGCCCAGGCGGTCCCGTCGCAAAGAGGCGGAATGAATTTCTTCTTAACCTCCTCCGAACCAGAGAAGTGAATGGTTTCCGCCACGCTGTTGTTCATCATCATGGGCATGAAGCAGGTGGACCCTGTGCGACCCAACTCTTCGCACAGGAGAATGAAGTTCAGATTGGTGGTTCCAACGCCTCCGTATTCCTTTGGAACGACAAGGCCCAGCATTCTCGCACGGGCATAGGTTTGCATCAGATCCTGGGGATAATCATCATGCTCCATCATGTGCGCATCGATGCGAGGCACTTCGCGGGAGCAGAAATCCCTGGCCGACTTGACCATCATTTCACTGACACGTGACAAACCGAATTCCATGGCGCACTCCTTTCGCCTTCAGGGTTGTGAGGTATGCTATCGCTTTCTTGCGGAAGTCAACCAAAACACAGCGCTTACTTTTACCCAAATAAACACCAAACATCAAGCAATTGCAGGCTTTGCAGAAAACCTTTCACCAGAGCTTGTTCTGCCAATGGCGGGACTTCGAAGTTGACTGACCAAGGAGAGGTGAAAAAAGCAGGCTATTATTAGCTAAATTTCAAATAACTTGACTTTGATTAAAAGAAGCTTAAAATCTCTAATATAACTAAGAAGGCTTGGCTTTGTACCGGGCCGGTTTCCTTCTGAGGGAAAATCCATTTGTCAAAAGTGGCAACCTGAAGTTTGAAACTATTAGAATTCAATGGAAAGGAGGTTGTCACTATGGCTAATGGAACAGTTAAGTGGTTCAACGACCAGAAGGGCTTCGGCTTCATTGCTCAAGAGGGCGGTACTGATGTATTTGTTCACCACTCAGCGATCAAGGGAAACGGCTTCAAGTCTCTCAGAGAAGGCGATCGAGTTACCTTTGACATAGAGCAAGGGAAAAAAGGCCCGGCTGCGGCGAACGTCGCCGTCGTTTAATAACGGATCTAAACTCAATAGGGCACCCCGCCCAATGAAGGTGGGGTGCCCTATTTGAAAATCATGAACGGTTGGCGTTGCATCATCAGAGATGTATCTTTTCAACTGTGGCATTCCTTCTGGTTCCCGATAAACCGAAAAGAATCTGAACTCGATCATCCAATTCCTGCTCTATGATCGCCATCGACAAACCTGAACAAATAAGGTAAACGCACATCTGCAACACCCGAGAGGGTGAGAGGAAATGAACTCGATGCGAACCCTGCTGATTTATCCGCAATATCCTGACACCTTCTGGGGCTACAAGCACGCGCTGAAATTTATTCACAAGAAAGCGGCCTTACCCCCACTGGGGCTGCTGACCATCGCGTCCATGCTGCCCCAAGCATGGCCCAAGAAGTTGGTGGACCTGAATGTGGCAAAGCTCACGGAAAAAGACCTGGCCTGGGCGGATTGCGCCTTCATCAGCGCCATGGTTGTTCAAAGGGAATCGGCGCGTGAAATCATTGCCCGGTGCAAGAATGCAGGCCTCAAAATCATTGCAGGAGGGCCGCTTTTCACCAGCGAGCACGATCAGTTTGAGGATGTGGACCACTTTGTGCTCAATGAAGCCGAATTGACCCTTCCTCCTTTTCTCGAAGATCTGGAAAAGGCTTGCGCTAAGCACCTCTACGAGACATCCGATTTTTGCGACATTCAAAAAACACCTGCCCCCACGTGGGAGTTGATGAATTTGAAACACTATGCAGACATGAGTCTCCAGTTCTCACGGGGTTGCCCGTTTAACTGTGAGTTCTGCAACGTGACGACATTGTTCGGGCATCGGCCGCGCACCAAAACTGCCGAGCAGATGATTGCGGAACTGGACGGGCTTTACAATCTGGGCTGGCGCGGTCCCGTGTTTTTCGTGGATGACAACTTCATCGGCAACAAAGCCTATCTCAAAGCCCATCTCCTGCCCGCCCTGATTCAGTGGCAAGAAGGCAAGAGAGGAATCCCTTTCAGCACCGAGGCATCCGTCAATTTGGCCGATGACCAGCCGCTCATGGAGATGATGGTCAAGGCCGGTTTTGACACGGTCTTCATCGGCATCGAAACACCCAATGAAGAAAGTCTGACCGAGTGCAACAAGCAGCAGAACAAGAACCGGGATCTGATTGAGACCGTGAAGGTCATGCAACGGGCCGGGCTTCAAGTGCAAGGAGGCTTCATTGTAGGGTTTGACAGCGACACCCCTTCTATCTTTCAGCGGCAGATCGAGTTTATCCAGAGAAGCGGAATCGTGACGGCCATGGTCGGCCTCTTGAACGCTCCTCCCGGCACCAAACTCTATGACCGCATGAGAAGGGAGGGACGCTTGATCGGGCTCCTCTCCGGAGACAATGTCGACGGTACAACCAACATCCTTTCCAAGATGGGCAACACTGCGCTGCACGAAGGATACAGGAACATCATGCAGCACATTTACTCGCCAAAACCTTACTACAAGCGAGCCATGACCTTTCTTCGGGAGTACAAGGCGCCGAAGATCAGAACACCCATGGATTTTCAACGCCTGATGGGATTCTTCCGTTCAATCATCCGCCTGGGTATTCTCGGCAGAGAGCGATTCCAGTACTGGAAGATTTTGTTGTGGACTTTTTTTCGCCGGCCCCGTTTGCTCCCGCTGTCGGTGACCTTTGCGATTTACGGCCATCATTTCCGAAAAATTGCTAAGTTGAGCCGTGCCAAAGAATCGTAACGGCCTTCGGTCAGAGTTCCGGATCAAAGACCTCAGAGAAGTGGCCCAGGAGCCTTTCGATCACTTGTTCCATGGAAGGTTGGAACCCTAGGATATTCGCGATGGATGTGGCCTTCCTGTTTTTGAGACCACAGCCATTGATCAGAGAGAAGTGCTCCAGATTTGGGGAAACATTGAGGGCAAAGCCGTGCATCGTCACCCATTCGCGAATGCTCAGGCCGATAGAGGCAATCTTCTTTTGATCGATCCAGACACCCACATGGTTAGGATCTCGACCGGCTCTTATAGAAAAATCCTCAAGGGTCCGGATCAACACTTCTTCGAGTTCGCGGACATATCGCTTCAAATCACCGTCTCGTGAGCTCAGGTCCAGAATCGAATAACCCACGAGCTGGCCTGGACCGTGATAGGTGACGTCCCCTCCCCTGTCCGCGAAATAAAAAGAAATTCCCATTTGCTCTAAGGTTTCACTGGGGACGAGAACGTTCTCCAGCTTTCCCGCCTTACCCACCGTGATAGTAGGCGGATGCTCAAGAAGCAACAAGGTGTCCCCTACCTCTCCTGCCACTCTTTGTTCATGGATTTTCTTCTGTAGCTGGTAAGCTGCCCCATACTCAACCACTCCCAGCTGCCAAATCTCAAAGGGGGTGCGAGGGGGGCGCGATTCCGGACAGAACTGACTTTTCAACTGGTTGGCTCTCATGCTATGGAAGGTAGATTGCTGCTCCGAGCGCATCCCTTGCCGCTTCTGCTATGGATTCACTGAGGGTAGGATGGGGAAACGTGGTCTGCGCCAGTTCCTCCAGGGTCATCTCCTGCTGGATGGCCAGCACTCCCTGGCCGATCATTTCACAGGCACTGTCCGCGATGATGTGGATTCCAAGGATCTCGCCATACCGTTTCTCCGCCACGATCTCCACCAATCCGTCTGTCTG
>Ga0079037_100000459_pt1 | contig 18430 bp, 21 predicted proteins | sample Mud3Dept4metaG_FD_71479 | JGI IMG/M metagenome (GOLD analysis project Ga0079037, IMG submission 71479) | Freshwater wetland microbial communities from Ohio, USA, analyzing the effect of biotic and abiotic controls - Mud 3 Core 4 Depth 4 metaG | ecosystem: Environmental > Aquatic > Freshwater >... | reverse complement strand
TGACCGAGCGTGGGGAGGAAGCGTGGAGCGAAACCGCGAGCCGATGGACAAGAACCGGATAGGAGGCGTTGCCGAGCAGGGCGAGCGGGCAGTGAGTCGCGAAGCTCTCGTGGTCAAGGCTCTGGCGGCGTAAATCCGGCGGTTGTGCGGGGAAGGATCGCGTTCTTACCTGGGGAGATTTCACCTTGTGGCTGAAAGGCCGACGTGGCGACACGGCGTGAGAAGTCAGCAGAGGCCATAGTAGCTGCCAGTAGGGAGCGAAGGGCCGAAGGAATGGGAGGGGACGCCCTCTGGTTCTCGGCGTTGGACAGTCTCAGATGTTCGCAACTGCGAAGCTCGCCGATCCGGCTGATCGGGTGAAGCCTGAAGGGCCACGGCAGCGAGAAACCAACGGTGGCGGCTCAGATACCAGCAACCCCAGGCGGCGCGTCGGGAGTTACTCAAGCGCGCCGACCTCAACTGTTCCAACCGCCCGGTGCGGACCCGCATGCCGGGTGGTGTGGGAGGAGGGGTGCGGTCAACACTGACCGCCCCCTATCCCGATTCAGGGGTAGTTGAGCTTCTGCTCGCGGGCGCCACAGAGCGCAGCCCCGTTGGCCGCTGCGATTCGATCGCCTCTTGGTATGGGTTGGATGGGCTTTCACGAGAGCGCGCCAACTTGATGTGACACTTTTCACAAAATCGCCGCAACTCACGGTGCCGGCAGAATATTTGTCAATGCAATGAAGGTACGCCGCGGACCGGATCTCGCGTGGGCCTGTCATGCTGGCGCGAGCCGGGCATTCCAGGCGCCAATCACGGAAGGCGTGTTTACAAAAGTCTACCGAGGTGACCCGATGAAGCAGCTGGCAGCTCTCGCATTGGCTCTGATGGTCGTATCCGCGCCCCTGCCATCTCAGTTCTCAACCCGTCTGAGTTCGATATCGTTCATCGCCATCGACCTGTCCCATGACCTCTGACGGAGGGACTGTCACCGCGGCGGGCGCGTGGCAGCCTCCCGTGGAATCCCGGTGCGGCGTCCTCCTCGTGACTACCGCCGCGGCAGCCGCACCGCATCGGGCTCCGCCGCGGGTTCGGGCTTTGGTTCGGCCGCGCGGCGCAGGAACTGCGGGGCGACGTTCCAGCGGTGCCCCGTGTCGGTGATCACCGTCACGGTCTTCCTGTTGTAGCGGGTGATCACGCCAGTCTCGAGCGGACGCCCCTCTGGCTGGAACTCGACCCGCTCGCCGATCCGGAATTCGAGCATCTCGACATGAGAGCGCAGCTGGTGGAGAAACCGCAGGCGCTCGACGATCCGGTGGTTGAGATCCACCAGCTCCACCTCCGTCAGTTGGTCGATGTCGATCTTCATGGGTTCGGTGCAGCCAGATCGTTGGTCATGGCAGTTGCCGCAAACATCGCTGTGGTCGGCCGCGGCGCATGTCAGTCGACGAGGCGCAGACCCGGCGGCAGCGACTCGCCGAAGACGAGGGACTCGTCCGCGCTGTCGAGCTCGGCGACGTTCTGGACCAGGGCCACCCATTTGGCGGGGGCCTTCTCTCTGCGCAGGCGTTCGACGACGCGCTCGCGCAGGTCCGGATCGAGGTCGCGCTCGCGGTCCCCGCTCAGCCGCGCCAACTGCGCCGCCGCGAAGGCCGCGGGTGCCACGGCCTGCCAGTCGAGGGCGAGCACCTGCTCGAGCCACGCTCGGGCGACGTCGCGCGGCACGGTGTCGTGCACGTTGCCGTGAAACGGCACTCTCGCCCCCAGCCGTCCGAGCGCCCACCAGCGCTGCGGTGAATCGGCGGGTCTTCGCCCCGTCCGGAGCAGCAGCTCACCCATGCTCGTCTTGCGTTCGGCGGGCACACGCTCGAGCCCGGCCACGAGGCGCAGCATGTCGTCGTAGGCCGCCGTCTTCTCGCCTCGTGCGCCGCGCTGGCCGACGCGACTCAGTTGTCCTTCCACGTCGTCCAGGACACGTAGCTGCCGGGCCCGATCCAGCCCGCCGGCGACGCGCCGCCAGGTGGTCCACCATTCTGCCCAGTTGCGGGCTTCATCCCGGTACTGGATGCCCTGGTCGTACAGCGACCAGAGTTGGTTGACGCGCCAGTCGTCCAGCGGGTAGCCGCAGCCGGGGCGCAGGCAGAAGCCGGCGAGATTGAACCAGAGCCGCTCGTGGTCGACCGAGCGTCGTCGGCGCCGGGCACCGGCCCAGAGTACGCCGAACAGCTCGCGCAGGAGGTGCGTGTCCCAGCTGTTGCGACCGCCGAGCAGCTTCTCGAGGTCGCGCAGCAGCACCTTCGCCTCTTTCGGACCCACGCCGGCGTCGCGAGCCCCGTAGACCCGCTCGATCTTCTCTGCCGCCCTGGCCACGGTCGCGGGCAGCCCGGCCGGTTCAGCCAATGCGACTGCGGCGCCGTCGCCGCGCAGCTGGAACTCCATGCGCCAGCGGCGCCGGAGATCGGCGGGTGCCTCGGCCGTTGCGATGCAATCGACCTCCAGCGTGCCGATGTCCGTGAGCGTTGCCGCGAGCTGGACCGGCACTTCGCGGGCTCTTCCATCAGCGTCGGACGTCGAGGCGAGGATCGTGACCAGGGGCGGAAGCGCCCGCGTGTGCTCCGGATCGATGTCAACGACTTGGCCGACCGCAAAGCTCCGGTCGCTGGCCGTGGTCACCAGGTTGACGCGCACTGGCTGATCGAGCCTAAGTGAGAAGACGCGGCCTTCGAGCCGCAGCTCCTGGCCCTCTTCCGACCCGCGGGGCAGCAGGCAGACGGCACGCCGACCGCCTTCCGCTTCCTCGACCGGCAGGAGAACGCTCCGCGCAGCGCCGCCGCCGATGCGCGCCCCGTGCCCGCGCCTGGCGAGCGCGTAGGCGACGGCCCCGCGCGCGACCGCGAGGTCGGGGTGCTCGTTGTGGAGCTCGAGCGGAGCCGCGCCCCGCCAGCTCTGCAGCACCCGCAGGAGCCGGCGCGAAGGGGCCGCGCTGCGAAACACGCCGCCGTTCAGCAGCACCGCATCGGGCACGGGGAGACGGCTGGACGGCGGGGCAGACCCGTCCGTCGCTTCCAGGAGGACGTGGGCGTGGTTTGCCAGGAAGGCGGACAGGTGCCGCGTCACTGCCGGGTCGGCGGCATAGGGGAGGCCGAACTCCACGATGCCGGCGCGCCGGCGCTGGGGCAGGTCATCAATGCCCGTCTCCGGGAAGAACCCGTCGACGACCAGCTGCTCGACCTCCTCGCGGGTCAGCTCCGTGGAGCGGGCCTGGCCGATCAGGCTCGCACCCGCGCCGAGAATCGTGATCGACGCGGTCTGCGGTGCGTCGGGCGCCAGGAGCCTTTCCTTGGCGCCGCGGCACTCCTGGACGAGCTGGGACAGCTGCGCCGCACTGAGCCGGCCCCCGGCGCCCAGCAGGCGCTGCTCCGCCAGGTGGGCCAGCGCGAGATCCATGTTGTCACCGCCCAGCATGAGGTGATCGCCGACACCGATGCGCACCAGCTTCGGCTGGCCGGCGTCGCGGTCCACGCGTATCAGCGTGAGGTCGGTGGTCCCGCCGCCGACGTCGCAGACCAGCAACGTCCTCACACCTGCGAGCGCGCGCTCCAGCTCGTCGGCATGGCGGGCGAGCCAGTCGTAGCAGGCGGCCTGCGGCTCCTCGAGCAGGCGGACGCGCGGCAGGCCGCTGCGCCGCGCCGCCTCGACCGTGAGCTGGCGTGCCATCTCATCGAAGGAGGCCGGGACCGTGAGGACGATGTCCTGGGCATCGAGTGGATCGTCCGGGAATCGGTCGTCCCACGCCTGGCGGACGTGGCGCAGGTAGCTGGCGCTGGCGTCCAGGGGCGAGATGCGCGGCACCTCGGGTGGTGCGCCCCACGGCAGTATGGGCGCCGTCCGGTCCACGCCGGGGTGCGAGAGCCAGCTCTTGGCGCTCGTGACGAGTCGGCCGGGTACCTTCGATCCCAGCTCCTGCGCCAGCGCGCCGATGATCGCGCCTGGGACGGCGTCCTCGGACGCGGCTGGCTGCCACGGCAATACGCGGTCCCCATCCGCGATCTCGCCGGTCGCCGGGTGGTAGCGCATCGACGGCAGCAGCGGGCGCGCCGCGACCGCGCCCGGCGCCACCAGTTGGGCCATGGGGAAGACGTCGAGCGGCTGCCCGGGCGCTTCACCGTCCGCGTAGGCGACGACCGTGTGTGTGGTACCGAGATCGATACCGACGAGGTAGCGGGACATCGCGTAGAGAGCCTGGCGGCTGGCTCACTGACCGGCCGCGCTGCGCACGTTGAACTCGACCTTCCAGTGCTCCGGGCCGCTGCGCGGCATGGCCTCCAGCCGCAGGGTTCCGACCTCGGTGACGGAGGCGCGCAGGCGTACCGGGACCACGTCACCCGGCGTCCGGGAATCGGCGGGCAGCGTCGCCTCGATCTCTTCGAGCTCGTCGAGCTCGCCGGGGGACCAGTCCTCCAGCAGCACGCCGACCTGATCGTCGCGGCGCACGGCCGAGCCGAAGAAGCGAAATCGCACGGGCTCGCCGACGACCAGCCCGAACTCCTGCGGCGGCACGCCGGCCTCGGTCCCTTCCTCCATGCCGAAAGGCGCCACGCAGAGCGCCTGAAGCGGTGGCTCCAGTCCCGGGACGGCGGGCATGGCGCTCTCCACGCCGACGTAGTACGCGCGGGCGGTGCCACCACGGATCCTGACGCCGCCGCCGCGGCGGACGTAGCCGTAATAGGCGGCACCGCGGGCCACGGCAAGGTCGAGGTCCGCACCGGCGAGAACGCGCACGGGCGGGGCGCCGTCGGCGGCCAGCCAATCGTTGATGACCTTGAGCACGCGCTCGACGAGCACGCCGGCCTTGAAGACCCCCCCGTTGAACAGCACGGCCGTGGGGTGCAGGAAGCTGCCGCTGCCTCGGGGCGCGAACCCCGGCAGGTCGTCGATCGCTCCGGCCTGCATGCCGAGGAAGGCGGCCAGATGTCGGGTGACCGCCGGGTCCTGGGCGTAGGGAAGACCGAGCCGGGTGAGCGCCCCCCGTGGTCGGGCCGCGGGCCGCGCGCTCGCGGCGACCTCGGGGAAGAAGCCGTCGATCAGCGTGCGCGCGACCTCGTCACGGGTGAGCTCGGTGCGGATGCTGCCGCCGATGAGGCGACTGCCGCGACTGGGCACGACGACGGGGACTGCCTCGACAGCCGTGTCCGCCAACAGCGCTTCCTTCGCATGCCGGCAGCCGTGGGTGAGGGCCTGGACCTGCCAGTGGTCGAGGACCTTGCCTTCGGCCGTCAGCTTGCTCTTGACGACGTGGGCGAGCGCCAGGTCCATGTTGTCGCCACCGAGCAGGATGTGGTCGCCGACGGCGACCCGGGTGAGCTCCAGCGCTCCCTCCCGTTCCGTGACGGCGATCAGTGACAGGTCGGTCGTGCCGCCACCGACGTCGATCACGAGGATAATGTCGCTGACCCGCACCTGGTTGCGCCATTCCCCGCGGCTCTCGTGAATCCAGCTGTACAGGGCCGCCTGCGGCTCCTCGAGCAGCACGAGGCGATCGAAACCCACCGCCTGAGCCGCCTCGGCCGTCAGCTCGCGTGCGGCCGGATCGAACGAGGCCGGGACGGTGACCGCGACCTCCTGGGCGGCGAGATCGTCGTTCGGATGCGCATGGTTCCAGGCGTCGCGCAGGTGTTGCAGATAGCGGACCGAGGCGTCGTAGGGCGAGAGTCGGGCGACCTCGTCGTCCGGCGCGCCTGCCGGCAGGATGGCAGCACGCCGATCCACGCCGGGATGACAGAGCCAGCTCTTCGCGCTGGAGACGAGGCGGATGGGTGTCTGTGCGCCGACGCTGCGCGCCATCTCGCCGACGATCATGCCGGGCTGGCTGTTCCAGGGCAGGACGATGTCCCCTGCGGCAAACTCGTCCGGGTGGGGGAGATAGAGGAACGAGGGCAGGAGGGGCAATTCGTCGACGGCGCCCGGCGCAGTCAGCTGGGGCACCTGCATCATCGCCTCGCTGACCTCGTCGCCCCTGCTGCTGGCGAGATCGACGTAGGACAGGGCGCAGTGGGTCGTTCCCAGGTCGATGCCCACGGCATAGCGCGCTTGACTCACAGCTCGACCTCCGCCGGTGCCACGACCGACAGGTCATGACCCGCCGCGACCTTCGGCAGCCGGGTCTCGGTGACCCGCCAGCCGCGGTGCGTCAAGCGGCCGGTGAAGGGCGGCCGGCCGACGACGTTGCCGGTCAGCCGCACGGCCGACGAATCGAATCCTTCCGCCAGTGTCACTCGCGTCCCTTCCGGTTCGCCGCGCACGGCCTCGATGGCAAAGTGCTGTCTCAGCGTCTTCCGGCACCCCTCGTGCACGACGCGTGTGGCCGCACCGATCTCGGCATCCGAGTAGGCAGCGACGTCCTCCTCGAGGAAGTCGATGAAACGCCCCTCCTGCTGGAGGAGACCGAGCAGCTGCAGGGCTGCGTTCGGCTCGGCGTCCTGCAGCCGCCTGATCTCGGGCGTCGGTGACGTCCGGGGCGCGTCGGCGCTGCCCCTCCGAAGCGCGGCGACTGCTCCGGCAAATGCCGGGTTGGTGAGAATGCGCCAGAATGCAGACAGGGCGAGAGACAGGCGGCTGGACGCCGGCGGCGTGGACTCGGCCATGGACGGGGCTCCTTCGTGCGGCGAAAGATTGCGAGCGCGCGACGCGGCTCGATCACGGGAGGCGCGATGCTAGCACGGGGCAGACAGTCGCGAGCGGGATGCCGACGCGGCCGCGAGCACGCGAGCGGCAACGTTGTCAAGGCAACCGCACGTGTCATCATCCGTGGACGCCACGCGCTCGCGTGGCCGGTTGCAGATCCGTGAATCACCGGGCATGAACCGAAGGCGGCGAATGAAGACGGAAGCTACCGACGTGCCGAATCGCGGCGGCCACATCATCGTGTCGCCGGAGCAGCGGCACGAAATGGTTGCCATGGCGGCCTACCTGCGTGCCGAGGGGCGGGGCTTTTCTCCCGGCCGCGAGATCGAAGACTGGTACGAGGCCGCCGCCGTCGTCGATGCGATGCTCGAGAACATGCGCGCGCTGGGAGTGACTCGCCGCGACTACGAGCGCGTCGGCGTGCGCAATGCGCTGCGGCTCTGGGTGAGCTAGGAATACGGGCAGGAGCTATGCTGTCCTGGCGGCGCGGCCATCCCTGGCGGGGCAGGTCGCAGGCAACGGCCGAGGGTGGTGTTGCTGAACCGAAGCCCAGGACTCCAGGAAACGCGCGCGGTCTCTGCAGCGATGCCATGAACACGAAGAGGGGGCGCGAACGCCGGGACCGGGGACCGCTGGAGCCGGCGTCGGGGACCAGCGAGAATGGCCTGCGCGAGCTCATCGAGAACGCCCCCGATGGCATCTTCATCGCCGATCTGGAGGGCCGGTACACCGACGTGAACAACGCCGGCTGCCGGATCCTCGGGCACGAGCGTGAAGCGATCATCGGCCACACGATCGCCGACTTCATTCCGCCCGAGGACGTCGAGCGCCTCTGGGCGGCCCGGGACGGACTGCTCGAAGGTCGCGGCAGCGTCGCCGAGTGGCTGATCCGCCGCGCGGACGGGACGCTTACGCCCATCGAGGTGAGCGACACCATCCTGTCGGACGGCCGCTGGGTCGGGTTCGTGCGCGACATCAGCAAGCGCCGGCAGCTCGAGGGAGAGGTCGTGCGGAGCACGGAGCAGCTTCGTGCCGAGCGCAATTTCGTCGACGCGATCCTCGACACGGCCGCCACAGTGATCATCGTGCTCGACAGCGAAGGTCGCGTCGTTCGCTTCAACAAGGCCTGCGAGGTGGCCACCGGCTTCAGTCAGTCCGAGCTCGTGGGCAACACCATCTGGCTGGACCTGATTCCCGCCGAGGAGCGGGAAGGGGTCGAGCGGGTGGCCGCCCGGTTGCGGGGCGGGGAGGCGTACGTCGAGTACGAGAACCACTGGCAGCACCGCGACGGGTCGAGGTGCCTGATCCGCTGGCGCAACACGCTCATCAAGGACGAAAGCGGCCAGGTCCGGTTTCTGATCGGCACGGGCACGGACATCACGAATCAGGTGAAGGCCGAGGACGAGGCGCGTCTGCATCTCGAGGAAGCCTCGCGGCTGCAGCGCCTGCAGACCGCCAGCGAGCTGGCCACGATGCTCGCCCACGAGCTCAATCAGCCGCTGGCTGCGATCGCGACCTACGCCGCTGCGGGTCAGCACCTGCTGCGCCGGGCGGAGCCGGATCCGGAGAGGCTCGCCGACACGCTGGAGCGCATCAGCCAGCAGGCGCTGCGGGCTGGCGAGGCGATCCGGCATCTGCGGGCCTTCGTGGGTCGCGGCAGGATGGATCCCGTTCCGCTCGACCTGAATGAGGTGGTGCGCAGTGCCTGCACGTTGATGTCGCCCCGGTCACGCAGTTGCGGCGTCAGCCTGAACCTGGATCTCGCCGAGGCACTGCCTCCGGTCGCCGGTGTCGACGTGCACATCGAGCAGGTGCTGCTGAACCTGCTTGGCAACGCCCTCGATGCCATTCAGGGCGCCGGCATGACTGCAGGCAATCTCAGGGTGACGACGCAGGCGCGGGACGGCATGGTACAGGTCACGGTGAGCGACAGCGGCCCGGGCATCGACCTCGCCACGGCGGCGCGGCTGTTCGAGCCGTTCTTCACGGGCAAGGAGCACGGCCTGGGCGTTGGCCTTCCCATCTGCCGCAGCCTGATCGAGGCCCAGGGCGGCCGCCTGTGGGTCGAGCCCCGGGTGCCGGGCGGCGTCCTTCATTTCACGCTTCCCCTGGCGCCATGAGCCCGACCGTCTTCGTCGTCGACGACGATGCCGCCCTGCGCGAGGCGCTCGTGCAGCTGCTCGAGGCGGCAGGCCTGCAGGTCGAGAACTTTCCCGATGGCCAGAGTTTTCTGACGGCCTTCGTGGCCGACCGGCCAGGGTGCCTGCTGCTGGACGTGGCGATGCCCGGCATGACGGGACTCGAGGTCCAGGCAGCGCTGACGGCGCGGGGCGTGCAGATTCCCGTCGTCTTCCTCACCGGCCACGGTGACATCCCGATGGCCGTGCGCGCGGTCCAGGCGGGCGCGGTGGATTTCCTCGAAAAGCCCATGACCGGTCAGGCGCTCCTCGAGCGGGTGCACCGCGCCCTCGCGCTGGATCAAGAGCGCCGCCACGCACAGGCCCTGAATCACGGTGTGGCGGAGCGCGCACGCCGCCTCAGTCAGCGCGAGCGGGAAGTGATGGCATTGGTCGTGGCCGGCAGCTCGAGCAAGGAGGTGGCTCGTCTGCTCGGCATCAGCGTGCGTACGGTCGAGGCCCACCGCACGCACGTCATGCACAAGATGGGTGCCACCAATCTGGCCGAGCTCGTCGGCATGGCCGTGCACTGCGAGCTCGGTCTGTCGCCGGGCCCGACACCGCCTACGTAGTTCTACCTAGTAGCTTCACGTAGTGCAGGCACGGATAGCCGGGCCCGTCAGCACCGACTAGGTTTCTCATGCATCGATCGAGGCCGCCCGCTCATGCTCCGCGCGTGGGCGCCGGGTGGCCGCGCAAGTCCCGCAGCTGACAGGCGCGCGTCCAGGTCGCGACGGCGGGAGATCGACGCTGACCGACCCGCCGGGCCAGGCGCGGGTGCAAGGTTGGGAGGTGGAGATGCTCGGTGCCTATGTGAGTCCCCAGAAGCTGGAGCGTCTGCGCGTGCTCGCGGGCGCGCGCGGCCAGAGCCTGAATGAGTGCCTCGACGACCTGATCGCCACGGTGGAGTGTCAGTGGGGCTCGATCTCGCCACAGCCGGTGACGAGGGCGGCCTGTCCGCTGGTCGATCTGGTGTGTGAGTATGTCCTCCGGCTCTGCCGAACCGATCAGGAACCGCTCCGCGTGGCGCGAGCGCTGCGCGCGGCCGCCATTGACGGGGAGCATTCGCACGTCGGTCCGCTCAACCGCGACGGGTTGATGCTGGAGCTGAGTCCCCAGTGGGAAGGCGTCCGCATCATCGGCGGCGAGGGCCGTTTCACGTTGAACGACGCTGCCGCGCTGCAGCTCGCCGATCGGCTCGCCACCCGGCGCTGGCGTCCCACGCTGGCGGCCTGATGGTGTCCATGGGCGAGGGAGGCGCGGGCTAGGCGGGATGGGACGTGTGCCGCACCGCGAAGGCGGCACCCGGCAGGTCTGTCGACGTAGGGGTAGTGGAGTCGGTGTCCGTGGGAAACGTCTTCGACGATATCCGCTGCCTGCGCGCCTATCTGGACGGCGCGGGTTATCGCGCGCTGCCCGGTGGCGTCTGGCCAAGTGGTGTGGTGGGGGCCTACGCGAACGGCGAGGGTGACGCGGTCGTCATGATCGAGGATCCGCTGCTCGGCCTCGAATTGCGGCCGCTGGAGCAGTGGTGGTGGGACTAGACGAAATGGAGTGGAGGGGGCGCGATGATCATTGCGATCGAAAGGGCCCGCGAACCGTTGGCGAGGAGGGCATCCGACTCGCCGGCAAAGGGTGCATCCGGACGTGAGATCGCGCTGCGGTTCAACCGCAGCCTGATCGGCCTCGGCCTCGTCACCTTGGCGGCGGTGGTGTTCCTGCTGCCTTGATGAAGGAAATTCCCGCACGAGTTCGCAGCGATGGGCTAGATTCTTAGCACCGGCGCCGCACCGCTCCCCAGGAACGTCGAGCGGGTGCGGCACGGTCATTCCTCGCAACTCGAGCGATCGGTTTTGCCCGCGCGCTTTCAGGGCGTGATCGGGCTTGACCGGGCGGCCAGTAGAACAACAAAGCCGCCGGATCGGAGGAGGCATCCTGCTATGAACAGTCGCGTTGATGCGGCGGGCGCTATCCGTCGCGAGGTCGCGAGGGGCGCGTCGGGACGCGAGATCGCCCTGCGTTTCAATCGCGCCCTGCTGCTGGTTGGCTTCGTGACCCTTGCCGCGGTCTTGCTCATCCCGGCCTGACCCGTTCGGGCTGGACACGACCTCGACAGCCCCGGCCTCGCGCCGGGGCTAAGTATCTGGGCTTGGGAAGTAAGCGATTCTTTACACTTCGGCTCGGCACGCCCAACGACCAGCCGCGAAATCAACCACATAGGATCGTGGCTCGAACCTTGCAGCCGAACGTTGGCAAGAACTAACAGCCACCAGGGACGGTGCGGACGAGGAGGATGGGCGACGTGTACCTGCGGTTCTTCATCGTTTGTCTGCTGATCTACCACCTCAATCTCGAATGGCCCTGGTACGTGGTGGCGGTGGGGCTATGGCTGCTGGACCACTGGGTGCCCGGCAACGTCGTGTATCGCGGCCAACCTCAACCGCCTCATTTGCCTCGCGGCTGACGCGCCCTACTGGGCTGCGCCCGGCGTCTAGACGTTGAGCGGGTAGTCGAGCCGGATGCCCTCGATGGGTCGTCCGGGGCCCGGCGCCGAGAGTGGGCCATAAGCCATGAGGACTGCCGGCGACACATAGCCGGCGACACGCGCGAGGTCGGCGAATCGTGCGCCCTGCCTGACGAGGAAGGCGAGATAGGTGTGGCGCAGCGCCTCCGGCGTCACTTCGCCTGCCCCGGCGACCCCCGCATCGTGCGCCGCCGTCGCAATCAGGCCGGCCAGATCGGCGAGGTCCAGCGTCCCCTGAGCGGGCGTCGCGAGCACGTGTCGATCGCTCGGCGTACCCATGCCGGCCAAGGCGTCGCGCAGAGCGGAGCTGATCGGCAGCGTTCGCGGCGGGGTGCCCGGCACCAGCAACGCCGCCGCCGCCAGGTCGACGTCCGTCCACTGCAGTGCCAGCGTCTCCGTCGCGGACAGGCCGCCCAGCAGCGCACCGATCGCAACCTTCCCCCGGGCGTCGGCCGCGTTCCACAGTGCACTGGCCTCCGCGGGTGACAGCTCGCGTGGCAGGGTGGGCGCGGCGGGCAATGCAAGCGGCGGGTTAGGCAGCGCCGGTGCGGGTGAACCGAAGGTGCCCAGAAACCCGCCGGTCGGCATGGCAATGTGCACGAGCGGCTGCGGACCCGCGAATTCCGGGCTGCTGCGCCGCAGGAACTCCCGCAGCCAGATCGCCGCGATGCCGAGCGCGAGCGCGACGGCGACGCTGATCGCGGCATCACGCGTGTAATGCGGGCGGATGTGTGTCTCGGGCACGGTGGGTGGTGCGACCACCACGACCCGGGGCAGTCGGCTGCGGTCCGCCATCTCGGCCCGCAGCAGGCGGGCGTTCGCTGCCCGGGCCAGCTTTTCCGTCTGCTCGACCTCGGCGACGAGCGCCTTGTGCTCCGAGAACCGCGCGGCGAAGCCGATTGCTGCCGCCTTCGAGTCATCCAGCTGCCGCTGCAGGTTCGCGACGTTCTCCACCGCGCTCGCCATCTCCTGCTCGGCCTCGGCGAGCGCCTCGTGCTGGCTGCGCGACTTGGCGTCGGCGACTTTGCGCTCGAGCGCCTGCAGGCTCTCCTGCAGCGCCCGCAGCCGGGGATCGAGCCGCATGTAGGCCGCGGTGTAGCCTTTTTCCGCTTCGCGCAGCTGCTCCTGCATCTCCCGCGCCCGGGTTTCCATCGCGACGATCTCGGTGCGGTCGTCGCGGCGCAGGACCGCCTTGCCGATGCTGATGTCCTTCCGCATCGCGGCAACCCGCGCCTCGGTTTCCGCCTTCTTCTCGGTCGCCTTGGCCAGGGAGGCGTTCAGCCCCTTCAGGCGGGCCGCGGTCTGGTTGTCCTCGCTCTGCAGCGACACGATGTCGTTGGCGGCGCGGAAGGCCTCGAGCGCAGCACGCTGGCTGGCCAGACGCTGCTCGATCCCTGCCACCTGCTGCGCGAGCTCTTCCCGGTTCGAGGTCCCCTCGCTGGCCTTTCGTGCGTCCTTTTCAGCAACGTAGAGATCGATCCAGGTCTGCAGGATCGTCGGCAGTATGTCGCGGCCCAGGCCGGTGGCGGTCAGCTCGATCACGTTCGTCTCGGGCCTGGTGTCGGCGCTGAGCATCTGCTGCAGGTCGGCTGCGGCGGGCGGCGACGATTCGCCGGGCACTTCTCGCAATCGGTCCTGGAGGGCGAGCAGCATCGGCCAGGCGAGCAGCCGCCGCGCCTCCATCAGGACGGCGGCCGGCTCGAGCTCGGCCTCGTGGACGTCGCCCGCGGTCAGCGGGATGGCCTCGGCGGCGGTCTCGCTCCCGGAGGCCGAGGTCGGGCTGGTGCGGTAGATCGCGATCGTCGCCTCGCTCCGGTATTCCGGCGGCCGGGCGAAGGTGAACCCGAGGCCGATCGCCAGGGTCGTCGCGAACACCGCGGCGAACAGGGGACCTCGTGACTGCAGAGAGGGTATTCCGGCCATGGCGTCGCGGGGGGATCCAGGAGTTCGTAATGAATGAGACTAGCGGCGATGGCGCATCGGGTCGACCCCGGCGCGCGATCCCGCCGCAACACGGGGTGCTGGCGATACCGCCGGTGGCGCCCGGCCGGCGGTCCGGCAAGGGGGGCGGGGGCACCGATGAGGGGTCCCGCGGGACGCCAGAGGGCGCCATTTCGGAAGCATCGCCGGCTCGGCGCCGGAAGGCAGTTCGGGTATGATCGGCGCTCCCCGCCGATCGTCACACCACCTGCCGGCGCAGGTGACTGTGCGAAGGCGTGGCTTCCGGAGCCGTGAGAACCGCGACCAGGATTCCTCCATGAAGGCCAAGATACGCCGAACGTTGACCTCCATCCTCCCGGTTGCTGCCAACCGACGCGGCGCCTGCAACAACTGCGGCGCCTGCTGCAAGCTGCCGACGCCGTGCCGCTTTCTCGGCTACAAGGCCTCCGGCGAGAGCTACTGCCTGATCTACAAGATCCGCCCGCTCAACTGCCGCAAGTACCCCCGCACCGCGTCGGAGCTCATCACCGCGGACACCTGCGGTTTCACGTTCGAGAGCGTCGACGTGGCGCCCGGGACGTTCGACCCGCGGCCGGTGACGTCCGAGTCCTAGGGCGCGCCCCGGCACAGCTGATGGCCCACGCTGGTCGTCAAGGGCCGCGCTCTCGGCGTCATCGCGCGCCGACGGACGGCAACCGGCGTCTCCGTCCTGCGGCCGCGACCGTCGTCGCGCTGCTCGCGGCAGCGTGCGTCCCCCTGTCGAGCGCAGCGCGGATGAGCTTCTACCCGATGGGCGGGGCGGCGTCCAAGGCCCCCTTTGGTGCGCAGCTGACACGGTCGTGCGAGCTCGACGACTGCCGGGTCCAGCGCGTCGAGATGCAGTGGCCCGACGGCGAGGTGCTGACCGGGGAGCTGCGCCTGCTCCCGCCCGGCGTTACCCCGGCCGAGCCGACCGTGGGGCCGCGGCCCGCGGCGGGCGCCATTCTCGACGACGCCCCGCGGCGCCGTCCGGGGGTGATGACGCTCGTCGGCAACCGCGGCTCGCAGCTGCGGTGCGAGCTCACCTTCTCGGCGGGCACCAGGCACGCCGTCGGCCTCTGCAAGAGTGCGGCGGGCGCGACCTACACCGTCGACCTCTGAGCGCAGCGCCCGGGCGCTAGTCCCGCTCGCAGCTTCCCTCCTCGAGGAAGAAATTGCCGCCGAAAATCGGTGTAGGCGAAAACGTAGCGCAGGTCGTCGGCAAGGTGGAGCCAGCCGCTGAGCCGGTCGCGGAAAATGTTCAGGTCGTCGCCGCGCAGGGCTGGCTCGTACTTGCCCGGAGAGAAGGTCAGCTCGGTCTTTGCCCTGCAGAACCACCACAGGCTGTACTCGTCGCTGACCAGAGGGTCCTGCGTTCCCGGCTGCCTGGGCCTGCAGCGCTTGCCCTGACCGACCTCGGTGCGGGCCAGGGTGATGCCGAATCGCTTCTCTCCCGCGGGGAGCTCGACGCGCCCGGCGTAACGCTGGCCACGGGCGGCGACGTCCTGGAGGCCCACGGTGAGATTCGCTGCGCACGAATAGCTGCCCAGCGCGGGCTCCGCCCCGACGGGGGCTGCGACGATCAGCGCGGCCAGCGCGATCCAGCCGATCCAGTGGGGAGTCTGCTGCGTTTCCTGCATCGTCGGTTTCGCGAGCCCCGGAAATGGTCACTGAGGGGCAGGCGCGTCCCCCTGCCGGCCCAGCGATGGTTGAAGCGGGCGGATGCCGGCATCACGCTGACAACCTCGCTCCGATATTCAATGAATTCAGAAGGCTGCGCCTTACTGATGAGACCATTTATCTGCGCAATGCCTCGGTGAACCTCGTCAACGGGATGATCGGGACGACCTTCTCGTGCGACGGTGCCCCCTACATCGACCACAAGACCTTCTTCGAGCGACTGGATACCTTCGCGACGCCGCCCTGCGACCCGGCAGGGCGTGGGGGCTGATGGCGGGTGCCTGTTCCGAAAAAAACCCATTATAAACGGCGGCTTGCATTTCCTTTTTGAGGCTTTCGTGAGGTAAGGGCGGGGCTGCCCGTCAGATGGTCTGGTGCCAGTCGTAACCCTTGCGGCGGCGGTCCTTGCCGCTGCGCCGGTCGCCCTCCTTGCCGGGCTCGAAGCGCAACTCGGCGCGGCGATCCGCCTGCGAGCGCCGCTCGGGGCTGGCGCGGCGTTCCTTGGCCGGCACGAAGTGGCACTGGCAGGTCGCGACCGAGCAGGCGCTCAGCGGCAGCCGGGGCGCGTCGTCGTTCGGGAAGCTCTTCCCCTGGATGGCGAGCACGGCCGGGCAGGCCTTGGCAGGATCGGGCACGACGACCGTCTTGCCCCAGGTGTCGGGCGGGCGTTTCGTCGGTGGTTTCGAGGGAAGGGACTGGGGTTTGTCCGCCGCGGCGGACGCCGCGTCAGCCGACCGGCGGCGCACTACGACCCATGCAAGGGTTGCCAGTACGACGACCAGCAGGGCTGCCAGCACCCAGATTGTCTTCATCGCTGTTTCCCGTAGCCAGGGGATGAGTTACGTTTCTATGACAATAGCTTATTGAATGTTATTGCACTTCACATGAGATATGGCGCGCCGCACCACCGTGCGGGCCTGACCGCGTTCAGTCGCCGAAGGCCAGTGCGGTGTAGCGCGAGACCCGAATCGTATCGGACCAGTAGGCTGGCGGCAGCCCGGCCTTCTGCTTGAGATGAAGCAGAAACCGCTTCGGGTCGGGCAGCGACTCCCAGACCGCGGGCAGGAAGGTACCGCGGTGGGGTCCTTCCTCGAGAATCAGGCCGTCGATGCCCGGACGCATCTGCTGCAGCAGATCGGCCTCGGAGGTGACGGATAACGGCTCGGGAGGTGACAGGATCGAGATGTGGACCTCGAGGCCCTCGATCTCCTCGTCCCGTAGCGGCGGAAAGCGCGGGTCCCGAAAGGCTGCCGAGAAGGCGTTCTCGGCAACGTCCTGCACCAGCGCCTGGCAGGCCTCGAGATGGCCGATGCAGCCGCGCAGCTGGCCGTTCCTGTTGAGCGTCACGAAAGCGGCGCGGGGCTCCCGCAGCGCCGGGGGGTAGTCGAGCGGATCGACCGGCTGCGGGCTATGCTCGGCGAGGCCATGGCGTATCGACGCCCGCGCGAGATCGAGCAGAGCGCGGCGCTCGGCCTCGCCAAGCGTGGCGGCCGCGCCCTCAGTGGAAGACATAGGCGCCGTAGCCGACGACGCGGTCGCGCGGCCCCGCGGTGTCTCCGGAATTGCGCAGGTCCACCGTCTGGACCGTCAGCCCGTGGCGCCGCGCCACGGTCAGCAGCCCGTTGACCGGGTTCCGGCCGCAGGCGTCGTGATCGCCGACCGAGGGGTCCAGTGCCTCGATGCGCCGGGTGGTCCGTGCATCCCGGGCCCTCGCGGCTTCGTAGCCCAGGTAATGGCTGAGGTCGGAGCTGACCACGATCAGTGTCTCGTCACCGCCCCAGAGGCGCTCGAGGACCTCCGCGACCTCGGCGGCAGACGCTTCTCCGACGACGAACGGGACGAGCTTGAAGCCGTGCAGCACCGCCTGGAGGAAGGGCAGGTGCACCTCGAGGGCGTGCTCGCCGTCGAAGGCGGCATCCAGGCGCTGCACCTGCGGCAGGTCGAGCACCGTGAGGAGTGCCTCGCGGTCGACCGGGATCCGGCCCAGCGGCGTCTGGAACTCGTCGGCCTCCGGGATTGCCAGGCCGTGGAACGGCCAGCGGTGTGCCGGCGCCATCAGAACGACCCGCGTGATACGGTCTGCGGCGGTGCGCAGCCGGGCATAGGCGTGGGCCGCCACCGGTCCGGAGTAGATGTACCCGGCATGCGGTGCGATCAGGGCCTTCGGGGCGGGGCCGGCGTCCTCCGCCACCTCCGCGAGGTAGCTGTCGACGTCTGCCCGAAGGCCGTGGGGGTCGGCGGGGTAGAACATCCCCGCAACGGCGGGGTGGCGGATGGTTCTCATGACATCGTCCAAGGGGCGTCTGCGGATGCCCCGATTGCTCTGGCCTCAACTATAAACATGCTAGAGAAACGTCGATTTGCAAGCCGCGGAGGTTGGTCATGAGCGCCGTCGGCAGCCACCACCCCACCAGGTACTGGCACCGCACGGAGGAGGGGCGCATCCAGTGCGACGTCTGCCCGCGCGAATGCCGGCTCAAGGACGGGCAGCAGGGGCTCTGCTTCGTCCGGGCTTGTGAGGGGGGGGAGATCGTCCTGACGACCTACGGGCGATCGAGCGGCTTCTGTGTCGACCCGATCGAGAAAAAACCGCTGAACCACTTCCTGCCCGGCACGGCCATCTTTTCGTTCGGCACTGCGGGCTGCAACCTGTCCTGCAAGTTCTGCCAGAACTGGGACATGAGCAAGTCCCGGGAAATGGACACCCTGGCCGACGCGGCGACGCCGGAGGACATCGCGAAGGCCGCCCAGCGGCTGGGCTGCCGCAGCGTGGCCTACACCTACAACGACCCGGTGATCTTCCTCGAGTACGCCGTCGACACGGCCAAGGCCTGCCACGCGCTGGGCATCCGGAGCGTTGCCGTGACCGCCGGCTACATCTCCCCGGGTGCCCGGGAGGACTTCTTTGCCCACATGGACGCGGCCAACGTCGATCTGAAGGCCTTCACCGACGACTTCTACCACCGACTCTGCGGCGGCCACCTGCAGCCGGTGCTCGACACCCTCGTCTACCTCAAGCGCGAGACGAATGTCTGGTTCGAGCTCACGACGCTGCTGATCCCGGGCGAGAACGACTCCGACGAGGAGATCGACCGTATGACGCGCTGGGTGGTCCAGGAGCTCGGTCCCGACGTTCCGATGCACTTCACCGCCTTCCACCCCGACTGGAAGATGCTTGACCATCCGCCGACGCCGCCCCAGACCCTCGGCCGCGCCCGCGGCATCGCCCTGCGCAACGGCGTCCATCACGCCTACACGGGCAACGTGCACGACGCCGCGGGTGGCAGCACCTATTGCCCGGGCTGCGGCAGCCGCGTCATCCAGCGCGACTGGTACGAGCTCGGGGAGTGGGGCCTGGACGCCAAGGGCTGCTGCGCGAAATGCCACACGCGGATCGCCGGCGTGTTCGACGCGGCCCCCGGCA
>Ga0079037_100000457_pt1 | contig 18463 bp, 18 predicted proteins | sample Mud3Dept4metaG_FD_71479 | JGI IMG/M metagenome (GOLD analysis project Ga0079037, IMG submission 71479) | Freshwater wetland microbial communities from Ohio, USA, analyzing the effect of biotic and abiotic controls - Mud 3 Core 4 Depth 4 metaG | ecosystem: Environmental > Aquatic > Freshwater >... | reverse complement strand
AGCGGCCATGATCAAGGAGGCGGGTGAACGCTGTAGAACGCGAGGCATCTTTCCGCACGCAATAAACACCGACCCCATCATCGAAGTCCCCAGAGAAGCCGAGTACGGCGACTACTCCACAAACATAGCCTTCCTGCTGGCCCGGACGCTGCGGAAGAGTCCCCAGGAGATCGCGCGCACGTTCATAGAGCAGATGGAATTCGATCACCTTTGCACGAAGGTGGAGGTGGCCGCAAAGGGTTTTGTCAATTTCTATATCCGTGATGAGGTATACAGGTCCGCCTTGAGAGACGTTGCCCGTAAAGGGATTGACCCGTTCGTGCCGGACGTTGGCGGGCAGCAGAACGTCCTCATTGAGTTTGTCAGCGCCAACCCCACGGGTCCGCTCCACGTGGGTCACGGCAGGGGAGCCGCAGTCGGCGACGTGCTTGCAGCCCTGCTCGGTAAGGCGGGGTTCAAAGTTGTGAAAGAATACTACGTCAATGACGCGGGAAGACAGATAGATACACTCGGCCGGTCAGTCTACCTGAGACATAAGCAACTCCTGGGCGAAACGATAGAGTACCCTGATAACCTGTACCAGGGTGGATACGTTAAAGAGATAGCCCAGAAGATGATCGATGAACGGCTCTCAATTCCCGCAGAAGAGGACGATGCCATCCGTTTCATGGCGCGCTATGCAGGTGACATTGTCCTTTCGGGCATCCGCACGGACCTGGAAGATTTTGGTGTCAAGTTTGACAGTTTTTTCCATGAGCGCACCCTGTTCGAAGAGGGGCGCGTTGACGAGACAATAGAAGTCCTTAAGCAGGGTGGGTGCCTCTATGATCAAGAGGGTGCTCTCTGGTTCAAGATGGCTGGAGAGGGGGATGAGAAAGACAGGGTGATCATCAAGTCAGACGGGGAGAAAACCTACTTTGCCTCGGACATAGCCTATCACCGCGAAAAATTCGCCAGAAAGTTTGATATACTTATCGACATCTGGGGGTCAGACCATCATGGCTACATCCCGCGCCTCAAGGCATCTATCGATGCACTCGGGCACGATAAGGAAGCCCTTAAGGTTATCCTGATTCAGTTTGTGACCCTGTTGAAGGAGGGGAAGCCAGTGGGCATGTCCACGAGGGCCGGACAGTTCACGACGCTGCGAGAGGTGATGGACGAGGTGGGGAGGGATGCGGCCCGTTTCTTTTTTCTCATGAGAAAGAGCGACGCACACCTGGAGTTCGATCTGGACCTTGCCAAGACAACGTCCAACGAGAACCCCGTTTTCTACGTCCAGTACGCTCATGCACGGATAGAGTCGATATGCCGGCTCGCGAGGGAGGAGGGCATAGACCTGGCTACCCTCAGCGAAGCTGATATGGATCTGCTTGTCCTGCCGGAGGAAACCGCCCTGATCAAGGCCATGCTGCGCTTCTACGACGTGATAGAAGGCGCCGCCAGGAGTCTGGAGCCCCACCGCATTACCTTTTATCTCATGGAGTTGGTGGGCAGTTTTCACAGTTATTACAACAAGGTGCGGGTTCTCAAGAACGAACCGGCCCTCACTATGGCGCGACTCTTGCTAATCTATGTGTTGCAGCAGGTTATCCGGAGCGGGCTCGGCATCCTGGGCGTGAGCGCACCGGAGAAGATGTAGAAAGACAGTGATCAGTAATCAGTAATCGGTAATCGGTGATCGGTAACCGGTAAACAGTGACCGGTGACCGGTAAACGGTGATCGGTAACTAAATGAACCAGAAAAACCAGAGAAACCAAAGAAACCGGAAAGACGAGACAGACGAAATAGACCAGATAGACGAAATAGACCAGAAAGACCAGAACGCTCCAGAGGAGAATCGATTTGGATAACGCGGTCAAGACAAAGAGTAAGTGGAGAGAATATGGAGAGTCGCTTCTCATCGCGGCTCTCATCGCATTTTTTGTGCGTAGCTTCGTGGTCCAGGCCTTCAAGATCCCATCCAGTTCCATGGAGCCCACACTGCTCGTCGGTGATCATCTGCTGGTCAACAGGTTGAGTTACGCGGTAAAGGTCCCGTTTACGGACGTGGTGATCTTTCGGATTGGTGCGCCGGAGCGCGGTGATGTGATCGTGTTCCGTTACCCGGTGGACAGGACCAAGGATTTTATTAAGAGGGTCGTTGCAAAAGAAGGGGATACGGTTGAGATCAAGGACAAAGTGGTCTTTGTGAACGGAACACGTGTTGACTATCCGCAGGCCCAGTACCTGGAACCGACCATCATACCTGGGTTCTTCTCTCAGCGGGACAACACAGGACCCTTGACCATTCCAAAAGACTCCTACTTTGTGATGGGCGACAACAGGGACCGGAGCCTCGACAGCAGATTCTGGGGCTTCGTGACGTACGACGATCTTGTCGGAAAGGCGTTGATCATCTATTTTTCCTGGAATACGAATCCAGGCGATGTGCTTCACTATGTGCGATGGATGCGCGTCGGCAGTCTAATACGGTGAGGGATGCAATACATGAGGATTGCTCTGAAGCTTAACATCATATTGTATGTCCTGTCGTATGTCCTGTATGTCCTGCCGTATGTCCTGCGTGAGAAGATAGGGACACACATGAGGGCTCTCGCCTGCGCTTTTATGGTGTTTGTCTCGGCCGCTTCTGCCCTGGCGGCAGACGGGGGGTGGGCCTACTACAATTTTTTGAGGGGATACCGGGCGGTTCAAAACAGCAGGCATGATGAAGCGACTGAGTTCTATCGGGCGGCGCTGCGAACCGACCCGGGCTCGGCGAGCCTTCGAAGTGAACTGGCTATGGTCTATATGGGAAAGGGAGACTTTTCGAAGGCAGAGGAACTTCTCAAGGAAAGCATACGCTTAGACCCGCGCAACCGCGTTGCATTGAAGCTCCTGGCCGGAGTCTATTCGTCAAAAGGTGAGCTGGACAAGGCACGCGGTCTCTACGAGGAATGCATTGCCCTCGATCCTGAGGATGTGGAATCGTATCTCTACCTTGGCTCTATCTTCATAGCGCAGAAGCAGTATGAAAAGGCACTCGCAGCTTACGACAAAGCTCTCCAGTATGACGATGACAACATCATGGCCCTCTACTATTCGGGCAGGATCCATGCAGAGCAGAAGAACTATGACAAGGCGAAGGAATTCTACCAGAAGGTCATTCAGTTGAGACCCAACTTTGAGCTGGCCCTTTTTGATCTGGGTGCAATCTTTGAGATTGAGGGCAAGATAGACAGGGCAAAAGAGCTGTATGAAAAGGTGGTGGCCATTAATCCCCGCAACCAGAAGGCGCACTCCCGGCTGGCGGCTATCTATGTGCAGAAGAAGGAGTACGACAGGGCCATCTTTGAGTTTGAAAAGCTTTCCGATCTAAACAGGGAAGATGTCTCTGTGCGTGAAAACATCGGGCTTCTGCATCTGGAGCAGGGAAGATACGACGAGGCGATACGGGAATTCAACCTGGTGCTTGCATCGAAACCGCAAAACAACAAAGTCAGGCTCTATCTCGGCCTTGCCCTGCAGGAGAAGGGTGAAGCCAGGCGGGCCATCGAGGAGCTCCTGAAGATCCAGCCGGGAACGGAGGAGGCCAAAATAGCGAGGAGAAACCTCGGTGTATTGTACGTCAAGGCGGGTATGATTGACGAGGGCATAGCAAAGCTCAAAGAGCTTATCGACGCGGACAAGAAAGACATCGATCTCTACCTGACTCTCTCCGGTTTATACGAGGAGAAGGGCGACTACCGGAGCGGGATTACCCTGCTTCAGACGGCACAGCAGGTCGAGCCGCGGAACGTGGACGTGCTCTATCAGCTGGGTGTGCTTTGCGAGAAGAACAAGGAGTCTGACAAGGCCGTAGAGTACATGGAACAGGTGCTCAAGATAGAGCCTGAGCACGCGAATGCCCTCAACTTCATCGGGTACACGTGGGCGGAAAAAGGAATCAACCTGGACAGGGCCGAACAGATGATCAGTAAGGCACTCGAGAAGAAGCCGGGAGATGGGTACATCCAGGACAGCCTGGGCTGGGTATACTATCAGAAGGGCGATTACCAGAAGGCCCTCGAGGAATTGATGAAAGCGCATAACCGTGTCCCGGATGATCCGATGATAGCGGAGCATATCGGAGACGTGTACGTGAAACTGGGAGACCGCGCCAATGCCGTCTCTTTCTACGAAAAAGCCCTGGGTCTCGACAAGAAGGGGGAGCGCAAACAGATTGTCGAGGAAAAGCTCAAAGGGCTTGAGCAAAAGAAGAAGTGAGAAGAGCCTGCCTCATACTGCTTCTCCTGCTGGCAGGTTGCGCCTCAATCCCCGATAAAATTCAGGTCACCTGGCCGGAGCGTATTGATTTCATGGAGGCGATGGGAGATGTGGACGTCTCGTGGCGCAAGGCAGATTTTTCCGGTTCCTTGCTCCTCAGGATGGAGTACCCGCACCTGCTCTTTCTTGAGGTGTACGGCGCTTTCGGCCAGACGCTCGTGCACGTCAAGAGAGAGGGCGGCACCTTCCTCTTCATCGCAGGAGATGAGAAGACCACGGACGAGAGGCTCTTCGAAAACAGGACAGGTTTGCGCCTCCAGCAGTTCATGGATGATCTGGCAATGCAAGGCGAGAGACGAGAGCTATCGGGCGCCATTGCAATCGACCGCGGGAGTTACCGGGTCTTGTACGGCCATGACAATAAGGGCAGAAGAACAATCACCTGGGAGGGTGGTGACGGGACCATGAAGCTCGTCCTGTCCCGGGTGAGCTTTGCCAGAGAGGATGCCGGTGCCCCGGATAGCGGCGGGAAGCTGTGACTCGTACGACATTGGCTTCCTGAAGGAATTCTTTAGCCGGGCGTTCAAGGAGATCGGCTTCGCGGCTCATCAGTCCACGGTCCTCCTCAAGCCCAACCTGCTCGCCGGAAGATCCCCCCGAAAGGCCGTCAACACACATCCTCACATTGTGAGAAGCCTTGCCGAGATGCTGCTGGATGAAGGCTGCACGCTGCTGGTGGGCGATAGTCCCGGCTACGAGTCGACGGAGCGGGCACTCAAGGGTTCCGGTATCGGGGAGGTGGTAAAGGCCCTAGGGTTGCAAGTTGCTAGATTCAACAAGAAGGTGATCAAGCGTTCCCGTGGGGTCTCTCCATATCGCGAGTTCCTTCTGGGTGAGGATCCGGAAGGGTTCGACCTGATCATCAACCTTCCAAAGTTCAAGACACACGCCATGATGGGATTGACCCTGGGCGTGAAAAACACGTTTGGATTTGTGCCCCGGTTTGAAAAGGCGAAGTGGCACCTGAAGGCAGGACGGGACGCCCTTCTCTTTGCAGCGATACTGCTTGATATTTACACGATAGTGAAGCCCTCGCTCACGATCCTGGACGGGATCGTTGCCATGGAGGGCGATGGGCCATCCGGCGGCAGGCCACGCCACGCGGGGCTGCTTGCTGTTTCGGATGACGCTCTGGCTCTCGATCTTTTTGTTGAGAAGATACTTGCGTTGCCCGACATGCTTCCAGTTTCCCGCGTCGCGCGTGACAAAGGGTTGACCCGGGACGCAGAAATCGTTGACCTTGGCCTGCCCGCAATACGTGACTTTCTCATGCCGGCCACGATGGACACCGGCTTTAACCTGCCTGGCGCAGTTAGGAATGCGCTCAAGAATGTAATATCGAAAAGGCCGAAGTGTGACCAATCGCTCTGCAAACAGTGCGGAGTGTGCGCCGAAGTCTGCCCGGCAGGGGCACTGACGATGGACGAAGAATATCCCGCCTTCGATTACAAGCAATGCATTCGCTGTTATTGCTGTCAGGAGATGTGTCCGTCATCCGCCATCCTCCTGCGATAGAGGGGCGGCGGCTTCGTCAAAAGGCCATCCGCTTTGTCGCCTTTCGTCTTGCCTCATTCCGACGTACCACGAGGTACGCCGTCGGTACAACCTGTTCTTGCTGGGCACCCGTGCGGTACCAAACCTACACTCACGGGTAGCACGCGCGTTGAGTCCTTTTTACTCGCCGCCTCATCTGGTTTCTCTGGTTTATCTCGTTTCTCCGGTTTCTCTTGTTTGACGGTTGCCCCCACCGAGATTTGTGCACATGGTGGTCACTCCTCATTCGTCGAGCTTTGTCGATATTGCCTTGGTGGCTTTGGTTCAATTGGTTGAGAGACCAGATAGACTAAATAGACGAGATAGACCAGACAGGCCAGAGAAACCCGAGAAACCCGAGAAACCAGAGAAACCAGATAAACCCGAGAAACCAAAGAAACTGTGTTAGGGGGGAGGGGAGGTTACGAGTAGTCGCCGCGTTTGAATTTTTCCACCTCGACGACCGAGGTGACAAGGACGCGGTTAAGAAGCTCTTTCAGGTTGTCGCCATCAGGCAGACCGACTAGGATAACTGCCAGGTCGCGGTTATGCTCTTCCATGCGCGCTACAATCGTCTGTAATGCATCTGAGGCTATGTTTGGGCTGCCCAGGCTCCGCTGATACTCCTCAAGGGTATCGAGAAGCTGTTCAATGCGCTCAAGTACCGGTCCCTGCTGCTCTTCGGGGATGGGTGCAGCGGCTGGCTGGATATCAGTTACCGTTCGGGCTGCCTGGGTCTTCTGGGCGGCCGTTTCAGCACTGTCAATTGTTTTCTGGAGAACCTCGTCGAACTTTGCGCCTTTTTGGCCCAGACCTTTCTGGATCTGTTCCCTGATCATCTGACGAGATATCTCATCTGACTTGATCTTCATTGGCCACAACTACCTTTCTGTGCGCTATCCACCAGCTACCGGGGGAAATATACTCACCACATCACCGTCTCGCGTCACGTACTCACCTGTGACTACATTACCATTCACTACAAAAATCTTCGGAATATTGTCCGGTAACTTAAGCTCCTGGGCTATCCTGTCTACCTCAGTTTCCTGTGCCAGGATTCTCTTGAACGAGAAAGAGTCTACCCCGGGAGGCGAATAATCGCGAAAGGTGGCAAACAGCCTGACCTCAATTTCCATGTATCCTTTATACCTTAAGTACGTTGCTTATGCAAGCCGTCAGGATCGTTCAGGACCTTATGCAAGACGTCCGCGAGCTGCCCACCCTGATATGGCCTTACAAGAACGGCCCTGATCCCGGCTTCCCGCATCTCCTTCGTCAGGGGCTCTCGGGCAGCAGCCGTGGAGCCAACCACTCTTGCTCTTGGGTCCAGCTGCCTGAGTTTCTGGCACGTCTCTTTGGAGTTCAGGTCGCCCGGAAGTGACAGACCCAGAATAACCGCATCGTACGGCTCTCCCGAATCGAACGCCTTCTTGTACTGAGTGAGTCCGTCGTTACCATCCTTGGCGAAGCCTACCCGGCACCCCATGTAGCTGAGCAGGCCCCCCGTGACGTCCCGTATCATCTCCTCACCATCTATCACCAGTATTTTCTTGTACCCGAGAAGATGGCGCAGGTGACGATAGTCGGGTTCGGGCTCCGGCTCCTTTTGCGATTCGGTCGCCGTCTCGTTCACCGCCTGCGGTGCGGCTTCCTTTAGCAGTGGCTTCACCGGCCCTTCCACTGTCCGCTGCTCTGACTCCTCCTCTTGTTTGGAGAATTCATTGTGCTCCAGGGGTAACGGTAGCTCTTCCAAAAGAACGCTCTGAAAGTCTTCAATGAGCGTCTCCGGGTGCGAGGTTCCGGACTCAGCATGCTCTTCTGTCCGGAGTTTGAGAATGAGAGAGGCCTGCTCTATCAGCGTCGCGACCAACTGCGCGTGCTCCAGTTTAGCCCCTTTGGGCATCAGGATAGTGACCATGCCAAACACGTCTTGGCCCGAGATGAGTCCGGCGGCATACGTGCATCCAAAAAGAAAGAAATCCTGCATGGCATCGTAGACGTCTTTGGGTAGTTTGTCCAGAAAGAGACTTGGTAGTCCGCCGGTGACTGACACGGGTGTACAGGCGGTCACATACTGCTGAAACTCCCCAGGGCTGATTCGAAAAGATACACCTATGAGATGACGAAGCAGTAAGCCCAGTATGATTTCAGCGTGTTTCTCCGGGCCCGATATTGCCTGCACGGAGAAGGCGTTGGCCTCCTTTGAAAAGGAGCTGACCATGACGTAAGCATCGCCCACGAGTGCTCCGACCTGGCCTCCAATTGCTTTATGCACGTTCTCTGAGGGTGGAAGGCTGAGGAGAGTGGTGGCGCCCCGCGACAGCAATTCAAGCCTCTCAACATACCGTTTCTCATCAAGCTGAGCCCTGTGGCGTTCGGTGGCTTCGTTCAGCGTCACCTGCACCATCGACCTGTCTTCATGCGTGACCACAATGAAGAGGGTGTCCACCAGGATACCCTGACCATCTTTTCTGAAGGCCGAAAGCCCTCTGATGGTGCCGGCACCCTCCTCAAGGACCTGCTGGAGCGCGCGCGAGAACTCGCTGCTTCCATCTTCCTCGTACAGGTGCTCCAGGTTCATCGTGAGAAGTTCTTCTGCGGTGTAACCGAGAAGGAGCTGCGAAGCCTTGTTGGATGCCACTATGTTGCCCTGCGGGTCAACAAGGAGCAACGCTGACGAAGCATCCTCCATCAGCTGGCGATACGACTCTCGGGCACTGTCCAGTACATGTTCTACGGATTTACACTCGTGCTCCAGCTTTTCCAGCTGGACGGAGGCTTTGCACACGTCCCTGAGCGCCTTGATAAGCAGGTTTCTTGCGTTGTTTTCGTGTTCCATACCTGCACGATTCTAGCAAAAAAGAATGGAAAAGTCAGTGAAAAACTCTGTGCATCTTAAGGGTGGATATACGGACCGGAAAAAGCGAACTCACCTTGCTCACCGATGCGGTGACCTGGCAGATAGACGGACCGACGCTTGCGCGGCCGGTGAAACGGGAGAGCACCCTTCGAAAGGGGGCTCTCCCGTAAAGCTCACTCCTTACTTCACCCCATCCTTCAACGCTTTGCCAGCTGAGAATTTCGGGGCCTTCCTGGCAGGAATCTTTATCTCCTTACCAGTCTGCGGGTTTCTCCCCTTTCTTGCCTTTCTCTGTGTGACAGAAAACGTACCGAAACCGATAAGGGTGACCTTATCCCCCTTCTTCAGCGACTTCTTTACGCCGTCGACGAGAGCATCCAGTGCCTTGGCGGCGGCTGCTTTCGTGATCTTCGCATCCTTCGCCATCTTACCGATCAGATCTGTTTTTGTCATACACCCTCCTCCTTAGAACGTTTATTTACGGGCTTTTGTAAGCACGCAAGTTTTAATTACCACGTCTGTACTGTCGGTGCAAGAGTTTTCTTTCGAAAAATGCACATTTTTCAAAACTTTTTTTGGGTGGAAGCGTTATTGGATCCTTACTTGCGAAAACGACGGATCATCCACCAGATGAGTAAGCCAATGCCGACCGCAAGCCAGACCACTTCGTAGAGGCTCATTTACCGGCCCTCTTCTGCGGATTGCATTCCCTTTCCATCCTCTCGCGCCTCTAACGTGTGCGAAGTGAATTGCTTGCCGTCGAAGAGAAAACATTTGTCTACGTTCATGCCTGCGAGAAGACGCATGATCTCGCCCCCGGCTTTCTCTGACTTTATGCAGACACCGCAGTCAGAGCTCAAGGCGCGCGGCACAGGCACGAGCTCATGCGCACAGCCTCTGCTTTTCAGCGCTTTCTCTGCCTTAAGCACATCATGGATGGTGTGAAAAAGAAAGAAGTACATTACGCTATCTCTCTGTTTGCGACAATGTCTCTCAATACGTCCGCCAGTTGGTTGACCTCTTCTTCGCGGGTGAAGTAGCCGGGAGAGATGCGCACCGTTCCTTGCGGAAAGGTGCCAACAGTCCTGTGAGCAACCGGAGCGCAGTGAAGGCCGACCCTGACGCAGATGCTTGCGCGGTTGCAGGCTGCGCCCACATCGGAAGGGGATATGCCTTTAATGGTCATGGAAACGACTGGCAGGTTATCATTCGCTGATGGGTCTCCGTGCAGTCGTACGCCCTCGACATCGAGTAACGCCTTGACCAAATACATTCGCGCTTGTTTCTTCTTTTCGATTATCCGACTCAACCCGTTTTCCTCAATGAAGGTGAGACCGCCAAGCAGAGCGGCTATCCCGGGTGTGTTAGGGGTGCCTGACTCATATCTGTCGGGAAGCACACGCGGCTGCTCAGTAGACTCTGATTTGCTGCCGGTACCCCCGAACCTGATTGGTTTCAAGTCGATGCCTTCGCGGACGTAGAGTGCCCCAAGACCCTGGATACCGAAAAGAGACTTGTGGCAGGAGAAGCAGATGATGTCTATGCCTTCCCGCCGGACGTCTATGGGCGTGTTGCCGACGGTCTGGCACGCGTCCAGGATAAGGATCGCATCACCGATTGCCGCGCGTATATCTGTAAGGGGCTGGATGGTCCCGATAACATTCGATCCATGATTTATGATGACCGCCTTCGTTTTTCTACGCATGGAGGATCTGAGTCTTGCGATGTCCAGCTCGCCTCTATCCGAGCACGGTATGACGGACACCTCGACCCGCCTCTCTTTTTGCAGGAAGTCAAGAGGTCTCATGACGGAATTGTGTTCGAGCCCCGTGGTCACCACGTGATCATGTTGCTCCAGCAACCCGAGAATCGCAAGATTGAGTGAGTCGGTCCCATTGGACGTGAAGATCAGCCGTTCCGAATGTTCGGCGTTGATAAACGCGGCAAGCTTCTCTCTTGTCTGGAAGATTATGCGCGACGCTTCTATCGACTGGGGGTGCGCGCTCCTACCCGGGTTTCCGCCAATCTCCCTGACAAAACGGTCAAGCGCCCGAAAAACAGCGTCGGGTTTCGGGAAGGACGTAGCTGCATTATCCAGGTAGATCATTACGGTCTGAGAACGCTGCTCGCGTTCGTGAGTGACGAAAGAATTTCGTACATGTTGGTAACCCTGCCTGCCCTCAGCCGTTCCTTGATTTTAAAGAAGTCGAGGCAGGTCCCGCAAGAAAGGATTTCCACTCCCAGTTCTTCCAGTTGCCCAAGCACGGGTAGGTAGTCAGACCCTTCTTGGGCCAGCTTAACGCCCGCATTTATGAGGATCAGTCGCCAGGGCAGCGGTTTGATTTCCTTGAGTGTGTGGAGCAGTGACTTCATCAGCACCGCGCCAAGCGTGTCATCGCCTCTGCCCACAGTCTCGCCGTCGATGAGCACCACGACCTTCTTAAGTCCGTGATCTACCTGATAACCGGCACCCTCGGCCTTTGTTGCGCGGAGTGTGAGCCAATCCTTCCCCTCCTGTTCGGTGCTTACGCGGTAGCCGCATGACTCAAGAAAACGGGACACGTTCTCGTACGGTGCCCCCGTGTCCAGCTCTATGCGCAGTTCTGTCGCGCCCGTGGTCTCGACGATCTTCTTTGTTTCGATGACAGGTGAGGGACAGCTCAGGCCCTTCAGGTCGATATATTCCATACATGTATGATAGACTATTGACTTACGGCATGCAAATGAATATTCGGAATAATGGAGAACCCAGTTATAGAAGCGGTGAATCGATTATCTCTATCGTAAACTCTTTTGCCCGTTCAAAGCCCTCGTCAAAGAAAATGACTGAGAATGGGAGCATCTTGCCGCTCTCCACCTTCCAGCCTTCCTTGCCGGTCAGCTTGAACTCGTTTATCTTTCTTTCTACGTCGAACTTCGGCGTGGCTGCAGCCTCCTCCTTGGGTACTGGAAGGCCTGCCAGCACATCCTTTTCCGCAAGCACAGCGCCTTCCTTGTCGTAGAGCTTGGCCCTGAGCACGATGTACTTTCTCGGTTTGGTGGACCCGTTGACCACGACACCTGAAATGAAAAAGACCTTCTCCTCCTTGCCCACCAGTTCCTGTCCTTCAAGGCCCTTGATGGAAAGGCGTTTGTCTCCGGCACCCAGATACTCGATCCAATAATAGTAGAAAGCCCCTCCCAGTGCCGCAAGGACAAGGATCACGATGACCACGATGAGCGGTGTTTTGCTCTTGCGTGGTTTTTCTTCGGTTCGTTGCTCTTCGTGCAAAGGGGGGAGCGGCGCCCTCGCGGGGGTGGGAGTTTCTGCCTTTGGGGCGGCCTCTGCCTCGTGTCCAGCCTGTGCAGTCAGTCCAGAATCCGGCTCTTCCTCTTTCCTGTAAAGGAATACCTGTGAGCACTTTGAACACTTCAGTTTCTGAAAGGGCGACTTCAGCGCGTCATCGGGTAGATTGAACTTACGCCGGCATGAAGGGCAGGTAATAATCATTCACATCCCCTTTTGGAGAAGGAAGGGGGGAGGACCCCCCTTCTTCTTTACTTGGTCAGCTTCTTCTTGAACTCTTCAATCAGCTTGGGTACTACCTGCTTGTAATCCCCTACTATACCAAAACTGGCGATCTTAAAGATGGGTGCATCAGCATCTTTGTTAATGGCGACGATGCAGTCTGAGGTCCTCATGCCCGCCAGATGCTGGATCGCACCTGAGATGCCACACGCAATATAGATCTTCGGTTTGACGGTCCTACCCGTCTGGCCTACCTGGTGCTCGTAGGGAATCCAGCCAGAGTCGACAGCCGCTCGGGAGGCACCCAGGGCTCCACCCAGCGTATCCGCAAGGGCCTTCAGGACCCCGAAGCCTTCATCACTTCCCGTGCCTCGCCCGCCGGACACGATGACGTCCGCCTCAACGAGATTGACCGCAACTGCCGACTGCATGAACTGAAGCACTTTGGTTCTGATGTCATCTTCTGCCACGGAGAAAGCCTCTTTGACGACCTCAGCGCTTTTCGACGCGTCTTTCGCGGGCATGGGGAAGACCTTCGGCCTCACCGTCGCCATCTGGGGCTTTGATTTTGTGTTCATGTACGCGGCAAGGAAGTTTCCGCCAAAGGCAGCCCGTGTCAGTTTCATCGCCTTCGTCCCTGCATCGATCTCGAGGTTGATCGCATCGGCGCCCAGACCCACGTCCAGCTGAGCTGCCATGGCAGCAGAGAGATCCTGCCCCTGCGTCGTGGAACGGAAGAGAATGATATCGGGCTTAAACTTACCAGCAAGCGCGGCTCCCGCCTTGGCGAACGCGTCTGGCCGGAATGTCTTGAAGGTGGAACCGTCGACGGCGTATACCTTCGCGGCTCCATACGCGCCTGCCTCTTTCGCTATCTCATCGGTATTTTCTGCGATGGCAAATGCGCAGACCTGCGACCCAAGCGCGTCCGCGAGCATCTTCCCCGCGCCGAGTAATTCGTATGACATGGGGGTCGTGGCCCCGTCCTTGTGTTCTATATATACCCATACATCTTTGTATTCGTCGGCCATGGTCATCCCCTCCTTATTTAATTACCTTGAGATCCAGGAGCTTGTCCGAAAGCATGCTCACGATCTCGTCTACCTCTCCCTTGAGCATTTCTCCTGCCGTTCTGGGAGGGGGTGTTGTCAGTTCAACTACTTTACCGTGTGCGCCTGTCGCTCCAACCTTGTCCTTTGCAGCCCCGATCGCATCACAATCAAGTTCCGGGATAGCTACTTTTGCTGCCTTCCTGATGCCCATCAGGTTGGGGAGACGTGGCTCGTTGATGCCTTTCAACACGGAGACAACCGCGGGTAGCTTTGCCTCTACCACTTCGAGTCCGCCCTCGATGCTGCGCTGGACCTTGATCTTCTTGTTGGCGGCGTCAATCTCATCGACTTTCCCCACGTATGTGAGCTGGCTGAAACCGAGCTTGCTGGCGAGCTCCGGGGCAACAGAGCCTGTGTTGCCGTCAGTGGCCTGTTTGCCGCAGAAGACCACATCCACGCCGCCTATCTTTTCAATCGCCTTGGCGAGCGCATAGGACGTAGCCAGCGTGTCTGATCCGATGAGTGCAGGATCCTTGATGTGGTGCACCGCGTCAACGCCCAGTGCAAGTGCATTGCGCAACACGTCAACCGCTTTGTCCGGACCCATGGTGATGGCGATTATCTCGCCGTCGTACTTCTCCTTTGTCAGCAGTGCCTCCTCAAGAGCAAACTCGTCAAACGGATTCGTGATCGAATCCATTCCTTCTCTGTTGAGCGTGCCCTTGGTGAGGTCCCACTTCACTTCAGCTTCGGTGTCGGGAACCTGTTTTATGCACACTACAATTTTCACAGCAACCTCCTTTTAAAGTATTATTCACCTTGAAACGATGGTGTTCTCTTTTCGATGAATGCAGTCATCCCTTCCTTCTGATCCTGAGTTCCAAAGCAAAGCCCGAACGTCGTGGCTTCGAGCGCGAGCCCCGCGTCGATGTCGAGCGCCAGGCCTTTGTTGATGCAGTGCTTGGCGAGCCGGACCCCGATGGGTCCTGCCGCAAGCATCTTTGCAGCCAGTTCGCGCACCTCAGCCATGAGCTGATCGGCCGGGACCACCTTGTTCACGAGCCCGATGTCATAGGCCTCCTGCGCAGTGATTACTTTTCCCGTGAGTACGAGCTCTTTTGCCTTTGCAGGACCAACGAGTTTAGCTGTTCTCTGCGTGCCGCCGAAGCCGGGAAAGATGCCGAGCGTCACTTCAGGAAAACCGAGACGCGCCTTCTCGGCGGCATAAATGATATCACAAGCGAGGGCCACTTCAAAGCCGCCTCCCAGCGCGTAGCCATTGACCGCGGCGATGACCGGCTTCTGCATGTTCTCTAAAGCTGAGAGCGCAATGTGGCCCCGGTGAGAAAAGGCGACGGCTTGCGTGGGGGTCATATCCTTCATTTCCACGATGTCCGCGCCCGCGATGAACGCCTTGTCTCCACCACCCGTCACGATAACAACCTTGATCTGAGGGGCGGCGTCCAGCTCTCTTGCGGCGGAAAGTATCTCCTCGAGCGTAGCGGAGTTAAGGGCGTTGAGCGCCTTGGGCCTGTTCACCTTCAGGATTGCCAGTGGTCCTTCTGTCTCGAGGACGACATTCTCGTACGCCATTGTTTACGCCTCCTTCTCGATGATCATGGCCATGCCCTGGCCTCCGCCGATGCACATCGTAGCGATACCGTACTTAAGGTTGAGGCGCCTCATCTGGTAACAGAGGGTGGTTACAAGCCTGGCGCCGGTGCATCCGATCGGATGACCTATGGAGATGCCGCCGCCGTGCATGTTCGTTCTCTTCATGTCGAGCCCCAGCTCTTTGATGTTCGAAATGGCCTGCGACGCGAACGCCTCGTTCAGTTCTATCATGTCTATCTTGTCGAGGGAGAGACCAGCGTACTTCAGGGCCTTCTTGACTGCCGGCACGGGTCCGAGCCCCATGTATGCCGGATCGACGCCGCCGGCTGCAAAAGAGACGATCTTTGCCATCGGCTTAAGCCCGAGCTCTTTGGCCTTGTCGCGGGACATGATGACAACGGCTGCGGCTGCATCGTTGATACCCGACGCATTACCCGCGGTGACCGTGCCATCTTTCTTGAAGGCCGTGCCGAGCTTCCCCATTTTTTCGACCGTTGTATCCATGGGCCGCTCATCGATCTCAAAGACTACGGGATCGCCTTTTTTCTGGGGGATGACAACGGGCACGATCTCTTCCTTGAGGATGCCGTCTTTTATTGCCTGGCGCGCCCTCTGGTGGCTCAGCGCACCGAACTCATCCTGCGCCAGTCTTGTTATGCCGTATTTTGCAGCGATGTTCTCTGCAGTCAGTCCCATGTGGTAGCCGTAAAAGATTTCCCAGACACCGTCCAGCACCATCAGGTCGACCAGTTCGGTATTGAACATCCGGGCGCCCCATCTGGCAGCAGGCATAGAAAAGGGAGCCAGGCTCATGTTCTCCATGCCGCCCGCAACGATGATATCGGCAGTGCCGCACATGATTGCCTGCGCCCCAATGGTTATTGCTTTGAGGCCTGAGGCGCACACCTTGTTGATCGTGAATGCATTCGTTTCCTTGGGAACGCCGCCAAAAATAGAGGCTTGCCTGGCGGAGTTCTGGCCGAGGCCTGCCTGGAGCACGTTGCCCATGATTACTTCGTCGACCGCTGCTTCCTTGAGCGAGCCATCGAAGTTGTAATACTTTCCTTCGAGGTCAGTCTCCAGCTTTCCCTCGAAGATGTTTGGGGCAAACTCCTTGTCTTTTGTCCTGCTCGGCCGTATCCCGGCCCTCTTGAGTGCCTCGTTTATCACGAGACCCCCCAGTTTCACTACGGGTACGTCCTTCAGACTGGCTCCAAAGCTGCCAACTGCGGTTCGTGCTGCCGATACTATCACTACCTCTCTCATGAGTCGCTCCTTTCAATAAGAAAAAAATTTCACAAAGTTTTTATCGTACTTGCATACATTTGTCAATCGTTTTTGCGGGGAAATCAGCGATTAGCAGCTGACTGACGGCAAGAACGACGAACTGTTGCGAGTTACGGGTTGCGAGTCATCAAGAAACCCAAGAAACCGATGATCCGTTGACTCGTTATACGTTGATACGTCAGGAGCCCTTCACTAAACGCTCAGCACCGTCTTTTACTGGCCCCTGGCTACTACACTCTGGACCCTGGTTTCACACCGATAACCGATCACTGATCACCGATCACTGTTTTGTCCAGGTCCTGCATGATCTTGCGCGCAACCGGCACAACCGCCGCCTCCACCTCGCGGCTCAAACCCTCTCGAAAGACCGTGTTCTCTTTTATCTCCACGGCATAGACGCGGATCGTTTCTGGCATTTCGTAGCCAAGTTGCTTCCCCAACTCTACAGTGGTCCTCAAATCAAGCGCGTGAGACGCGTACGGGTTGACGGCCTTCCCCAGATCATCAACCGAGAGACTGTATATCGAGCCGGCCAAGGCTTTCTCGTCTGTTATAATGGCATCTGCCACGACCACGGTCTGATAGCCGGTGATCACATCGAGCAGGAACCTGCCGGCCAGGCCGGCTTCGAGAATGTCGATGGATGGGTCCGTCGGCCAGCCGTCCCTTATCTCCCGGGCAATGGCTATGCCGACGCCGTCGTCGCCCAGGATTGGATTGCCGAGCCCGAGGATTAGAGTCCTGCCTTCCTGCCCCATCTAGCCTCTGGTCAGTGTCTCCAGCACTCTGCCTTCGTGATCCCGGATATTGACCACAAGGGGCATCTTCCCCGCGACTGCGTGGGTTGCGCAGCCCAGACACGGGTCATACGCGCGGAATGACATCTCAACCATATTGAGCAGCCCATCTGAGACCTTCCCGCCCTTGATAAGACCCTGAGCCGCCTTCTTCACGGAGAGGTCCATCGGCGCAGCATTGTGCTGAGTGGCGACGATCAGGTTCACCTTCGTGATCATCCCGTTATCGTCGGTTTCGTAATGGTGGATCAAGACGCCTCTGCACGCTTCCACGCAGCCGATGCCTTTGCCGGTGAACTGGAAATTCATGTTTCTTATATCGCTGCTGGTGAGCATAGGATCGTTGGCGATTCGCTGCATCTCTTCAGCGGCTTGCAGCGCTTCGATCAAGCGCGCCCAGTGGTAGGCCAGCGTGTGGTGTGCTGGCTTGCCCAGCACCGATACCATATATTCATACTCTTTCTGCGCGAGCGGCGTCGCCATCCCCTCAGCCACATTATACCGGGCCAGAGGGCCTACGCGGTACAGGGAGGTGTCGTCTCCCTCGATGAGTCCCTTCCAGCCCAATTTTTTCAGATGTGTAAGCCGGATATACGTCCACGGCTCCACCCATTCGCCGATGTAATCCGTATAATCGCGCGGATGAAAGAAGGCAACTTCCTTGCCGCGCGGGTCTACGACCCGTAACATGCCTTCGTACCAGTTCTGCCTGTTGTTGTCATCGACCAGAGCCATGTAATACGTCTTCAGGTTATACGTATCACTTAGCACGAGATCCAGATAGGCCTTGTTGGCAAGTACCGTGTCTTTGAAGAACTGGAGCGTAAACTTAGCGAATTCGACCGAGAGATTTGCGGTCTCGATGATGGCAGGCCGCTCCGCCTCCTTGATGCCGCGTGGAACACCGCCGGGAAGTCCTCCTTCCGGGTGCGCGGGCTTACTTGCAATGAGTCGTATGATATCCCGGTTTCTGTGCCTGATGTCGATGACCTGCTTGGCTATATCGAGCCCGACCTTGCCGATGACCCCGACGATGTTTCGTTCCGCTGGATTGGCGTCCGGCCCCATGACGAAGTCGGGTCCGCCCAGGAAAAAGAAGTGGATGTAATGGTCCTCGATGAAGTTTGCCGCGTACTGGAGCCTGCGCACCAGTTTTGCCGTAGGAGTCGGTGCCACACCGTAGATATAGTCAAGCGCCTTGGTGGAAGCCATGTTGTGAGGAGTGGGGCAGACGCCGCAGATGTTCGGAACAATCCTGGGCATCTCCTCGGCGGGCCTTCCCAGACAGAATCTCTCGAAACCGCGAAGCTCCGTCACCTGCATGTACGCGTCAGAGACGTCGCCCTGGTCATCCAGGAAAATCTCGATCTTGCCGTGTCCCTCGAGTCTGGTTATCGGGTTTATCGTAATTGTCTTACCCATGGGTCCACCTCACGCCTTTCTTGATGTCCCTCTCTTCTTGCGCAAAAGAGAGGACGCGGTTGTAAAACGGTAGAAATAACC
>Ga0079037_100000456_pt1 | contig 18483 bp, 10 predicted proteins | sample Mud3Dept4metaG_FD_71479 | JGI IMG/M metagenome (GOLD analysis project Ga0079037, IMG submission 71479) | Freshwater wetland microbial communities from Ohio, USA, analyzing the effect of biotic and abiotic controls - Mud 3 Core 4 Depth 4 metaG | ecosystem: Environmental > Aquatic > Freshwater >... | reverse complement strand
AACAGCGGCTACCGGATCAATGATTATGGAACGCAGATACATCAGATAAAAATCGCTTTTCCCCTTTGGCCGGATAGTCAGGGTATATTCCCCGGCCTCCGGGAGCCCGATATATCCTGCCGGAAATTGACGGTATTCAAACCAGTCACCGGTACAAATCACCGGTTTTTGAATGTTTGAATCAGCGATGATAATTTCATAGTATTTCCCTTCCATATCCACATTTGCTGCATAATCTATATTTACCCTGAATACTCCTGGTTTGGCAATACGTATGATCCAATCCACAGCATCTTCCTGTTTGGTCCATTTCGAAATATGAAATCCACCCTTCCGGTTGAACCTTTTCATAGCGCCGCCGTGTGTAATTGCAGTCAGGTAATTCAACTCTATCTTACCTGTATTATCCTGTAAAACTACCGGAGGAGCCACTTCCGGAGAGCCTTCTGTCTCCAGCACCAGAACCGATACCGGACTATCCGGAGCTTCCGGAGGAAGAGCAATGCAAGTTGTATCCTCAACCTTCCTGACCGTTAGTTTTTTTGAATTATCAGAAAGAAGATATGCTGACTTAACCTGATTCTGAAGGCCCTTAAATTCAAGTTCTTTATTCTTCGGCCAGTCCCGGACAAACAGATAGAGTTTGTTCTCCTTCACTGTGCAGAATCCCCACGGGAGTTCTCCGAACGGATTGGCTGAAGTTCCGTATATGCTCTCGGAGTTACTTTCAAGCCACGATCCAACCTTCTTGAATATTCTAAAAACCTCGTCCGGTATTTTCCCATCTCCTTCAGGACCAATGTTAAGCAGGTAATTGCCACCCCGGCTTACAGCCGCAACCAGTTGCAGGATAACAGTTTCAGGATGTTTCCACAGTGTATCAAATTTGCTGAATCCCCACGTTCTGTTCAGTGTAACAGGTGTTTCCCAGTATTCATCAAGCCCTCCGGGCGGCATTCCGTTATCACTCATACTCTGATAATCCCCAAGAAATTCCTGGCCATAGTGCCCGACCCGTCCGTTTATTAAAGCTGAAGGCTGAAGATCACGAACAAGCTTAATAAAATCCAGCGCCTGTTCCTGGTTGTACATTCCGCGGTCGAACCAAACCAGTCCTATTGGTCCATAACCTGAAAGCAGTTCACGCAGCTGTGGTTTTGCTTTCTCTTCAAGATATCTTTCAAATTTGTCATGGTCGTACAGATCATCTCCCCAGTCATTTTCATAATCCCAGTTGTTCCCATAACCTCCCGGATGATCCCAGTCTTCGCGGTGAGAATAATAAACACAGAATTTTATCCCTTCCTCACTGCATGACCGGGATAATTCCTTGAGGGGATCGTTATCAAACGGAGTCCAGTCAACAATGTTATAGTCAGAAGCGTCAGACTTATACATGGCAAATCCATCGTGGTGCTTGGCTGTGATAACAATATATTTCATGCCTGTTGATTTTGCCAGGCTAACCCAGGCATGTGCATCAAACCTGACAGGATTAAATTCGTGTGCCAGGTCTCTGTATTCGCTTACAGGGATTTTAAGTTCCTTCATTATCCATTCGGCATTTTTCCCGACAGGGACCTGTTTGCCGTTCCATTCCCCTGCAAGCCTGGAATAAGGACCCCAGTGTATAAACATGCCGAACTTTGCTTCTTTGAACCATTCAAGTTTCTGTTCCTCATCGGGAGATTTCCCGGGGTCGGTAGCAATTTCTTTTTTGACCGGAGATATGTTACAACTCAAAAGAATTAAAAACAGTAAACAGAAGATCCTCATGTTCATGGTCAATGCTTTTTAATTAACAGAATCCCTGTTCAATCACAATTATATGGTCCGTGTATTGCCATTATCTTAAAATTCTCCGCTGAATCATCAAGTATATAAATCATGAAATTCTCCCCGCCGGGATTCACACGGATAACGATATGACCCTGCTGGCTTTTGAGAGTGTCGAGACCTGAGCCTATGACAACTTTTGTTTCTTCCATCACGTTTGTAGCAAAAATATCGCGTGGTCCGGGGTAGATGGAATTTGAAAGCATGCGGCTCAGTACGACTGATGCAGGATGGCTGGGAGCCCAGGATTGAAGAATGTATATCCTTGGACGCATCGCTCTGAGGAATGGTGCTTCCATGGCATCAAAATGAGCGTGATGGTTGGCTTCACAAACTTCGACCGGTCCTGTTACCATGGCTACCGGAGTTTCAATATCCTGCCAGCTACCAAATTCCGCTCCGGTCAGGTCTCCACCATTATAATAATCAAATTTCCCGTACGATAGCCGGAAAGCAATGGAGCACATATTTTCGCTCGGGTATTCCGTAGCTTTTAGATTTTCGAGTGCGGGAAAATAATTCCGTTCATTTGTACCTACCCCTGTCCAGACGTGACCATTGACAGCAATATTACGAATTTCAAAACCGGGATATTTCTCCCTCTCCTTCCTGAGAACAAACTGGGTATTCTGACCTGCCTGAAATCTTTCAACAACAGAGCCGTTCTTCTCAATATTCCAATTCAGGAACTGCCTGTAGTTTTTCATTTTGTCGTTCTCCATCGGTGCCGGAAAGTTGTAACCAGGCCAGCCACGGTCTACCAGCTTTCCGAAAAGAATATTTGCTCCGACTTCTGTTATCCCGGTCAGCCTGAATGTACCGGATCCTGATATTTTCGCTTCGGGATAGTAGTCACCAATATGATCCCCGTCAAAATGTGTCAGCAGGATATAGTCCAGCTTCTTTGAAGGAAGATCCTTCATCATATGTATTATATACCTTGAAATCCACTCTCCCGGTGTCCTGCTTGCATCGGGTTTCTGATCTGTGACTCTTGGTTTGGGTCGCGTTGTTGCCCCGGCATCAACAAGCATTGTGGTTCCGTCAGGCAAGATAAATAATGACGACTCGCCTTTCCCTGCATTAATGTGATGGATATCGAGATATCCCTGAGACCATGATGGGTATGTTTCCCCAATTTTTGCCTGACCAAATAGCGGTATATTATCTCCTGAGATAAGGCAGAAAAACAAACTAATGATGAAGATAAAGACTCTGAAATTTTTCATTTTAAGTGTTTTGATAGTTAATTACGATTACTCATACTCCAGCCATGTAGTTGCAGTACAATCTTTATCGGATACAAACCTGATCCATCGTGATTGAAAATTTGCCGGGAATTCATATTTAAATATCTCTCCGGCTTTAACTTTTACTTCCCTGAATGTCATCCACGGGCCATGACCGATGGGCTCTGCTTCTATGGTAAAGGTAATTGATTTTGAAGAGTTATGCGAAATTGTCAGGCTTCGCATGTTATAAAAACCGATCAGATACGGATCGGAAGGAACTCCGGCAATTACAGGAGAATTTTTCCAGGGACCACCCTCTCCGACCGGTTTCCCTAATCTCCAGAGGTCATCAATGACACCTGCCCATACAGCAGCTTTACCATCAGAAGAAATCGCTACATGGGGATTATCCTTTGCCGTTTGGGGATCGACTCCGGTCATAATGAGCATTCCCCGGTAAGAAGCGTAATCGTGAATACGGAAGCTATGGGAAGCAATTGGACGGATTTTGGCAAAACCATCAGCATTATTTGCCGGAAGTTCATAGAAAGTCCCGGCACAATTGAACAGGTCGCGTTCCGTAACTACTTCACGACAGAGTCTAAGGGTAGCCTCATTAGTCAGATCGGTAAAAGCCTGATTGCCCAGGGGAAGTCTCCAGCGACGGCCAAGATCATCCTCTATAAGAACTGAAGACTCATCGAACGTTACAACATGTTGTGGAATTGCAAATTTTTCACGAATAAAGTCTGCTGTTTCAGGAGCCTCCTTTTTCTCTAAATTCATACTGCCATCCAATTCATAATAACCAGTCTCGGTAAACTGCCCCTTGTTGAAAACCCCGGCAAGAATACCCAGAGCACGGCGATTATCTCCAAGCCCATAGAGCAGTCCTCCTGTTGATTGCTGATCACTTACGGGTGATAAACCTGTGAAAATATCATCCGGGACAGTACCCCGGTTGTCTTTTCCGGAATAAGAGAAATAAACAGTAGCTGTTGTTGTTTTATCTGTTTTTACCCTTATCCATTCACCGGGAGTTTTCGATGCAAATTCAACGCTGGTTGATTTTCCGGATTCTAAAGTAATCGATTCAATTGTTTCCCATATTCCATTTCCCAGTTTATCCACTTCAAAAATGAACTCAACAGGCTTATTTCCTGCATTTTGAATCCAGCATAAGCGTTCAGTCCACCCTGTAAAAAGGAATGGTTCAGAGGGTTCTTCCGCGGTAACCTTCTCACCAAGCCAGACTGCTCCTCCCGCAGAGATTGGTCCAAGAAAATCAAGCTGGTTAATCGTTGTAAACCAGAGATTAGAATTCGATTGGCCCGGACCCTCAATATTCCCTTTTTCCTTGCGCTTATTGAGAAATTCATTCAGTGCTGAGTCATCACAGCCAAAAACCAGTCTGTCATTCCAGCGTGTGAAGTCTCCTATTACTTTTAAATATGCCGAACGGGGGCGAATACCACTTGAATTTGAGGAAGTGAATGTACCCGGGAAGTGCCAGAACATTCCGTGCATGGTCATCAGATAATCGGGATTGTCAGCAGTTCCGATGTCGCGGATACGCGGCCATTCAGTATTCCAGCCATGCGCACCATCATAGCTGTGACTGGCTTTGGGCAGGCGGTAAAAACTCCACCTTCCGGCATCCCGCACTCCCAGTATTAATGATCTATGATCCCAACCGGCAGCCCATATAGGATCGGTTTCAGGATTTTTGTTTCCATAAATTCCCCCGGGTCCTGTTACTTCACAGAACTGGTTTCGCCGCACCATTTTCCAGTCTTTACCGTCCCATTCAGACAAAGACCCTGCTTCAATATCAAACTCTTTCAGGGCTCTCTGCCCTGATTCACCATTATTTGAATAGACTGCAACACCCTGTCCGGAATAAAATCCCTTGCCATGATCGCCTTGTATAAGTGCTGTTGGCTTATTAGCTGAAGTATCATCACTCTTTTTGATTGATCCGTTGCCGTCCTCATAAAGCAACTTCACTTCCAAGGTGTTGGCATCGACTTCATAAAATCCCTCCTCCATTGTACCATAATAAATTTTCTCTGCCGGATTGGTCAGATGACGTGCGTTGCCGGTATGCCTCCCGGGCATCTGTTCATAGGAGATGGCTCTTACATTACGGTTACCGTCGATTGCATAAGGACCAATAAAAAGCTGGTTGCTTTCTTTATGGATCATCCGGTTAGCTGGTGTCCCCCCTATGCTTTCCTCCCTGACGAATTGTTGAAGGGCAGGGGTAATCTCATACAATTTGTCAGATGAGCCAAATGGCAGGTGCGGTCCGTAAGTAATCACCCACAACCTGTCGGCCCAGGGAACTACTGCACCGGTCCCGCATTCGTTTTCATTGTTGTAATAAGCCAGGTGCGGATATATCCCGCTGAAAGATTTGAAGTTTAAAGCTTCTTTCCTGTCTGAACAATTGGTCATAATGAAGCTAACCAGGAAAATGCTGATAGTTATAAGGTTTTTCATATCCCAGTCAGATTTCCGGAGGGCATAAGATCAAAGACCGGTAACAGGGCTCCTCTGGAAGGATTTTCAAGAATAATCCAATTACCAATTACTTCAGTTAACCTTTTGTACCCCGGTCTTTTCTGCCAGCTTTGCCATCTCTTCAAGAATGGCTGCCTCGATATTCATATTCCACGGAGTTGTAAATATCGGAGAGCGTGTTCCTTCATAGCCCCCCTCTTTGAGTACCGTCTCTGATGGAATATATGACATCACATCGTTGGAATAGCCGATAACAAATATTTCTGGACCAAATTTCTTTTTAAGCTCGATGGCATATTCAATCAACAGTTCACCACCAAGTATCATAACAGGTTGGGCACCTATCTTCCAAACCGCGCAGGGATAGGGATATGATGTCATCAGCGATTCCCCACGTTCCAGTTTCTCAAGCAGCCCTTTTGCATTAAGCTTCAGGTAAGCCGGGTAAGAAGCAGAAGAAGAATCCTGTATGATCTGTATCAACTCTTCTTCAGTAGGGGGAGTACCGGCAAACTGCAGGCTTATTTCAGAATACGCTGTCGAAAGATGTGGCTCAAGTTTTACCATATCTTCATTAAGCACTCTTTCAACCGCTGCTGCCAGCTCACGACCATACTGTTTTGCAAGAGGAATGGTTCTGCGGGGTAAAGGATTCTGATCAGCGCCTGCACCCTGGAAAAACATTGCAGTTGCACCGGGATTTGATTTTTCAAGTTCAATCTGCGCGAATCCGGGATAGTCGCCTGAAAACTGGTAAATACTCAGGACTGTTGAATGGCAGGCATATCCAAAAGCCACAGCCATCAGTTCGCCGGATTTATTATCCACTTTAATCACAGGAACCGCATAATCATTGGGCCCTTTTAAATCGTTGATCCCGATAATTGATGCTTCGGTATTATTCCGCCTGTTAACCTGAAAACGTACAATTCCGTTTTGTGACCAGATATCTGCAGGAACCATTGAGCCAATGGCACGGCCGACCAGTTCCACAATCTGGTTTTCTAATCTGGCTGAGTACTCCCTGGCTATGGTGAGTTGTTCCTGGTCGAGAGGATAAATGATGGGACCCTCACTATAAATGACAGGACCGGAATGAGTATGTGAACCATTCAGAATGATCTGTGATCTGGTAAGGCCATATTTTGCTCCTATCCTGTTCCTGATACGGTCTGAGATATTCTTTGGATAACCTATAATATCAGTGGTTACCAATACTGCCTTATAACCTCTCGAGTCCTCGATAGCCAGAGCTTTTGCCCAAAGGTCATGCAAAACCCCTTCTGAGGGTCGGTTGCGTGCAGCATACCCCGCCATCCACATAGATTGTTCCGGAGTGATCAGCTCCCGTGCCACGCCTGCTTTCCAGCTTCCCGGTATATTCTGCGATTCACCTGATGCAATTGCAAACTGTAATGCAGAGCTTAAAATTAAAGCTATAACTGATATATAATGTACCCTTTTCATGAATACATGAAGTATTAAATTTGCTTATTTTCCGTTTACCTGCTGACGAAAGACAGCAATAAATAAAAACCGGCTCTATTAAGGGAGCTATTCAGCTTTTAAGAAACACCCTTGCTTTTAATTTTATCAGCATTCCTGTGTATCCTGTCGATAGCTGTTGCTATATCATCCATATCCGATTTTTCAGCCAGCAGCATGCTGTGAAATAACCAGACTGCTTCCTCACACACCTGGTCATTTACCGGGCATTGATTCCGTTCCATATACTTGTTGTAATCAAGCATTTCAGGCGGATACATCAGTTTAAAGTTCTTTGTCTCCATTACATTTTTCAGATACGGCATTTTATTAAGAGGAGTGTATCCCTTGGAGGCAGGTATTCCCTCAGCGTTAAGGGCTTTAAGGAATTCTGCCAGGGTCAGCCCGCTGAATTCCTCTTTTTTGTAACGGAACGGGAAGAGATGGAACGCTGCCCTTGTCACATTCCTGTAGAGTTTATATGGAAGGATGCCCGGGATCCTTTTTAATTGAGATTGAAGATAGGATGCATTCTCATTTCTTTTGGTCGTATGTCCTTCAAGCTTTTTGAACTGGGCGAGCCCTATCGCTGCCTGGTATTCAGTCAATCTCAGTTTTGTACCGGCCATAACCGCCCCTGAACCCACAGCACCAACCTGTGTTCCATAAGGATTACCATAATTGTGATATGAGTAACATCTGTCCATAAATTCCTCGTCATCACTGGTTATTGCTCCTGCTTCACCGACAGGAATGTTCTTTGAATTCTGGAAGCTGAAGCAGCCGGCATTACCAAATGACCCTACTTTTTTATGATTTATTTCAGCAAGCCATGCCTGGCAGGCATCTTCCACGACCAGAAGATTATGCTTCTTTGCGATTTCCATTATCCTGATCATATCGGCAGGCAGACCCAGGATATGAACCGGCATGATTGCCTTTGTCCTTGGTGTGATCCTTGCTTCAATTTTTGCAGGGTCGATCTGGAATGTTTCCGGATCAATGTCAACAAAGACTGGCATAGCTCCTGCCTGCAGAATGGAAATAGTTGTTGCGATAAAAGTATAGGGCGGAACCAGCACTTCATCACCACCACCGATCCCCAACTGGACAAGGGAAGTAATTAATGCATTGGTCCCATTGACAACTGCGAGGCATCGTTTGGTACCTATAGCTTCAGCCCACGTTTTCTCAAACTCGGTTACCACGCCAGCTCTCGACCAAACACCACTCCGAAGAACCTTAATTACCTGCTCTTCATCAGTAGCCGGATCCCACCATGGCCATTTGGGCCACTCTTTTGTTCTTACTTTCTGTCCGCCAAGGATTGCAGGAACACCTGTATCGGCCATACAACTTGCAACAATAGTCGGAGATACACTCATCGCTACTGCTGCCCCAATGCCGGCCATCGAATTTTGCTTTACAAACTTGCGCCTGGATAAATTTCTTGTTTTCATAATTATGTCCTTTTATAAATAAACTACAATTCAGTTAATTATCAATGAAGGATTCCAATGTCTAAAAGTATTAAAAAAATCTCAATTACAAGAACTCTTCTCCATTCAGTTTCCCAGGAATTATTTTGTGGGCAATTCAGAGGCCGTCAATCCATCATTTCAGTTATGGTTTTTTTCATAACAAATTCATGAGGTGCTTCTTCAGATGTTTATTTATTCCCAGTACAGCCTGTTATTTATGATGTAATTAAACATTTCCTGGTACAGAAAAAGCTGTATATCCAGTATTCTGTTATATTTTACTATTGATTCATCGTCTCCCTCACTTAAGGAACCATGTGAACATTCGAAAGTAAAAGACATTGTGCCGGACACATGATGCAATGCGCTGGTCAGGTTAAATGATCTTTTAGGGGGAAAAGACGGATCATCATCTTCAATGCCCATTGCCCAGCCTTCCTTCATATGAGGCATGTTCAAAGACATATAACGCTTGTTTAGCTGGCTTGCCAATTCAGCTACCCTTTTCTTCATGAATAACGGAGTATGATAGTTTTGCAGCATGGACGGAACAAAGCAACAGCATGAATGCAGTGAAACAGAGATATCGGGAGCCTCGTCACGCGCTATCTTAATGATGGCTTTTGTTTCTTCCGCCATAGGAGCAAAAAACTCATCATGCATGATATTGATTCCATTATCATTGAAATAGGAGCCCAGCATAGCCACATCACCCTTCATGGGATGGAGACCTTTGCACCGTGGATGCTTCCACCATGTCCCGTCTTTCCGTGTGCCCTGAGCGTATTTGGTCATCATTTCACACGGAAGGTTGACAAAGCTGTCATAAGGGCACCTTTTACGTCCGTCCGGATTCCCGGAGGGAATAATGATAACCCTGCATTGATCGACATATTTCTTCAGTTCCGGCCACTCCCTGCCACGGTAATCCTTACCGGTTTCAGCAATATGGATAAGGTTCACCAGACCTGCTATTCCTTCCCCTTCTGATCCATGGACCGGTCCAACAAAATATACGACAGGTTTTGTACAGGAATCTTTTTTTGCGTAATAGGCTGCATTTCCGGCACCTAATGCCGAATTATAATTCGCCTGAGACTGAAAGTCATCCTTTTGACCGTAATAAACAGCGTAAACCGGCAATCCGCCAGGAGTTATGGCTACGACTTTGGCTTTCCCCTTCTTAAGCCCTGCTATTTCTGAATCAATGTCAGTGAGCCTTGACTTATAGAAACCGGGGATATCTTTATTGTTTGGCGGGTCACCCGGATCAATGGGATTTTGAGAGAAAGTTGTCTGAGTAAAACACGGAAGCAGTATCAATACCAGGTATTTAATAATGACCTTTTTCATATTTTTTGTATTTATCATTCAATATAGTTCAAATTTACTGTACACCTTTGGATTAGCTCAAAGGTTTTGCACAAGAAGATACATCAATATTAAGAATTGAAGAGGCCATATTAAAAGATGAAATCCATTAACCGCAAAGATCGCAAAGTCCCGATTGCTATCGGGTTACGCAAAGATCGCAAAGAACTGAATTGTAATGATTTAGCCTTTGCGCCCTTAGCGCATTCTTTGCGTGCTTTGCGGTTAAATTGAACTATTGATACAGCCTCGTTTTTATTATTCGTAAAAAGGATTTTGTTCAAGTTTTGGTGCCCTGTCCATTTCACCTCTTGAAATCGGGAACCAGTATAATTTATCATGCCAGACTTTCTGGGGAGCTGCATATGCCTGCTTCCATGTGGTAGTTGTCACACCATTTTCCGTGACTTCCGTGATATCCACCCCATAAAGGTATTGAGCAAAATTTGCTTCGAGGGTTTTCCACCTTCTTTCATCAAACCATCGCTTATTTTCAAAGGCCAGTTCAATGTTTCTTTCATGGCGTAGTGCAGTTTCAATATCACCTGTGACGTTTGGCAGACCGGCCCGATTCCTTACCATATTGAGGTATTGTGTGGCAGTCGGGATGTCGCCCAGCTCCAATGAAGCCTCGGCATAATTCAGCAGGATCTCAGCATAGCGGATCCAGATACATATATTCTGATTCCGGTCAGTTACACCGGGACACTGATCATCCATTTGTTTCTTTATCAGATATCCTGTATAACATGCATTTTGAGGTGACACAGGACCCTGCCGTGTATCAAGTCCAAACCTTTTACTTATTTCCACTCCATTCTCTTTAACAATCCTGGTTCGCCTGTCATAGATTCCAAGCGGATCTATTGTTAACATATCTGCAGGACGCTTTTGCCATAGCGTACTGTCGTAAAGAATACTTGCGTAAAACCTTGGTTCACGATTATGATAAATATTTTTATTTGTAAATATTGATGATATATTTACATATTCTTTATTGGCATTAAATGTAAAATGGTCAAAGAACTTTGAGCCATCCTCCATTTCATAATCATCCACCATGTTCCCGTAAGGATCATTATTCCCCCAGCAATTAAGTCCGTTTGGTCCGCACCACCTATTGGTCCACATTGCAAATCCAACATCTATTCTATACATCCTGCCCCAGATAACTTCTTTATCTGCCAGAGTATAGGCTTTAAAGAAATCAAAGTATTTCTTAGCGACAGCCGCCTGATCAGGAGCTCCAAAATCAGAAAGTTCGCAAGTCCCAAGATCCATTACAGCTTTAGCTGCATTCCTTGCTGCTGTCCATAAAGCATTTCTGTCGGGATTGCTGTAACCCACATACTCACTTTCAGCCTGGCCATCTGCCGTAAGATCACTGGCTGCAAACAACAGCAAATTTGATTTAAGAGCCAGAGCAGCTTCTTTGTTAGGTCTTCCCATTATCGTATTGCTTTTGAGATCGAGCATTTGTGCTGCCTCATCACAGTCTTTGGCTATGAAATCAACGGTTTCCTTGAAAGTGTTCCTGCCTATTTCCGAGAAATCATCCCCCAACTTATTGGGTTGATCAAAAAGAGGAACACCGCCATAGACACGGCATAGTTCCCAATAATATACGGCTCTCAGAAAGATGGCCTCACCTTTCAAAATCCTGGCAGATTCCTGGTCAGGCATCTTGTCAATATTGGCAATGAAGTAATTTAATCTTTGAATAAATTCAAACCTGCTCCAGTTCAGATGACCACGGTCAGTACCGGCGACATCCGGACTTACCTGGGCTCTGTCGTATTCTGTCAGGCTTCCACCCTTTAAATATGTATGTTCTGTTGTAAAAGGACCTGTCCCATAATGATTGCCACGCTGTATGTTGCCATTTGGAAGTCCTTCGTACACGCCATTCAAATATCTGCTGGCCAGGTTTGCATCCGCCCAGATAAGAGGGTCGGAATAGCTATCCAGGGGAGTTTTATCAAGAACCTTGTCACTGCAAGCAGGGAGCAATAACAACAGGATAGCTAATAAGTATATGTTTCTAATATTTCTTTTCATTATAATAAGTTTTAATTATATTCTAAAAGTGTATCAATCAGAAGGATATTTGTGCACCCAGGGAGAGTATCCGCTGAAGGGGATATGAACTGACACCTGCTTGTTCAGGATCGGTGAAATCCTGAGCTGACCAGAGAGTAAACAGATTCTGCCCGGAGAAATAAACCCTGGCATCCTTAGCCCGGATATATTTCAAAACATTCCCGGGAATAGTATAGCTAAGCTGGAGGTTTTTCACGCGTGCAAAGGATACATCATCATAAAAATAAGTGCTGACAAAGTCATCTGACCTCCAATACTCATCATTCCAGTTAAATGCTCTTGGTCTTGAGCCATCAGTATTTTCAGGGGTCCATCTGTCTGTGGCATCCCTCATGAAGTAATTACCTGCAAGTCCTCTCTGAATATTCGTATCCAGCCTTCTCCATGCTCTGCCGTGACCCTGTATAAGTGTGCTGAATTCCCAGTTCCGGTATTTAAGGTTCAGGTTCAATCCAAATGTCAGTTCCGGAGTTGCAGTGAGAGGGAATAATTGCCTGTCTAAACCATCTATCTTTTCGTCGCCATTATAATCCTCCAGAATAAGGTCGCCTGGTTCGGCTCCTGAGACATGAGGATAGGAATTCACATCGTCCTCGTCGTCAAAAATACCAATCCACTTATAAAGCAGCAAGGCTCCCTGAGGTAAACCGGTCCTGACCTGCCACTCGACAGATTGTGCAGGTTCGTCAAATTCAATGATTTTATTACGGGCAAAATTCAGGTTACCATTTATACTATAGCTGAAATCCCCCCTGGTGTCATTGTATCCCAATACAAGTTCAAATCCCTTGCTATCGACAATGCCAAAATTTTCATCAGGCAGGGAAAGTCCGGTAAAGACGGGGACCGATGCACTTCTCTCAACAAGGATATTATTACGCCTTTCGTAGAAAAAGTCCGTGTTGAAAGTAAGCTTTTTGAAGAACATTGACTCCCAGCCAAAATTGTAAATATTGGCAACTTCCCAGGTTATCAGGGGATTTGGAGTCCCGGCCGGTGAAAGAGCGGCTTCATAAGTTCTGTCCGTTCCCAATGGCGTTCCCGTGGAAAATCTATACATGGTCAGGTACTGAAATGCAGAAACATCATCATTACCCATTTGTCCCCATGAGGCTTTAAGCTTGAAAAAATCAATGAAGTCAAGACTATTTTGCCACCACTCTTCGTTGGACATTCTCCAGCCAAGAAGCACTGAGGGGAATGTACCCCAGCGTCCGGATTCCTTGGAAAATCTCAAGGAACCATCCCGGCGAAGGCTGAACTGCAATAAATATGTGCCTTTATAATCATAACTTACACGTCCGAAATAATTCATCCTCGCATCAAGTCCCACTGAGGAACCGTTTGTTTTTTCCTCGTCACCTCCTGCAAAAAGGTACGGCAGCTGGTCAGACAGAAAATATCTGCGGGAAGCAGTAAACGTCTCCCAGTCATCTTCACTTTGCTCGAATGCAACAAAAGCATCTATATTATGAGCACCTGCAAATGTATTTCTATAGTCAAGCCTGATTCTTGGAGTTTTTGTATGTGATTCAGACGAGGTTTCAATCAGGTACGGTTCTGATACACCTACCGATGATCCGATAAGAAATTCCGATCCGTCTTCCTTTCCGGTATTTCCTGCAGCCAGATAAGCATCCTTATCAAAGTAATAAAGAAAATATGGTCTGTTGAAGTATTTATTTCTCCTGTAATAGACATCATAAGCATACTGCCCGGTTAAGCTCAATCCTGTTACCCATGGAATTTTAAAAGTGGCAGAGAACATATTGTTGCTATAATAACGTTTATCACGATCAAAGCCCGGCACATCAGAAGATATTACAACCGGTTGTGACCCCCTTTCAAAATCCGGACCCGGTAACCCGTTAGGCCAGAATGCAGGTGAGGTAGGCCACATCCTTGTTGTCAGATCATAAAGAGTATATTCAATATCAGGCCGATAATAGGTACCTCCCGAGTACGTAGAATAATTTCTGTTTTCCTGTATCCCGGTCAGATCAAGAGCGAAACTCAGGAATTCATTGATTTTTATATCAATGTTAGCCTTTAAATTATGTCTTTTATAATTGGTCGAGTTTGCTTCATAGAGTCCATCGTCAGACTGGTGCCCATAGGAAACAAAATAACTGACATTCTGAGATCCGCCATTTATGGACAAACTGTGGTTTTGGGTGTTGCTGTAATCTTTAAATACCGCATCAAACCAGTCGGTATTCGGATGTGTCCATGGATATTCTCCCGATTTATACTTGGCTATATCGTCAAGAGAGTACCTCATGCTGGCTTCAGGTGTTCCTTTGTATGACTGATATTCACGTATCATTGTAGCATACGTTTCAGCATCAGTCATTTCAACTATTTTGGTTGGCGAAAGGAATCCATGAGTATAACGGTATGTAAAAGTTGGTGCGGTATTTAATGCCCCGCGTTTTGTGGTAACAAGAATAACACCATTGGCTGCCCTTGCACCGTAAATTGCAGCTGATGCATCTTTAAGCACTGATATGCTTTCTATATCATCCGGGTTCAGGGAGTTTATATCGCGGTCGGTAATGCCATCCACTACGATCAGAGGGGAATTACTCCCAAGGGTTGCGTTACCCCTGATACGAATAGTGGCTGCATCATCCCCGGGATTTCCTGATCCTTGCATGAATATTGCACCGGGCAGACGACCGGCAAGCATATTGGATACCCTTGCGACAGGCGCAACAGTCATATCCTTAGTGGTTATCTGTGTTACTGAACCGATTACATTGACTTTCTTCTGGGTTCCATACCCGATCACAATAACTTCGTCAAGTCCTTTCATTTCACTAACAAGGAAAACATCGAGTGAAGCTCTGCCACTCAATGGAATTTCCTGTGTAATATAACCGATAAATGAGAATACCAGGGTTGCATTCCTTTCGGTTACAGATAATGAATACTTCCCTTCAGCATCGGTGATAGTTCCGAAGGTTGTACCCTTTACCTGGATATTTACTCCTGGCATCGCTTCCCCAGAAGCAGCATCGGTGATTTTTCCGGTTACCTGTCCCTGTTGTAATACTTCCACCAGCGATGAAGATGATATTTCGTTTGGTGTAAGTATGATCTGCCGGTCATAAGCAGCGAACTTTACCTCACCGTCAAATATATCGCCAAGTATATCTTTTATCGTCTCATTATCAGCGTTTATGTTTACATGTTTTTCAACATCGATCAACTTGGGGCTGTAGAGAAAATAAAACTCACTCTGATTTTCAATCTCCCGCAGAGCATCGGCAATTTTAGTATTTTCAAGCTTCAGGGTCAGTTTGGTCAATTGAGAGTATGATTCGACAGCCATGAGCTGAAAAACTGTCAGCAACGATAGAAACATTGTCATTTTCATAACTCGGATTGTTTTTTTTGAAAAGAGCTCCAGAAAATTCCTTTCATAATAATTTTTAATTTTTTTCATAAATTTGAATAGATTAAGGTTACACTAAATTTATTTTGTAGAAAACGTCTCCTTAGTCGGGCGGGATCGTGGGCAAACACTTTCCCGCTCTATTTTAAACAGAATCATGTTCCATAGGCAAATATTTTTATCATTATTTTTCTTCTTGATTCACTATTTCCGGCAGGTTAATATGACTTTCCTCCTGGTAAATGTACCATCATTCTTTTCCTCCCTGTTTGATATTGAGTACCTGACAGGCGATACACGGCATAACAGTTCCATCACCTGAGGCAATGTTTCATGAACGAAAGTTGCTGTCAATGTAAGGTCTTTCAATTCGGGATCTTTTATTATTATGTCTACATTAAACCACCTGCTGAGCTTTCTGACAACCTCATCCAAAGGTTCAGCTGTGAAGATCAATTTCCCATCCTTCCATGAAAAGTACCTGTCATCACTAATTGTCTTTGTAATAACCTCGCCATTACCACTGTAAAATATTGTATGGTCAGCCGGATTCATTTTGCAGAGAGTGGTTGTCTTCCCACCCGGAAGAGACTTACGTAACTCAACATTTCCTGTAATAAGTGATGTCTCAATTTTATTTTCATCAGGATATGCCATTACATTAAATGAAGTCCCGTAGGCAAGAACCTGAAGCTCACCTGAATGAACAATAAATGAACTCTTTGAATTCCGAGCCACTTCAAAATACCCTTCACCCTTTAGCTCAACACTACGGTATTTTCCGGTAAATACCGCAGGATAGCGAAGTGAGCTGCTGTGATTCAGCCAGACACTGGAACCATCCGGCAGAGTAACCTTGGTAATAGCATCAACAGACGAAAAAACCTCATTGTATGCATGGCTGACGTTCACCTGTGCAGATCTGGCAGAATAGTACTTAACATAATAAAACAAACCCAAACCAAGAACAGGAAAAAGGAGTACGGCAGCAACATTCCTGAGGGTCCTTATAACATATTGTCTCCTGTTATATTTTATCAGGCCGTCTTCAGATTTCTTCATCAATAGTTTTGTTTGATTCACATTGACCTCGTGATGTATTTTGTTTAAAATGGCGTCAAAATCAATCTTAATATCTGTTCCATTTTCAGGAAGTTCTTCCCATATTCTGTATAAAATATCCTTCCCGTCAGCTGAATCCGCCGACTCAGTTAACCATGACAGAACCAAATCGAGCTCCTGCTCATTACAACTATCATTAAGGTATTTTTCAATAAGTGTTTTATCCATATTCAATTTGTTAAAAAAGCACTCCGGGAATCCGAAGTGCTTCTAACCTAACTAATCCTAAAACTAACCTATGATCCGGATTATGAATTAATTTTCAAAGAAACTTTATTTCGCTGTGGACAATATCTGTTATTATTAGTAAGACGCACAGTATTATTTTTACCACCACATATGGTAAAAATTTTTTTAGATTTCTGTTTTAACGTGTTGTGCGGTTGAGATCATAATACATTGACTTAGTGAATCTTAGTGTCTTAGTGTCTTTGTGGCATTTTTTTGCCACTAAGGCACAAAGGCACAAAGTTACACAAAGAAATCATTATCATATTGTTTATCAAACTGTTGATCTCATCAGAAACTGCAAGTATAACTTTCAAAATTGTTAACCGCACAACGCGTTTCTGTTTTATACTTTTTATACGAAGAGGTAAAAGAACAAAATTACAGGGAGAGAGTAGTTCCCCAGCTTTTCGCGGATTGTTTTAAGAGCCCTGGACATATGATTCTCGATAGTATTGATTGAAATATTCAATCTTTCAGAAATTTCAGCGTATTTCAACCCTTCAATCCTGTGAAGCTGGTAAACCTCCTTTTGCCGTACAGGTAACGAGTTAATGATCGCACTCACTCGTTCATCCAGCTCTTTATATTCAAATTGAAGATCAACAGGTTCTTCTTTCATATCCTGAAGGGTTTTTACATATTCAATAAACTGAGATTCCCTCGCTTTTTTTCTGATTATGGATATTGCTGAATTATAAGCAATTGTAAAAACATAGTATTTTACAGAAGAAATTTTTTCGGCTTTTTCGCGATTCTGCCAGAGATTCAGAAAAACATTCTGGACAATATTTTCAGCCTCTTCCCGCGATTTAAGAATTGAATATGAAAACCTGTATAATCTCCTAATGTATTTCCGGTAGAGTTCATCAAACGCAAGCATATTACCTGCCTTTATCTCATGCATTAGCTCCTCATCACTATACTGGGAATAATCCTTCATAAAATAATGCTCTCCACCTGACCGAAAAGAGACTTTATAAGATCCATTTCAAAGGTATGAAGAAATTTTATGCAAACCTGACAGAGTCTGGCTGACTTATAATTCTATCTTTTACCCTATCAGGTTATCAACCTTGCACCTGTATTACCTCCTTTAGTTAAATTAATATCCAAAGGTAAATTGGTAACATATGATCCGCAGGTAAAATCAGGCACATTGATAGAATCAGAATGGTTTGACACTGACCAGTCACTTAATGGACCTATTGAACTCCATAATGCAGCATCATAAACATCCTGGTCCAGCGGGAGACCATCTCTCAAACAATCAATTAACCGCCAGTCCATCATGAAGTCCATACCTCCATGTCCTCCGACCTTTTTAGCCATTTCTCCCACTCGTTTCACAATTTCGGGAGTATATTTTTCTGCTGTCTCTTTCATCTGCTCATCTGTTAACCAGTCAATTCCGGCAGATATCCTGCCTGGAAGCGGATATTTCTGTGCAGAACCTTTTGTTCCGCTGATCATGTGGATCCGTGAATATACCCTGGGTGTAGCTCCTCCCTGCTGTAACATGACTGTTTTACCCTTTTCTGTCATGATTATGGATGTATTCATATTGCCAATTTGTTTGTTTGGATCAAACTGGCTGAAATACTTATCTGTTTTTGCCAGCTCGGTGTATTGCTTGCCATTAACAAAATCCTTGCACGACATGGAAGAAAGGTACTTAAATTTATCACCACGGTTAATGTTCATTGCC
>Ga0079037_100000455_pt1 | contig 18487 bp, 17 predicted proteins | sample Mud3Dept4metaG_FD_71479 | JGI IMG/M metagenome (GOLD analysis project Ga0079037, IMG submission 71479) | Freshwater wetland microbial communities from Ohio, USA, analyzing the effect of biotic and abiotic controls - Mud 3 Core 4 Depth 4 metaG | ecosystem: Environmental > Aquatic > Freshwater >... | reverse complement strand
CCGGACGACGGCCTCCGCGCGGTCGAACCGGGTCGAGAACCCGGCCGGGGTCGGCAGGTCGCTCGTCCCGAGATTCCTCTCGAGCGTCTGGTAGTACGCCTCGAGGAGATCGGGGAGGTGGGCCAGCGCACCCACGTTCTCGATGAGCGGTACCAGCCGGACACGCGACACCATGGCCGACAGCGCGGCACGTCGCGCCGCGGGAATGCGCGCGGATAGGAATGCGTCGATGCGCTCGGGCAGGCCGGCGAAGAGGCCCTCGATCGCCTGCAGGTAAAGCGTCCCGATCTTCACGACGGCGCCCAGTTCGGCCCGCGAGTTCACCTGCGGGATCGATAATTCGTAGATGGCGTTCTGGACCGGCGTGATCCCGAGTCGCTCGCAGGCCAGGAGGAACAGGAAATTCGCGCGAGCGACCGACGCGAGGATCTTGGAAATCTTCTCCTCGTCCTGCTCGAGCCACGGGTTCGGCACGCGGAACAGGAGGTGGCGGTCCTCGCCCGGGATCACGCCCTTGCGCAAGAGTGCCAGGACGACCTTCTCCGGGACGTCGAGCCAGTCGGGGCTGATCTGCCGTCCCTCGTAGTCGAGCAGGACCTCGGTGCACGGTCCCAGCAGGTCGGCGATCGTCTCTTCGTACTCCGGGCGTGCCTCCACGAGCGGGTTCCACTCGAGGTGGGTCAGGGCCTGGTCGGCCCGATCGGCCGCTCCCTCGGCAACCGAGCGAATGGCCCGGGCCAGCTGTTCGGCACGATGTGCCGTCGAGTCGGGATGCTTGGTTCCGGTCAGGCGGATGGCGTCGGCCCGCGGGTGCTCGAGAAAAGCCTTCCGCGCGGCGGCGAAGGCCGCCGGATCGAGGCCGTCGAGCGCCGGATAACCGCGCTCGGTGCACGTGCTGTTCCAGACGGCGTCCTCGACCGGCTTCGCCTGAACCGGGACGGTGGCGCCCGCCCCCTCGCGCCCCTTGGCCTCCAGGCGTGCCCGGACACGGGACATGAATACGGCCAGCTCGCTGACGTCCTTCGATCCGTACGACAGCCGCTGCCACGTGCCGTAGCGGTCGGCGCGGCTCCCCGCGAATGCTGCGAATGGGATTCCACCGACACCGCCGCCGAGCAGGAATTCGAAGGCATCCACCGAATCGCGCACGACGGCTCGTTCGCGGACACCGTTGCGGAGCCGCTCGAAGGACTCGCCGACCAGGCCCGGAAAGGCGAGCGGCGAATAGAACGTCCCACCGAAGTCCGTCCGCTCGACCCCGAGGTGCGCGAGTTCGTCTGCTGCGCCGATCATGAAGTCGCGGCGCGCGCGCATGTACGGCGACGGGCGCCGCAAGGCCGCCAGCGGGCTCTGCAGGGCGGCGAGCGCCCAGTCCTGCGCCAGGGTCGAGGGTGTCGCGACGAGCCACGCGGAGAGGTTGGCGAGGACCTCACGGGCCCTCACCCCGCTCTCGCGGATCTGGTCGGACAGGACGAGCCAGCAGGCGCGCGCGCCCGTGGAGGCCCCGAACATGTCCATCTTCGAGAGGCCGGAGAGCGTGACGACCCAGTTGCGCCACTCGGGGTTGGCGAATGCCGGGTTGACGAAGGAGCCGACGTAATCGAGCCGCTGGTACACCGAATCGTAGAGCACGTACACCCGGTGCTTTACGGCAACCCGCACGAGTTCCTCGACCAGCGATCGGGGGTACACACGACCGGTCGGGTTGTGCGGATTGTTGATGATGACGGAGGAACAACCGCCGCGCGCGAGGAGACGGTCCAACTCGGCCGGGTCCGGAAGGAACTCCGGTGGGCGGGTCGGCAGTTCGACGACCCGCTTCCCCGCCCGCTCGACGAACCAGTCGTACTCCCAGCTCGGCCGGGGCACCACGACGCCCGATCCGTCCGCCCCGAGGACCTCGAGGACCATGGCGAGCCCGGAGCGGGTGCCAGGCGTGAAAAGAACCTCGTCCGGGAGAAAGCGGACGTCCGTGGACGGATAATCGAGCAGGCCGTCCCGGTTGATGAACTCGACGACCTCACCGCGGACGTCCATGCGCCCCACGGCAGGGCCGTAGCTGTGGACCGTGTTGCGCGTTATGCGCTGTGCGGCCCGCACGACCTCCGGGTGGGGTGCGAAGTCGGCGTTCTTGTAGTCGCCTTGTGTGAGGTCCAGGGCCCCCTCCTGCTGCACGCGCCGGGCGAACGCGCGGACGAGCGGCTCGGGCGTCGCAAGGGCCCTCTTCGAGAGCCCCTGTGGGTTCGAACTGGTCTCCGGCGCGACAGATGGCTTGGCGTGGGTCGGCACTGGCATTCTCTTCGGCTGGCTTGAAACGGGGCAGCGCTGTGGCACGCGGCGGGGCAGCGAATTCTAGCTCGGCATCCACGGCGGACCGAGCGCTGTCATTCCCGATTGACAATACGACAGCGGAAGACCGCGATCGACTGCGATGTCCGGCGAGGTACATTGGGCGACATGAAAACCCTGTTCGAACCGATGACTCTCGCGCACGGCCCGGCGGCGCGGAACCGCTTCATGCTCTCGCCGTTGACGAACTGCCAGAGCCATGACGACGGCCGCCTGTCGAGCGACGAGTTCAACTGGCTGACCATGCGCGCCAAGGGGGGCTTCGGCATCACCATGACCTGCGCATCGCACGTGCAGGCGCAGGGCCGCGGCTTTCCGGGCCAGCTCGGGATCTTCTCCGACCTCCACCTCGGCGGGCTCTCGCGCCTGGCCGCTGCAATCAGGTCGGAAGGCAGCCTCGCGATGGTGCAGCTGCACCATGCCGGGATGCGCTCGCCGCCAGCGCTCATCGGCACGCAGCCGGTCTGCCCTTCGGACCACGCGGAGACCGGCGCCCGTGCGCTGACTCTCGCCGAGGTCGAGCAGTTGACCGAGGATTTCGTCGCCGCGGCGATCCGGGCCGAGCGCGCCGGCTTCGACGGCGTCGAGGTGCATGGCGCCCACGGCTATGTGCTCTGCCAGTTCCTGAGTGCCGAAATCAACCAGCGGACCGACCGCTACGGCGGGTCACTCGACGATCGCGCCCGCATCCTGTTCGACATCGTTTCCGGAATCCGCGCCCGCTGCCGCAAGGATTTCATCGTCGGCGTGCGGCTGTCTCCCGAGCGCTTCGGCGTGAAGCTTGCGGAGATACGCGTCGTCGCGCAACGGTTGATGCGCGAGGGAATGATCGACCTGCTCGACATGTCGCTCTGGGACGTTTCCAGGGAGCCGCTGGAGGAAGAGTTCCGCGGCCGCAGCCTGCTGTCGTACTTCACGGATCTCGATCGCGGCCGGGTTCGCCTGGGCGCAGCGGGCAAGATCATGAGTGGCGCGGATGCGGCGCACTGCCTCGACGCCGGTGCGGATGTCGTCGTCGTCGGCCGCGGGGCCATCCTGCACCACGATTTCCCGATCCGCGTGCAGAAGGATCCGGCGTTCGAAGTGGTCAGCCTGCCCGTGACGGAGCATTACCTGCGCAGCGAAGGTCTCGGGGCCGCATTCATCAAGTACATGCATTCCTGGAAGGGATTCGTGCAGGCGGAGACGACATGAGCGACACCGCGCCGCGGGCCGCCCATGCGAGCCTCGCGGAGGCACTGGCGAAGGGTCCACCGCCTCCCGGGAACCTCGCCGTGCCGGTCTTCGCCCACGGTACGCTCGAGGTGGAGTTGTACCCGCCGGTCGGCGAGGACAGGCAGGCACCGCACGAGCGGGACGAGGTCTACGTCGTGGCACGCGGCACGGCGACCTTCTTCGACGGCACAGCGCGTTACCCGGTCGAGGCCGGCGCGTTCCTGTTCGTCGCCGCGGGGCAACCGCACCGGTTCGAGTCGTTCTCGCCGGACTTCGCGGTCTGGGTGATGTTCTACGGGCCCGCCGGGGGCGAAGCGCGCAGCTAGCCTACTCGACCCGGCAGGCGACGCAGTAGACGAAGAGGCTGCGCGGATCCGTGAGACGCGCAAGGTGCTGTGCCTTGCTGACCAGCGGCGAAAGGGCCGCGGGAATCTTCGGCAGCATGCCTTCCGGCAGCAGCGGCGCAATGATGCGGGCCGCGGCCGTACGAATGCGCAGGCCCAGCGCCTCGCCGATGCCGATCTCGGCATCGAAATACTCGACGTCGTAGTCGTCCTCGAGCTTGGCGAGTTCGGCCGCCGCCTCGATGGCGTCCTCGTACCCGCCGAGTTCGTCAACCAGGCCGAGCGGTTTGGCATCCGCGCCGGCCCAGACACGGCCCTGGGCAATGCCGTCGATGGTCTCTACCGGTTTCTTGCGCGCCTTCGCCACGCGCCCGATGAACTGCCGGTACTCGTGTTCGATGCCCTGCTGCAGGATGTCGCGCGACACGTCGCCCAGCGGGCGGTCCGGTCGAAACTCACCGGAGAGCGCTGTGGTCCCGACGCCGTCCGTGTGCACGCCGAACTTGTCCATCGTGCGCTGGAACGTCGGGAACATGGCGAGGACGCCGATGGAGCCCGTGAGCGTCGCCGGGCTCGCAATGATGCGGTCGGCATCCATCGCGATGTAGTAGCCCCCGGAGGCCGCCAGGCTGCTCATGGAGGCCACCACCGGCTTGCCGGCCTCGCGCAGGGCTGCCACCTCGCGACGGATCACCTCGCTCGCGAAAACGCTGCCGCCGGGGCTGTCGATGCGCAGCACCACCGCCTTGATCGCCTCGTCGTACCGCGCGTCGCGCAACTGCGACGCAAGCGTATCCGAACCGATCATGCCAGGCGGCTGCTCGCCGGGGACGATCTCTCCCGCGGCCACGATGACCCCGATCTTGTTCTTCGAGCGCGACTTCAGGGCCCGCTGCGAGTGGACGTTCGCGAGGTAGGCGTCGTGGTCGACACCGACAAAGGAGTGCGTGTCCTCGTCCTCGCCGGTGATCTGGGCGACGCGGTCCTCGACCTCGAAGCGCCCCTTGAGCGACGTCACCAGCCCGGCATCGAGCGCCATCTTCGCGGGGTCGCCATCTGCCTTGCGCATCGCCGCGGCCATGTCGTCCGCATAAGCCTGCAGCCGATCGGGCTCGAACCCGCGCGCGGCAGCCACGTCGGACTTGTAGGCGCCCCACAGCGTGTTCAACCAGACCAGGCTTTCCTCGCGCTCGGCGGGGGACATGTCGTTGCGGCTGAACATCTCCACCGCCGACTTGTACTCGCCGACGCGAAAGACGTTCCAGTCGATCGCAAGCTTGTCGAGCGCATCCTTCACGAACAGGCCGTAGTTCGCGTAGCCGTAGACCAGCGCGGCGCCCTTCGGATCGAGGTGGATCTCGTCGGCATGCGCGGCGAGGTAGTACTGGTTCTGTTCGTAGTACTCGCCGAAGGCAATGACCGGCTTGCCGGTGGCGCGGAATTTATCGATCGCCGCGGTGATTTCCTGCAGCTTGGCCACGCCGCCGGCCCCCATGCCGCCGAGGTCGAGGTAGATCGCGCTGATGCGGTCGTCATCGACGGCGGCCTCGATGGCGTCCACGAGATCGCGCAGCAGGGTCTCGGTGGGTTGCTGGCGCAGGCTTTCGGTGACGGCCCGCTCGAGGGGATCGCCGCTCAGCTGCTCGACGATGGGGCCCTGCGGCGCAATGATCAGCGCAGCCCGGTCCGGCACGAGGGGGATGGGGCGCGAGAACAGGCCCCAGAACGCGCCGAACAGCGCCAGCAGCAGGACGAGGTGCAGGACCTTGCGCAGCCCGTCGAGGCCGCTCCAGATCCAGGTGAGAATCCGACCGATGGCGCGGAACATGTGTGTCATGTCCCGGCGCGCTCAGGGACTCGAGGTGCCCTGTGCGCCGGGAAGACTCCGCGTCAGACCTTCTCTTCGATACGGGCGGCCTTGCCCGTGAGATCGCGGAGGTAGTACAGCTTGGCGCGACGCACGTTGCCACGGCGCTTGACCGTGATAGCGCCCAGCGCGGGGCTGTAGGTCTGGAACACCCGCTCCACGCCCTCGCCGTGCGAGATCTTTCGCACGGTGAACGAGGAATTGAGGCCACGGTTGCTCTTGGCGATGACCACGCCCTCGTAGGCCTGCACGCGCTCGCGGTCGCCTTCCTTCACCTTCACCTCGACGACGACGGTGTCGCCCGGGCCGAAGTCCGGCACTTCACGCTTCATGCGCTCGCTTTCGAGCGTGGCAATGATGTTGCTCATGTCTCACCTTCTCGCAGTGGTTGCGTCCCTGACCCGTATCGCGTCGCGTCCTGCTCCGCCTGGTATTCGTCGAGGAGCCTGCGCTCCTCCCTGCTCAACTCTCGCTGCCGCAGCAGGTCAGGACGCCGTGTCCACGTCCGCCCGAGCGACTGCTTCAATCGCCAGCGCACGATCGCGGCGTGGTTGCCGCTCAGCAGCACCGCCGGCACCTCGCGTCCTTCCCAGGCCTCGGGCCGCGTGTAGTGCGGCCAGTCGAGCAGCCCGGTCGTGAACGACTCCTGCTCCGCCGACTCCGCGCAACCAAGCGTGCCCGGCAACAGTCGCGATACCGCGTCGATCACCGTCAGTGCCGGCAGTTCACCACCGCTCAGCACCAGGTCGCCGACGGACATCGATTCGTCCGTGTACGCCTCGACGAAGCGCTCGTCCACCCCTTCGTAGCGGCCGGCGACCAGCACCAGTCCCGCCATTCCGGCGAGTTCGGCGATCTTGCGCTGCGTCACCGGCGCGCCGTCCGCTGCCAGGTAGATCCGCCGCGCCGCCGGCACCCGTTGCGCCGCATCGACCATGGCGCGCCGCAACGGCTCCGCCTTCAAGACCATCCCGGGGCCGCCGCCGTAAGGCCGGTCGTCCACCGTCTTGTGCACGTCCGTGGCGAACAGCCGTGGATTAACTGTCTCGACCGACAGCACGCCCCGCTCGATCGCCCGCCCGAGCACTCCGAACTTCAGGACCTGCTCGATGAACTCGGGGAACAACGTGACGACCACGATCTTCACGCCACGCCCCTCATCGTCAATCGTCCGGGTGCCAGTCCAGCGTCACCCGGCCGGCTTCGAGGTCGACCGCCACCAGCCTGTCCGGCACCAGCGGCACGAGCCTCTCCCGGTCGCCCTTGAGCACCAGCACCGGGTGCGCAGGCAGTTCCAGGATCTCCTCGATGCGTCCGAGCGGCACGCCGTCCCGGTTGCTCGTCTCGAGCCCCATTAGGTCATGCCAGTAAAACTCTCCCGGGGCGGTCGGCGGCAGTTCGTCGCGTCCGACCTGGACCTCGGTCCCGGTGAGCGCCTGAGCCTGCTCCCGCGTCTCCACACCTTCCAGCTGGACGGCCACTGCACGACCGGCCCGCTTCCAGCCGAGAACCGCCCGGCGCTCGGCGCGGCCGGCGCGAACGAGCCCCCAGCTCGGGAAATCCACGATGCCTTCGGGAGGATCGGTAAAGGAATTCACCTTCACCCATCCCCGTACCCCGAACGGGGCCCCGATTCGGCCGAGCACCACCACGCGCCCGTCGTTCTGCGGACGCGCCGGAGTCATGCAGTCCGCCGCTAGGTCAGGCCGCTGCCGGGGCGGCAGCCTGGGACTTGCGGTAGCCTTTCAGGATCCGGGCGACACGCTCGGAGGGCTGCGCACCGCGGGCCAACCAGTGGTCGATGCGGGCGAGATCGAGGCGCAGACCCTCGCTGCCGCCGCGTGCGACCGGATTGAAGAAACCCACCTGTTCGAGCGCGCCACCGACGCTGCGTCGGCTGTCGGTCACCACCACGTGGTAGAAGGGTTCCTTCTTGCCACCGCGGCGCATCAATCGGATCGTCACCATCGTCTGCCAGTGCCTCTGTTGGGGCGGCGGGCACCGTTGCCGGGCCCGGTCAAAAAAGAGCCGCGAACTATACCCAAAACGCCAGTGAAAAGAAATGCTTGTGGGTGCCTCAGTGCAGCCCCGGCGGCAGCCGGCCACCCATGGCCCGCATCATCCGCTGGAGGCCGCCCTTCCCCATGCCCTTCATCATCTTCTGCATCTGCATGAAGTTCTTGAGCAGGCGGTTGACGTCGGCCACCTGGGTGCCCGACCCGGTTGCGATGCGCCGGCGCCGCGAACCATCGATGGTCTTGGGGTAGCGGCGCTCCCCGCGGGTCATGGAGCAGATGATCGCGATCTGGCGCCTGATCTCGCGCTCATTCCCCTGTGGCAAGGCGCCCGCCTTGGCGGCCAGCTGGGACGGGAGCTTGTCCATCAGGGCCGCCATGCCCCCCATGCTCTCGAGCTGGCGCAGCTGTGCAAGCAGGTCGTCCAGGTTGAAGTCCTTGCCCTTGGAGAGCTTCCGGGCCAGCTTTTCGGCTTCCTCGCGATCGACCTTGCGCGTGACCTCCTCGACCAGGCTCAGCACGTCTCCCATGCCCAGGATGCGCGAGGCCATGCGCTCCGCCTGGAACACCTCGAGCGCCTCGGGCTTCTCGCCCACGCCGAGGAACAGGATCGGCCGGCCGGTGACGTGGCGCACCGACAGGGCGGCGCCGCCTCGCGCATCGCCGTCTGCCTTGGTGAGCACGATGCCGGTGAGGTCGAGGGCGGCCCCGAAGGCACGGGCGGCATTGACCGCGTCCTGGCCCGCCATGCTGTCCACGACGAACAACGTCTCGATCGGCTGCAGAGCGGCGCCCAGCTCGCGCACTTCCTGCATCATTTCGTCGTCGACGTGCAGGCGACCTGCCGTATCCACGAGCAACACGTCGTACAAGCCCCGGCGGGCCTCGTCGAGTGCGCTGGTGCCGATCGCGACCGGTTTCCGGGCAGGGTCGGCCGGCGCCACGTCGATGCCAAGCTGCTGCCCGAGCCGCTCGAGCTGGAGCATGGCCGCCGGCCGGTAGATGTCTGTCGAGACGAGCAGGACGCGCTTGCGCTCGCGGTCCTTGAGCCACAGCGCGATCTTCGCGGCCGTCGTGGTCTTGCCGGCACCCTGCAGGCCCGCCAGCAGGATCACGGCGGGCGGCTGGGTGCGCAGGTTCAGGGGTCGAACGCCCTCGCCGATCACGCGCACCAGTTCTTCGTGGATCACGCGCACCAGGGCCTGGCCCGGGGTCAGGCTCTTGTGGATCTCCATGCCGATCGCGCGCGCCTTGACGGCGTCGATGAATTGCTTGACCACCGGGAGCGCGACGTCCGCCTCGAGCAGCGCCATGCGGACTTGCCGCAAGGTATCGGCGATGTTCTCCTCGGTCAGACGGCCGCGGCCACGGAGCCCCTCGACGACGGCAGCGAGGCGGGATGAAAGATTGTCGAACACGAACGACCTCGTCTGGTGTGCGCTGGATGGGCGCGAGGGCACGCGAGGCGCGGATTATAGAGGGAGGGGGTGACCCGCGCCTCCTCAGGGTGCCGGCGATGTGACATCATTTGGCGGTCGCCCCAGCCCCATCGAGCCCGCACTTGCTGCTGCCACTGATTGCCGTCGCCTGCTACCTGTTCGGAGCCCTCGGGCTCGGCATGGCCGCCTATCGAGCCGATTCCCACGAAGGGCGTGGCCGGCGCATCGCCGGCGCCGCGATCGCCGCCGTCGGCGTCCTGGTGCACGTCGCGGCCCTCCTGGACGAGCGCAGGCTCGACCCGCAGGCCGCCCTGTCGCTCGGCGATACCGCCGCGATGGTCAGCCTCGTGATCGCGCTCACCGCCATCGTGATGGCCCTCAAGCCGCGCCTGCGCGGCATGGCGGCATTGCTGCTCGCAATCGCGGCCGTGCTCGAGGCGGCCTTCTCGGAAGGCGCGCGCAACTTTTCGATCGGCCGGCCCGGCTGGGAGCTCGCATTCCACGTCGCCATGGCGACCACCGCGTTCGCGTTCGTCACGATCGGCGCAGCGCTCGCCATCGCACAGGTCGTGGTGGCCCGCCGCCTGCGCAGCCGCCAGCCGCTCGGCTTGCTCAGGATCCTCACGCCCATCGAGTCGCTCGAGTCCGGCTGCTTCCACAGCATCCAGGCCGGGTTCGCGCTCCTCACGCTCACGCTCGTGAGCGGCGCGTTCTTCATCGAGAACCTGTTCGCGCAGCATCTGGTGCACAAGGTCGTGCTCGCGATGATCGCGTGGGTCGTTTTCGCCGTGCTGCTGTTCGGCCGCTGGCGCTTCGGCTGGCGTGGCCGCAAGGCGCTGCGCTGGACGGTCGCGGGCTACGTACTGCTCGGCCTCTCCTATTTCGGCAGCAAGGTGGTGCTCGAGAACGTGCTGGGCAAGCACTGGGGCTGACCGGCCTTGCAGGACATCCCGTTACCCTGGCTGTTCACCGTCCTCGTCGTCCTGGTCGCGCTGTCCGCGTTCTTTTCGAGCACGGAAACGGCGCTGATGAGCATCAACCGCTACCGGTTGCGCCATCGGGCGCGTGAAGGCAGCGCCGGCGCGCGCGCCGCCGAGAAGCTCCTCGCACAACCGGACCGCCTGATCGGGATGATCCTGGTCTGCAACAACTTCGTGAACTCCGCAGCGGCCGCGATCGTCACGGTCATCTGCCTGTCGCTAGGCGGTGAGGCTTTTGCAGCAGTCGGCGTCGGAATCTTCACGGTCGTCCTGATCGTATTCGGCGAGGTGTCGCCAAAGACCTTCGGCGCGCTCTACCCCGAGAAGCTTGCGTTGCCAGCCGCGCTGATTTACCAGGTGCTGCTCAAAATCCTGTACCCCATCGTATGGGCGACGAACCTGGTTACGAACGGCGTGTTGCGACTGGTAGGCGTCTCGCGAGAGAAGGCCAGCACCACGTCCCTCAGCCGGGAGGAACTGCGCACGGTCGTCGCCGAGGCGAGCACCGTCATCCCGCACCGCCACCAGCGCATGCTGATGAGCATCCTCGACCTCGAGCGCATCAACGTCGAGGACATCATGGTGCCGCGCCTGGAGATCGCGGGCATCGACGCCTCGGACGAGTGGGACGACGTCCTCGAGCAGTTGCGCGAGAGCCGCCACACGCGCATCCCCGTGTACGACGGCAGCCTGGACAACCTGATCGGCATCCTGCACATGAAGAAGGTCGCGCGCCTGCTCGCCCGCGGCGAATTCGATCGTGAGCAGCTCGTGGGACTCGCGCGCACGCGTGAACCCTATTACGTGCCCGAGGGCACCTCCCTCAACAAGCAGCTGCTCAATTTCCAGCGCCAGCGCCGCCGCGTCGCGTTCGTGGTGGACGAGTACGGCGACGTGCAGGGCCTCGTCACCCTCGAGGACCTGCTCGAGGAAATCGTGGGCGAGTTCACCTCCGACACGAGTTCGCTCCACAAGGACGTGCACAAGGAAAAGGGCGGCAGCTACATCGTCAATGCCGCGGCGAGCGTGCGCACGCTGAACCGCAAGATGGGCTGGTCGCTGCCCACCAGCGGGCCACGCACCCTGAACGGACTGATCGTCGAGTATCTCGAGAACATCCCGGACGCCGGCACCAGCCTTCGCATCAACGACTACTCGATCGACATCCTGCAGACCGGCGAAAACGCCGTGAAGACGGTGCGACTCAAGGCCATCGTGCCGCCCAGGGACGAAGCCGCGCGCGGGTCAGAAGGCGGCCGCTAGTACCTGCTCGAGGCGGGCCACGCCCTGCACGACGATGCCCTCGATCGCCCGCCTCGGCACGTTGCCGCTCGGCACCAGTGCGCGGTGGAAACCCTGCTTGGCCGCTTCGCGCAGGCGTTCCTCGCCGAACGGCACGGGCCGGATCTCGCCGGTGAGTCCCATCTCGCCGAAACACACCGTCTCCTGCGCCACGGGGCGATTGCGCAGGCTCGAGACCACGGCCAGTACCGCGGGCAGGTCGGCCGCGGTCTCGCCGATGCGGACGCCGCCCACGACGTTGACGAACACGTCCTGGCCCGACGTGGCGATGCCGCCGTGCCGGTGCAGCACCGCGAGCAGCAACGCGAGCCGGCTCGACTCGAAACCGACGGCCACTCGCCGTGGCGACATTCCCTGCGCCTCGTCCACCAGCGCCTGGACCTCGACCAGGAGCGGACGGCTGCCCTCGCGCGCAACGGTAATCACACTGCCCGGCACCGGGACCTCGTGGCGCGACAGGAAGATCGCGGACGGATTGCGGACCTCCTTGAGTCCCTCGTCCACCATGGCGAAGACGCCGATCTCGTTCGCTGCGCCAAACCGGTTCTTGACGGCGCGCACGACCCGGTAGCGGCTCCCGGGGTCGCTCTCGAAGTAGAGCACGGTGTCCACCATGTGCTCGAGGATGCGCGGCCCGGCGATCAGGCCCTCCTTGGTCACGTGGCCGATGATGAGCACGGCCGTCCCGGAGTCCTTCGCGTATCGCACCAGGCGCGCGGCGGATTCACGCACCTGGACGGCCGATCCCGGTGACGATTCACTGAGTTCGGTGTGCATCGTCTGGATCGAGTCCACGACCAGCACGCGGGCCCGCGCCGCGACCGCTTCCTCCATGATGCCCTCGACGCGCGTCTCGGCAACCAGTCGGAGCGTGGGAGATTCCAGCCCCAGGCGGCGCGCGCGCAGCGCCACCTGGCGCACCGACTCCTCGCCCGAGGCATAGAGCACCGGCTGCGCGCGACTCAGCGCATCGGCCGCCTGGAGCAGGAGAGTCGACTTCCCGATGCCCGGGTCACCGCCCAGCAGGACCACGGATCCCGCGACCAGCCCGCCACCGAGGACTCGGTCGAGTTCGCCGATGCCGCAGGCCGCGCGCAGATCCGTCTCTTCCGTGACCTCCGTCACTGTTTGGCTCGCGGCCCGACCCGGACGCGCACGGCGTTCCGGTTGCGTGGCGATGGACGACGCGGCGAGTTCCAGGGTATTCCATGCTTGGCAGGCCGGGCACTGTCCCTGCCACTGCGGTGTCGTCGCGCCGCAGGATCCGCAGACGTAGCTGGTCTTCTGCCGTGCCATGGGGCCGCGATGCTAGCACGCAGCGGGCGGCGGGCCCGGATGTGTGACGCCCGCTGCAATTCGGCACTGAATCGCTCCGTATACTTCCCTGCGACCATGCGCGTCCCGGCCGATCAGACCTTCGTGCAGATGAATGCTGGCGGCCAATCCAGGCCGGGCCCGGCTTCGCGCACGCCTGGGACGCTGGGCCGCTACCAGATCCTCCACGAGCTCGGCAAGGGCGCCATGGGGGTGGTCTACCGGGCCCGTGACCCGATGATCAACCGCGACGTCGCACTCAAGTCGATCCCGCTCGCGGACGAATTCGAGGGCGCCGACCTCGAGGACGCACGCGCCAAGTTTTTCCGCGAAGCCGAGATGGCCGGACGGCTGAGCCACCCGCACATCGTCACGATCTACGATGCAGGCGAGGATCGCGGCACGGCCTACATCGCCATGGAGTTGCTGCGCGGGCGGCACCTCGTCGAGTACACCCACGCCGAGCATCTTTTCCCGACGGCGCTGGCACTCGAAATCGTCGCGCGGCTGGCCGACGCTTTGAACTATGCTCACCAGCAGCACGTGGTGCACCGCGACATCAAGCCGGCGAACGTCATGTACGAACCGTCCCGTGGCGACCTGAAGATCACCGACTTCGGCATCGCGCGCCTCACGGACTCGAATCGTACCCGCACGGGCATCGTGCTCGGCACGCCGTCGTTCATGTCGCCAGAGCAACTGCAGGGCCGCGCTGTCACCGGCAGCTCGGACCTGTTTTCGCTCGCGATCACGCTGTACCAGTTGCTGACCGGCGTGCTGCCCTTCCGTGCGGACTCGATGCCGGCACTGATGCTCAAGATCGTCCAGGAGCCGCATCCGCGCATCCGCATGGTCCGGCCCGACCTGCCGGCCGGTCTCGACGAATTCTTCGCCCGGGCGCTCGCCAAGGACCCGGCGGGCCGCATCGAGAGCGGCGCCGCGTTCGCACAGGCACTGCGCGACGTCGCGCCCCGGGCCAGGGACTGATCCGTGCAGTTGAGAGGCAAGTTCCGTTGCGTCGGCGTGAGCGACCCTGGTCGAGTGCGGGAGCACAACGAAGACACCATAGGCACCGATCCGGAGATCGGCCTGGTCGTCCTCGCCGACGGCATGGGCGGATACAAGGCCGGCGAAGTTGCGAGCGGCATCACCGTACGCACCGTGATGGGGCTCGTCAAGGACGCCGTCGAGCGCGAGGACCTGACCGTCCGCGACCCGGAGACGGGCCTCAGCCGGCCGGGCATCCTGTTGCGCGACGCGATCCAGCGGGCCAACAAGATCATCTACCAGACCGCAAAGACCCAGGCGAACTGCGAAGGCATGGGCACCACGGTGGTCGCGGGGCTCTTCTTCGACGACAAGCTGACCGTCGCGCACGTCGGCGACTCGCGCCTGTACCGCCTGCGCGGCGGCCGCCTCGAACAGGTCACCCAGGACCACTCCCTGCTCCAGGAGCTGGTCGCGCGCGGCTTTTACACACCTGCCGAGGCGCAGCGCGCGACGGCGAAGAACTACGTCACGCGGGCGCTCGGCGTGGAGCCGACCGTCGAGGTGGAACTGACCGAGGTGCCGGTCCAGAAGGACGACTTGTACCTGTTGTGCTCCGACGGCCTGTCGGACATGGTCGAGGACGAGGATATTCAGTTAACGATCAGTACCTTTGGTGTTAATCTTGAGACGCTTGCGAAGCAGCTGGTGCTGCTCGCGAACGAGAATGGGGGGCGCGACAATGTGTCGATCGTGCTGCTGCGGGTGCTGGACGGCTTCCCTGCGCGCCGCGGCATGATGGATCGACTGCTCGGGCTTTTCGCATAACACGACACGCAGGATCACGCATGGCCAGGCTAGTACTGAGCCTCGACGGGCAGACGCTCGCCGAGTACAACATGAGCAAAGAGCGCTACACGATCGGGCGCCTGCCGGACAACGACATCCGCATCGACAATGCGGCGGTGAGCGGTCATCACGCGCTCATCATCAACATCCTCAACGACTCCTTCCTCGAGGACCTGAACAGCACCAACGGCACGTACGTCAACGGCAAAATCATCAAGAAGCACGCGTTGCAGCAAGGTGACGTGATCACGGTGGGGCACCACGCACTGCGCTTCATCGACGGCGAGACCGAGGAGCCCGAGGACGAGTTCGAGAAGACCATGGTGATCAGCGCGCGCGATGCGGGCAAGCTGGTGACCCCGCCGCCGGTGCCCGCCCCCGCAGCGGCCGCCACGTCGACGACCACGCAGGGTTTCGGCAACGGCTCGCTGCCCAAGGCGCGCCTGCAGGTCCTGTCGGGACAGTTCGCCGGGCGCGAACTCGAGCTGGTGAAGACGCTGACGACGCTCGGTCGCCCGGGTGTGCAGGTGGCCGCAATCACGCGTCGCGCGGACGGTTTCTACATCATCCACGTCGAGAGCGGCAGGGATGGCGACTACCCGCTCGTGAACGGCACGCCGATCGGGCCGCAGGCTCGCAAGCTGCACGACAACGACGTGATGCAGCTCGCGGGCGTGAAGATGGGATTCTTCGAAAAGTGAGAAAAAAGGGGATAGGGGGTAGGGGATAGGGGATAGTGAAAGAGGCCGACACCGTCGGCCGTTCTTGCTCCGCACTATCCCCTATCCCCTACCCCCTATCCCCTCTCTTGATCCTCACCGCATCTCGTGCTGCACCCGCTGGCTCACGCCACAGATGAGCTCGTAGGGGATCGTGCCCGCACGGCGCGCCACCTCCTCGACCGGCACGCCGCCGCCCCACAGGACCACGGGATCGCCGGTTCCGACCGCGGGCAGGTCGGTGACGTCCACGGTAACCATGTCCATCGAGACACGCCCGATCAACGGTGCGCGGCGTCCGTTCACGAGCACAGGTGCGCCTGAAGGGGTGCTGCGCGGATAGCCGTCGCCGTAGCCTGCCGCGACGACCGCCATGCGCGTGTCGCGCTCGGCTCGCCACGAGCCACCGTATCCGACGGTTTCGCCCGATTTCACGATCTTCACCGCGATCACTTCCGTCTGCAGGGTCATGGCCGGGTGCAGGCCGAGGTCCGCGCCGTTGCCGCTCGGAAACGGCGAGACGCCGTACAGCAGAAGGCCCGGACGCACCCAGTCGGCACGCGACTCGGGCCACGCGAGAACCGCGGCCGAGTTCGCGATGCTGCGCGCACCCGGAGTGCCCGCGGTGGTCGCCCCGAACGCACTCAACTGTTCAACCGTCTTGGGATCGCGGCGATCATCGGCATTCGCGAGGTGCGTCACCAGCGTCGGATCGGGCGCGACGTTCGCGATCCGCGTAAGTCGCTGGTGCGCCTCGGCAAACTGCTCGATGCGGAAGCCAAGGCGGTTCATGCCGCTGTCCACCTTGAGCCACGCGGACACCGTCTCCGAGCCTCCCCGGCCCTCGAGCATCTGCAGCTGCTCGAAGCTGTGCACCATGAGATCGAATCGCTGCTGCGCGGCGATCGCGAGCTGGTCCGGGCTGAATACGCCTTCGAGCAGCAGTATCCGATTCGTGAGCCCCGCCGCGCGCAACGCGAGGCCTTCATCGAGGCGTGCGACGGCGTAGCCGTCGGTCTCCGCCAGTGCCCTCGCGGCCGGGACGAGACCGTGGCCATAGGCATTCGCCTTGATCACGGCCATTACTCGCGACGCGGGCGCCGTCGCACGCACGCGCGCCAGGTTCTGCCGCAGGGCGGCGGTGTCCACGATCGCGCGGATCAGGGTCTTCACTCAGCTGCCGTAGTCGTAGTCGCCCGTCGCCAGGTTCTCGAAGCGCGTGTACTTGCCGAGGAAGGTGAGGTGCACCTCGCCCGTCGGGCCGTTGCGCTGCTTCGCGATGATGATGTCGGCGATGCCCTTGCGCGGCGTCTCCGGCTCGTACACCTCTTCGCGGTAGATGAGCATGATCAGGTCCGCGTCCTGTTCAATCGCGCCGCTTTCACGAAGATCCGACATCACCGGCTTCTTGTCCGTGCGCTGCTCGACGCTGCGATTGAGCTGCGAGAGCGCCATCACCGGCACCTTGAGTTCCTTCGCCAGCGCCTTGAGAGAGCGCGAGATCTCGGAAATCTCCGTCGCGCGATTCTCCTTCGTGCCCGGCACCTGCATGAGCTGCAGGTAGTCGATCACGATCAGTCCGAGCTTGTGCTCACGCGTCAGGCGTCGCGCGCGGGCCCGCACCTCGGTCGGCGTGAGCGCGCCGCTGTCGTCGATGAAGATCGGCGCCGTCTTCATCTGCGCGATGGCGCTGTTGATCCGGGCCCAGTCCTCGTCGCCGAACATGCCGGTGCGCAGGTGGCTCTGGTCGACGCGCCCGAGCGACGAGATCATGCGCATCGAGAGCTGCTCCCGCGACATTTCCATCGAGAAGACGGCGACGGCCGTGTTCGAGGCGATCGCGGCGTTCTCGGCGATGTTGAGCGCGAGCGTGGTCTTGCCCATCGAGGGACGGCCCGCGACGATGATGAGATCGCCGGGTTGCAGTCCGGCGGTCATGCGGTCGAGGTCGTTGTAGCCCGTGCTGACACCCGTGAGTTGCCCCTGCGACTGGTGCAGCATGTCGAGCCGGTCGATCGTGGCGCCGAGGACATCGCGCAGGGGGACGAATCCGGAGCTGCCGTGGCGCCCCTGCTCGGCGATCGAGAAGACGAGCTGTTCGGCGTTGTCCACCAGGTCCTTGGCCGGCCGCCCCTCGCTCTCGTAGGCGCTGGCGGCGATCTCGCCGCTCACGCGGATCAGGTTACGCAGCAGCGCGCGCTCACGCACGATGTCCGCGTACGCGCGGATGTTGGCGGCCGTCGGGGTGTCGCGCGCGAGTCCCGCAAGGTATGCGAGCCCGCCCGTTTCGTCACCCTGGCCCTTGGCGGCCAGGTACTCGGCCAGCGTGACCGCGTCGCTCGGCTCGCTTCGGCTCGACAGTTCGGCGATCGCCGAGAAGATCTGCTGGTGATCGCGCCGGTAGAAATCCTCGGCGCGCAGGCGGTCCGCAATCGCGTCCCAGGTGCTGTTGTCCAGCAGCAACCCGCCGAGCACGGCCTGCTCGGCCTCGACGGAATGCGGCGGGATGCGCAGCGCGTCCGTCTCGGGCAGGAGACGCACCCGCTTACGCCCCCTGGCGCTCCCCGCTTCCTGCTCCATGGAGGTTTACCGGAGCACGCGCAGATTATTCCTCGGCGACCACTTCCACCGGCAGGTCGACGATGACGTCGGTGTGCAGGTGCAGCTTCACGTGGTGCTCGCCCACGAGGCGGATCGGACCCGAGTGCAGGCGAACTTCGCTGCGCTCGATGCGGATGCCGGCCTTCGACAGCGCATCGGCGATGTCCGACGTGCCGATCGAGCCGAAGAGCTTGCCTTCGCCACCGGCCTTCGCGGTCAGCGTGAGCTTGAAGCCCTCGAGCTGGCCCGCGCGCAGCCGGGCACTCGACATCTCGTCTTCCGCGAGCTTCTCGAGCTCGGCGCGCCGCTCCTCGAATTTCGCCAGGTTCGCGACCGTGCACATCGCCGCCTTGCCCTGCGGAAGCAGGTAGTTGCGTCCGTAGCCCGGCTTCACCTTGACCTTGTCGCCGATGTTGCCGAGGTTGGCGACCTTCTGCAGCAGGATGACTTCCATCGTTGGTTCCTCGATCGATCTGTCTTTACTTGATCACGCGGCCTGCGCCGCC
>Ga0079037_100000454_pt1 | contig 18492 bp, 10 predicted proteins | sample Mud3Dept4metaG_FD_71479 | JGI IMG/M metagenome (GOLD analysis project Ga0079037, IMG submission 71479) | Freshwater wetland microbial communities from Ohio, USA, analyzing the effect of biotic and abiotic controls - Mud 3 Core 4 Depth 4 metaG | ecosystem: Environmental > Aquatic > Freshwater >... | reverse complement strand
ACCACCCCGTCCTTCATAACAGCCTTGACACCTTTTTCAATGGCAGGCATATAACTGGAAGATATTGCACCTCCAAATACATCGTTTGAAAAAGCGTAATCCTCTTCGGGCAAAGGTTCTACTCGCATCGCAACTTCTGCGAATTGCCCTGCTCCACCGGTTTGTTTCTTGTGGCGATAGGTTGCGGAGCCCTGCTTGGTGATCGTCTCCTGATAAGGTACACGTGGTTCAACTATATTTAATCCAGTTTGGAACTTGGTTTCCGCTTTACGAATGGCGACATCAATATGCTGGTCACCCATACCCTGTAAGATGGTCTGATTTGTGCTGGCTTCCTGATACCAGGACAGAGTCATATCCTCTTCACTCAAGCGGGTCAAGGTTGGGCTAATTTTGGCTGAATCAGACTGGGTCTTAGGTGTAATAGCCACTCGAAATAGCGCATGCGGATAATTAGGCGCCTTAAATTTTAATGGGTGTCCACGATCACAAAGCGTATCAGCGGTCGACGTCGATGTTAATTTTGGAACGGTTGCAATATCTCCAGCGTGGACTAGTTTTACTGCAATTTGTTCTTTTCCTCGCAGGATATGAATCGTACCAATGCGCTCTTCGCTCCCTTTGTTTTGATTCCAAATTCTCGAATCAGATCCTATTGAACCTGAATAGACTCTAAAATAAGTAATTTTTCCAACGAACGGATCGGCTGTCGTCTTCCAAACATACGCTGCGAATGGTTCGCTGTCTGAAGGAATTAATTCTTCTTCACCACTCTTACCTAAGGCAATAGCTGGAGGAGCATCCTTGGGTGAAGGCAACAAATCCACTATAGCATCCAAGAGACGCATGAGACCGATTTCAGCTGAACCTGCTGTAATAAATACAGGGGTGTAAGATCCCGACCTGACAACTTTGCGAAGGCCACGTTGAATCTCCTCGGATGTCAGTTCTTCACCCTCAAGGTACTTTTCCAGTAGCTCATCTTCTCCTTCTGCAGCAGCCTCAATCAACTCCATACGAGCTTTTTCAACGTCCTCCATATATTCCGCGGGAATATCCGATGCTTCTTTTCCATCTCCTTCATAACCCTTAAAAGTAATTAAATCCAGAACACCTCGAAAATCACCTCGTTCGCCCCACGGCAATTGAACCGGGATCAGACGCCCATTAGAGATTTCACTTACCGAAGCAAGAGCCTTTCGAAAATTGGCGTTATCACGATTCATTTTATTAATTATTAAAAAACGAGGTATTCGAAATTCGTCACAATAATTCCACGCAATTTCTGTGCCAACTTCAGCCCCGGAAACAGCATCTACCAAAACGAGTGCACCATCAGCCACGCGTAAAGCCGAAATGACTTCACCGATAAAGTCGTTATAACCCGGTGTGTCCAGAAAATTTATTTTATGATCACGATACTCCACAGGGAGCAATGAGGTAGATAAGGAAATTCCACGGCGGATTTCCTCATCTTCAAAATCACTGACTGTTGTGCCATCTTCAATTCTCCCTAGTCGCGTTGTTGCTCCCGTGAAATGTAAAAATGCCTCAGCTAACATTGTCTTACCTGCACTACTATGAGAAACCAGTGCGACGTTACGTATAGAATCAGTTGAATATTCTTTCATTGGAAAGCCCTTTTATAAAAATATTTAAATTTGCCAGCCCTTGATTGTAAGGTATCTCGCCTTCCTTGTCAAAGCGAGATGTGAGGGAATCTTACTTTTTTACTGAAAACATCAATAAGATATTTACTTTTCGTGAGCAACGTAATTCCTTCAGGTCAGTGACTAAATTCGAGTAGAATTTCCCAAATATTATATGCACATCATCAAGGATTTTCACAGACGATTTTTTTTCTTTAAATCTTATTTTCAGCAACCACGATGGGATACTGGTATCTCACCACCTGAATTGATCGATTTTATACATTCACATCCAACTGGAAAGGCGCTTGATTTAGGCTGTGGTACAGGGACAAATTGTATCACCCTCGCTCAATATGGTTGGTCCGTTTTGGGGGTAGACTTTGTACCCAAAGCAATTAATATCGCTCGTAAGAAGGCTTCCCTTTCTAATGTTACAGTCGATTTTAGAATTCAAGATATCGTTCAATTTATGACAAGCTCCGAAGATAAATTTGACCTCATTCTGGATATCGGATGCTTCCACAGTTTAACACCAAATAAAAGAATGGCTTATTTAAGAAATCTATCTCGACTATTAAAATCTTTTGGTACATTCCTTCTTTACTCATTCCTGCTTGATAATGAAATCTCGTTCGGAATATCGGAGCTAGAAATCAACTCAATTGCCAGCATATTACATCTACATCAGCGTATAAATGGACTGGATAGGAGAAATAGACCATCTGTATGGCTAACCTACAGAAAATGAGAATGCTTTTTCTCTTTCTGGACGGCATTGGGCTTGATAAAGATGATCCAACCATCAATCCTTTTTCTCAAGCGGCGATGCCCGTCCTCACGTATTTACTAGACGGCAGGCGTTTATTGAGCACCTCAGCACCTTTTCAAAACAAACAAGCAACTCTTCTAGCTATTGATGCCACAATGGGTGTGAAAGGCTTACCACAATCTGCAACTGGACAGGCAGTTTTATTGACCGGGATTAACATCCCGAAACTCCTAGGATATCATTATGGCCCCAAACCCAATCCGGAAATTACTAGATTCTTAAGAGATGGAAATATATTCCACAGGTTACAAATTCTCAACTTAAGTTCTGCTCTCGTAAATGCATACCCACCAAGATATTTTGAAAACATCCAAACTGGAAGGCGTCTATATTCTGCATTTCCATTGGCTTTATCATTCGTTGGTATTCCTCTCAAAACATTAGATGATCTAAAGAGAGGGAAAGCGATTTCTGCTGATTTCACTTCGCAGGGCTGGCGCGACCATTTAGGGATCATGGATGTGCCAGTTCTATCACCCATACTAGCAGGCCGTCGCCTTGCAGAATTATCCCGCCAATACCATTTTTCTTTATTCGAATATTGGTTGAGTGATTATGCTGGTCATAATCAGGATATGAGCACAGCGATTCAATTGCTTGAGACATTCGATCAAGTTCTTGGAGGTTTATTAGATAATTGGAACTTTGATGATGGGATGATTTTGATAACATCTGATCATGGAAACATGGAGGACTTAAGCACTCGACGTCATACAACAAATCCTGTTCCTCTCTTAATGATAGGATCACAAAACTTCCTTGATTCTTTCCAATTTCCTATACAAAGTTTGGTTGATGTAAATAAGCTTATTCTGAAATTATTTAAGGCTTAATTTCATCTCAATTGCGGCTTAGGTTGCTAAAATCTAGCTGTCTAAGCATAAGCCTGGATGTCGCGATTTTCGGAACGGTTTCCTGCCGTGCTATAATCCCTAATAACTCAACTCCATACCTTATGCCCAAGGAGCCAGAGATGTTTGATCCTCGAACATTGGAACAACTACGCTTGGAATTGGATAAATGGGAAAAAACCACCTTGCAAGATAGTCTGGCTAGCTTTCCTGAACGCAAATCCGCATTTATTACAACTTCTTCAGAACCGATTGCACGATTATATACTCCTTTAGATATCGCTGGTTTAGAATATATGAAGGACTTAGGCAATCCAGGTGTTTATCCTTTCACACGTGGTATTCATCCAACAATGCACCGTGGGCGACCATGGACTATGCGCATGTTTGCAGGGTTCGGTACTGCTGAAGAAACCAACCAAAGGTTCAAATACCTCCTTAACCAGGGTCAAACCGGGCTGTCGATTGCCTTCGACTTACCTACTTTAATGGGATATGACTCTGATGCTCCAGAAGCATTGGGTGAATTTGGTAAGTGTGGTGTTGCGGTTTCTTCCTTAAGAGATATAGAAATCCTGCTGGATGGTATCCCCCTTGAAAAGGTCTCAACCAGCATGACCATCAATTCCCCAGCAGCAATAATCTGGGCGATGTATATCGCTTCCGCTGAAAATCGCGGTATATCGCCCAATCAACTGCGAGGTACTATCCAGAACGATATCTTGAAGGAATTTATCGCACAAAAAGAGTTCATTTTTCCCCCTGAACCATCTATGCGACTAGTCGTCGACACAATTGAGTTTGGAACTACACACGTACCTCAATGGAATACAATCAGCATCTCAGGCTACCACATTCGTGAAGCTGGTTCCACTGCTGCACAGGAACTTGCCTTTACACTCGCTGATGGTTTGGAATATGTACGCTGGGCTATACAACGTGGCTTAAATATTGATGATTTTGCCCCACGCCTCTCCTTCTTTTTCAATGCACACAACGACTTTTTTGAAGAGATAGCCAAGTATCGAGCCGCTCGCAGGATATGGAGCCACGAGATGCGCGAATCGTTCAATGCCAGAAATCCCAGATCATGGTTATTGCGCTTTCATACCCAAACCGCGGGAGTATCATTAACCGCCCAACAACCAGAAAATAATATCGTTCGCGTTGCCATCCAGGCGATGGCTGCTGTTATTGGTGGCACACAATCTTTACACACAAATAGTATGGATGAAGCCCTGGCACTTCCTTCCGAAACTGCAGTTACCATAGCCTTACGATCTCAGCAGATCATCGCAGAAGAATCCGGCATTGCCAATACCATTGACCCCTTGGCGGGTTCATACTTCATTGAAGCGCAGACCAATCGCATCGAGAAACAAGCTTATGATTACTTTAGGAGAATTGACGAGCAGGGAGGCGTGATACCTGCGCTTGAAAAAGGTTTCTTTCAATCAGAAATTGCTGATGCAGCCTACCGATATCAACAAGAAATCGATTCTGGATTACGCAAGATTGTCGGTGTAAACGCCTATCAAGATGAAAAATCCGTTACAATCCCAATTCTTGAGATGGACCCTCAAGGATATGACCGACAAATCGCGCGATTAATGGAATTACGCAAAAGTAGAGATGCTGGTCATGTTGGTCAGTGTTTAGACCGCTTACGAATAGCTAGCCAGAGCACACAGAATCTGATGCCTTTCATATTAGAATCTGTTCATGCCTATGCTACATTAGGGGAAATAATATCGGTGTTGAAAGAAAATTTTGGGACTTATCATGAGCCAAATTGGATTTAACATCTAATAATATATTTGTTAATCGCTCTTGAAAAGTAGTAGTAAAATTCACATTCGATCCATAGCAGCGTTTATTGACTATCCGGGGAGTACACACATATCTGTATCCCATCCTAGAATCTTGTCATAATATAGAATAATATTGGAGGTTAATCATGGCACAAAGAAAAATAAACGGCGTAATTGGTATTCTGACAGGAGGCGGAGATGTACCGGGCTTGAATCCCGCAATTCGCGCTGTGACGTTCCGCGCATTGCGTGAGGGCTTTCAGGTTATTGGTATCCGGCGTGGGTGGGCAGGCTTGGTGGATATGATCCCTGAGAAAGACGCAGATAATAGCGAATGCTACCAAAATCTTAGCGAGGAAATTGTAAATCGAGCAGGAAGGACAGGTGGCACATTTATCCACACCTCACGTACCAATCCAACAAAAATGAAAAAGGACGCAGTTCCCGACCATTTGAAGGATAAGTACAATGAAGAAATGAACGATCTTGTACCTGAGGTCCTTAAAAACCTGGATTATTTAGGCATCGATTATTTGGTTCCAATAGGTGGAGATGATACGCTCAGTGTAGCAGTTCGTTTATACCGGGAAGGATTCAAGACTGTTGCTATCCCAAAGACGATGGATAATGATGTCCCTGGAACAGATTATTGCATTGGATTTAGCACTTGCGTTACCAGAACGATAGAACTTGCAAATGCTTTAAGAACGTCGGCAGGATCCCATGAAAGATTCCTGGTTATCGAAGTATTCGGAAGATATGCGGGATTCACAGCCATGCTTCCGACTATGGCAGGTGCTGCAAATCGTTGTGTGATCCCGGAATATAGGTTTAATATTGAACGGCTTACCGAATTGCTTGTCTATGATCGTAATAAAAATCCAAGTAAGTATTCCGTCGTATTAGTATCCGAGGGGGCAATGTTTGAAGGTGGTGAGATGATCTTCCAAGATCGGACAACGGACGCATTTGGTCACGCAAAACTCGGCGGGATTGGCGACCTTGTCTCCATAAAGTTGACCGAAATTTCCCCAAAATTCAACTACGGCAAAAAAGTCAATGTCATCAATCAGAAACTGGCTTATCTAGTGCGCGGAGGGGAACCGGATGCAATTGATTCGATCGTTCCGATGGCCTACGGCAATTTAGCGCTGGATCTAATACTCCAGGGTATACATGGAAGGCTGGTCGTCCTACGTAACGGTCGGTACGATAATCTTCCGATAGATGTTGTGACCAGCACAAAAAAGATTGTTAACGTCGATAAGTTTTATAATACCGAGCGTTACCGCCCCCACTATCACACCTTTGCTATGAATCCGCTTTTCATAATGACAAGTGAATAATAAACTATTTTTATTGAAAGGTGATTGTTTCCACGCGAATATTTTCAGAGCCTACCAGATTATTCAATCGTTCAATTAACTCCGGGCAAAGTCCTGCTAGGGAGTTCGGAAACTCAACAAGATATCCACGACCCTTCTCGAAAACATGAAATGCGAAACGATCTTTACCCGGATATGAGGTAAGAATACCATAAATTCGATGAAGGCGTAACACATCTCGAGTTTGATCACCAGTCGAGCGCAAAACAATTGTAACCATCTTAATTGATTTTTCCTCTTCTTCAGATGGTCGCGGTGAGATTATGTAAGGTGGAAAAGTTTTAGGTTGTGCAGGTGTTTCAACAGAAGTTTGAGGGTCTGGTGGATTCGGATTGATAGTTTGCTTTTTTGCGATGAATGCACTGGTGGGTGAAGCAACCACAGGCTCAATTGATCGAACAATACCGGGTTCGTAAACCAATTCTGGTGTTTCTTGAAGTGACGAGGAATCTTCAAGTCGATCTGGTTGATGGCTTAGCTCATTAAGTGAATTAATTTCAATAATCGTAGTGTCGATTATTTCAGGGATGCCTGATTGACTTATGGTCAGAACATCAGTAAGATCATCTTTAAAAGGTATAACCTGTTCCAAATCAGGTTCTATCTCGAGACCGTTGTTTATCCAATGATTTTGAATATCGGATTTTTCTCGAGCATTTATTGGGACAGGTAATTTCTGGCGTTCGAGAGGAATCAGAGCCGTTATATCGGCATTAATTTGCTCAACTTTTATCTTAGGATTTCCACTGGTATTATCCACCCGCCCATCAACCACTACTATCTTATCCATTTCAAACGTTGTAAATACTTTATTCCAAACGCTAGGGAAGATAATCAATTCGATCATGCCCTGCAAATCTTCTAACGTGGCAAAAGCCATCATATTGCCGTTTTTTGTTTGGTGAGTACGTAGCTGAGTTACCAATCCTGCAACACGGACTCGTTCATCTGGTGGTACCTCGGATAATTGCCCCGAAAAATGAGTAACCAGATCATTTAAGATATCCATTACGGGATTTAATGGATGGTCAGTGATATATAAACCTATTAACTCGCGTTCCCAATTTAGGATTTCGCGTTGGCTAACCTCAAAAGTGGCATAAGGCAGAACGATATCCTCTTCTACGCCGGTATGAGCACCAAACATACTCAATTGACCCGCTTCAGCGGCTCGGAAATGGGATGAACTTATACCAATTATTCGGTCTAACATTTCTAAAATTGAGGTTCTTGAACCGAATTGATCTAACGCGCCTACCTTCACTAGACATTCTAAAGCTCGTTTTCCCACCAATCGCAGATCAACCCTACGAGCAAAATCATTTAAATCAGAAAAATTTCTTTTATTTCGAGCTTTCAGGATCGCATCAACTGGAGCTTGACCCACATTCTTAACTGCTCCTAGACCAAACCGGATCATAGATGAGCCGTCCTCGCAATCCTCAATAGAGAAATCCCAATCGCTTACGTTAATATTTGGTGGTTCAACCGGTATTCCCATACGTCGACAATCTGCGACATAAAAAGCCACCTTACCAGTATCGTTTTTCACAACTGAGAGAAGCGCAGTCATATACTCTACTGGATAATGAGCCTTCAAATATGCAGTTTGTACGGCAATTACGCCATAATCTACAGCATGGCTTTTATTAAATCCATACCTGGCAAATTCTTCCCAATCCGAAAAGATTTCACCTGCCATTTTTTCGGATATACCTTGGTTTACAGCGCCTTTAATAAACTTCTTGCGATGTAACTCAACCTTATCCTTCAGTTTCTTTGCAATCGCTTTGCGAAAATCATCCGCCTCAGGAGCCGTGTAGCCGGCAACTTTCATCACAGCAAACATGAGTTGCTCCTGATAAACCGGGTAGCCATAGGTCTCCTTGAAAACAGATTCAAGTAAGGGGTGGCGATAATTAATCACTTCATCACCGTGCATCCGCCGGATATACCCCGGGATAAAATCCATTGGACCTGGCCGGAAAAGGGCCACCATGGCGATCACATTAGCCAGTTCTTTGGGCTTCATCTCTATCAACCAGCGACGCATCCCAGAACCTTCCACCTGGAACACTCCGGCAGTTTCGCCGCGACCTAAAAGCTCGTAAGTTGCTGGATCATCTGTAGGAATATTATTCAATGTGAACTCAATCCCATGCCGAGAGCAGATTAAATAGCAAGCACGTGCCATAATCGTTAGAGTCGCCAAACCCAAGAAATCTACTTTAAGTAAACCCAGGGTATCCAAGATATTCATATCAAATTGCGTAACGGTTTTAATGGGCGACTCGGTCGCTGAGCTTCCAGTTGGGCGATGCAAGGGGATGTATTCTATAATTGGTTTATCCGAGATGATCACACCAGCAGCATGTGTTCCTGCATTTCGAACAACTCCCTCCAGTTTCTTAGCCGTGTCAATTAATTCCCGCAGGTAGGGTGTTGATTGGTAAATATTATTAAATTCTGATACTTCTTCCAATGCCTGTTCGATGCTAACCGGTTTACCAGGAATATTAGGGATCAACTTTGCCACTTTATCGACTTCAGTTAGAGGAATATCCATGACACGCCCGACATCACGAATAGCGGCGCGCGCTCCCAATGTCCCAAAAGTGATAATCTGGGCAACTTTGTCGTCACCGTATTTCCGAGCTGTGTACTCCAACACTTCACCACGCCGGTCGTCTCGGAAATCTAAATCGATATCTGGCATGGAAATCCGTCCTGGATTCAAGAAGCGTTCAAATATCAGACCATGTTCTATTGGATCAACAAGGGTGATTTCCAAAGTATATGCAACAATCGAACCAGCAGCGGAACCACGCGCGTTGTACCATATTCCCTGTTCACGGGCATATCGACACAAATCCCATACAATCAGGAAATAGTCTTCAAACGCCATATTCTTTATTACATTCAGTTCATATTCTAAACGCTCGAGAATAACCGTCTCATTGGCACGTTCACGATATCGCCGCTTTAACCCTTCGAGGCACAATTCATGCAGATATCCTTGAGTAGTGCATCCCTCCGGGACATTAAATTTTGGCAGGTGATAGCCTTTGAAACCCAGATCGATATTACATCTTTCCGCGATAGAAATCGTGTTCAAGAGTGCATCTGGTAATTCAGCGAATAAGTGCTCCATCTCGATTGGTGTGCGGAGATGAAATGTGTTTGTAGCCATCCTCATACGAGTGGGGTCTGTTAATAAGCACCCCGTTTGGATTGCTAGCATAATATCTTGTAATGAAGCGTCCTCTTGTTGAATGTAATGGACATCATTGGTAGCAATATATCTGGCATGATAACGATGTCCTATTTCGCACAAATATTTATTGACCTGCTCAAGTTCATTCAAATCATGATGTTGTAGTTCAAGGAAGAAATTATCTGTCCCAAAAACCTCGAAATACCAATCCAGTTGTTTTCGGGCTGCCTCGAGATTTCCTTGTTGAACCAATCGTGGTACTTCTGCCGACATACATCCTGATGTACAAATTAACCCATCTGCATATTGTGCTAAGATCTCATGGTCAATCCGTGGCCGATAATAATAACCTTCCAATTGGGCAATTGATGCAATTTTCAGTAAATTCTTATAACCAAGTTGGTTCTCTGCCAAAAGCAATAAATGTGACGATTTCTTGTCCAGTTGAGCATCGCGATGGTTTATCCCCCTGGCAGCAAGATAAGTTTCAACGCCTATGATAGGTTTTATCCCAGTTTCAATGGCAGCATTATAAAACTCAATAACCCCATGCATCGTGCCATGATCAGTCAGCGCAATAGCTGGCATGTTCAATTCCTCAGCTCGGTTGATCAGTCTCTTAATATTGCTGAAGCCGTCTAAAAGCGAATATTCTGAATGGACATGCAGGTGGACAAATGACATGACTTAATTTTTTATTGTTGTCGTTAACCCATAAATTGGAAACTGATAACAATAACGCAATACTACGGAGATTATAGCATGGGGTTCACATTTAACTTCATCATTAATTACTTAAATTTTTAAAATTTGGCCATATTTTTTGGCTTATCCCCTTCTTAACTCCCTATGCTATAATCCCTCAAACGAGGTTGGAGTGTATGTTAAAAAGATTCATTAAGATTATCGGGGGTGACCCCAATAAACGTGAGATTGATAAGTATTCAGAAATCGTTGAGCAGATTAATGCCTTAGAATCCCAATTTGAATTGTTGAGTGACGAGGCGCTTTCCAAGAAAACAGCTGAATTTCGCCAACGTCTTCACGAAGGTGAAACTCTTGACGATATGATTGTTGAGGCGTTTGCTGCAGTTCGCGAAGCCAGTAAACGCACAATTGGTTTAAGACACTATGATGTACAACTCATTGGTGGTGTTTGCTTGCATCAAGGCAAAATTGCTGAGATGCGAACGGGTGAGGGTAAAACCTTAGTAGCAACCTTGCCGCTATATTTAAACGCTTTGACAAATCGAGGGGTTCACTTAATAACTGTAAACGATTATTTAGCCAGGCGCGATGCGCGTTGGATGGGTCCAATATATCATCTCCTTGGTTTAAAAATAGGGGTTTTGCAGATGGCAGCCCGAACGGAGAATGGCAAGAAAGCTTTCCTTTACGATCCGGATCGTGATTCGCCACATGAAGACCAAGATCAATTAAGAATGGTTCCCCGCCAGGAAGCATATGCAGCTGATATTACCTATGGCACAAACAGCGAATTTGGTTTTGATCACCTAAGAGATAATATGACCATGAGCCTGGTGGAACGAGTTCAAAGAGGATTTTATTATGCGATTGTTGATGAAGTGGACAATGTTCTTATTGATGAAGCCCGTACTCCGCTAATTATCTCAGGACCAGCACAAGATGAAGCTGAATGGTATTACCACATGGCCCAGGTGGTTAAGAAGTTGCTTCCGGAAGACTTAGAAGTAAACGAAAAAGACCATACAGTTACCCTGACTGAGATGGGAGAAGGGCATGTTGAAGCCTTATTAGGTGTTGCATTACGCGACCCGGATCGGCCCGAAGATCTAACGCATGAGCAGGCCCGGACGATGGGTTATTTGGAGCAGGCTTTACGAGCGCAATTCTTATACAAGCGCAATAAAGACTATCTGGTACAAGCAGGAAAAGTTATTATTATCGATGAATTTACTGGAAGATTAATGCCTGGTCGGCGCTGGTCAGATGGTCTGCACCAGGCAGTAGAAGCAAAAGAAGGAGTTAAGGTACAGAGCGAATCAGTTACATATGCAACCATCACTATCCAGAACTATTTCCGCATGTATGAGAAGCTGGCTGGGATGACCGGTACTGCGGTGACTGAAGCAGAAGAGTTCCATAAAATATATAACCTTGATGTTTTAGCAATTCCAACCAATCTGGAATATCAGGCTGTCAGCCCAGACTCCGAATTGGTGGAGATGGATGGTCGAGATGAGCAAGGTTATAAATATAATTTCTACACCCTGAAGACAGATACTCAGAAACTACCAGTTTTTTGGAAACGGAAAGACTACCCTGACGTAGTTTATCGAACTGAAGAGGCAAAACTTCGTTCAATTGTTACTGAAATATTGCGATTCCACGCGATGGGGAGACCGATGTTGGTGGGAACTACATCCGTTGAATTATCTGAAAGACTCTCATCTCGGTTACGCGCTGAACCTCTACGTAGAATAGCCCAGATATTATTCATTCGTAACGCCTGGATCGAAAAAAACCATCGGGAAGAAGATGGTCGCTTAATTCCAGAGCTTGAATTTTTAAACAAACCTTTAGATAAATTGGAAGACTCAGAAATCCGCAAGCTGGCACGTGAGTTAGGCATTTCCTCCAATCCAGAGGACCCCTCCAATGTCGAACGTCTGATTCATATATTAAATATTCCCAGTGATTACCGTGAAAGACTGGTTAATGACCTCAAAGCAGGCATTCCTCATCAGGTGCTGAATGCACGCAAACACACTGAAGAAAGCCAGATTATTGCTGGAGCAGGGGCTTATGGCGCTGTGACAATTGCCACCAATATGGCGGGACGTGGTGTAGATATTAAACTCGGCGGTGAGCTGGCAGAAGAAGTTCTAATAGGCGTTAATCGTATATTGTCAAGAGCTGGATATAGAGATCCTTATGACATGACGATGCAAGAACGATATAAAATCTTGTCTTCTTTGGATCCATCGAGTTTTGGCATTTACGATGCAGAAATTAACTATTTTTTTCAACACATCAAGGAGATGGAGCTGGTTAGAAACCTGGGGGGTTTACATGTTATCGGTTCAGAACGCCATGAAGCTCGCCGGATTGATAATCAACTCCGCGGTCGAGCTGCGCGTCAGGGGGATCCCGGGTCATCTCGCTTCTATCTTTCGATGGAAGATGAATTGATGCGTTTATTCGGCGGTCAACAAGCTGATGGATTAATGCAACGGCTCAAAATAGATGATGCTATGCCACTCGAAGTTGGTCTGGTGGGCAGGTTAGTTGAACAGTCGCAAACTCGGGTAGAAGGGGCGAATTTCGACGTCCGTAAACACCTTCTTGAATACGATGACGTTTTAAACGCTCAGCGAACCAAAATCTACGCTCAGCGCGACCGCATTTTCACAAAAGACGACCTCAAAGAGGATGTCACAGAAATGCTTCGTACTGAAATCATGCAACGCATCCCGGTTGCCCTACAAGATGAAGGTGGACCCTGGCGATTGATTGCATGGTTGGATCAAATCCAACCTCCAATATCAATTAATGGTCTAATATTTCCATCATACTCGTTAAAACTCTTAGTTAATGACTTCATTGAACGTTTACCTGCCCAAGTAAATCGGCAGGAGTTAATGGGATTGCTCCTAGATGTTGCAGAAAATGCTATCCAAAGCGAAAAACAGCATACTATCCAGGCAGTAACATTGCTCTTGGATCAGACAAGAGATAAATATGAAAGTCAACTTAATGAACGCTTCGATGCCATCGATATGTTCTTTGATGGCCTTGAGGAATTAGATGATCGTAACGATGGGCAATCCAACGAACTTCTTGCAGAATTAACTCAATCCATAAATCTCCCCCTAAAATTACCAAAGGATCATAAGCAAATCCTGGCAAATGATCCGGAAAGTCTAAGAGAAGATATCCGCGATCAGGTGCAGATTCTGTTGCTGACACAGACAATCAATCGGTTGATGGGTGCTGTACAACGTCGGCTGGAAGAAAACGTTGAGATCCTAAATAACCAACTCCAATTCGATAATTGGGATATTCTCGCTGACCAGGTGCTCAATTTAGTAGAGAACATCTTTAACAAAAGAGTGGAAAGATATCTTGGACAAAATGGGCAGATCACTCGGGAATTGGATCAGGCGTTATCCAAAACCAATGGGCAAATCAACCAGCAGGATTTATATCATCTTTTTCTTTTATACCCTCGAGGTGAACAAGCTGCATTTGACAAAAAGACTCATCGCCGAATAAGACAGTGGACAACCCGCATGACTCTTGTTTATTCAACGGCGCACTTTCTTGAAAACCGTGAACCTGATGAGGTTGCAGCGGATATTCTTGATCATCTTGAGAAAGCCCAAGAATTTCTAGGCATGTTGTGGGGAAACGCAGAATTCAACCGATTGGCTACAGCAGATTTGTCAAGCCTGGATTCATCAACTAAAAAGATTCAGAATATTCTTGGTGAGGAGTCTTTTACTAAATTTGAAAAATATCCTCTCCAAGCTTTACCGGATGAGCAGAGACGACTCGTAATCCAGGAACTGGGAAGGCGATCACTCACCGAAATTTATCGCCAATTATTATTAAGTGTTATGACTGAGCTTTGGGTTGATTATCTAACACAAATGGAAGCGCTACGAATCTCCATCGGATTAGAAGCCTATGCCCATCGCGATCCACTCGTACAATACAAGAGTAAAGCATCCGGATTATTCCAGGATTTTCTATCAAATCTTCGCCTAGGTGTTATCACACGCATGTTTGTCTACCATCCACGGGATATTAGTAGTATACAAGCTTCTATCCGTGTCGATGCTGAATCCGAATCAGAGGCATATGAGGCAGGGGTATTAGAAAGAACAACGGAAACTGAGGAAGACCAAATCGAGCCAGAAACAACCAACACAATGGTGGAAGAAAGTTCATCAAATGGCAAAGGGGATGCTCTCCAAAAATCCGAGAGAAGAGGAAAAAAACGACGACGCCATCATCGCTAAGACGAAAGTAATAATTTATCGAAGAGTGAGCCAGTTAATCTCGAAACGGCTGGCACTTAGGGCAATAGTGCGTTCCCCGCTGACCTGATAAGATTCTCTCAATAGGATGCCCACAGCGGTAACATGGTTTACCCGTACGTTGGTAGACACAAAAGTAATTCTGATAATTACCCCCCCGAAATACCCAATCGATACTGGCACCATTTCTTTTGATCCCGTCATCCAAAACTTGCCGGATGCTCATAAGTAACCGTTCGCTCTCCTCCAGTGTCAATTGGTTAGATTTTGATAATGGATGGAGACCAGCTAAATGAAGAGCTTCATCTGTATAGATATTGCCCATCCCTGCCATAAACGATTGATCCAACAACAATGGCTTTAGTTGGCGATTGTGAGCCGTAACTCGACGATGAAACTCGGTCGGAGTTAATATCTCATCAAATGGTTCAGGTCCTAGGCTTGATAGGATTTCTCTTGCATCCCCAACCAACCAAACTCGTCCAAATTTGCGAGCATCATTGAATGCCAAACAATACCCATCATCTAAAAAAAGAAGCATTCGCAGATGTTTATTTGCTGGTTCTTGCTCTTCTATCAGAATATCACCACTCATCCGCAGGTGAATCAGAAGATAATCCTTTGTAAGCTGAAATACCAGGTATTTGCCCCTCCTGTTAATTCCTTGAATGGTCTGCCCCACAATACGTAGTGTAAATTTATCGGCAGAGGGAGTGACTAAACAACGATCCCAAAGAATTTGGGCGCGAAGAATTGCTTTTCCAATAATCGAAGGATAATTCTCCGTCCCTTGAATTAAATTTACCCGGATTGTCTCTACTTCCGGTAATTCTGGCATATCTATTCCTGGAACATTTCGCCTACACTCCGCCCCTGATGTGCACGTAAAATAACTTCCCCTAATAGTGGAGCGATAGATAGGATGGTGAGTCTTCCTGATAATCTGGATTTTTCTTCTGTTGAAATTGGAATTGTATCCGTAGTGACCATTTCTTCGACAGGTAGCTGAGCTAGTCGCTCCACTGCTGGTGGAGAAAAAACCGGGTGAACAAACACAATATAAATCTTCTTCGCCCCTTTTTCTTTTACCAGTTTTACCGCTTGCTCCATTGAACCACCGGTATCCACTTCATCATCAACGATAATAACATCACGTCCAGCAACTGATCCAATCAGCGACAAAGCTTCTGTGCCTGATTTCTCTGTTCTTCGCTTCTCAACAAATGCAATCGGTGCTCCAAGTTTTTCGGCAAAATTTCGACCTTTCTTTGCAAAACCAAGATCAGCAGCCACAACCACAGGATCAAGCATTTCTGGTACTTTCTTAAGAATGTAATCTGTAATGAGATGAAAAGCCGTGAGCACATCTCCAGGTATAGAAAAGAAACCTTGTATTTGTCCTGCGTGTAGATCAAGCGTGATGTATCGATCTGCCCCGGCTACTTCTACCATATCAGCAATTAATCTGGCAGTGATAGGAACACGGGGGGTATCTTTTTTATCCGAGCGAGCATAAGCCAGGTAAGGGATTACAGCTGTAATACGCGCTGCTGAATCAAGGCGCATGGTCTGTAGCAATATTAATAACTCCATGATATTGCGATGAACAGGCGATGCGGTTGATTGAATTATAAATACATCCTGCCCACGCACGCTTCTATGCAAACGTATAAAGAGATTTTCATTGGGAAATTCCGTTATATCAACCCCACTCAGAGGTTCCCCCAAAAATTCCGCAATTTTTCCTGCAAGCTCAGGGGAGGCAGAACCAGAGAATAACTTTATACCACCGTACATGATATGATCATGACGAGTTATTATTTGAACGGGCATTGTCTCCTCACTCCTTCCTTGTAACGATTGCTTAATGTTGAACTTGAAGGTATTACTTCTTCATCCCTGATAATAATACCTCAACCGCTTGCCAAGGTGAGATATCGTGTCGGAAAAGACTTTGCAAAACCAATTCATATTCTTCTGGGGCGATAGAGGATTTCCAGCGATCAACAAGAGTTTCCTGCAATAACGAATTCAACTCAGATTGTAAGCGCGCCAGCTCTCGGCGTTCCCACTCGCCTGTTTTCTGAAGAAATTCATAATGTTGAGAGATCAAACTTGCTAGATCCCGGACACCGTTTCCTTCTGTGGCAATAGTCTTGACAATTGGTGGATTCCAGATCATTTTATCAGTGATTATGGTTTCACCTGATTGGTTTGTAAATTCTGGATTCAATCCATGATGCAATTTTTCATGGTTCAGAAATATATGAGAAACGGGATAGGCTAATTGCAGCATACTCCTCAGAGCTCGTTCCGTTGATTCCACACCTGGTCGATCTGCTTTGTTTATCACGAGAATATCTGCAATTTCCAATATACCAGCTTTTATGGCTTGAATATCATCGCCTAAACCTGGAGCCTCAACCACCAGTGTGGTGTGCGCTAAACGTGCAATGTCAACTTCGGCCTGCCCTGCTCCTACTGTTTCTATCAGTATCACCTCAAATCCAGCCGCATCTAAAGCCTGAACGATCCCGCCTGTTGTGTGAGCCAAGCCACCTAAGGAGCCTCTTGAAGCCATCGAACGAATAAACACCCCGGAATCCCCAGCTAAATCCCTCATCCGAACACGATCTCCCAGTATTGCACCTCCAGTGAATGGGCTGGAAGGATCAACAGCAACAATCCCAACGCGGCGTGTTAAATCTGTAGATTGAGTATCTTCTTCTTGTTGGCGGAAAAATCGTGCTAATTGGTTCACTAAGGAGGATTTCCCAGTTCCAGGAGCTCCTGTCACACCTATTAAGTGAGCTTTGCCTGTATAAGGGAAAAGTTCGGAAAGAGCTTCTCGGCCTTCCGGAGTATTATTCTCCACTTGGGTAAGCAAGCGGGCAAGCGCCAGCCGATTGCCTTCCAATACGGATGCTGTTAATGACATGGTTCAGTTTGTTTTTGATCTACTCCGGACTTTCTGCTCAATATCTTTCACAATATCATCGGTTAAAGTGCCAGGTCCATAAACACCCACCACACCCATCTCCAAGAGCTTCGATACATCCTCATCGGGAATTATGCCGCCGACAAATACTTTCACATTTTCCTGTTTGTTTTGTTTCAAAAGGTCGAATACACGTGGCACCAATGCCATGTGAGCGCCAGAAAGAATTGACAACCCAATAACATCTACGTCTTCCTGGAGAGCACTTTCCGCGATCATTTCAGGCGTCTGCCTTAATCCCGTATATATTACTTCCATACCAGCATCGCGCAAAGCCCGAGCCACAACCTTCGCCCCGCGATCATGTCCATCTAATCCAGGTTTAGCTATCAATACACGGATTCTGCGTTCGCTCATCAAATCCTTCCAGCAGTTCAGATACCGTTGAAGAAATCGAAATACAAGTTGGGGATCAGAAATATTTTCCTATAGAATTATACCGCGATACACTTCGCTATTGCCGTGATAGAAATTAGAGATACTTATCAATATTCTAAATTATGGATTGTTCTTGATGCGCCTTACAAACTGTGAGTGTGGCACATCATTTGCATTTTAAGTGTATACTGAAATAGTCTTATCAAATATATGGAACTTTTACGCGTAAATGCGAGTCCATTTACTATGATGGATAAGGATTCACGCTTTTTCAATATTTCAAAATCCGGGAGGATTTCTTCCCAAAATAGTATGAGAGTAAATGCCTCAACAACATATACAAATGTGAG
>Ga0079037_100000453_pt1 | contig 18494 bp, 10 predicted proteins | sample Mud3Dept4metaG_FD_71479 | JGI IMG/M metagenome (GOLD analysis project Ga0079037, IMG submission 71479) | Freshwater wetland microbial communities from Ohio, USA, analyzing the effect of biotic and abiotic controls - Mud 3 Core 4 Depth 4 metaG | ecosystem: Environmental > Aquatic > Freshwater >... | reverse complement strand
ATGTACGAAGCCCCGAAAGTCCCCTGGCCGGGAGGACCCGAAGGCAGGACTCGCGGCGGCAGGTCGGGCGCGAAATCGGGCCGTTCGGCGGCGAATCGTTTTTTGATTTCGGTGGCAAGGAGACCCGTATCATAAATCCGGAGCTCGTCCAGGAGCCCGTCCAGGGAATACCAGCAGGCCAGGGTCGCGAAAGGCCGGACGGGATTGGAGGGTTCGATCTTCTGCCGGGCCATCCCGATCCTGAGCGCCTCCCCGGCTGCGGCGCGGAAAGGCCCGGGGACCTGGAACCCGGCCGCTTTCTCGCCATCGACATAAAGGGATATGCCCTCCCCGATCTTTAACGTGGCCGCGACATGCGTCCACTTCCGCAAGGGGATCTTCTGATCCGTCCGGCAGACCATCCAGTCGCCCGCGCCTGCCATCAACCCAATCTGGCCCTGGGGTCCGATACCGAAGAAGAACCCTTCCCGCGGGGAATTGACGGTAATGTCGTCCGGCCAGCAGGCCGCGTCCAGGTTGGAGCTCAGGCTGACCGTATTTTCCTGGGCGGCGATGGGCGCCCAGTTCCAGGGGTAGGCTCCGATGGCAACCCAGGCTTCGACCGTGAATTCGGAGGTGAGCTTCGGGGCCGCCTCCGTGGCCCGGGAAAGGAAAGTCGTGTATCCGTCCATGACGAGCGCCTGGCCCTTGACTCCTCGGACCAGGCGGAATTTCCCGGATACGGCATCGTCAATGCCCCCGACCATCTCCCGCGTTGTCCTGTTCCTGACCTCGTCAAAACTCCAATAGGCTTTAGCTCTTTCCTGGGCGGAAAGGGCGAGAGTTCCGGACAGCGCAAATAGAATAGTCCCGATCATCACACAACGATAGCGGATGTTCATTCCTTCCTCCCGACAGGATGACGCGGTCAGAGGTCGATGAATACCTTCATCGTCCGGTCCCTGTTTTTCTCGATGAATCGATAAGCCTCAGGATACTGCTCAAAGGGAAAGTGTTTTGTCATGAGCGGTTTGAGCGTGATGCGGCCGGACCGGATGAGTTCGATGGCGGTCCGGTAGTCCTCCGCCTTATACATCAGGGTCCCGATCAGGCGGAGTTCCTTGTCCTGGACGAGCCCGATATCGACCCTGGGCCGCTCGCCATATACGCCGACGATGACGATATCCGTTCCTTTCCGCGCCAGCGAAACCGCCTGGCCGACGGTTTCCTCGACGCCGACACACTCAAGGATGGCGTCGGCCCCGTCCGGCGCGAAAGCGTCCTGAAGCGCCGCGGCCAAGTCCTGGATAGCTGGGTTGATGGTGTGAGGAATTCCGCACGCCCTGGCGACCTCGAGCCGGAAGTCGCTGAGATCGGAGACGGCCACCGCAGCGGCTCCCAGCCCCCCGGCCACCTGGGCGGTCAGGTTGCCGATCGGCCCCGCGCCCAGGACGAGGATATTCTTGCCCTCGACGCTTCCCAGGCGTCCGACCGCGTGAGCGCCGACGGCCACCGGCTCGACCATGGCACCGCTGTCATAGTCCATCCCGGCGGGAAGCGTGACCACCAGGTCCTGGTCAACCGCCAGAAACTCCTGGGCCGCTCCTTCTGCCTGGCAGCCGATGACTTTGAGGCTGTTGCAGATATGATAATTCCCGTGCCGGCAGGGATAGCACTGCCCGCAGACGAGCTGCGGCATTGCGGTGACATCATCTCCTTCCTTCAACGCCCGGACAGCCGGCCCGACCTCGGTGATCCGGCCGGAGAACTCATGACCCTGGACGATCGGGCAGCTGATGTACGGATGCTTGCCGTAATAGGCATGGATATCGGAGCCGCAGACCCCGATACGCTTGACTTCGACCAACACCTGGCCCGGCCCTGGTTTGGGCTTGGGGACGTCCTGGATGATCACGTTTTGGGGTCCGACGAGCACTGCCTGTTTCATGGATGACGCCTCCTTTATGTCCTTGTGGTCTCCGGCTCATCACGGAAACTCTTGTTCAAGAGGTCAAAGACCTCCTCTACATCGGCCACCTTGGGATGGTTCTTGTAATCCGGCAGGATGAGCGAAGCTTCGGCCAGCCGGCGGACCTCCGCTTCTGGGATGCCAAGGGTTTCGAGACGTGTCCACAGGTTGATGTCCTTGAGAAGCCGGTCGACCGCCTCACCCGAGCGCCGGGCCGCTTCGCTTTCGCTCAAAGCAGCCATTGAGGGATCGAGGATCCGGGCGACCGCTGCGAATTTGGTTTCGGCCGCCTGCCAGGTAAACCGCATCATGGCCGGGTAAACGGCGGCCAGCGCACGGCCGTGGGCCACGTGAGGATAGAGCCCGCTCATGGCCATCCCGATCCCGTGAGGCAAAGTGACGCCGGAGTTGGCGATGCACAGCCCGGCCAGGGTATCGGCCCAGGCCATGGAAGTCCGGGCCTCGAGGTCGCCGCCCTTCCTCACGGCCTGAGGAAGATACAGCGAAACCAAACGGATGGCCTCGAGAGCCATCAAGTCCGTGTAGGCCGATCCGGCCGGGTTGATGAAGCTCTCGAAGGCGTGGGCAAAAACATCGAAACCCGTCGAGGCCGTGACGGACGGGGGCGCCGTCCGGACGAGTTCCGGGTCGACGATGCTCGTCTTGGGAAAGAGGAAGGAATTGTAGAGAGCGGATTTGCTCTTTTCCGCCGGGTTGGTGACGACCGCGACCTGGGTGACCTGCGAACCCGTACCCGAAGTCGTGGTTACGGTCACGATTGGCAAGGTCGACGCGGTCGGCTGCTTTTCCCGGAAAAAAAGATAATCCCAGGCCGTCCCGGGATGGGTGGCCTCGACGGCGATGGCCTTGGCGGCGTCCATGCTCGAGCCGCCGCCCAGCCCCAGGACGACATCGGCCCGGTGTTCTTTGGCCATGCGGGCGCCGGCTGTGATCACGTCGGTTGTCGGGTTGGGGATGACACCGTCGAAATGGGCGATATCGACGCCTTTTTCCTTGAGCAGGTCCTTGACCCTATTATAGAGGGAGGAGAACTCCGGGAATTCCGGGACCGTCACGAGAAGGCATCTCTTGCCCCAGCGGGATACAGCCGCGCCGACTCCGTTCAAACGGCCGCATCCAAAGATGATCTCCGTCGGCTGAAAATAGTGAAAATCATTCATGTCATTTCTCCTCCTCTCAAAAGCTCATTTGCTCCCTCGAGACGAAAGGCTCGGGAGCTCCCCGGCTGCGGTTCGCTAACGAAGGAGGTAATACAAAACGACCATGATCACGAGCAATGCTCCCGCCCAGAGCCGTGGATCGGACAGGCTCTTGATCCGTCCGCCGGCGATGACCTGGAGCGGATTCTTCCACGTCATCGCCTCCACCTGGCGCGGGTCCGGACGCGGCGTCAGCCAACTGACCAGGACGAAGATCAGGCTGCAAAGGCAGAACATCCACCAGGCCTGCATCAGGAAAGGGATCCCCAGCTTATGGGTCAGGAGTTTTTCATGGCCGATGACCGGCATGTCAAAGAGGAACGCCAGGGCACCCAGGGAAAAGCCGGTGATCAGCGTGGTCAGCGCGGCCTGCTTTGTCCCCCTCTTCCAGAAAACGCCCCAGAGGAAGACAGTGGTGATCGGCGGGGCGAGGTGCGAGGCGATGGCGTTGATCGCCTCGAAAATGCTGGAGTAGCGGCTGCCCTGGGTCGACCAGGCCATGGCGACGAGCATCACCACCACGGCGCTCCAGCGCCCGATCCGGACGGTTTTCTCGTCCGAGATCGACGGCTTCCAGCGCTTGACGATGTCGACGGCGACGAGGGTGGCCGAGCTGTTGAGGGCGGCGGCGATCGTGCTCATAAGGGCGGCCAGCAGCCCGGCCGAAATCACGCCTTTGAGCCCGGTAGGGATCAACTCCTTGATCAGGACGGGAAGTGTCTGGTTGCTGTCTGCGCCGATCGTCCCCCGGAAAAGAACATAGCCGATGACACCGGGGAAGACCATGATGAAGACCGGCAGGATCTTCAGCCCGCCGGCGAAAAGGGGGCCGAGCTGGGCGTCCCGCTGGGTTTTGGCGCCCAGGACCCGCTGGACGATCGTCTGGTCGGAGCACCAGTACCAGATGCCGAGGATCGGGTAGCCGAGGAAGACGGCATACCAGGGAAGGCCCGCCGAACTGTGGGATTGGAGCATGCTGAGCTGGTCGGGCTTGACGGCGGCCTTGAGCTGGGCCAGGTTGTGGATCCCCTGGTCCGGAAGCGCCTGGATGGCGAAAAACGTCACCAGGACGGCGCCGAGGATCAGTATTACGGTTTGGATGGTTTCGGTCACGACGACCGCCTTGAGACCGCCCAGGACGGTATAGATGGCGGTGATGACCGAGATGATGACGATGGAGGTGACCACTCCGACGCCGAAAAACTGCTTGAAGACGGCGGCGCCGGCATAGAGGCTCATCCCGATATGGATGAATAGGGCTGCCAGGATGGCCATGAACGCCAGGAACATTCGCGACGCCGGACCGTAGCGCTTCTCCAGAAACTCGGGAAGAGTGGAGATCCGGCTCTTGAAATAGAAGGGGGCGAAGACTAGGCCGAGCAGGATTAAAGTGAAAGTGGCCATCCATTCGAAATTCCCCCAGACCAGGCCTTCGTTGTAGCCGGAGGCGGCGAGCCCGACAAGATGGATGGAGGAGATGTTGGAAGCGAAGAGGGCGGCTCCGACCATTCCCCAGGGCAGCGACCGGCCGGCCAGGAAATAGACCTGGCTGGTCAGCTTGAGCCGGCGGACCGAGAGGACGCCGGCAGCCAGGATTCCGACGAGGTAAACGACGATGATGACCAGGTCGAGGAAGGGAATGCTGAGTTTTCCGGCGAACATTGTTATCTCAGATGGATGCGGTTGGGGTCGAGGTCCTGGCGAATGATCCGGAGCTCTCCGTCGGTCGGCGGGACCGTAGTCTTCGGGGGCCTGCTGACTTTGACGTCCCAGCCGATATTCGCCTTGACGTCTTTAACTGTGGCCCCGGGATAGATCTCCTGAAGGATCATTTCATATGTGTTCTTGTTGAAGCCGTAAACCCCGAAATCGGTGATGATGAGCGCCGGTCCCTTGCCGGGGAACCCGTACTTCCGGCGCGAGTTCACTCCGTCGATGAACCCCGGGCTGGTGACGAAATCGATCTTTTCAGGGAATGACTTCGGGGACTGCTTGAGGACCATGATGATCTTCTTGGCGTGGATGGCGATCTCGCAGGCTCCGCCGCTCCCCGGCAGTCTCACCTTGGGCCGGGCATAGTCGCCGATGACCGTCGAGTTGATGTTCCCGAAGCGGTCGACCTGGGCCCCGCCCAGGAAACCGACGTCGATCAGCCCCCCCTGGAGGTAGTAATTGAAGACCTCGACCATCGAGCAGACCGATATCGAGTCTGTGGCCAGGCATGGATCGCCGATCGAAAGGGGCAGGCGGTCGGGCACGCAGCCGACGGCCCCGGATTCATAGATCAGGACGAGCCCGGGCGCATGGAGCCGATGGGCCAGGTTGCAGGCGACGTTCGGCAGGCCGATCCCGACGAAAACGACCTCGCCGTTCTTGAGCTCCCGCGCGGCCCGGACGACCATCATTTCAGAAGGCGAATAGTCGGCCAATATAATCTCCTCACCCTCTCCTCAATCCTCCCCCATCAAGGGGGAGGAGAAAAAAGAGAGAATCCCCGATGCACTTTCCGCGGCCATTGATTTTAAGCGCATGGCGCAAATCTCAAAATCCATAGTTGACGGACCCCGAGGGACGGTTGTCCGCCTCGAGTTTTTTCAGATACTCGGCCCCGAGCTTCTTCCTATACTCCTTGCGACCCGGCAAACCGTAAACCCACTCCTCAAGGTACTTTTCCATACCGGCTCTGTCTTTGGATATCTTCGCCCACTCGACGTAAAAATCGTTGTCCCGGTCATAATAGCCAAGGGCATAGCTCGGATGGGCGGCAAAAGGCTCGATGACCACGGCCGAGACGATCAAACCGGGAATGAGAGTCCGGTTGGGGTCGGACCGGATGACATCCCCAGACACAAGTTCCTCGGCCACGACGACGACCTTCTTCGCAGCGAAAGCCGCTTCCCGCTGAACACCCATCAGCCCCCAGATCTGGCCGTTCCCCATCTCATCGGCCCGCTGCACCTGGATGATGGCGACATCGGGATTCAACGCCGGGACGGTCGCGTACCGCTTGCCCGTATACGGACAATGAACGTGTTTGATATTCTTATTCTTCTTCGGCAGGTCGCTGCCCTCGAAGGTCTTGAGGTGCATGAACGGTAGATGGGACGCGCCGGCCATGAAGCGTGCGACCATACCAAAATGGCTGTATTCCTCGATCTCGACCTTCCTCGGGATCCCCTGCTCCACCGCCCGCCGCAGCCCAAAGAGCGACCCGACGCCGGGGTTCCCGGCCCAGCTGAAGACGAGCTTCCGGACGCAACCCGCCGCAACCATCTGGTCGTAGATGAGGTCGGGCGTCAGCCGGCAGGCCACGAGGTCGCGTTTCTTCTGCCGGATGATCTCGTGTCCGGCGGCGAAACAGATGAGATGGGTGAAGCCCTCGATGACGACCGTGTCGCCGTCCCGGACGTGCTCGCCCACTGCCTGGGCCATGCTCATGACTTTGCCGCCCATATCGCGTCTCTCTCTATAATCTCTTGAGGACGAGCGCCATTCCCTGCCCTCCGCTTACGCAGAGAGTGGCCAGGCCGAGCTCCTTGTCCTCTTGGATCAGGCTGTGAAGGAGCGTGACCGTGATTCGGGCGCCCGTGCAGCCGATGGGATGCCCCAGGGCGATCGCCCCGCCTTTGATATTCCGCCGCGCCGGGTCCCATTTCAATTCCCGCTCGCAGGCCAGGACTTGGGCGGCGAAGGCCTCGTTGATCTCGATGAGATCGAAGTCGTCGAGCTCGAGGTGAAGCTCTTTTAAAACCTTCCGGGTCGCCGGCACAGGACCCAATCCCATCTCCTTCGGGTCAACGGCCCCGGAGGCGAAACCCAGGACCTCTGCCAATGGCTTGGCCTCCAGCTTCTGCGCTTCGGACCGAGTCGTTAAGACGAGCGCGGCGGCGGCATCGGTCAGCCCTGATGAGTTCCCGGCCGTGACCGAGCCTCCTTTTTTAAAGACCGGCGGAAGCTTGGCCAGGGTTTCGAGGGTTGTCTCCGGCCGCGGGTGTTCATCCGTTTCTACCAGGCACTCCTGGCCGCCTTTCCCCTTGACGCTGACGGGCACGATCTCAAGTTTGAGCTTCCCGTCCGCCGCCTTCGCCTTCAGCTGACTTTCCAGGGCGTATTCATCCTGTTCGCGGCGGCTGATGCCGAACCTATCCGCCAGGATTTCCGCCGTCTCGCCCATGATCATCTCGGCCAGCGGGCAGAAAAGCCCATCCCGGTACATAGCGTCGACGAGGACGCCGTCGCCCAGCCGGTAGCCCCAGCGGGCCCCGTCCAGAAGATACGGGATCTGCGACATGTTTTCGGTGCCGCCGGCCAGGACGATTTTGTTCTCTCCGAGGAGGAGCGATTGGGCGGCCAGGGTTATGGCCTTCATCCCGGAGGCGCAGGCCTTGTTCACGGAGAAAGCCGTCCTTTCCACCGGGATTCCCGAGCGATAGAGAATCTGCCGCGCCGGGTTGGGGCGGTTCCCCGCCTGCCGGGCCATGCCGAAGATGACTTCATCGATCTGGTCCGGCTTAACCCCCGCTCTCTTCATCGCCTCGACCGAAGCCGCAGCTCCGAGCGTGACGGCGCTCGTATCCTTAAAGGCGCCTCCATACTTCCCGATCGGCGTCCGAACGGCGCTCAAGATGACCGTTTTTTCGCTGGGGTTTCTCATCCGAATGTCCTCTCCATTGCGGCGAGTGTCGTCTGGAACTTAGCCAGGATCTCGGTGGATTCGCTTTCCCTGATGACGAAAGGCGGAGAGACCATCACCAGGTCTCCGTTCGTTCCGTCGGCTTGGCCGATGTTTGGCCATAGGACGAGCCCATTGTCCAGCGCTTTGGCGACGAACGCCTCGACGTACTTCTTCTCCCTCGGGAACGGCGTCTTTTTCCTTTTGTCCCTGACGAATTCGACCCCGAGAAGAAGGCCCTTGCCTCGGACATCCCCGACATGGGGGTGCTCGAGGAGTTTCTCAAGCTGATGTTTCAGCTGCTTTCCCATCCGGGCGCAGCGAGCGACGAGTTCTTTTCGGCCGAGATACTTGAGAGTGGCCAATCCCGCCGCGCAGCCGACCGGATGATGGGCGAATGTCTGGGCATGAAGGAAGCTTTTCCCCTTTTTCCAGATCGGGTCGAACACGCTTTTTTTCGCGGCCACGGCACTCAGCGGAAAATAGCCGGATGTGAGCCCTTTTCCCATGACGACGATGTCCGGGACCAGGCCGAAATGGTGGCAAGCCAGCCACTTCCCGGTCCTGCCAAGGCCGGTCATGACCTCATCGGCAATGAGGAGGACCTCGTTCCGGTCACAGATCCGCCGGATCGTCTCCCAATATTGCGGCGGTGGAACAGAGGCTCCCGTAGAGGAACCGCCGATGACCTCACCGATAAACGCAGAGACCTTCTCCCGCCCCAGCCTTTCGATGGCTCTCTCCAGTTCGTGGGCGCATTTCACTCCGCAAGCGGACGGTTCGAGCTTCCATGGACAACGGTAACAATACGGCGCCGGGATCCGCGCGCTCTTGAGGAGAAGCGGCTGGAAGGCCTCCTGATAGTGTTTCCGCGCCGAAAGCGACAGCGCTGCCAAGGTGTTCCCGTGGTAGCTCGGGCTGAGGGAAATGACCCGGTATTTCTCCGGCTGTCCGCTCTCGAACCAGTACTGCCGGGCCAGCTTGATGGAGGCCTCGATGGCTTCCGAGCCGGATGTCAGGAAGAACACTTTCCCGTCCCGGAAAGGCAGGAATGAAGCCACCTTGGCCGCCAGCCGTTCGACCGGCTCATGGGTGAACTGGACGCCGCTGAGATAGGCTGCCTTTCCGGCCTGGCGGGAGAGGGCCACCGCCACCTCTCTGACTCCATGGCCGATGTTGACGACTGCGGCCCCGCCGCTCCCATCAAGGTACTTTTTTCCGTTTGTGTCATAAAGGAATACCCCGCGGGCGGATTTGATCAGCAGGAAGGATTTGTGGAGATTGCGGTATAGGACAGAACCCAGGGGATAGCGGTATTCGGTCATGGTGCTCCCCATTTTATCACTAAGAGGATTTGCCTTGTCAAAATTCCCGGCCGGCTTCACCTCCGACCTTCTATCGAAAACCGACGATTCTTTGTATTTCAACGGGAAGAAAGGCGACGTCAGCATAACGGCCGCTTACATCATGAGCGATAAAGGCTTTAGCCTCAGCGTCTTGAAGAAAAAATAGGCGGCTGGAACTGGGAGGGGCCTATGAATTCCCCTGCCTATCGCCTCGGGTCAATGTTCACTTTGGCCGGAGAATCCGGTACGACGACGAGCGGACCGGGTTTTCGCGGATCATCCGCGGCTTGGCCGATCATGTCCTGTTGGAAGTGTCTTTCCATCGGCAATAAAAGAACGGTTCCCGCCACCGACCAGGTCATGGTCAACGCATCTAGGTCGAGGTCAATCGTCATGTCGGCATAAGCGCCGTTTTTGTCGAACCCGAAGAATTTCTGCCAGGCCGGGAGGTCGAGCTGGAGGGTCGTGCCCGCGTCGGGGATCCAGTTCAGGCCGCGCCCAACCGATCGGGTTTCATCTTTGATTTCGCCCCAGTCTTTCGCATAGAGGTTACCGTCCGCCGTGTTATCCTGGTTGGAAAAGTCGATGGCTTTGCCACATCTGTAGAAGATGTTGTTCAGGACCTTGTTCCGTCGCGTGGTCCCTCCCCGCCCGCTCACGATCCGGCCCTCGATGTTGCGAAACTTGATGGCCGCATCCTGGGTCAATCCGATCAGGTTATGGGCGATGACTGTTTCGTCGCTTCCGTCGACCGTGATGCCCCAGCCGCCGTGGCCCGGCATACTGTACGACCCGCCTCCCGCGCCCTCGGTCGCCCGCCAGATGATGTTGTTGTCGATCATATTGGAGTCGTGTGACGCTTCGAGATAGATGCCGCCGCGGAGAGTTTCCAGGGTGTCGCCCAACACATTCCCGGTGACCCGCGTGTTGGAGTTTTCGTAGTCGAGCCAGATGGCCTCGGCGTGGACCGTGTGCCGGATGACGTTCCGGCGGAGAAGGCAGTTTTTGGTCGAATGCAGCTTGATCCCGCCGGTTTCCCAGGCGAGCTCTACGTCCTGGTAGCCAACGTGCTCGATCAGATTCGACTCGATAAGGGTGTTCTCAACCGCCATACCGGCGATCCCGCACACCCCGGCTTCATCAATGTGGTTGCGGCGGACAATAGCGTAACCGGTAATCGCCGGCAGCTCCATGTCCCAATCCTGGGCGCCGATATCGAGCGCGACACCGTTGGCCTGCCGCATTACGCAATCCTCGATGATCCAATGATGTCCGCGGCTCAGGGAAACAAGGCCGCGTTGGGGCACCGGGAAACCGTTGGCCGCATGCTCAAAGGTGATGCCCTTGATCCGGATATAAGCCAGCCCGCGGGTCCGGGGGGCAAAGACTTGCTCCTGAATGGCCATCTCCACTTCATGCCGGGCCGGGTCGGCGTCGTCGGGAAGACGGACATGGATCCCGAGGCCGTCATGCTCACACCAAAAGGTTCCATCTTTTTCCCCGAGCCCCCGATAAAGCTCGACCTGCTCGAGGCGACGCCCATCGACAAACACCAGGCCGCGCCTCTTGAGATGCCGCCACAGCTCCTCCGGCTTGGGCATCAGATAGACTCGGTTCTGCATGATGCTGGCTATCCCGAAGGGGTTATATCCCTGGAAATCAAGGTCTTCCAGGCGGCGATGATAGATCTTGATGGCGGCGCGAGCCGCCTCGGGGACGTCAAGCTTGAAACCGGTGGAAGGCTCCCAGCCAGTCTTCGCCACCCGCGAGCCCTTGACGAAGACATCCGTCCCCGGGGCCGCTTCGTAACTGATCATCTTGTCGGGACCTGTCCCGCCGCGCGCCGGTTCGATGCGCTCGCGATAGACGCCCGGCATGATGACCACCCGTTCCCCCGGCTGCAGCACTTGGGCCGCTCTGTTGATGGTGCGGAAGGGCAGATCATCGGTGCCGGGGTTCGAATCGGCGGCGTGGGGGTTCCGGTTATCGACAAAATATGTCCGGATGAATTGAAGCGGCCTCTCCCAGGAAATAAATTCGCGCCCGTCCGGCAGCAGGACTCCGGTGCGTCCCTCTTCATTCGGCGACGGACTGCCGGCGAGGCCGGCCAGGTAAACGATTGCGATGAGCACCCCCCGCAAAATATACGAACCGGAACGGTGGGCCGGAAGCTTGGACGTCATTGAAACTCGCATTCGCTTGCTTGGACAGATTCGTGGTTGGCGCGGCATGTTTCCCTCCTCCTGTTGTCCGAATGATAAGGCGCGGCGCCAAGGGCTATTTTTCCAGGCCGACTCTCTTGAGAATATCAATGAAATGGGGGTCGTCCCGGACAGTGTCAAAAGCGGGGTTTATTTTGAGGAAGCTAAGCGATTGATGTTTACATTCATACGCCTTCTCCAGCCATTGAAACCCTTTGTCCTTATCATTCAACGAAAAGAACAATGTGGCGACTGTATAGGTGAGGTCGGGTTGCTGTCTAGATCTGGCGATGAAATCGGCGAGGATCCGCCTTGCTTCAATTGTTCTGCCCATTCTCGCATAGACGACCGCCTTCCCAAATTGATAATTGGATTTCTGACAGACTTCCAGAGCTTCTTTAAAAATCCCTTTCGCCAAGTATTTAAACATGAGCGCCCGGCGAAGATAATCCTGAGCAGGTCCAAAATTCGGGTCCATTTCAAGGACTTCTTCAAGCTTGCTGATAGCTAAATCATAACGCCTTGAATAGATCAAAGACCAACCTTTCATGGAGTGGATGATAAGAGATTGCGGGTCCAACTCCAGAGCCTTTTCCATTTCCTCGAGGGCCTCATCAAAACGTCCTGCTCTCGTCAAGAATTCTCCAAACTCCTTATGGCCGATGGCATAACTTGGGTTTAAGGCCATCCCACGCTTAAATTCATCTTCGGCATCTGACCATTCCCAATCAAAGTTATACTTGACTTGGGCTAACGCGCAGCGGGCTTCAGCCAGGCTGTCATCAACCCATAGCGCCTTTTGAGCAGCTTCCCTCGCCTGAGGGAATGCTTCCCTGGGAGGCAGATATCCCCAGTCTCCGATAGTGGCATACGTCTCAGCTAGCTGAGCATAAGCCAACGCGTAGTTTGGATCGATCTCGGTCGCTTTCTTGAAATACACAACAGCTTTCTCAAGATTTTCCTTCCCTCTCTTATTGCAAAAGTAGAGCCCCTGCACGTACAAATCATAGGCTTCTGAGCTTGATGTATAATGCTTGATAAGCTGAGTCGCCTTCTCTCCCAACAATTTTAATTTTAGAGCGCCGACGATACGCTGGGCAATGTCATCCTGGATGGCAAAGACATCCTCCACGCTCCTGTCATATTTCTCCGACCAGAGATGATAGCCGTCATGAATGTTGATGAGCTGCGATGTGACGCGAAGCCTGTCCCCCAAGACCTGGATGCTCCCTTCCAGAACCGTCACCACGCCGAGCTTCTGGCCGATTTCCTTAATGTCAACACTCTTGCCCTTGAACGAAAAAGCCGAGGTCCTGGCCGGGACGCGCAGGTCGGGTATCGTGCTCAAGGCGTTGATCAGCGTCTCGGCGATTCCGTCACCGAGATATTCATTTTCTTTGGTCGGGCTCATATCGACGAACGGAAGCACGGCGATCGAATGCTCGGCAGGCATAGGAGCTGCTGTCGGTTTATGCTTGAACAGGGTTGTCCGGCTGACCGTGATGCCAGCCATAACTAAGGCCGCAATCAGCAGGCCGGGAAAGATGAGTTTTTTGGCCTCGAATTTGATCCTGATCTCAGTCGAAGTTGCGGGCTTTATCTTGAGGAGCTCGGCTTGCTCCAATGGGGCGGCTTTTTCCATTTTCTCGAGGTGGGCCAGAACCTCAGTCGCGCTCTGATATCTTTTCACCCGGTCTTTTTCCAGGCATTTAAGGATAATCAGGCTGACGTCCTCGGGGATCTGAGGATTGAACTGGCGCGGGTCTCTCGGCATCTCTCCCTTGTGCTTGACACCGATTGTGAATGGCGTATCCCCCTCAAATGGGACCCGTCCGGTGAGCATCTCATACAGGATCACGCCAAGTGAATAGATATCTGACCGGACGTCGATTTCCCTGGCTTCCACCTGTTCCGGGCTCATGTATTCGGGCGTCCCGATGATCACGCCCACGCCGGTAACTCCACGCTCCTTGAGCCTACGGGCAATCCCAAAATCCATGATTCGGACGTTCCCTTCGCGGTCGATCATAATATTAGAGGATTTGAGGTCGCGGTGAATAATTCCAAGACGGTGGGCTTCGGCCAGTCCCGCACATATCTCCTTGGCGATATGGATGGTGGTTCCGACACCTAACTGTCCGCTCATCCGGATCATGGTCTTGAGGTCTTCGCCATGAACATATTCCATCGTGATAAAGTGGGTGCCTTCCGCTTCGCCCAGGTCGAACATTCGGCAGACGTTCCGGTGGGCGATCTGGCGGGCGAGCCTGAGCTCGTTCCCAAAACGCTCGATGGTCTCCAGGTTGGAGGCAATCTCCGGTTTGATGAGCTTGAGGGCAACCCTATCCTTGATTTTTGTGTCAAGGACCTTGTAGACACGGCCCATACCCCCCTTGCCCAGCTCTTCGATAACTTGGTAGCGGCCGGCGAAGGTGGTGCCTGTGGTGAGGTCTTTCAGGGAGGCAAGGATTGTCTCCGTTAGGACGGCTGAGTTTTCAACAAATGGTAAGGGAGTAGCGCACTCTCTGCAGAATTTGGAGTCGGGAGGATTATCTGTTTGGCATGAGGGGCATTTCATGGCCTCTATATCCTGTCGCCGGGCTGACCCTGCAAAGGTTATCAATTCCCCAGAGAGGTGTCAAATATGACCGGCTCCGAAGATTCCAATACCGGATCCTCTTACCCGCGTGGGCGATCGGAGAAGTGATCGCCTTGACCAATTCGATCTTGAAGATGGCCTTAAAAATTGGGATCTACGACTACCTCAAGTTCTAGGAATCTCCGTTATTCAAGGGATCCCGATACTCCATTATCGTTTTTGAAAAAAGACCCGGCTCATTTTCTCCCTGGGCATATTTTAATAAACCCAAAAACTCGCTTGACAAGGCCAAAGGAATTTGATACTGACCTTCTCAACGAGAAGGCTTATATCTTATATTCTATAAGGATGGTCCGAACGAGATTCGGGGAAAGCGCTTGCTCACCGGTTGAGGCAAAAAAGCAGAAGCCATGAGAAAACCGGGACGATCGTCGGGGCGGTCTTCCCATATCCTCATTTTCCAAATCAACAGGAGGGATCTGTGAAGAACAAGAGAGTCATCTGTCTGGTCGCCATGTGTCTGGTTCTTACGCTTTTTGCGGTCGATCACGCGTTCGCCCAAAGACGGACCGGAACGATCCGGGGCACGGTCAAGGACGAATCGGGGGAGCCTCTCCCCGGCGTCGCCGTCGCACTGAACGGGCCGGCTCTGATGGGCACGAGAACGGACACAACCGACGCGGCGGGGGAATTCCGGTTTCTAGCCCTCCCCATCGGAGCGGATTACGAGGTCGCTTTTTCACTCCAGGGATTTCAGCCGGCGGCGAACAAGAACCTCCGGATCACGATCGGCGGGACCATCACACTCGACATCGTCCTCAAACCCGCGGCCATCAGCACGGAATTGACGGTGACCGCGGAGGCCCCCCTCGTCGATGTCACCAAGACAAGTTTTTCCTCCAACTTCAACGCCCAGACCCTGGAAACCGTGCCGACCCGGCGGTACACGTTCTTCGACATGGTCCAGGCCTCTCCGGGCATCACGAATGAGAGCCAGGAAGATTCCCGCGCCAGCGCCTTCGGAAGCGAGCGAAAATCCAACGCCTATTATATCAACGGGCTCGACATTTCCGCCCCCTCCACCGGCGCGGCCTGGCCCTGGCCCATGCCCGACATCATCGCGGAGATAGAGGTCACCGGAATCGGCGCTCCGGCCGAGTACGGCAATTTCGAGGGAGCCGTCATCAATGTCGTCAGCAAATCCGGTTCCAACGCCTTCCACGGCGCCGCCAAGGTCTTCCTCCAGACGGATTCCCTGACGGCCAATAACACGCCGGATGAAAAGTGGCCCTATCACCGCGACCACTGGCACGACTACGTCTTTGCCCTGGGCGGACCGATCGTCAGGGACAAGCTGTGGTTCTTCGGCGCCGTCCAGCACCAGGTGGACAGCTATTCAGGCGTGGGAGGGGATCCCCAATATCCCGTCGAGTACCGGATGGCTCCCACGTGGGACGTCAAGATCGACTACCAGTTCACCAAAAAGGACAAACTGAGCCTATTTGCCCACTACGAAAACTATTTTAGTCCGTCATCACCCACGACATTCTCCCCGATTGAAACTCTCAGCGCGGAAAGCGCGCCGGCCATCGCGCCCACCCTGGACTGGCTCCATATGGTGAACGAAAACACCTACTTCGAGGTGAAGGCGGGCGGGTTCTATACCTACCTGAAATGGGACCCGGTCCAAGGCGATATGACAACGCCGGGGCGCACGGACTGGTTTACCGGGTATGACTCGGTCAATGCCCGGACGTTCTACCACTGGAAGACCAACCGGACGCAGGTCAACGGGAGCGTCTCCCATTTCGCCCAGGACTTCCTGCACGGAAATCACGAGTTCAAGACCGGCGTCCAGTACAGTCACGGGTATTCCGATTTCATCTACGGCTATATCGGGGGAGTGCAGTATTTCGATTGGGATAACGAGCCTTACCTGGCCTATTTCCGGCTTCCCTCCCACTACGGCGGCATGACGGACCAGCTGGGAGTTTTCGCCGATGATTCCTGGGAAATCTCGGACCGGGTGACCGCCAACTTGGGGCTGCGTTTGGACTACAACCATGCCTCCATCCCGGACTTCGAAGAGCTCGACCAGAACGAGGACCCGACGGGGAACAAGATCCCCGGGATCCCGGATGTGGCCAACTGGGTGCAACTCTCCCCGCGGATCGGGCTGAACTACCAGCTCACCTCGGATAGAAAGACCCTGTTGCGTTTGTCCTTCGGCCGCTATACAAAGGGGCTGGTCATCGGAGACGTCTCGGGGGCGACCCCCGCCCAGGCGATCCTGTCTGTCTATGGTTACAACTTTGACACCCAGGCCTATGACCAATTCATCTACGATTGGAACCCGCTGACGGGCCTGGGCGTCGACAAGGACCTGAAGGCTCCTTATACCTGGCAGTTCTCCGCCGCCCTGGAAAGGGAGATCTTCCAGGATTTCTCGCTCTCGATTACGTACATCCATAAGACCAGCAGGAACAGGATCGACAGGCTCAATACGGCGGCCCAGTATGAAGAGATCCCCTTCCTCGATGCCAGCACCGGGAAGACGATCACCGTCTACAACCAGGTGACGCCGATCGATAATTTTTACCTCATCACCAACCCGGGAGACACAATTGATTATGACGGCCTTATGATCGTGGCCAATAAACGGTTTTCCCATAACTTCCAGTTCTACGGTTCATTCACCTATTCCAAGGCCTGGTGGAAGAAAAAGGGTTTCCGCGACAAGAATGAGCTGATCAATGCCGAAGGTCCGTTGAGGATCCTGGAGGCCAACGACAGGCGGTGGATGTTCAAGTTTGGCGGAGTGTACATGGCCCCCTGGGGAATCGTCCTGGGGACGAACATCATTTACCAGCAGGGTGCGCCTTGGGAAAGGACCGCCCTCGTGCAGGGCCTCAATCAGGGAGGCAAAACCATCATGGTCGAGCAGCGCGGAAGCCGCCGGTCGCCCAACCAGTTCTATTTCGACATCAAGGTGGAGAAGGCGTTCAAGATCATGACCAAGTACTCGCTGGAGTTCTCGCTCGACATTATCAATATCCCCAACGCGGACACGAATCTGTTTTATGCCAGCACCATCATCGAGAGCCCGAGCTGGATGCTCCCCACGGATATCATCATGCCCCGGAGAGCTTTGCTGGGAGTGAAATTCGTTTTTTAAGGATTCAACAAGACAGGAAATCAGGGGAGGCCGTTCGCGGCCTCCCCTGATTTTTTTTCCTATTGTCTAGTCTGAGCTATTCACAAATAACGCAAAAGAGTATTCTCCTCCCCTGGCGGGAGGGGACGTCCTTTTGGGTCTGGACTCGAATCGGCTTATTCCCCCGCTCCGTTCACTCGATGAATTTCCTCATGTATTCATATTCCGGGGTGAACTGCCCCCGGAACAGGACGAGGGCTCTCCGGATAGCATCCGGGAGGCGGCAGTCCGCCAGGCTGCCTGAAAAATCGGCCGCTGCGATCCCGGGCACGAAGCCCTTCAAGGCCCCGCTGAAAAAGACCGATGACTCCAGGGGGATCTCCGCGGGCAGGTTGTCCACGGCCATCACGACGGGTCCTCTGCCGACAAATCCGTCCCGGGCGACGTCCTGGAACGGATCATAGATAAAAGACGGCACATCCGGCTCCGTGGCTTTAACCGTGCATTCCATCGACCCGTCGATATCGCAGGTGATATCCCCGACGACCCGAAGCCGGGGCGCCGCCGGGCCTCCGTACAGCCTCTTGAGGAATTCCTTGGTGACATACTTCGGGTATTTCGGGGACCAAAAAATGCAGTTCACCAGGATGGTCAAATAAGGAACATGCGAATCAAAAACCGGTTTGTATTTTTCCGGGTGGTCATAATAATCCTGTAGGTCGAACGCGGCCCCTTTCGCTTTTGGCTCGACCATGTCGCCTTCCTTGAAAACGACTTTGTACAGTTTGTTGGCGCTGAACTTTTTGGCATTGAAGAAAGCCTCGAGGGAGGAGGGCTGGATCTCTTCAAAGGGCAGGAGCTCGAAGATCTCCTGGGCTCCCTGGGAGACATGGCCATAGCCGGTGAACCCGCAGACCAAGGGAACCAGACTCGGGTCCAGGCCCCTTTCCTGTATCAGCAGCCCCACCTTTTGGATATCCTCTTTGGCTGCAGCCAAAGAGGGATAGGCATAGGTCTGCCGGAGCTTCGAAAAAGGATTGTTCCTCATCCCTTCAACGTTGAGCCGTTGGCCGAGGGACCAGAGTGTCTCGATCATCCCCGCTTCGCCGGCCTGTCGGCCGAAAAAGAGGAGGCGCTGCCCTTTTTCATTGACGATCTTTTCGTAGTCGATCATCGTGCATCCAAGATCGACCATCCTCTTCAACAAGGGCATGTTGTGGGACTGGCCTTTGGTGGTGTGGGTGAAAAAGATATAGACCTTTCCTTTCTCCAGGACATGGATGGGGAATTCTTTGATGCCGAAGACGACCGAACAGGACGCGAGATTGTCGACGATTTTGGCCCCCTCGCCCAG